>ENA-OUQC01001902-OUQC01001902.1-human-gut-metagenome-genome-assembly--contig:-NODE-1902-length-9941-cov-2.591240_pt1 | contig 9941 bp, 10 predicted proteins | sample MGYA00237942_ERZ548815 | MGnify/ENA primary metagenome ERZ548815 (study PRJEB26490, sample SAMN05194722) | human gut metagenome | biome: terrestrial biome; feature: human-associated habitat; material... | reverse complement strand
ATCTACACACTGCATATCGTCGGCAGCGTCAGATGTGTATAAGAGACAGGTATTGTCTTGTTAAGTTTTTTCATTATTTTTGGGTCAATGAAGAAACCGCGTATTTCATTTTATATACCAAGCGGGCGAACGGATAGTGATAGTGTTTTTTGCGTGAAATTCCCGAGGGAGTATCGGCAAGTTCGCAACACGGCGGCAGCAGACCTTGCACGTCGAGCTTGGTCTCCCAAGTGTGTTGCAGATCTACGTCTACCGGACGGAAAAAGCGCGAACGCTTTGCAAGAAATTCCTTTGCGCCGTCTTTCGTGATTGCGTATGCCTGCGTTCCCGCCGGCGGTTTTTCCCACCGAACAAGTTCAAATGCAATCGGAACGGTTATGTTTTTTGAAGATTTTGTTATCTTGGGCGCATCTGGCGGATTCTTCGATGTCCAATTTTCTATATCACAAGTTGCGGGAATTTCAAAAACGACAGGTTTGCTTGAAACTATCTTCTTTCTCTTAAACGGCGCAATCAGTTTGATGTAATTCCAATTTGCGATTGAATCCAACGCGTGCTGAACAAGGGCGAAAGAGTCCTTCAAAATAATATCATCTTCAAGAACAATGGCGTAATCGAGATTTTCGGAGAGGATTTTTTCGCAAACTTTTAAATGGCTGATATAACAGGCAATTTCAGACCTGCTTAAGTCTACATAATATTTGCGCCTGTTGAGTTCCGCCGAGTAATGGCGGCGTAAAACCTCATCGGACATTTCGCGACCGTCAACCGCAGAAAAACGCTCGTAGGGCAACCCCAATCTTTCAAGTTGAACGCGCATAGCCTTCCACCTTGACTCCGACCTTTCGAGATTGATTACGAATATCTTATATTTTGTTTTCGCCATTGGTTTCAGACTGTTTGCGAATAGTAATTTTTACTGAAACAATGAGCGTAGTATTAAGAATACGATACCGGACAAATATTCTTCAAGTGCCTAAAATGTAAATTGATGTGTAAATATAAACGAAGATATTTTACCAGAACCTTGGAAAATCCACCAATTGAAACCCTCCGTTTCTCTTTTTATTTCAAGTGGTTGAAAAATAAAAATTGACAATCGTATTCTTAATACGATGAACACAGACTACATTTCAGCTAAAAGAATTTTGACGGGGACTGACGTTTCCGTTTTGGACGCGGCAAGAATCGCCAAAAACATTTTGGACGCAAAAGCGAAAAACTTCGCCCTTACCGACCTCCAATTTTGCGCGAAAGTCATTGAAGTAGGGTTGCGACATATCCGTACAAAGGAAATGTCCCTTGCCGACGGGTTTGCTCTGTATTTAAAGAGCAAGCAGCATTTGCGCCCTGATTCCATACGGGACATTCGTTGTATAGGAAACCGCCTTTTGCGTACAAAGCCAGAATTCGGCAAACGCAATTTTTCGGAGCTTAGCGCATCGGAATGCGAGGAATGGCTGAATGCCGCGTTTCATACCAACCAGCAATTTAACAAAGCGCGGGCGATGTTGCACGGATTGTTTGAATTTGCCCTCCGCCGCGAGTGGTGCGACAAAAACCCGATAAAGCGAATCGAACGCAAGAAAGTCGTCGAAAAGGAAATCCAGCCGTTGAAACTTCCCGAAACAAAGCGGCTAATCAAAACCGCCCAGCGCGAAAGTCCCGTATACGCCGTCGTTGCCGCGCTTTTGGTCTACACTGGAATCCGCCCGCGCGAAGTCCGCAGGCTAACTTGGCGCGACATCGACACCGAAGAAAACACAATCACCGTCCGCTCGCAGTGCTCGAAGACAGGCGGCGTGCGGCAGGTGGAAATTCCGCCCGTCTTGAACAGACTCCTGATTTCCCACAAATCCCAAAACTCTTCCCATATATGCCCGACAGACTGGCAACGCCGCTGGCGCAAAATCCGCGATAATTCGGGCTTTCGCGGTTGTTGGGTTCAGGATGTTCTACGCCACACATACGCAAGCTTCCACGCCAAAAACTACGCAGACCTGCCGCGCCTGCAACTCAATATGGGGCACCGCGACCAATCGCTGCTGCGCTCACGCTACGTCAATATGCGCGGCATTTCCCGCGCGGAAGCAAAACGCTTCTTCAACTGATAATTTGACAATCCCGCTTCTTGTATGACTCTTTTTATAGACGTTGAAAACAAGAAGCTTATCCAGAGTTTGACTTCCGACAGGAGTGTGCCCGCGCCCGTATTTATGCAGGGCGACAACGAGCCGCTCGAAATCTTCCTCCTGCAAAAGGGCGGAGAATCTCTCTACGAAATAAAGCCGCTTGTAGTCGGCACGGATTTTCTGCGGGTTGCGATTGCGCGTTTTAAGGGCTACCCCAAATCTCTCACCTATGCGGCTGGCTACACGTTAAATCCGAACGGCGGTGCGGAAGTGGTGTTGCCGCTGAACACCACGGCAATCGAAAACGCCGTTCAGGAGAGCGAATACATCACCGCCTTTTTGGAGGTGGAATATTCCGACACGGCGGGCAGAATCGTTACGATTTTGCAAACCGCCTGCCGCATAAAAAACGACCTCATAGAAAATGCACCCGCCGTCGAACTTCAAGAGCAGTTCTACGACAGGGTTTATACCGATAGCGTGTTCTCGAAGAAATCCGCCAATCTTTCGGACTTGGCTGACAAGTCGGCGTCAAGGACAAACCTCGATGTCTACGCGAAAGGCGAAGTTTACAACAAAGCGCAAATCGACGCGCAGGAGGCAAAGAACCTCAAAAAAGCTTCCAATCTTGCAGACATTGCCGACAAATCAGCAGCCCGAACAAATCTCGACGTTCCGCGAAAGCGCGACTTGTTCAAGTATATGAAGTGCGGAATCTGGTCGGACACTTCATTGTCCGTCCCCTCGGAATATGGCGCAACGCTTGGCGACGACTTTGTAGCGGGAAATTGCTCGACATTCCTTACAATCTACCTGCCCGAACCTACCGCCTATTACACGCAACTCTACGCCGTTTCATACGCAGATAGCGGAATGTTCATTCCCGAAATTTCCGCAGACGGAAAGACCCTGAAACTCGGCTACATCTATCAAGAAAGCGAAAGCGGCGGTTCGGAAATTGTCGATCGGACGGCGGCGATTTCAAAGGCAATCGAATACGGCGACAGAATCGCGCTCACCGTCGACGGCAGGAATTTCAAGCTATACAAGGACATCGAGCTTGTCTCCTCGGGCGTAATTCCCGACGAAATTTCCATAACGGGTGCGTCTTCGTTCTTGGGCTGGAAAGGCTTGAAGCAGGTTATGGCGTATTCGAATTCGCTCCTGTTGCCGCTTACCGCAAGCGAGGGCAAGACCGCGAAAATCAACTACTCGATTGAGGATTTCGCAAACGGCAATTTTCCGCCGAAGGGCATTCTGAACTCGCGCTATCACTATTTCAGAAGCGCGTTCGCAAGCTCGTTTACGCGCAACAGCTCGCATTCGAAGGGTGTCGGCGGCGCGGAAATCGGCGGCAAAAAGAACGCGCTGAAAATTTCGCTCGTGTCCGACACCTACAACACGTCGCACGAATACGAATTTCCCTCGAAGTATTTTAGCGGCAACGGAATGCTGCACAAAATCAGGTTCTCGATTTACCTACCGACAACGAACCCGAACATCACGAAAGTCCAGCTGAGGCTCGGCAGCATTGCTCCCACAAGCGCGGGGACGATAGTTTCAAAGACCGAAAACATCGATAAATCGGGCGTGATTCTGCCCAAGGACGAATGGCAGACCGTAGAAATGATACTAACGCTCAAATGGTCGGGCGCGTTCAAGCTCTATTTGTATAAGGGGAACAACTCATACTTCAAGCTCGAGGAGGAATCGACCGACGCGGTTTATCTGCATTCGATTACCTGCTCGTGTTTGCAGGGTTTCGAGGGATTTTTCTACGGCGCGGGGAATTCGGGATTTTGGAAGAACTACGGCGCGTCGAACAGGGACTTGGCGTTTTACGGGTGGTCGCTGCCGTTCGAGGGAAACGGAAACTATACGAAGCACATTGTAGTTTCGTCGTTTTCGAGCACGACGTATCTCTACGCGGAGGGCTTCCCGTCGGGCTTGGAGCTTTCGCAGATTGTCCTGCGCTTCGATTCGGAGCTGCCCGACACTTCGAGTGCCGAAGACGAAATCCAGAAAAACGTCTTTCGACTCAGGACGAACGACGACACGGTTTGGGAGGAGCAGCTTCCCGCAATTCCCGCCAACAGTCCGTATTACATATACCCCAAGCGCGGACTTCCCGAACTCTACTATTCGCTGGAAGTTGCGCCGATGTATGCGTGCAACTGCGGCGGCTCGGTCGATTTAATTTTCACAAAGGTAAGTTAATATGGGTAAATACATCACAAAAATCACTCTCGGAGAGGACGCAAACGACTTCGCGCAAATTGTAGGCGTTTTGGGCTTTTGCGGCAACCGCTACATCTGCCAAGCGCTCGATTATGACGGGAACATTATGCATTCGCAGACGTTTTCGCTTCCGAAAAACATCGACGGGCTTCCCGCCAACGATTCCGCATTGAAAGCCGATGTCCTGAAATCTTGGAATACGGAAGAACTCAAACGCCGCAAGGCACAAGGGGAGGAGTAGAAATGGGAACAATATCCGCATTATGGGACAGCGGAGTTCTTGGCGCGATGGCTACAATGGCTGTTACGACGCTCGGGCAGCTTTCCGCATTGAACAATCAGAAGTTTGCGGCAGTTCTTGAAACCCTGCAAAAACAACAGTCTTCGGATTCGGCGGTTCACGATTCGGCGTTTGCAAGAAGCGGAGACAAGGGCGTTGTAGTCCGACGCATTATGCTTTTTATGGCGTTCTTCGTGCTGGCGGTCTGCCCGTTTATCTTCGCATTTTTCGGAGACATTCCGATAGCCGTCGAAACCGTCCAACACTCGGGAGGTTGGCTCTGGGGACTCATTCCTGAAAAGGAAACATTCGCCGTCGCCTACATAAACGGGTTCTACTTGGCGGACGTCTGGAAAGAACTTATGGCAAATCTGATTTCCGCATACATAGGAGCGGGCATAACGAGAAAGGCGTTTACTCTCGGCAAATGAACGAAGCCTTTGAAAAGGAAATCGAGCACATCGTAAAACGCTTGGAAACACTCGAACACACAGTCTACGGCAACGGACATAAGGGACTGAAAGCGGAACTAATCGAACTCAAAACCGAAATCGAAACCTTCAAGAAAATCGCCGTCTGGCAAGTGGGTATCCTCATCGCCATCCTCTGCGCCGTTCTGAAGATTTTGATTTAATGTAAAGCCCCCGATACGGGGCTTTTTTCGTCAAGAAGAGCCTTTCGGGATTCCGAAAGGCTATTCTTTTTACCACTTTCCGATAGGGCATTTTTCTGAAGCCAATTTAAGTTTTGCGGAGGAGCAGCCGCATTTTAGGCATTTGCCGAGTCCCATTCGAGCTGTGGGATACCAGAAGTTGCAGTTGTTGCAGATTGATTTTCTTCTGGCAAGTTCGGTTTCGTCGGCAAGTTTGAAGCCCGATTTTGCCCAGTTGTAGGTTGCCTTTGTGAACTTTCCCACCATTTGAAATGTTGTAGGCAAAGTATCCAAAGTTTCCAAAATTGCCGATTTTTCAAACTCCAAATCGGTTCTGGTAAAATCCGCAGCCTCCGCAATGCGCCTGTCTTCAAAGCCGTTTTCGCCGCGTTCGGCGTAAAAGCATCTGCCGTTAAACAACGCAGCCTTGTAGGCGGGTTTGCCGTTTACGCAAAGGCTTTGCAACGTTCCCGCAAAGACATTGCAAACGCGCGAAAAAATCCCGCCCGATTTCGTCTGCCCCGAAATCAGCCACTCGCTTGGGTTGTCGGGATTGTATGAGACGCGGTAGAGGTATTCGGCGTCGGGGAAACCCAGCTTTTGAATACGCTCGCCGTTTACAATGTAAAGCCCGCCAGAACGCCCGCCGTAGACAATGCGGTTCTTGAAAACAAACCCTACATCGGCGGAAACAACTTTTTCGGAAACGTTGCCGATTCCGTCAATCTTGTGGAGATAAAACCGCCTGTCGCTTTCGTGCCCGCCCGCGATGAACGAAATTCTCCACCTGCCGTCTACAAGTTCGGCGGTAGGCGAACATTCCGTGGCGTCTTCGGGAAACCCTGTGTAAACGCGCTTCCATTCGCCGTTTTCATAGTGGTGAAGTTTCCACTTGCCGCCGATTTTAAGACAGCAAAAAGCCTTCGGCGCATAGTCGGGCGGCGCACCGTGCGCCACAAACGGCATATGCGAATTTATCCCTTTATCGAATTCAAACATAAATTAACTTTCGGGCCATTTGATGCCGACGCTCCAAATGTCGTCATAACAAATATCGGGGCAGCCCTGTTGAAGCTCCATATAGCCGTCGTAGGTGTAGTTGGATTTAAACTGGCTCGGCAATCCCTCAAGTTTACCGTTTTCGTCGATGCGCCCGCGATTGTATTCAACACCGCCGCTTAGCTCATACAAACGCCAAAGCGCGTTGGGCTTGCCGACGCCGTCGCCCTGATACGGCGTCAAGTCCCACGTCGGGTTGTCGCCGTTTGTGGTGTAGCTCGCTATAACGCTCGGTTCGCATTGCGAGCAGTCGTCGGAGCATTTGGATTTTAGCCGAATCATTCGCCGCCTTCCCCCGACTTCACAAGGAAGTATTTTACGGTGGATGAGCCGCCGTCGCAAACCTCGCAGGGTTCGGAATAGAACGCCGTGCCCAGATTGTTGAGCGTGTTTTGGTCGGCAAGAATCGTGATTTCCGCGCTTTCGCCGTTGGGCAAAACAAACTGGATATTTGTCGGTTTCCACCCCGTATCGACCTGCCTTGAACCCGTCGAAAACACCTGAGTTTTGCTCATCATATTCGTGGACGGATCGAAGTAGTAAATGTCGGTCATAATGTTGCCGCCGTCGATGTGCTGCAAAACTTTGAGGGTTGCGAGATTGCCGTTTGCGTCCATCACGGCGATGTTTACGGCGGAATCAATCGTGCGCTTCACATAGTCGACGTTCTGGCGCATACTCGCCATAATCGACTCTGCGGAGGACATTCTGCCTTCGATGTTGCCCATTCGCGATTCGAGAGAGGCGACCGCCGAAGCAAGCGCGGAAGTGTCGGCGGAATCTCCCTTGTCGCCTTTCGGTCCCTGTGGTCCCATCGGACCTTGCGCGCCCGTGTCGCCCTTATCACCTTTGTCTCCCTTGTCGCCTTTCGGCCCCTGAGGCCCTTGCGTTCCGCCGCCTCCTCCTGCAGGACCTTGCGGCCCCATAGGTCCGATATCGCCTTTTTCGCCTTTCTCTCCGCGCTCCCCCTGAATCCCCTGAGGACCTTGCGGACCAATCGGGCCTTGGTCTCCTTTCTCGCCCTTGGGAAGATTGTTGATTGCAGCCCACAGCTGCGAAATCTGCGCCTTTATGCTTTCGTCGGAGTCGGCGAGAACTTTGAGCGATTCCACAATAGCCTTTATTTGCGATTCGATTTCGTCGACGCGTTTTTCGAGTTGCTGGCGTTTGTAGAGTTCGTCGTTTGTAAGGGTATTGAGTTCGGCGATTAGCGCGTTGTGCTCGTCCCAGAGGGTTTTTAAGTTTGAAAGCTGGTTGCGGATTTCGGTGTCGTCATACGCGCCGCTATCGACAATCTTTTCGACGATTTTATCCCCAGTTTCACCTTTCTCGCCTTTTTCGCCTTTCTCCCCGCGGTCTCCTTTGTCCCCCTTATCGCCCTTGTCGCCTTTTTCTCCCTTTTCGCCGTCCTTGCCGTCTTTCCCGTCTCTGCCCGCAGGGCCTGCAATAGGCTGGCTCGGCGTTCTGCCAGCAGGCTGTTGCGGGTGTTCGCCGACGTAAAGCGCGTAGAAAGTTTTTGCGTTTTCCTTTTCGCCTATCGAAAACTTTATGCTGTAAAAATCCTTTTCGACCGCGCCGCCGCAGTCTTTCAAAATCTTTTCGGAGAAGACAAGATAGCGCAGTCCGTCGGTTTCGTTCCAGATGACATCGCCGCTTTTGGGGGTTTTGTTGAAAGTTTTGAAGGCGTTTTCGATATTGGAGCGGATTGTCGCCGAGTCGGGGAACTTGATGTCGGGCAATTCTTCGGTGTCTTTTGCGGTATAGACTGCGAGCATCGACTTTTCCATTTCGGAAAATTCGTCGCCGAAGGAGATTCGCCACGCCTTGGAATTTTTTGTTATCAGCGTATCCAAAATCGTAAGCGTTGTTCCGCCCGCGCTTCTGTTCATTGTATAGCCCACGCCGTTTTGCAGGCGCGAGGCTTCAATCATTGCGCAGATGTCGTTTAGCCGTTCCGCCGTTACCTGTTCCAAGAGCGGCAGCCCCGCGCGGAATCGCGGCAGTTTCTGGTTTCCGATGTCGTTCAACATATTTTATTCTTCCGTAAGTGGCGAGCTTTGCCTAACGGCAAAATGCCCTTTGCTTTCCGATTAAAGCATTATTTGTAAACATACCTATTCCAGCCGTTCGGGCCGCTCAAAAGGTAGGTGATGGAGACTTTGTATTTGCCGTCAGCCATTTTGTTGTAGGAAATTCCCGTGCACATCCACTGGCGGTTTCCGCCGACTGCGGGCAGTCCGCTGCCACCGCCGATTGAACCGATTCCGCCGAGGCTCGGCATTCCCCTTGAAATGTAGCCTACCGCCGCCGAATACGACGGCACGAGGTAGCTTTTTACGCCCGCCATTATCTTGCCGCCCTGTGTTTTGGAATTCCAGCCGACGAACTTGCCGTCGTCGTCGAATATCCCGCAGTTGGGCTTGTCGGGGCTTCCCGCCCATCTCTCGAAATCGGGGTGGCTTTCAATCGGCTCTTCTCGCATCGTGCAGGAGACTTCGACGGTGTTTTCGGAGGAATCCTTGTCCGAATCCCAGACGAATTCCGAACCCTCGTATTGGGCGGTGATTATCGCGCCTTCGCCGTGCCGCTTTATGCCGACCGACTTGCAATACAAGTCCGACCAAATCGGGTGCGGAGACCTGTTTACAATCGGGCAATGCGCAAGCGCCACAGAATACGGATAGCAAAACCAAGTGGCGGAACACGTCGCGACCGAATCCGCCGAAACAACCCGTTCGCCCGAATCCCGCAAAAAACATACCTCTCCGTTCTGCAATCTTACCCGCATGTAAAGAATTCGGCTTGTCAAAAAATCTATCTTTTATAGATTGAGAGCTATTAATGTGAAAACGTCGGGAGTAGCCCCAAGATAACGAAGTTTATATGAAGCATATAGAATTGTTTTGGAACTGGTTGTATTTTTGTGTTTACGAGTGGAACAAAATAACCCAACTCGCAATAAACAGGGTTGCAGAAGCTTTGGTATCTTGTTTCGTCCCAAATGCCAAGCGTTATATAAGAATGCCTCCATTGCAGTTTTGGCTGCTGCAAATAACGATTTCTGACGTAATGATGTTGGCTTTTACCGCTCTGTTGGTATGGACATTGTTCAATTTTGCATCTATCTTATGCCCTCGCGTTTCCTTAGTGCCTTTAGATAAGTGGACTTTTTGCTTAATTACGGGAATTCCTTGTTACTTAATAAATCATTTGCTTTTATGGAGAAAAGATAAATACCTTAAGTACTTCGAAAGGTTTTCAAAGACTTCGCCTAAGCTTAAACGTATATGGTTATTTATCTCCATTCTCTTTCTACCCCTTGTTTGGCTGATGTTTATATTCAGTATGATGATTATGTAAGCTTAGGTTGTAATTGAAATTACTTCATCAACAATTCCGATTTGCCCGACTGGCGTTCGGTGTTGTCGGCTATCTTTTGGAGCAGTTTCGACTGGCGTTTGGATTCCGAGAGCTGTTTTGCGGTGATGTCGTAGCGGGCGGCAAGAAGTCCGCCTCCGCCGATTTTTGCAAGCGACGAATCGTTGTGGTTCTGTCTCTTATACACATCTCCGAGCCCACG
>ENA-OUQC01001901-OUQC01001901.1-human-gut-metagenome-genome-assembly--contig:-NODE-1901-length-9946-cov-4.866748_pt1 | contig 9946 bp, 9 predicted proteins | sample MGYA00237942_ERZ548815 | MGnify/ENA primary metagenome ERZ548815 (study PRJEB26490, sample SAMN05194722) | human gut metagenome | biome: terrestrial biome; feature: human-associated habitat; material... | reverse complement strand
GTAATAAATCAAATGAAGGAAGAGATAACATCTTTTTTAAGTGGTAATTCTAGTATTATTACTAATAAGATTAAAGAAAAGATGGAGATATGTAGTAATAATTTGAATTTTGAAAAAGCATTAGAATATAAGACTATGCTTGATAATATCAATATTACTTTGGAAAAGCAGAAGGTTGAACTTGATGATAATATTAATCGTGATGTTATTAGTTATTATTATGAGGGCGAATATATTTCAATATCTATTTTGTTTATCAGGGGTGGGAAGTTATTAGATAAATATAATAAGGTGTTTCCTTTGATTGGTGAAGTTAATGATGAGATAAATAGTTTTATCTATTCATTTTATGATAAGCATAGTATTCTTCCTAAGGAAGTTTTAGTGTGTGATGATATTGATACTGTATCTTTAAGTAGCATATTTCAAATAAAATTTATTAATCCTAAGAAAGGAATAAAAAGAAAGATTGTTGATTTAACTACGGATAATGCTAAAAATGCTTATCATGAAAAGTTAGAATTGATTAAGAAGGATGAAGAACAAACTAGTTTGGCTATGAATGAATTAGGTAAAATATTAGGAATAAATAATTTAAGTAGGGTTGAAATATTTGATAATTCTAATTTGTTTGGTAATTTTAATGTTTCGGGTATGGTTGTTTTTATTGATGGTAAGCCATATAAGGATGGATACCGCAAATGGAAGATCATGAGTGATATGAGTGATGATTATAATACTATGAGAGAAGTTATTTATAGAAGATATTTTAGAGTACTAAAAGATAAACTAATTAAACCTGATTTAATTATAGTTGATGGTGGTGTAGGACAGATTAATGTTGCTTTGGAAGTGTTGGAATCATTATGTTTAGATATACCTATTGTTGGTTTAAAAAAAGATGATAATCATAGGACTAATGCTTTGGTGGCTTCTAAGCCAATAAGAGAAATACCTTTGGATAAGACAAGTAATTTGTTTCATTTGCTTACTAGAATGCAAGATGAAGTACATAACTATACAATAAATTATCATAAGAATATTAGGAGTAAGGGAGCTTTAGCTTCGATACTTGATAATATTCCTGGTATTGGAGAAGCAAGGAAGAAGAAACTTCTTAAGAAATATAAGACTATTAATAAGATGAAGGAATGTAGTATAGAAGAACTTATGAGTATTTTACCTAAGAATGTTGCAGTAAGTTTCTATCAATTATTAAAAGAAATGGAGTAAAATTATGTCGTGTATTAAAGTAATGGATGAACTTTTATCTAATAAGATTGCCGCGGGTGAAGTGGTTGAGAAGTGTGTTTCAATTGTTAAGGAATTAATTGAGAATTCGATAGATGCTAAGAGTACTGATATTAAGGTATATTTAGTTGAGTCGGGACTTAAGGAAATAAAGGTAATTGATAATGGGATAGGAATGGAACCTGGGGATGCTATTTTGGCTTTTCAAAGGCATGCTACTTCTAAGTTGTATAGTGATGATGATTTATTTAATATTAATACTTTGGGTTTTCGTGGAGAGGCTTTGCCTTCTATTGCTTCAGTTAGTGATGTTTTACTAAAAACTTGTCAAGATAATGTTGGAACTCTTGTCCATATTAAGGGTGGTAAGGTATTAGAAAATACTTTGTGTGAAGCAAGGATTGGTACTTCTATTACTGTATCTAATTTGTTTTATAATACTCCTGCTAGGTTAAAGCATTTATCTAGTACTTATAGTGAGTTATCTAATATATTAGATTATGTTCAAAAGATTAGTTTATCATATCCTAATATTAAGTTTAGGTTATATAATGATGATAAGGAGTTACTAAATACTGATGGATCTAATAATCAGTTAAAGGTTATTAAGGAGATATATGGAATAGATATTGCTAAGAAGATGATAGCAATAAAAAGTGAGAATAATGATTATGAAGTATCAGGTTATATTTCTATGCCTGAAGTTACTAGGGCTAGTAGGAGTCATATGATTACATTAGTTAATAATAGAGTTATTAGGAATAATGAATTAAATAAGACGATTAATGATGCGTATCATACATATAAGGAGGATACTAGATATCCTATCGTGGTAATAAATATTAAGTGTGATCCTGAATTGATTGATGTAAATATTCATCCTTCTAAATTAGATATTAAGTTTGGTAATTTTGATGATTTGAAGAATTTGATAACTAGTACTATTATAAATGGTATTAGGGAAAAGGTTTTGATACCGAAGATAGAGGTTAAGGATAATGTAGAGGTTCCTAAGTATGAGAATATTAGTATTGATTTTAGTAATAATACTATTTTAGAGAAATCTAGTGAATATAGAAGTAATTTAGAGAAGTTGATTAATAATGGGGTTGTTATTAATGATTTTGAGGATGATAAAAATAATTATATTGAAAATATAAAGACGGAGAAGTTACCTAAATTATATCCTGTAGGGTTATTGCTTGGGACTTATATTGCTTGTGAGAATGAGAAGGGTATATATTTGATAGATCAACATGCTGCTAAGGAGAGGATTAATTATGAGAAATATTCTTATATTTTAGGGCATCCTAATAATAATACTTGTAGTTTGCTTGTACCTATAATAATTGAGTTACCAAAGAATGAATTTATTATAGTTAAGGAGAATTTGAGTATTTTAGAGGGAATTAATATTGGAATAGAAGAGTTTGGGGCTAATTCTTTTAGGATTATATCTCATCCTACTTGGTTTCCTGTTGGTTATGAAAGAGATGTTATTAATAAGATAATTGAGTTGATTATTCAAAAGGAGAAGGATTTTACTATTGAGAAGTTTAATGATAGGTTAGCAATGACTGTTAGTTGTAAGATGAGTAAGAAGGCTAATACTTATTCTAGTCTTGAGGAGATGGAGAAGTTAATTAGTGATTTAGGTAATTGTAATAATCCTTATCATTGTCCTCATGGTAGACCTACTATTATAACATTTAGTATTTATGAATTAGAGAAGATGTTTAAAAGAAGTATATGATATGATTGTGCTATTTGCGTTATAGTGTAGAGATTTTAGATTTATAAATAAAAATATATTAGAAACTTGTAATTAGTTTCTTTTTTTCTACAAAAAACTTAAGTATTAAATAGTAAGATATAACTGGTGATTGATATGACTGTTTATTTAGATTTAGTTTTTTTTATTAATTTCTTTTTTGATTCGATACTTCTTTTTAGTGTGGCTTTAATATTAAAAAGACAAACTAATTTAAAAAAGATATTATTAGGTAGTTTATTTGGTACTGTTTCTATATTTTGTTTATTTATTAGATTAAGTTCTATATCTTTATTTTTGATAAAGTTTTTAATAGCTTTAATCATGGTAATAATAACATTTAATTATAAGGATATAAGATATACATTTAAGAATATATTTTATTTATATACAGTAAGTATTATTTTAGGGGGTTTTTTATATTTACTTAATATAGAATTTAATTATAATCATGATGGTATAATATTTTATAATAATGGGTTAAGTGCTAATTTTTATTTGTTTTTAATGACTTCTCCTTTAATTATTTATTTATATATAAAGCAAATAAAGGATATTAAGAATAATTATTCTAATTATTATAAGTTAGACATATACTTAAATGATGGTAAAGTTATATCTACAACATCTTTTTTAGATACTGGAAATAATTTGTTTGATCCTTATTTGAATAGACCAATTATTTTAGTAGATAAGAGGTTAATTAAGGATGATTATGGTTATAAAGATATTTTGTTGGTTCCTTATGATACGATAGATTCTCATGGTATTTTACAGTGTTTAAAGGAGAATTATATTTATATTTTGGGAATAGGTATTAGGAGAAATGTTTTAGTGGGAATTAGTAATAAGAAGATAATGATTGATGGGGTAGATTCTATTTTAAATAAGAAAATATTGGAGGAGAGAATATGAAAAAATTACTATATATTATTCAAAAGGTATTAAGTAGATTTAATTATGTTTTTTATGTTGGTAGCAGTGATATTTTACCTGAACCTTTATCTAAGGAAGAAGAAGTAGATTATGTTTTGAAATCTATGGATGGAGATGTTTTAGCTAAAAATAAGTTGATAGAACACAATCTTCGGTTAGTAGTATTTCTAGCTAAAAAGTATGAGAATACTAATATAGATTTAGAGGATTTAGTTTCTATTGGGACAATTGGTTTAATAAAGGGTGTAAATACTTATAAATTAGATAAAAATATTAAATTAGCTACATATGCTTCGAGATGTATTGATAATGAGATACTTATGTATTTAAGAAAAACAAAGAGAAAGAAAACAGAAATTAGTTTAGAAGATAGATTAAGTTTTGATGCTGATGGTAATGAGTTACATTTAGAGGATGTTTTAGGGACTGAGGCTAATATTGTAACTAAGAATTTAGATGATGAATTGGATAAAACATTACTAAGAAGGGAATTAAATAAGTTAAATAAAAGAGATAAAGAGATTATGATTCTTAGATATGGTTTAAATGGTAATGCTGAATTAACTCAAAAAGAAGTAGCAGAGAAATTAGGAATAAGTCAGTCTTATATATCAAGAATAGAGAAAAAGGTTATTAAAAAATTAGGTAATATTATAAAGATATAATTTTTTGTTTAAATAGTAATAAAGATAGTTGACAATAATATATAAAAATAGTAAAATTAACGTATAAGAATAGCAGAAGAAAGTAGGTGTTTAAAATGAATAGAATGTGTCCAATTAACTACAATATCCAAACATCTGTATGGGGGGGGGCAGTATAAATATTCTATTATTTTAAATACTAAAAAAATAAATTTAAAAGATAAACTAACTAATATTAGTACTTTTTAAGTGCTAGTTTTTAGTTAGTTTTTTTGCTATGCTGTTCTAAGAATGGAGAATGATTATGAAGAAATTAAAAGAAAGAATACCACTTAAATATATATATGTATTAAGTACTATTATTGCTATATTATTATCAGTAGGATTATATTATACATATGCCATGTTTACTGCAAATGTAAGTTCAGGTAATGTAGTAAACATGGATACTACATTAAATTATACTTTTGATGTATCAGGAACACAAAACTTTCATGTAGGAAAAAATAGTATTGCTAGTTTTAACTTTATAGTAAATAATTCTAGTAATGGCTCTATTTATTATGAAATATATTATAGTACTAATAATGATTTAACTGATGTAATAATAGGTGAAGTAGTAGAAGATAAGAATACTACTACGGTAGCTCCAAATACAAGAGGTAATATAGATAAAGATAATAGAAAAACTATACCTTTAGTAATAGCAAATAATTCTAATAATGATATAGATGTAGTAATTGGAGTAGTAACAGGTTATGTAGGTAATACTATTAACTATGGAACAGATAATTATCCTAATGGTACTAAGATAACTAATACTTATAATTTAAGTGATATAAAGAGTAGTTGTGAAGGTGGTGCAACAGTTGATGATAGTTGTATAAAAAAATATGAAGATGGTTATATGAGTTATTATTGTTTGACTGATAAACAAAAATTGGATGAAGATCCAACTGGAGCAAATAGACCAGTTCTAGCAGAAGGAATGATACCAATAACATATGATGGATCTAAATGGGTAAAAGCAGATGAATATGGAGCATATAACAATTGGTATGATTATGGTAATCAAAAATGGGCTAATGCTGTTATGGTTACATCTTCTACAAGAGATACATATATGAATGCAGATGTTGGAACAACTATACCAGAAAATGATATATTAGCATACTATGTATGGATACCAAGATATAAATATAAATTATTTAATGCATCGTATGCAAGTGGAACAAGTGCTCAAGTAATTGATGTAGTTTTTGAAAATGGAACAAGTACTACAGGAAATGTAACATGCACATATGCATCTAACGGAGCAGAAACTTGTCAAAATAAAGCAAATGGAAATTGGTATACTCATCCAGCCTTTACTCTTGGAGATACTGAATTAAAAGGAATCTGGGTAGGGAAGTTTGAAACAACAGGAAGTACAACTGCACCGACAGTAAAACCTGGAGTGTCTTCTTTAACAAGTATAACAATAGCTAATATGTATAATACAGGGAAATTATTTAGATCTAAAAATTATTTAACAATAACTGGAGCAAATGAAACAGACACTCATATGATAAAAAATATAGAATGGGGAGCAGTAGCATATTTAAAACAAAGTAAATATGGATTAGGAGTAACTGATATAGTATCAAGTAGTAATAGTAATGGTGTAATTTATACTGGTGGAGGCTCAGGAACAAGTTATAAAACAAATACAGGACAATCAACAACAGGAAATATAACAGGAGTATATGATATGAGTGGTGGAGCTGATGAATATGTAATGGGAAATTATAATAAACAAACAGGAAGTTCTGGATTAACGATACCAAGTATTCCCATAGAACATATAGATATATATTCAGGAACAAACGTAAGCTATAGCCATTTAGGTGACGCAATGGGAGAAACAGCACGCTGGTATAGTGATTGTGTAGACAATTCTCATCGCTCTTGGTTTGCACGCGGGCTCAAAACAGGCCCTGGTGGTCATGCGGGCGTGTTCAGCTTCGGCACCTACACGGGTGAAGCCAACAACTACTACGGGTTTCGTGTAGTGCTTTCAGTAACAAAATAAAATATAAACATTTATACAATTTATCGTTATAAATAGGATAATATATAGAACTAAAAGGCAATAGTAAAGACTAATAAAACCTTAAATATGAGGAAATTTATTAGTCTTTTTAAAAATTAAGCAAAAAAAAGTAAAAAAAATGCTTGCATTTCATATAATTATTTAGTATAATTGACTTTGTGTGGCATGCTTAGATGTGCGAGGTTGCTGATACACCCGGTTAAGTTGTTTAATAAAATAAAGACTTAATCGAGGGTATTGGGTTATTTGCACGGAGCAAGTCTATACTAGATATAGGCGAAGGGAGGACAATATTATGTCGAAAGAAAGAGTACGTATTAAATTAAAAGCGTATGAACACAGAATCTTAGATACCGCAGCGGCTAAAATTGTTGAGACTGTTAAAAGAACTGGTGGAACTGTCAGTGGACCTGTACCACTTCCAACAGAAATTGAAAAGTACACAATATTAAGAGCGGTTCACAAATATAAAGATTCACGTGAACAGTTTGAAAGACGTACACATAAAAGACTTATTGACATTACTAATCCAAGTAAGGAAACAATAGATGCGTTAAGCCATCTTGACTTACCTAGTGGTGTTGAAATCGAAATTAAATTATAGGAGGAAATTATGAAAGGAATCTTAGGACGTAAGATTGGAATGACTGGTGTTTTTACTACTGATGGTAAACTTATTCCAGTAACTGTAATTGAAGTAGATAAGAATGTTGTTACACAAGTTAAAACTGCTTCTAAAGATGGTTATGATGCTGTTCAACTAGCATTTGGTGATAAGAAAGAAAAAAATAGTAACAAACCAGAATTAGGTCATTTTAAAAAAGCTAATACTACCCCTAAGCGCTTCTTAAAAGAAATTAGAGGTGTAGATGTTAGCAACTATCAACTTGGTATGGAAATCAAGGCTGATATATTTGAAAATGGAGAAATGGTTGATGTAACCGGTACCTCTAAAGGAAAGGGCTTTCAAGGCGTTATTAAACGTCATAACCAAACTCGTGGACCAATGGGACATGGTAGTCAGTATCATCGTGGTGTAGGTTCAATGGGAACAATGTTACCAATGCGTGTTTTACCAGGCAAGAAATTACCAGGACACATGGGTAATGCAACAAGAACAATACAGAATCTTGAAATTATCGAAGTAGATTTAAAAAACAATGTTATCTTAATTAAGGGAAATGTTCCAGGACCTAAAAAATCGATTGTCTTTATCAGATCAGCTATTAAAAACCAAGGCAAAGTTAACGCCAAAGAAGATTTAGTAACATACATTACTGATGTAGAAGAAGTTACTGAAGAAGTAGCTAATACTGAAAACAATATTGAATCATCACAAGAAGCTTAAACCAATAAATAATTTAAGTATATGTGATGAAAGGAGGAAATAATATGTCTAAAATGGAAATAGTAAACATCAAGAATGAAAAAGTTAAAGATATAAATTTAAAAGATAACGTATGGAAAAACAAACCTAATGATGCTGTTTTATATAATGCTATTATTTTAGCACAAGCATCATTAAGACAAGGAACACATAAAACAAAAACAAGAAGTGAAGTATCAGGTGGAGGAAGAAAACCTTACCGTCAAAAAGGAACTGGTAATGCAAGACAAGGTTCAATTCGTGCAACTCAATGGAGAGGTGGCGGTATCGTATTTGGACCACAACCAAGAAGTTATGCTAAGAAAATGAACAAAAAAGAAAGAAGATTAGCATTAAAATCAGCTCTTGCATATAAACTAAGCAATAAAGAGCTTAGAGTAATTGATAATATTAGTTTTGAAACTCCAAAAACAAAAGAAATTATGGATTTATTCAAAAACTTAAATATTGTTAATAACAAAGTCTTAGTAGTTTTAGACGAATTAAATGATAATGTTTGTCTAGCTGCTAGAAATTTAGCTAATGTTAAAGTAATTAGATATGATGAAGTTAATGTTCTTGACTTAGTAAGTGCTGATATTATGTTAATTACAGAAGCAGGACTAAAGAAATTAGAGGAGGTGCTTGGTAATGAGTAGTTATAGAGATATAATTATTGCACCTATTATTACTGAAAAATCAGCTTCTTTAGAAGCACAAAATACTTATGTATTCAAAGTAGATGTTAAAGCAAATAAAACTTCAATTAAACAAGCAATAGAAAAAATATTCAATGTAAAAGTTAAAGAAGTTAGAACAGTAAATTCTCATCCTAAGAAAAAAAGAGTAGGAAGATATACTGGTATGACTAATAAGTATAAGAAAGCTTATGTAACTTTAAAAGAAGGAAACTCTATTAGTTTTAACTAATAAAAGGAGGTAATACTTATGGCTATTAAAAATTATAAGTCTATAACTAATGGACTAAGAGGTAAAAGTACTCTAGATAATATAGATATTACTAAAAAAACACCTGAAAAAAGTTTATTAGTTACAAAAAGTAAGACAACAGGTCGTAATAATAAAGGACAAATTACTGTAAGACATCGTGGTGGTGGAGTAAAAAGAAAATATCGTTTAGTTGATTTCAAAAGAATTAAAGACGATATCACTGCTATCGTTGCTAGTATTGAATATGATCCAAATAGAAGTGCAAATATTGCTTTAATTAATTATAAAGATGGTGTTAAAAGTTACATCATTGCTCCAAAAGGATTAAAAGTTGGAGATATCGTTGTTAGTGGTAAACAAACTGACGTAAAAATAGGAAATACAATGGAAATTATGAATAGTCCTGTCGGTACAGTTATTCATAATGTTGAATTAAGACCTGGTAAAGGTGGACAATTAGCAAGAAGTGCTGGTAACTCTGCTCAAATACTTGGTCGTGAAGGCAAATATGTTTTAATAAGACTTGGCAGTGGCGAAACAAGAAAAATACTTGGTACTTGTCGTGCTACTATCGGTGTTGTTGGAAACGAAGATTACGAACTAGTTAATATTGGTAAAGCAGGTCGTAAACGTCATATGGGTATTAGACCTACCGTTCGTGGTTCTGTTATGAACCCTAATGATCACCCACATGGTGGTGGTGAAGGTCGTGCTCCAGTTGGTAGAAGTGGACCAATGACTCCATGGGGTAAACCAGCTCTAGGACTTAAGACTAGAAAAAATAAAAAAGCATCAAATAAATTTATCGTAACACGTCGTAAGAAAAAATAAAGAAAGGATTGATTAGAAATGGCAAGAAGCTTAAAAAAAGGACCTTTTGCAGATACAAGTCTACTTAAAAAGGTTAAAGTTTTAAATGAAAATGGAAAAAAGGA
>ENA-OUQC01001898-OUQC01001898.1-human-gut-metagenome-genome-assembly--contig:-NODE-1898-length-9951-cov-3.635105_pt1 | contig 9951 bp, 13 predicted proteins | sample MGYA00237942_ERZ548815 | MGnify/ENA primary metagenome ERZ548815 (study PRJEB26490, sample SAMN05194722) | human gut metagenome | biome: terrestrial biome; feature: human-associated habitat; material... | reverse complement strand
GCACACATTATTTTCAACGGCAGCAAAAAACCGTCGCCATAATTGGAAAATGTAAGAAAAGAAGAAAAATAAAGTTTCAAAATAGGAAGCACACTACATGGAAGCGTGCTTCTGTCATGGATAAGATTTCCAGAGAATTTGTCGAAATGGAGGTCTTATCCTATGAAACAGTACAGAGCGTTAGCCAGAAATTTTCTCGCAGAATATGTGAATGCGCTTCGGAAACGCCGGAATCTGACACAGGATGAAATGGCAGAACGTCTGCGCATCACGAGCCGGGCGTACGGCGATCTGGAACGGGGGAAGTACTGCTTTTCCGCCGTCGCGCTGCTCTTTCTTCTGCTTATGCTGAGCGAGGATGAGGCGAAGGACTTCCTGAGGGAATTCCGCAAACGGGTAGACGAGCTGGAACATAAGGAGGCCGCCTAAGAACATCCCGGTTCTTTCCGAAATCTACGCGCTTTTATACCGGCTGGGGCTTACGGCAAACTGTACCGGCTTCTTTTACATCGCTTATGCCGTGTATTTGACCGCACAGCGGCCGGATTGTCTGCGGCTGGTGACAAAATGGCTGTACCCGGAAGTAGCAAAGCATTACGCAACCACCTGGAAAAACGTGGAGCGGAACATTCGAACAGCGATTGCGATCGTCTGGAACACCGATCCGAAGCGGTTGGAGGCTTTGGCGCGGCATCCGCTGCTGCAAAGGCCGAAGGCCTCGGAGTTTCTTTCCATTCTGACGCTGTATTTTCTCCTTGGCGCCAACGAATAGTCTCCGGGGCATACCATGCGCCCCAAGGCTCTTTCTGAGGGCGGTGTTCTCCTGCGTTCTCCCAAAACCAGTTTCCGCGTCGGTTTCCCCCGGCGCGGAAGAAAAGAAGAAAACCCTGTAATCATTGAGATTACAGGGTTTTCTTAATGGTCAAGCGGTGAATAACGCACTTGAGCAAGCACATTTGAAAAACGTTGCAAAATCTATGTATTCAGGCGGAAAGCACACGGGTTTCTCGCTATGTATTATTCAAGTCAACGAAGAAGACGAGACTCACCGACATGTGGGTGTCTCGTCTTCTGATTATTTGATATCAAATGTCGAGGCTCCTTTTGATAGCCGTAAAGCCTTTCGTATCTTCTGCATATGCCTTTTTGTGTCCCTATCTATCAATTCATCCTTTCCATATTCCTTTTTTGCGCGATTAACGTATGTGAGAAAATTTCCTCTCGCGCTATTCGCGCCTTTGATGGAATAGCGTTCATAAAGGTTTTTTCCGCTTATCTTCTTCCCGCTTGGAGTAAAACCTCCATTTCGGGTAGTCGAGGGCTTATCTCAATACGGGGCGGGTGAAGTATCGGCAACCTCAATTGCTAACAGTACGCTTGAGGCTGTCCGGAAAACCTATGCCCAAATGCCTTATGATGACTCTGTTATCAAAGCACTAACCTTTTTGGCAACACTGTCTTTCTCTGCAAAACAAGAGGATCAGATTTCATTCCTCAACGATAATGGGTATTTAGTTGACACCAATATGTCGCTTATTTCCTTGCTTATGAGTGTACAGCGATTGGTGGTAACAGATAGTGGTTCTCTTGAAACCAACAAAATCGCTCGAGATGCAACTATGCAAGCGATTATCGGTTATCAAAAAGCACACGAAACGGATCAGCTTTCTCTTTTTTCTGATGGAAAGGAAAACATCTGGAAAAGTGCCGGTTCTGGAACTGCTTTTTGTGAAATGGCCCGATCTTTTTTCGCATCTTTTACCGAGCGACAGTTGAAGTATTATATTGAACGTGCTGCAGCAAGCTCAATTGATGATTATGAAACACTTCAAAAGTTCAATAACCAGTTAAATGAACAAACACAAGCTATTGCTGATCACACTTTTGAGATATCAAAACTTACGGAATCCTTTGCCGCTGGTTGGTATAACAAGAATGTAGTTGATTCTCTTCCTAGCACACAGCAGGTGGAAGGCTTTCTCGGACATGCCTTTGGAAAGTTACGTGAAGAATTCCGAAGGGAGGCCAGTGGACAATGAACCATCAGCTTCCCAAAACTATTCGTGTGAACTGTGGAGAAATCTGTTCAACTTCTGTATGCACTGCAGACGAAATCAACCTTCTATATGAAGATATAGGGGCCCTCTCTGCTAATATTTCTGTTGGTTTTGACAAATTCGTAGAAGATGCAGATGAGCTCCCTCTGCGTGTAGTTGACCTCCTTCAGATTGCAGCGTATGTCTTCTGTGCAGATAGAATGGCAAATCGCGGCGAAAGGAGTATGGTCAGAGGCTGAAGCCATATGGGTTTGAGTGTTGTAATCATAATGGCCTAAAAAGCAAAGAGGAAACACAGAGAACTCGGATTTTCCTTTTCTCTGCTATCGCATTTGCACTTTGTACCTATTATCATAAGCATGAGTTTTATATCTATGAGAATGGCATTACAAGCATAAACCTTTCAAAACAAACTGATGTGATTAATGCAAGGGCTAGCCGGACTACACATCCAAAGACCTTGGGATTATTGCGGCTTTTTTATAAGTTTTTTGATTCAGATTTTAATATCGTAGCGCCGTATTATAACATGACCAAAGCAGAAATAATGGACGTTTTTAGCAAGTACAATGAAAGAGATCTCATTTCAAGTTCAGTTTCCTGCAGTTCATCTCGGACAAAACCAGGCCAAGTAGCTCATTGTGGATGCTGTTCACAATGTATCGATAGACGTTTTTCCGTTTTTGCTGCTGGACTCGACGAATATGATGCAGAATACGCAACTGATTTCATTTCACGCTTTCCTTCTGATGATAGGAAAGAAACGAAGCAACGAATATATAGTACACTTCGATTTGCCTATAGAGAAGATTTGAAAACAAGAGATGCCTTTGTCGAAAAATATCCCTCAGAAATAATTGATATTATGGAATTCTGGCCCGGAGCCAAAAACGCCGAAGACAAGCTGGATGAAATATATTCGCTCGTCTGTCGTTATGGGGATTCTGTGATTAATGCCGCAACATTAATGCGAAACAAGTATGATGACCTTAGGCATCCCGTTGATAACAACTCTTTACTTGGCATTGTTGCAAGCCGTTCTTATATGAACTCCCCTTTTTACAATCGCGCGGAGGAAATCGATTCTATTTTAAGAAAAGCAATTCCCGACTTATTTCAACGAGAAAAACCCAGAAACGAAAATGATTTTAATGATAAAATACACGCTATTCTATGTGTCCATGATAAGTTCATGCGTGAGTACCCCACCTTATGTTTCGGCTTATCAGCATATCGCGCAGATCATTCAAATGGGGATTTGATTATTGAGAGTAAGTATATTCGGGATAATACGACTCCAAGCAAAGCAACCGAGGGGATTGCTGCCGATATTGTAAAGATCCCAGACGATTATGGTGTGCTATTTGTTGTATACGACCCATATGGTTCGATTGTCGATATTGATGCGTTTGTTGCGCCGTTTGAACAAAAGAGGAAGAACTGCTATGTTCGAATCTATCGGTAGCATTGAACGAGAGTTAATCAACCCTTATGGCATCTTTTTGCTTTCCCCGAACTATATGTAAAATGATCTAAGTTGCAGATTCCATTCCATGGCACCCTCCAATTCCTTTTTTTCAAAGAATATGAGGTGTTCATCACATTTTCCCTCGTCTGCTTTTGCACACCTGTCAAGTCTGCAAATCTGATTTTTGCACATTGGACTCTGGTGCGGTGCCTGGCTATCATGTACGCGAAGGGAAACCAAAAACGATGCGTACATGAAGGAGGCGCGATATGGAGAACAGATTTGCAGCGGCGCGGAGGAAATATCTGCGCACACATATGGATGGGATCTACACAGGGATGCTGCTGACGGGGACCCTAGAGCCGCATCTTGCCGAGATCAGCGAGTCGGCGCAGGCCATGTTCAACCTGCTCATGGAGCAAATGAAAAAGGCCGAAGGAGTCACCGAGCAGCTGAAGGCCGCAGATCAGATGGAATGGGTCGGACGGATGAACTCTATCCGCAGACGTGCGGAGGAGATCGTCTTCTCTGAGTTGGTCTACTGTTGAGGTGCGGCCATGTTCGGGCGAAGGAAAAGAGATCGAGTTCTGATGCTTTGCATCGGTGAGCACCGGCTGCTGACGAGCGCGTTGCTGGCCTTCCGGAACAAGCTGCTGGCCGGCGGCAAACCTATAGAGGACGTGAATGAGCTGCTGATCCGACTGATGAAGTAAAAACTGAATACAAAAAAGAGCGTCTGCTTCTGAAAAGAGGCAGGCGCTCTTTTTGCGCTTTGAGCCGTGAAATTCCACTAATTTGTGACTTTTCTGAGAACTTTCAAAAATCAATGTCGTTTTTCGGCCTCCGAGGTTGCGGTAAGAGAGTAGAAGGAGTTTTTGAAAAAACTGCAATTTGATGTCGTTTTCAAGGCCTCTCATGTGGCTGTTAAGTAGTAGAGGAAAAAGTTTCGATGCCGTGTTTACTTTTTTGCTTTGGATGTTGCGGTACAGGAGTAGAGGTAATACGACGTTAGCTCCGCCAGGATCGGCCTCCGCTGACCGGCTCAAAAGAAAATCAAAACTGATGTCCATTTGGGGGGGCGATGTTGTGGTTATAGAGATAGGAAGTTTTTTGAGCGGATTTACAAATCCGATGTCGTTTTTTGAGGGGTGCAGGCTTCGGTTATATAGTAGGAAGATTTTTTGAAAAACCGTGTCGTTTTTCGGCCCTCCATGTTGCTGTAAGGGGGTGGAGGGAGAAAACGAGGAAAGACCTCTGGCAGGCCGAAGAGCAGCGGCGAAAAAGAGATGCAAAGACTTTTTCAGAAAAAATGTCGTTTTGGAGGCCTGAAGGTTGCGGTATATGACTGAGAAGGAGATAAGTCGTTGATATTGGCTCCGAATCGGAGCCTCGTGACGAACCAATCAGATAAATGGCTCCGTTTCGGAGCCTTGAAAGGAAAAAACGAGAACTTCTACGGTGTGGCATCAATTTTGACGCCACTAAAGAAAATTTCCCCTGATCCTTATATTTTTCACCTTCCCATGACCTACCACTTGAGGGGGATTTCAAAATTCTTTTCGGAAGCACCCATAAAAACGGCCCTGCTAATTCCTTACTTAGTGAGGGGGGCTCGAAAAAAATTTTCGGAAGGCTTAATTTTTCGCCTTTCTCGTGACCTACCACTTGAGGGAGAAATTTTTCTCTGCGGCACCCATAAAATCGGCCCCTCTCAATCATCCCTTAGTGAAGGGATATATTGAAACCTGCCAATCACAAGAAAAATTTTTCTCCGAGACTTAATTTTTTGCCTTTCCCGTGATCTTCCACTTGAGGGAGAAAAATTTTTCGGCAAGGCTTCCAAAACACCCTCCTGAACGTACTAGCTAGTGGAGGGGTTTCTCAGGAGCATCCGATTCCCTCACCCGACAAGGAGGTGATAACCAACCGACAACTGAATAACCGTCACCGAAACAGATATGACCTTGCGATAATAGGGTCCCCGCGAAAGCCCAACGGAGTGGGTTTCGTGGGGAGAGGAGAAGCAGCGGAATGAGCGAGACCTGCCGTGTACGGCGGGGCGAGGGATATGAAGCTTGCGACGACGAAGCAAGGCGACGCTGCGGGGCAGCCGAAAGGTCCCGGGGCAGGCACACAAAAACCGTATCGGAAGGACGGCGCTCTATCCCAATAAGTAATTAAGTAAGTAATTACTTTTCTACCAGCTCAAAGGAAGAAGTACCTATTGATAGAAGGGCTGTGGCAGGAACAATTCCCCTTCCTTTGAGCCGGTCATACATAGGCGGGCGATCCCGCCCGCCTAAATCAAACAGAAAGGAGAAAACCGAAATGAAAGAAATCAAGAAAGAGATCGTGCGGCACATCGGCGTGATCTCGGAATCCACCAGGGGCTGGCAGCTGGAGCTGAACATGGTCCGCTGGGACGGCGGAGAGCCCAAGCTGGATCTCCACGTCTGGTCCCCTGACCACGAGAAGTGCAGCACACGCGGGACCTTCACCCGTGAGGGGAAGCCAAGGCGCTGCTGCGGCTTCTGAAGAAGGAGGTGTAAGCATGAAGGACGACGTTTACACCCAGAACGATCTGCGGCGGTACAACATCCTCACCATGGACTACGTGCTGAACCTGGAGCCGGGAGACTTTCTTGCCGTGTTGGATCTGAAGGCGGAGGCCCGCCGCTGTTTGCGGGCCTTCTTCACCTTCGACGACGGGCGGCGGATCATGTCCACCGTCCACTGGTGGCAGCGCTATCTCGGCCTCTACGAGATCCCCTGCAAGTCCAGATTGAGGCTTCACTATGACGCCAACAGCCACGGCGAAGTGTATCTCACGGCAGTGGAGAGGCTGTGATGACACTGTCTTACCAAGCAACGAATCCGCTGCAGCAGATTCCACATTCAGGGGATGACCCCTGACACCCCCAGAGAAAGGAGAAACAACATGAGGAAAAGAAAGAACCGGGTCGTCGTATATTTCAACGACCGCGAGCTGGAGAAGCTCAACCGAATGGTGGAACGGACGGTCCTCAGCAGAGAGCAGTTCATCCGCGACATGCTGGCGGGCTTTTCGATCCGGGAGGCGCCGCCCGCCCCGCTGATCGAAACGATCCGCCTGCTGCGAAGCGCGGCAGGCATTATGAGCAGCATGACCAACAGAACCATATTCCGGGAAGAGTCTGGCCGGGAACTGTTACTGCAGACCGTAGACGAGATCCGTACCTGCACAACAGCCATTATAGAACAATGTATGCCAAGATTTAAGGAGGAAAAAAGAAAATGAAATTTGATACCATCAATCTGGGTCTGACCGGCTACGACGACCTGTTTATGAGCAGTGAGGAGCGGGAAGACATGAAAAAGCCAAAGGTGGAGGAGATCGCCATCTCGGAGCTGCGCCCCTTCAAGGATCACCCCTTCCGGGTCAAGGAGGACGAGGAAATGGAACAGCTGAAAAAGAGCATCCACGAGTCCGGGGTGCTGGTGCCGGCGCTGGCGCGGCCCACGGAGGACGGCTATGAGCTGATCTCCGGCCACCGGCGTATGGCGGCCTGCGCCGCGCTGGGGCTGGAGACCATGCCGGTCATCGTCCGCAAGCTGACCGACGAGGAGGCCGTGATCGCCATGGTGGACAGCAACCTGCAGCGGGAGCACCTGCTGCCCAGCGAAAAGGCATTTGCGTACAAGATGAAAATGGATGCGCTGAAGGCGCAGGGAAAGAGGACGGATTTAACTTTGTCGCAAGTTGCGACAAAGTTGGATGCCGCAGCTGAAATCGGTAAGAGCGCTGGGGAAAGCCGCGATCAGGTCTTTCGCTATATCCGCCTCACCAATCTGATCCCCTCCATCCTCAAAATGGTGGACGAGGGACGGGTCGCTCTCACGCCGGCGGTGGAGATCTCCTACCTCCAGCGGTTTGAGCAGATCGCCCTGTACCGCATCATGGATCGGGACGACGTGACGCCGTCGGTGTACCAGGCCAAGCAGCTCCGCCAGCTCAGCCAGGAGGAAAAGCTCAACGACGAGAGCATCGCGGCGCTGATCTCCGAGCCCAAGGCCAACCAGAAGGAATTCGTGCGTGTGCCCTGCGAGAAGCTACGGCGCTACTTCCCGCAGAACGCGACGCCCAAGCAGATGCAGGAGACGCTGCTGCGGGCCATGGAGTTCTACCGCCAGCACAGCCGGACAAGCATGGAGCGGGAGGTGAGATAACCATGAAAAAAGAACCCACAAGAGACGACAACCGCTTCATCATCGGGCTGGGCGGCGGGCACCGGATCTACGACATCATCAACACCCGCTACGTGGTGGAGGGGCGCTTTGCCGAGGCCACGCTGACCGACAACGACCGCACCCTGGCCGACGCCGTGGAGGAGATCGTCAAAAGCGAATTCACAGATTTGACGCCAGAGGAAAAGGCCCCTAAAATGAAATCGAAACCCGTGCGCTCGACTGCCGGAAAGGAGCGATGAATGAGCAAACAGTCGGGCAAAAGCAAAAAACTGACCGGCATCACAGCCCTCTACTGCCGTCTCAGCCGCGACGACGGCACGGACAAAGAGAGCAATTCCATTTCCAACCAAAAGCAGATGCTCCTGAGCTACGCCAAGAAGCACGGTCTGCTGAATCCCCGCGTCTACGTGGACGACGGCTACACCGGCACAAACTTCAACCGCCCGGACTTCCAGCGGCTGCTGGAGGACATCGAGCTGGGCTACGTCACGACGGTCATCGTCAAGGACATGTCCCGCCTGGGCCGCGAGTACCTGCAGGTGGGCTACTACACGGAGCAGTACTTCCCCGATCACAACATCCGCTTCATTGCCGTCAACGACGGCGTGGACACTGTCACCGGCGTGGACGAGACCACGGAGCTGGCCCCGTTCCGCAACGTGATGAACGAGTTTTACGCCCGAGACATCAGCCGCAAGGTGCGCTCGGCCCACAACACGCGCGGGAGGGCGGGCGAACCGCTCTCCCAGCCGCCCTACGGCTATAAGAAGGACCCGGAGAACCGCAAGCACTGGATCATCGACTCGGACGCCGCGGCGGTGGTGCGGGAGATCTTCAAGCTGTATCTGGAGGGCAACGGCACCGACACCATCGCCCGGATCATGCAGGACGAGGGGCACCTTAACTGCACCGCCTACTGGGCCTCCAAGGGCATCGGGCGCGGCGGCAAGAAGACCCAGCCCAACGACTGCAAGTGGAAGTGCTCTACCATCAACGGTATCCTCCACCGACAGGAGTACTGCGGCGACGTGATCAACTTCAAGACCAGCACCAAGTCCTTCAAGAACCACAAGCGCATCGACAACCCCAGGGAGGACTGGCTGATCTTCCCGGACCGCCACGAGGCCATCATCGACCGGGCCACCTTCGAGAAGGTGCAGCAGCTGCTGGCCACCACCAAGCCCCGGAAGCCCAAGGAGATCAACGGCCCCAAGAGCATCTTCTGCGACCTCCTGCGCTGTGCCGACTGCGGCAAAAAGCTGTGGTACCACACCAACACCGTCAACCGGGACATCCACTTTTTCAGCTGCTCCAACTACACCGGTGACTACCGCGGCAGCTGCGTCAGCCGACACTATATCCGCGCCGACGCGGTGGCCACGGTGGTGGAGATGGAGCTGCGGCGGCTGGCGGACTATCTGGCGCAGCTGGACGACCTGGACGAAGCCTTCCGGGATGTGGTGGCCGCCGGACAGCGGCGGCTGCTGGTGTTCGGCGACCGGTTCCCCCTGCTGTATTTCTGTAAGGAATACGGCCTGGACTACCGGGCGGCCTTCCACGGCTGCGCCAGCGACACCGAGCCGTCTCTTGTCACGCTGAAATACCTCATCGACAAGGTTGAGGACGAGGATATCCCCGTGGTGTATACCATTGAATTGAGCAGCCAGAAGGTGGCCCAGGCCATTGCCGAGACCACCGGCGCGAGGGGGCTGACCTTCCAGTCCTGCCAGACCGTATCCCGGCGGGACATGGAGGCGGGCGCCACCTATCTCAGCCTCATGGAGCGGAACGTAGAAGCGTTGAAGGAGGGACTGTCCTGATGGAGGAGAAGAAAACATTGATCGACTGCCGGGACGTGGCCCTGGGCTATGAGGGCAAGGCCCTCAGCCGCCACCTGTCCTTTCAGGTACACAGCGGCGACTATCTGTGCATCGTGGGCGAGAACGGCACCGGCAAATCCACACTTCTGAAGGTGCTGCTGAGCCTTCTGAAGCCCATGGAGGGCCAGGTGGTCATGGACAGAACACTGAAGGCCGGGGCCATCGGCTATCTGCCCCAGCAGACCCGGGCTCAGCGGGACTTCCCCGCCACGGTGTACGAGGTGGTGCTGTCGGGCTTTTTAAGCGCCCGGAAGGGCCGGTTTTTCTACACCGCCGCCGAGAAGTCCAAGGCGCTGATGAACATGGGCAAGCTGGGTGT
>ENA-OUQC01001897-OUQC01001897.1-human-gut-metagenome-genome-assembly--contig:-NODE-1897-length-9954-cov-3.018285_pt1 | contig 9954 bp, 10 predicted proteins | sample MGYA00237942_ERZ548815 | MGnify/ENA primary metagenome ERZ548815 (study PRJEB26490, sample SAMN05194722) | human gut metagenome | biome: terrestrial biome; feature: human-associated habitat; material... | reverse complement strand
ATATTATCTCGCTCTCCAAATAAACCAATTCAGTGCAAAAAAGCGTGGAATGCTTCCACGCTTTTTTTGTTATGCAGTTGGTTCCGATTCATCCGGCGGCTCCGAATGAACCGCCTGCCGGTATTCTGCCGGTGTTTCGCCGAATTCCGCGCTGAAGGCTTTGATCAGCCCGCTGTGTGACGAATATCCGCAGAAGCGGGCGATATCCGCAATCGGCGCTTCCGTTGTGCGAAGCAGGATACGGGCATTTTGCAGGCGTGTCTCCATCATTTTGCATTTGAAGGATTTGCCGTACAGCTGTATGACCAGCCGTTCCGTTTGGCGCGGGCTCAAGTGCAGCAGATCAGCCAGCTCCTCCAGCTTTAATTCCGGGTTGGCAAACCGCCGGTTGAACATAAAGTCAATATAGGCGTGCATGCTCACCGGCTCGTTCGGCTCCGGTTCGTCCGGCATTTCCGACAGCTCCACGGCTGAACCTGCGCCTTCGATCAGCAGCCGGTAAAAGGCAGCGAAAAGCAGCGTCGCCTCTGCTTTGATTTTCAGCTCCTGAAACGGAAGCGCCGAAGCTTTTTCTTCTGTGATTTGCGCAAACAGCCGCGCCACGCGGCCGCTGTGCGGAAGCAGAATGATATCTTCCGCCGGCTCCAGCAGGTTTGCGAAGCCGGAATAGATATCCGCCTCGGTGCCGTCGCAGTTGGGTTTCGTCTGGATGGTAAAGCGCAGGTCCAGCGTCATGGGCGGCGAGTCGGTTTCATATTCCTTGCGGGCGTGCGGGAGGCCAGCCGGAATGATCAGGCAGTCCTCCGGATGAAAACGCCGCATTTTCTCGGTGGTCCGAATTTCAATGCTGCCCGTCTGAACGAAAAAAACCTCATGATATAGGTGTGTGTGGTAGCCCGGGTGCTGCTGCATGGAGGCAGAAAAGCCGCAGGGGTACAGCTGCACAACCATATTTTCGATGGTCACGCTGATGATGCTTCGCCATGCCGACATATTGCGGCATCCTGTCGATCGTTCCATTTGCATTTGCGCCCTCTTTCTGCCGAAGGTGAACCTATCAGTCTATATATTATACACCATTTCGCGCAGAAAGAAAAGCGTTTTATCCGCCCAGCCGCATACCGAGTGCAAAAATGCCCAAGTTGTCGGCGTAGATTTTCGGGAACTGCGTCAGCGGCAGCGGGTTTTCCCCCTGCCCTGCTTCAACGGTATAGCCCGGGCGGTTGAATTGCTGAAGGAACCAGTCTTTGAATCCCGCAAATGACGATTCGTACGGCGTTTCCGCCAGCTCATACCCGCTCGCCGCAGCCAGCGCCGTTCCGATCGCTTCTGCTCTGGGCGGGCGAATGTTCAGGAACTGCCAGTAAATGACCTCGCCCTGCGTGTGCCATGAAATAGACAGCTGGAAATTCCGCATCCGCGTAAAATCGTATACGGCGCGGCTTTCCGGGGCCTCCAGCGGTGCGCTGCCGACATAGTCGCGCGGCGCAGGCGTCGTATAGCCCTGTGCAAACTTGATCTCCCGGGCGCGCTCCCACTCCGCCGGATACGACAGATTGGGGTCCACGCCCGATATGTTGGCCTTCCAGCCGTCCGGGAATGGAATCTGCGGGTAATCATTCGCTATGGCGACGGCGCGCTCATAGTATGACCCGCCGGTCAATGCGCCCGTCACCAGATCAACGCCGTCCGGGTTGACCATCGGTACAACATACAGCGTCGTTTGCGCGGCCATCGCCGCGGCATTCTGCCCGTAGAAATTCCGTCCGGCGGCCACTGCATCCGCGTAGGACTCGCACAGCCGCAGCAGCAGCAGCGCCGTGATCCACTCGTTGGCATGGTGTGCGCCACCGGTACCGATGGCGATAAACGGAATCTGACGCCCCGTGACGCTGGCGCCGATGCTGCCCGTCCGCAGGAACGGATATCGGGCCGCCAGCCCCTGTATGTACAGCGCCATGATTTCGCTTGAGAGCGGAATATTTGCGGGCACGACCGGAAACCCCAGTGGAATCACCAGAATCTGTCCGATTTGGAGGCGGTTCGGATGAACAGCGGGGTTGGCAGACGCCACCGCCTGAACCGTTGTCCCATACCGTTTGGCCACCCGGTAAAACGTATCGCCGCGCATGACGGTGTGCCGCCGGAATCCGACCATATAGGGCATCAACGCTTCCTGTGTTTTCGGCCCGGCAATGCCGTCCGGCGTCAGACCGTTTCTGCTTTGAAAGCGTATCACCGCCTGACGCGTCTGCTCGCCGAATATGCCGTCTGCGGTTCCTGTAAAGGCGCCGGCCCGCTGCAAAGCCGTTTGCAGCAGGGCGACACTCGGGCCTCTCGCACCAATTTTGAGCGTTTCGATCATTCTCAGTCCTTTCCGGTTTTTTCTCCCTGTATCCTATGCCGGGCAGCGCCGTTTTGTCCCTGTAAAAAATCACTATTTGTCGAATCTGCTCATTTACATCTGCCGGGATGTATGGTATAATAGACAATAATGGAATTTGCATTCCCGGTCAGAGTACCAAAAGAAGCATAAAAAGGAGCAGACGTATGAATTATTCTCACGAAGTTGAAAGCATGTGCGTCATTGCCAAGGGCTGCGATCACGGTCCTGCCCCGATTCCCGAAGAAGGAAAATGGGTCAAGTCCAAGCAGATCTCCGACATTTCCGGCCTGTCCCACGGCATTGGCTGGTGCGCGCCGCAGCAGGGCTGCTGCAAGCTGACGCTCAACGTCAAAAACGGCATCATCGAAGAAGCACTGGTTGAAACGCTCGGTTGTTCCGGCATGACGCATTCCGCGGCTATGGCGGCTGAAATCCTGCAGGGCAAGACGCTGCTGGAAGCACTGAACACCGACCTCGTCTGCGACGCCATCAACGTCGCAATGCGCGAAATCTTCAAGCAGCTCGCTTACGGCAGAAGCCAGACGGCTTTCTCCGAAGGCGGTCTGCCGATCGGCGCCTCCCTCGAAGACCTCGGCAAAGGCCTCCGTTCCCAGGTCGGCACCATGTTCGGCACAAAAGCAAAGGGTGCGCGTTACCTCGAAATGTCCGAAGGCTACGTTCTGCAGCTCGCGCTGGATAAGAACAAGGAAATCATCGGCTATAAATTCGTTCACCTTGGAAAAATGATGTAGGCCATCCGTGACGGCGTCGATCCGAAGGAAGCCTATGAAAAGAACATCGGCACATACGGCCGGTTTGACGGTGCGGATTCCTACATCGATCCGCGCAAGAACTGAGAAAGGGGGCTTTTGCAATGTTGTTTGAAGGCTACGAAAGACGTATCGACAAGATCAACAAGGTCTGCGCCGAATACGGTCTCGAAAAAATCGAGGACGCAAGAGACCTCTGCCTCTCCAAGGGCATTGACGTCAATGCGATCATCAAGAGCACACAGCCCATTGCGTTTGAAAACGCTGTCTGGGCATACACGCTCGGCTGTGCAATCGCCATCAAGAAGGGCTGCGCCAACGCCGCAGATGCTTCTGAGGCCATCGGCATCGGTCTGCAGGCATTCTGCATTCCGGGCTCCGTTGCTGAAAACCGCAAAGTCGGTCTCGGCCACGGCAATCTGGGCGCCATGCTGCTCCGCGAAGAAACGCAGTGCTTCTGCTTCCTCGCCGGTCACGAATCCTTTGCTGCCGCGGAAGGCGCGCTGAAAATCGCTCTGACCGCCAACAAGGTTCGTACTTCCCCGCTCCGCGTCATCCTGAACGGTCTGGGCAAAGACGCCGCTTACATCATCTCCCGCATCAACGGCTTCACCTACGTTGAAACCGACTATGACTTTGCGACCGGCGAACTGAAAATCGTCCGCGAAGTTCCGTTCTCCGAAGGCGACCGTGCGAAGGTCAAGTGCTACGGTGCCAACGACGTCCAGGAAGGCGTCGCCATCATGATTCATGAAGGCGTTGACGTTTCCATCACGGGTAACTCGACGAACCCGACGCGTTTCCAGCATTTGGTTGCCGGTACCTACAAAAAGTGGAGCTACGAAAACGGCAAAAAGTATTTCTCCGTTGCTTCCGGCGGCGGTACGGGCCGTACCCTGCACCCGGACAACATGGCTGCCGGTCCCGCCTCCTACGGCATGACCGATACCATGGGCCGCATGCATTCCGACGCACAGTTCGCCGGCTCATCCTCCGTGCCCGCGCACGTTGAGATGATGGGATTCCTGGGCATGGGCAACAACCCGATGGTCGGCGCCACCGTCGCGGTCGCCGTCGCCGTTGCGGAGAGCCTGAAGTAAGGAAAACTTGCTGAAAACTGGAAAAAAGCAACAATTCTACAAAATACAAAGTACCCGCTTCCGTGAAGAAGCGGGTACTTTTGCATTTTTGTCAACATTTTGCCAACCTCTGCTCAAAGTCGGCACTAAAATGATGCAGTGGGCGATGTCACGTTTCGAGTGCGTCTTCTATATGAGAACTCAAATCGCGGCCTGCTGTGAAGACATTCCAGATGTAGACGGTTTGTGCAGTTTTATCTGTGGAGTAAACCGCAACATCCTGCCGTGTGATGAACAGGCGGACACCTTTGCTGTGCCATGGCTCTTCGTTGTAAAGCGGATACTTCTCCGGCATAAAAGAAAGATCGTGCCAGATCGCATCCTTCAGGCGAGCGTACCAGCGTTCGGCGGTGGTACGCTCGTGAAGGACGCTGGTGATGTATTGAAACTTTTCAGCGATATCGTTGGCGGCAGCATTTGTGTATACGATATTGTATCCATGTTTGCTTATAGTCCTGCGATTTTTTCGTCAAGCGCATCCTGAGAAAGGGTACGGCCAGAGGCAATATCCGCTGCACTCTTGTGGAGTTTGGCGTTGATCTCATCCTGACTCAGTTCATCCCAGGTTTTTAAGGACGGGGTAAAGGGCATACCGCCTTCACGAAGACTTTGCTGCGCAAAGATGCGGACGGCCTCTGCAAAGGAGGTACCGAGACTGCGATAGAGACTCTCTACCTCAGATTTCAGTTCGCTGTTCATACGGATTTGAAACGTTGCATCCATTGCCATAAAAATCAACTCCTTGTGTTACGATTGTACTACAAATGAAAAAGGAATGTCAATAGCAGTATCTGCCGAACGGCAGAGAAACAATGCAGATGAAAGGAAAAATCCCAATTATTTTTTCAGAATACCTAAAACAGCTCCAATAGCTGTGCATTTTCGGTGGACATCTTATTTGTGAGATGCTGATAGATCTGCATTGTGACCTGAATGTTCTTGTGACCGAGGCGGTATTGCACATATTTGGGCGAAGCACCCTTTTCGGCAAGCATGGTGGCGTGGGTGTGACGAAGACTGTGGTAATCAAACTTGTCAAACCAAAGCTCTGTGCGGGCGATATGACTGATATGCTGCATATTGCGGCTGTTGATATAGATGCCGCCGGGACGGACCATCACAAGATGGATTTCCCGTCCGCGCCCCTCCGTGTTTAGCCTGCCGTCCTCATCACAAAACTGGTGAACGTAAAGGTCCTCACAAAGCGCCTGACTGTCAAACTGACGCTGCTTTTCGCGCTGCAGTGCAGAGATAACATCCTGCGAAAGTTCAATCGTGCGGACGCTGTCATATTTGGGCGCGGTGAAATACCAGTAGCCGGACTGACCGGTAACGGTGTCCTTGTCCTGCCACTGAATTTGCCGACGGATAAATAACTGCTTTCGTTCAAAGTCGATATCTTCCCATTCTAAAGCAAATGCCTCTGCAATACGCGGACCGCACTTGTATCCGATCAAGAGCGGCAGATAGGAACTGCTTCCCTCTGGAAAGCACTGAAATATCAGAGACATTTGTTCGGGTGTGATATAGGCGTGCGGTGCGCTTCTGGTTTTGACAGCAGGTATTGCGCGGTGAGAAGGGACTTTAATATATTCCGCAGGGCTGTACGGGATATACTTCAGCGGCTGCACAGCATAGGACAAGCTCCCCGTTAAAATTCCGTTCAAGCTGGCGAGCGTATTACGGCTATAACCTTGATTGAATTTTTCGTTGAGCAGATTTTGCAGAATCTCTGGGGAGAGCGCTGCCAGACGGTAGTGGCCAATCGCAGGCTTCAAGTGCAGGCGAATTTTCTTCTCATAGTTGGTGATCGTGCTTTTCTTGCAGTTGTTATAGCAATATCTGTTTATCGATGGCTTTCACCTGCTGACGGATGACCGTGTTTCCCGTTTTCTCTGCACGCTGGCGGGGCGTCTGCCCGGCAACGCGCATCTGATCGTTGCAAGCCGTGACCGTTTTCTCCCCGCCGCGGAGCTCCTTCGGCTGGGAAATCGGGTCTACCGGATCGGCACGGAACAACTGCGGCTGAATCACACGGAGCTGGCCATTTATGCCCACCGCTGCGGCACCGACCTTTCCGATGCCTAGGTGGACTCGCTGCTTTATTCCAGCGAGGGCTGGTTTTCCGCCGTGTATCTGAATTTGCGGACGCTTTCCGAGCGCGGCACACTGCCTGACCGCAATTCCGACATCTACGCCACCTTCACCGCCGCCATGATCGATCCGCTGCCGGAAAAGCAGCGGGAGTTTCTGGCGGTCATGGGTCTGGCCGATGAGTTTACCGTGGAGATGGCCCGCTTTGTCACCGGGGATGCCAACGCGGATAAGCTGCTCGCCGCGCTGACCGCTCAGAATGCCTTTGTCACCTGCCTGCCGGATGGCGTGACCTATCGCTTTCACCACATGATGAAGGAATGCGCCGAGCAAACCTTTTTGACACTGCCTCAGGCGGTGCAGGTGTGCTGCCGCGAGCGTCTGGGCGCGTGGTATGAGGAGCACCGGCAGTACATTCAATCCATGTCTGCCTATTGGAAGAGCGGAAATTACGATGCCGCTCTGCGCGTTGTAAAAGGACGCGGGCATCCTGCTCGCATCCCTGAACCCGCAGACGGTACTGAACGCCATGGCAGTGTGTCCCATTTCCGACCTGAAGGCGCATCCGCTGGCGCTTCTTGTCCTGATGCGTAGTATGTTCAACTGGCGGAATGTCCCCAAAATGCTGGAGCTGAAGGAGCTTTTGCTGACTGCCATCCGGGAGCACCCGGAGCTCTCTTCCGCAGAGCGGGGCAACCTGCTGGGCGAGTGCGACCTGATCATGAGCTTCCTCTGCTATAACGACATCGGCGCGATGAGCCGCCTGCACCGCAGCGCCAGCGCCCGGATGTCCCGTCCTGCCATCAGTATCCGAAAAAGCGGAGGCTGGACCTTCGGCTCCCCCTCGGTCCTGATGATGTTCTACCGGGGAGCGGGGGAGCTGCAAAGCGAGCTGGCCGAAATGGACGAGTGTATGCCCCACTATTATCAGATCACCGAGGGCCATGGGCAGGGCGCGGAGAAGATCATGCGGGCGGAGGCGGACTTTATGCAGAGCCGCTTCACAGACGCGCACATTGGCCTCGAAAGCGCCTATGCGCAGATCGAGGGCAATGGTCAGGAGAACATGGCGCTGTGCTGCGATTTTCTGGCGCGGCGGCTCTCCCTGCACCGGGATATCCGTCGGCATTGCACCCCTGAGGAACGCCGGGCGTCTCTGCTGCGCCACCACAACGCCGCATGGCTGAACATCTGGAACGCCGCCGACGCTTATGTTCACGCCCTGCTGGATGAGACGGACCGGATCCCGCCCGTTTTTGCCGATCATCAGCTTTCCGCGATCCACTTCCTTGCCCCTGGCAAGCCGATGATGGACCTGATCGAAAATCAGGTCCATCTGGCGCAGGGCGCTTATGCCACGGTGATCGGCCGCAGCGAAGGGCAGTTGGCCGTGTGCGGTGCCATGCACTACGCGCTGGTAGCGCTGCATATCCGCATCCAGACAGCGGCGGCCTATGAGATGCTGGGCAAGCACGAGCAGGCGCGCAGCCTGTTGACGCAGGCGCTTGCCGACGGGGAGCCGGATGGCTTTGTCATGCCCTTTGTGGAAAATTATCGCTATCTGAAGCCCTTGCTTGCGCAGGAGATCCCGTGCGGCCTTATTCCGAGGATCGTCGAGCTGGGGGAAGACGCGGAACGGCGCAGAAGCAGGGCGGGCCGCCCTGAAAATTTTGCTGCCCTGACCGAGCGGGAGTATGAGATCGTGTGTTTGATGGCCCGGCGGCTTTCCAACCGCGAGCTTGCGGGAAAGCTGTTCCTTTCCGAGGGCAGCGTCAAGCAGTATATCAACCAGATTTATTTCAAGCTGCATATTGAAGGCGACGCCCGCACCAAGCGGGAGCGGCTTCTGGCGCTTCTTTCACAAAAGACCTGACCTTTTTCGTGCTGTTTCATCCGATTTGCTGTACCGCTGTCGCTGCGGCGGACTTTTCCTCTCTCCTTTATGAGCATATAAAAAAGACCTCGATTTTTGATCGAGGCCTTTTTTTGTGGTGCTTCACCGGCAATATTTTTCAATATAAGCGTTCTGGCACTTGACGATGATTTTGATGGCTTCGTCGCGGCCGAGGACGTCGCTGACGACGGTCTCCTTGCCCTCGAGACTCTTGTACACGCGGAAGAAGTGACGGATCTCGCTTGCCACGTGGTTCGGCAGCTCCGAAATGTCCTGATAGGTGTTATAGGTCGGGTCCTGGAAGGGAATGGCGATGATCTTTTCGTCAAGGCTGCCGCTGTCCTCCATCGAAATAACGCCGATGGGGTAGCACTCCACAAGGCTCAGCGGACGGATGCACTCCGAGCAGAGCACCAGCACGTCCAGCGGGTCGCCGTCGTCCGCCCAGGTGCGGGGGATGAAGCCGTAGTTCGCGGGATAGTGGGTCGAGGTGTAGAGGATGCGGTCGAGGCGCAGCGCGCCGGTCTCCTTGTCCATTTCATACTTGTTTTTCGAGCCCTTCTCGATCTCGATGACCGCGAAAAAGTCCTCGGGGCGCACGCGCGCCGGTGCGATATCATGCCAAAGATTCATAATAGTTCTCCCTTCGTGAGAAATGGTATTGAGAAAACGCGCAGAAGTACGCTTCTGCGCGCTTTCGCTGACGAAAATTATTTGCTCAGTGCCTCGTCGATGCTCTTCGCGCCGAGCTTGCCCGCGCCCATGGCGAGGATGACGGTGGCAGCGCCCGTGACGGCGTCGCCGCCGGCGTAGACGTTCTGATGGGAGGTAAGACCCTCTTCGTTGACCACGATGCCGCCCTTGCGGTTGACCTCAAGGCCCTTGGTGGTGGACTTGATGAGGGGGTTGGGGGAGGTGCCCAGCGCCATTATGACGCAGTCTACATCTATATCATATTCGCTGCCATCCACGGGTATGGGACGGCGGCGGCCGGAAGCATCGGGTTCGCCAAGTTCCATCTTCTGGCAGTTCATGGCGCATACGCTGAACTTGTCATCGCCCTTTATGGAAAGGGGAGTGGACAGCAGGCAGAATTCAATGCCTTCTTCCTTTGCATGCTCAACTTCTTCACGCCTGGCGGGCAGCTCGCTCTCGCTGCGGCGATATACTATCTTGACTTCGGCGCCGAGCCTTCTTGCGCAGCGCGCGGCATCCATGGCAACGTTGCCGCCGCCAACTACCGCAACGTGCTTGCCGTGCATGATGGGAGTGTCGCTGTCTTCACGATAAGCCTTCATCAGGTTTATGCGGGTAAGGAACTCGTTGGCGGAATATACGCCCTTCAGGTTTTCGCCGGGGATGTTCATAAACATGGGCAGACCTGCGCCGGAGCCGATGAACACGGCCTCGTAGCCCATGTCGAACAGCTCGTCTATGGTCAGGGTCTTGCCTATTACCATGTTAGTCTCTACGTCCACGCCAAGTGCGCTCAGGTTGTCTATTTCCTTCTGAACTATGGCCTTGGGAAGACGGAATTCCGGTATGCCGTATACCAGCACGCCGCCGGCGGTGTGCAGCGCTTCAAATACGCTGACCTTGTAGCCTTTGCGTGCCAGATCACCCGCGCAGGTGAGGCCGGAAGGGCCGCTGCCGACTATGGCAACCTTGTGA
>ENA-OUQC01001896-OUQC01001896.1-human-gut-metagenome-genome-assembly--contig:-NODE-1896-length-9956-cov-4.508332_pt1 | contig 9956 bp, 7 predicted proteins | sample MGYA00237942_ERZ548815 | MGnify/ENA primary metagenome ERZ548815 (study PRJEB26490, sample SAMN05194722) | human gut metagenome | biome: terrestrial biome; feature: human-associated habitat; material... | reverse complement strand
ATGGGCGTGAAGGACTTCTCCCTTATCTCGCGGCATACCTGCCAGCCGTCCTTCACGGGCAGCATGATGTCAAGCAGCACGACGTCCGGCTGGAAAAGGTCGAACATGGACTTCGCCTTGCCGCCGTCGGGAGATATCATGACCTCAAACCCGTCCTTACCGAGATACAGGCGGAGGAGCTCGGCGATGTTGACGTCGTCCTCAACTATAAGAGCGCGCTTATTCATATATTTTGCCCCCTGCATTCTTTTCTTTACTATTCTAATATTATACAATGCACTCGCCAGCAATGGTTAAAAAAATGTAAAACCCACCGGTATACGGCGGGTTCACATCAATAGTCGTCATTCGGTCGTCTCCGGCTTTTTCTTTTTTTCACCGGCGGGTTTGAAATCCGGCTCCGTTCCGGCAATGAGGCGCAGGATATTCTCCCTGTGGCGCAGCATGACGATGAGCATCGCAAAGGCCGCGAGGATGAGCCGCGGCGTCGAAACGCCGAGATATGCCGCCGCACAAAAGCCCATGACCGCCGCGCCAAGAGAGCCGAGCGACACCTTCCGGCTGAGCAGCGCAAAGATTGCAAAGCAGACCACGGCCGCCAGAAGCACGCGCCAGTCCACCGCCAGCAGGACGGCCGCCCCGGCGGAAACGCCCTTCCCCCCGCGAAACTCATGCAGCACCGGGAAGCAGTGCCCCACAAGGCAGGCCGCGCCGCTTATGCACAGCCCCAATTCGTCCAGCAGCAGCCACCCGGCCAGCATGGCCAGCGCCGCCTTGAGCATATCCCCGGCCAGCGTCAGCACGCCCAGCCGCAACCCGAACACGCGCGCCATATTCGTCGCCCCGGCATTGCCGCTGCCGTGGGCGCGCACGTCGGAATTCATGACGCATTTTGAAATGCATATCGACATGCTGAGCGAGCCCAGCATATAGGCGCAGACCGCCGCAAGAACGCCTTTTAAGATCATCATGTTAAAATCCTGCCAATTGTTCAAAAAATTTTAAGTATATTATAGCGTATATGTTTTCCCATTGCAACAGGATCATAACCATATTTTTAATTATTTAGTATTATTTTTGATCTGTTAACATTTACGGCAGCCAGAACAGCGTCCACGGGTACGCCTGCGGCGGCTCCGCCGTGAAGGACATGGGCATGCCGCTTTCAGGATGGGTAAACGTCAGGCTGTGCGACCACAGGGCGATGCCGTCTGTGCCGTCGTCCGGCAGGCCGTACTTCCTGTCGCCAAGCAGCGGGTGGCCGTGCGCGGCGAACTGACAGCGTATCTGGTGCGTGCGCCCCGTGTGCAGGACTATGCGCAGCTTGCTCATATCCCCGGCGCGCGCCAGTGTTTCGTATTCAAGCGACGCGTCCTGCACGCCCTTCGCCCGCTCCTGTACGACGAAGGTCATCCTCCGCGCCTTGTCGCGCCAGAGGAGGTCTTTAAGCTCCCCGCGCGCGGGCGTTTCGCCGTGGACGACGGCGAGATACTCCTTGCCGAAGCCGCCCTCGCGTATCTGGCGGCTCAGCTCCGACGCGGCGGGCGCGGACCGTGCCAGCACCATAAGCCCGCCCACCACGCGGTCGAGCCGGTGCACCGTGCGCACCTCCGCCGCGGCATCGCCAAGCTCCGCGCGCACAAGCTCGGGCACGCCGCCCGGCTCATCCGTGGAAAGCGCGCCCGCCGGTTTTATGCACACGACCAGCGCCGCATCCGTATACAGTATCCGCATTGATATCCCTCCGCTGTGAAAACGCCCCGGCATGATGCCGGGGCGTCCGTCATTTTATTTCGCTTTCGATGCAGCCGTCCGGCTTACATCTCCTTCTTCCTTCTCGGAATGAGTGCCACAACACCCACGCCGGAGATCATCATAACTGCTACCCAGATCGCCAGATTGCTCTCGTCGCCGGTTGCAGGCGCATAGTTTGCAGTGACTATACGGAAGCTGGTGGTCTCAACGGAGCCGTTCTGAGCCTCAAGCGTCATGGTGTAAGTGCCATAGTTGAGCAGATTGAGGAAGCCCGCCTTGAGAGTGATGGTCTTGCCGTCGCTGCTGAGAGTGTAGTTTGCCGGGTCGATAAGCTGGTTGCTTATGTAGACATTCTTGATGGCGCCGGTGGAGTTGAAGTAAAGGTTGTTGCTGTTGCCGCGGACATGGGCGTTGTCGCCGTAGACGGCGCTGGCAGTGCCGTTGATGGTGATGGTGGCATAGACTATGCCGTTGGGTATGGTACCATTGCTGTTGTCGGTCGTTCTGACCTTCAGGGTGTGAGTACCGGCGGACAGCGTCTGGAGGTAGGAGGACTTCAGGATGAAGTTGCCGCTCCATACGTAGCTGTACTTGGAGGAGTTCTGGCTGCCGGAAATAAGCACGCCGTCGAGGTACGCGTCGTACAGGTAGGGCTTGAGAGTGAACTCAAGGTTGCCCTGACCCTTGGACCATGTGACGCTGCTGGGGCTGATGGTGGCGTTGTAAGGCTCCTCGGAGAGGACGCTGACGGTCGTGGTGGCCTTCACGCTGCTGTTGCCGCGCAGGGTCGCGGTGACCTGGATGTAGCCGTCCGCGTTGCCACCGACTATGTCAACGCTCTGTGCGTAGGTGCTGTAGGAAGTCATGACTGCGGAGGAGCTGGGGGTGATGGTCCAATCGTAGACCTCGCCGGAGTTCGCGCCGGAGACACTGACAGTGGACTTGCCGCCCGCAACGGCGATGTTGCTGGGGTTGGCAATGAGGGTGATGGTGCGCACGTCGCCGACAGTGATCTGTACGCTGCCCTGATAGAGGACGGTGTTGGAGCCCTTGCGTGCGTAAGCCGTGAGGGTGACGGGGCTGGAGGTCTTTTCAAGCCCGGTGACCTTGCAGGTGCTGCCGTTGTAGCTGATGGAAACAGCGTTGGAATCAGCAGACCAGTGGTCTATGTACACACCGGAAGCACCGCCGGAGAAGGAGGCGGTATAGGTGACGGTCTCGCCCTTGGCGATCTCATACTTGGGGCCGGTGATGGTGACGGTGGGCTTGCTGGGGTCGGTCACGGTGACGTCGCAGGTGCGCGTCACGCCGCCGGCCGTGGCATAGATAACAGTGGTGCCGGCCGCAACTGCGGTGACGTTGCCGGCGTTATCGACCTTTGCCACATCGGGGTTCTTGGAGGACCATGTCACGGTGAACACACCCGCGGGCACGACGGTGGCCACTATGGCCTCGGTGTTGCCCTTCTCGATGACGAGCTGGGTCTTGCTGAGCGTGAAGCTTTCAAGCTCGGTATTGACGGTGACGGTGCAGGAGTCCATGAGGTTGGTGTTGTCATTCACCTTGACCCAGATCTTCGTTGTACCGGGTTTCTTTGCGTGAACAACGCCGTTCTCGACGGTGGCAACGGATTCGTCATCGGACCACCATAAGATGCTGTTGGGCGTGATGCCGCTGTTGCTGCTGTTGTTATACACGGGAACGAGCTTATCATACTTGGGGTTGTTTCTTACGTTGAGGCTGATCTCGCTGGGCGTCATGGTGACGGAGGTTATCTCCACCGCGGGGTTCGTCGTAACGTAGCCGGGCGCGGAGGCGACAACGGCGCCAGGCTCGCCATCGGTGACGTCAACAAGCTTTGCCGTGATGGTGTACTGGCCGGAGGCGCCAAGCTCACTCGGCGTTATCTCCGCATAGGCGAAGCCCAGAGTCGGGTCAAACGCATTAACGGTCACATCTGCCGTCCAGTTGAAGTTGCCGCCGGACCACCTGACTTTATAGGTGCGGCCAGACACAAGGCCCTTTGCTGTAACGGAGATGTTGATATTCTCCGAAGTAACAGTTGCACCGCTTGCGATCTTATCGAAAACGATGCTCTCGCCGGCCGCATACGCGGACACCGCGAGGACGCTGGCCAGCATGCAAACCAGCAGCAGCGTGGAAATTACTTTCTTCATGGTTTTCATCTAAAAATCCCCCTTATGAGATTTGATACGATATCTCACGCGGCACGAGTTGCCGCGCCCTATTAAGGTCACACATAATGTAACACAATGTTTCCGAAATTGCAAGACTTTTTTCTGAATTTTTTCATTATTTTTTACCGTTTTGTAATTACTCTACATTTTGTGTGAAGATTTGCAGGGCGTTCAATATATAGCCCGCATATTTTCAATGCCGGTGCAGGGCTTCCGCCCGCCCTCAGCGTCTACATATATAACGTTTTAAAAACAAAAAAGTTTCATGCCCGGCGGACATTTTTTCAGATTTTTTCTCCGACGGGCCGAAAGTGCCGCCCCTCCCCTATCCGCGCCGAGGCGCTGCTCTGCGCGCATTGTTTACATAATATCACCGGTGTGTCGCAAAGACAAGCCGCCGCTGCAAATTTAATTTAAATATAATAGTACTCGGCGGTGCGCTCTGCCGTTGTGCATAATAAATAATTTGTATTTGTGCAGTTTATTTGTGCGATATTATTTTTATTTTTCGGATATTCGATGATATTTGTGCACAAATTGCTGTAAATTTTCATTATACGCAAAGTCGTGTATTTTATGCTGTGCAGGATTTTTCATTTTTTGTTGAATTCGACCATAAAGGTCTTTATACGCCTTGATATTTCAGCGCTTTACACGAACTTGTGGAATCTGCATATAAAATCGTGTATTTCGCCTTGCTATTTTTGCGTTTATAGGTTAATATGCACATAGAGGCGCTGCCTCTTAGTTTTTTTAAGGAGATCATTTCATGAATTTGTTCGTTTGGCTTACTCCTGTGGCTGCAATCCTGGCGCTGATATTCGCCGGGTATAAAGCGCATTATGTACAAAAAGCTGCGCCGGGCAACAGCCGGATGCAGGAGATAGCGGCATCTATCGCCGAGGGCGCGGACGCTTTCCTCAAGTCCGAGTATAAAATTCTGGCTATCTTCATCACGGTGCTTTTCGTGCTGATAGCAATTTTCATAAACACCGGCACCGCCGTGTGCTTTGTCATCGGCGCGCTGTTCTCCATTCTGGCGGGCTTCTTCGGGATGAAGGTCGCCACGCGCGCAAACGTGCGCACGGCGAACGCCGCGATGGAGCACGGCATGAACCGCGCCCTGTCCATCGCGTTCTCCGGCGGCTCCGTCATGGGGATGTGCGTTGTCGGGCTGGGTCTGCTGGGGTGCAGCCTTATATACATGCTGACGGGGAATTACAACATCCTCTTCGGCTTCTCGCTGGGCGCTTCGTCCATCGCGCTGTTCGCGCGCGTCGGCGGCGGTATATACACCAAGGCCGCAGACGTCGGTGCAGACCTTGTGGGCAAGGTCGAGGCCGGAATACCCGAGGACGACCCGCGCAACCCCGCCGTCATCGCGGATAACGTCGGCGACAACGTCGGCGACGTGGCCGGCATGGGCGCGGATCTGTTTGAATCCTACGTCGGCGCGCTTGTCTCCGCGCTGACGCTGGGCGTGGCCATCCCGGGCGGCGCTTTTGAGGGCGCGGGCGCGCTGTTCCCGCTCGCCATCGCGGCGGTGGGCATAATCGCCTCCATCATCGCCACGTTCTTTGTCCGCGGGAAGGACGATTCCAACCCGCACAAGGCTCTGAAAATGGGCTCTTACGTTTCGGCCGCGATAGTGGCGCTGGCCTCGATTTTCATGAGCAGGCTTTTCTTCGGCCGCTTCTACTGCTCCGCCGCGGTCATCGCAGGCATAGTGGTCGGCCTTGTCATCGGCTTTGTGACGGAGGTCTACACCTCTGAGGACTACAGCTCCGTCAAGCGCATCGCGGATCAGTCCGAGACCGGCTCCGCCACGACGATAATCAGCGGCGTGGCCGTCGGCATGAAGAGCACCTGGGTGCCCATACTTCTCATATGCCTCGGCATTTACATCTCCTACTCCGTCACCGGCGACCTGTACGGCATCGCGCTGGCCGCCGTGGGCATGCTGTGCACAACGGGCATCACCGTGGCCGTGGACGCCTACGGCCCCATTGCCGACAATTCCGGCGGCATCGCCGAGATGAGCGGCCTTGACCCGCACGTGCGTGAGATCACCGACAAGCTGGACGCCGTGGGCAACACCACCGCCGCCATGGGCAAGGGCTTCGCCATCGGCTCCGCCGCGCTGACGGCGCTGGCGCTGTTCGTCTCCTACGCGACTGAGGTGCAGCTTGACGTGCTGGATCTCCTCAGCCCGTATGTCGTCATCGGTCTGCTTATCGGCGGCATGCTGCCCTTCGCCTTCTCCGCGATGACGATGGACTCCGTGTCCAAGGCCGCATACAAGATGATCGAAGAGGTGCGCCGCCAGTTCCATGAGATCCCCGGCATTCTTGAAGGCAAGGCAAAGCCGGACTACGGCACCTGCGTGTCCATCTCCACAAGGGCCGCGCTGCATGAAATGATAGTTCCGGGCGTGATGGCCGTGGCCGCGCCGCTGCTCGTCGGCATCCTGTTCGGGCCGGGCGCGCTTGGTGGCCTGCTGGCAGGCTCCCTCGTGACGGGCGTGCTGCTGGCGATATATATGTCCAACTCCGGCGGCGCATGGGACAACGCGAAGAAGTACATTGAGGGCGGTCACCACGGCGGCAAAGGCTCCAGCGCGCACAAGGCCGCCGTTGTCGGCGACACCGTCGGCGACCCGTTCAAGGACACCTCCGGCCCGTCCATCAACATACTCATCAAGCTTATGACCGTTGTCTCCCTTGTTTTCGCCCCTATATTCATCCGCATCGGCGGCCTCCTTTGAGGAATACATATACCGCCGCGATCAGCCACGCAGTACAGACAGCTCCCGCTGTCTGTACTGTCTTTTATACGCCATAATTCTTGAATCTTAAATATAAATCTTAAATTGCGGTTCTTGACGGAAGGGCAGCGGGATTGTATAATGTAATGACTCAGCTTGTAGATTTTCCGAGGTTTACGCAATGAACAAGGTTTTGAAATATGTGGTCCAGGCAGTTGTTTTGCTGGTGCTGGCAGTGGTGATGGTCGTGCTGTTCAAGGCGCGGCTGGACGTGCTGAACGCCGAGAAGGCCGCCGCGGAAGAACAGGAAGCCGCCGCGGCAATGGCGGCACAGGCGACGCCAACTCCCAATGCCGAGGCCACGCCGGAGCCGACGCCCGAACCCACGCCGGAGCCGCAGCCGGAATACTTCACCGTTTCCTGCATCGGCGACTGTACGCTGTGGTCAAGCTTACAGTTTGAAAACAGCAACGTCGGTCTGCCGAAGGTCGTCGGGGATAATTACGCCTATCCTTTCTCGAATACCGTGCAGTACTTCAAGGACGACGAATACACGCTTGCGAACTTTGAATGCACGCTGTCCGACCAGAAGCTCACTTCCGGGCAGATGTTCTACTTCCGCGCGCCGACGGCCTACGCGAACATAATGATCGAGGGCGGCGTGGACTTCGTGACGACGGCAAACAACCACAGCCTCGACTTCGGCGAGGCCGGGCTGCAAAGCACTCTGGAGGCGCTGACCGCCGCCGGGCTGCCCTACGGCACGGAGAGGCAGGCGCAGATCGTCACGACGAAGAACGGCCTTAAGCTCGGCATATACACCGCGGGCAACGATATGCGCCCCGACTGGAAAACGGACGAGGCCGTGGCCGCCGTGCAGTCTCTGCGTGAGCAGGGCGCGGACTACGTCATATGCATGTTCCACTGGGGGCTGGAGCTGTACTACACGCCGAATGACAACCAGATAAATCTTGCGCACGCGGTCATAGACGCGGGGGCGGATCTGGTCTACGCCTCGCATCCGCACTGTCTGCAGCCCATTGAGGAATACAACGGCGGCCTGATACTCTACAGCCTCGGCAACTGGGTATTCGGCGGCAGCACCCGCCCGTCCGACCCCGACACCGCGATAGTGCAGGTCAAGCTCAAGCGCGATATAGACGGCAGTGTGACGCGCGACGGCTTTGAGGTCATTCCCTGCTGCGTCAGCAGCGATCTGGAAAAGGCCGCAAGAATGGCCGACAATTACAACAACTATTGCCCCACTCCGTATGAGGAGGGCAGCGAAGCGTATGAGCGCGTGATGAGCAAGCTGACCGGCACATATGAGGCCAAGTCTCAGGGCGCGGATTACTCCAACTGGTACGCAAGCTACGGCTGATAACCGAATAACGACAGGCAATTCAGGCCGCACGGCATGTGCGGTCTGAATTTTTATGCTTCACATAATATAATTTACATATTTTTGTATGCGTAATATCATAAACTCAATATTGTTTACCTAATTTATTTTACTTAATATAATTCACATATTATTGTTTACCTATAATTATTTATATAGAAAAACCACATGGCCTGCGGCATTGCAGGTCATGTGGTTCAGTTTTCATACATTTGAATGTGTGCATCGTTTCAGCCGATGCCGAACAGCGCCTTTCCGTTTTCCAGCGTCGCCGCGGCGACGGCCTCCGGCGTCATGCCCTTCACCTCCGCGATTTTGGCGGCGATGTACCGGAGGTTTCTCGAGTCGTTGCGTTTGCCGCGCATAGGAACGGGGCTGAGATAGGGGCTGTCAGTCTCGATAAGGATGCGTTCCACCGGGCAGACCTTAAGCACCTCTATGGCGCGGCGCGCATTTTTATAAGTCACCGGCCCGTCAAAGCCGAGGTACCACCCGCGCTTGAGAAGCTCGCACGCCATTTCGGCACTGCCGGAGTAGCAATGGAACACGCCGCGCAGTGCGCTGTAGCGGCTGACGATATCAAAGCAGTCGGCGTGCGCGTCGCGGTCATGGATTATAACGGGCTTGTCCAGCTCAAGCGCCAACTCAAGCTGGCAGGTCAGAAGCCGCTTCTGCTCGTCCTTGCGGCTGTCATCCCAATAATAATCAAGGCCGATCTCCCCTATCGCAACGCACTTTGGATGCGCCGCAAGCACACGTATTTTTTCAAGACTGCCGCCGTCCATCCGCCCCAGCTCCTCCGGATGCAGCCCGACAGCCGCATAGACAAAGCCGAACCTCTCCGCCAGCGCGACAGCCGCCGCACTGCTGTCCACGTCGCAGCCGGGATCGAGCATGAGCTCCACACCGGCCTCATTCACCGCCGCAAGCAGCGCCTCCCTGTCGGCGTCAAACGCGCCGTCATCATAATGCGCATGAGTATCAAAATACATTGTCACACCTCAGCTTTTATTTCTCTCATTATAACTCAGCTTATTATAACCGGGCAGCACGCACATTGCAAATGCTAATAGACGCAAAAGTCCGCGCCGCTTTCGCGGCGCGGACTGCAAGGCTATATGGGAAACTTTGAAGAGGTTTTGTCTTACTTGATCTCAAGACGGCGGCTGGCGGGAACCTCGGCCTTCTTCTTGGGCATAGTCAGGGTGAGCACGCCGTCGTTATAGGACGCCTCGATAGCGTCGGTGTCAATGCCGGTGACGTCAAAGCTGCGGCTGTAGGAGCCGTAGAAACGCTCACGCTTTACGAAGTTCTTTTTCTTGTCCTCGTCGTCGAACTTGCGCTCAGCGCTGATGGTGAGGCAGTCGTTCTCAATGTCGATCTTGATATCATCCTTGCTGAAGCCGGGCAGCTCGGCCTCCAGCTTGAAGGCGTCGCCGGTATCGCTGACGTCGGTGCGGAAAGCAGAGATAACACTGCCGTTGCCGAAGAAGCTGCGCTCCATATTGTCCAGTTCACGGAAGGGGTCAAAGTTCGTCATGTGGCGGATAGTACGGTCAAAAGGAATAAGTTCAAACATAATATATAACCTCCAAATTTTATTTACATTTCAAATCCGGTGAAACATTCATTTCTTTCGTTTCATCGTATATATAAGATACCGCACAAATATTAATAAATATAGCTTATTTTATGAACACAACGTTAACGTTAGCACTCGTTGCGTAAGAGTGCTAACGTTAGCTATGTGAAAAGCAAGGCTTTGTTAGAATGCCTTACTTTTTCAGCATGTCAAAAAGCCTCGCAGAGTTTGCCGCCCGCAGGCGGCAAAAAATTT
>ENA-OUQC01001881-OUQC01001881.1-human-gut-metagenome-genome-assembly--contig:-NODE-1881-length-10001-cov-10.562538_pt1 | contig 10001 bp, 8 predicted proteins | sample MGYA00237942_ERZ548815 | MGnify/ENA primary metagenome ERZ548815 (study PRJEB26490, sample SAMN05194722) | human gut metagenome | biome: terrestrial biome; feature: human-associated habitat; material... | reverse complement strand
CAGTCGGGCATCAGCGAGGTGTACCTCCACCAGGTGTTTTCCGGGCGGCGCACGCCCTCCCGTAACCGGCTGCTGTGCCTGTGCTTCGGCCTTGGCGCTTCGGTGGATGAGGCACAGGATCTGCTGCGCCACGCCCGCCTTGCGCCGCTGTACTCCCGCGACCGGCGGGATGCCATCGTGATCTTCGGGCTGAGCCACAACATGACGCTGGGGGAGATCAACGACAAGCTGTACGCCGAGGACGCCGACACGCTGTGCTGAACGATATGAAAAAACACTGGGGAAAGCCGAAAGCTTTCCCCAGTGTTTTTTATTTGCAAAAGCCCTGCGGCAGCGGCGCCAAGGTGTATGGAAAGTACATTCGGCAGGTGTGAACCGCCGCCGCAGGGCAATTCGCCATTATCGGTTCCGGGCCACACACTCGTAGAGATATTGCAGATCGTAAACATCCACAGCGCCGTCGCCGTTGACGTCAGCAAACGGAAGCGCCCCGTCGCCCAGCGGCGACGTACCGGCCAGATGATCGTACAAAGCCGCCACGTCGCTTATGTCCAATCCGCCGCCGTTCAAATCGCCAGCGCCGTAATGGATCGTGGCTAACGGCAGATATTCGTTTCCATCCCCACCAATCTCAAGGTTGTTCCATTCTTCAGCAGTGCCCTGATAATAAACGTCCTTTAAGTTGAGACAGTTCGTAAAGGCATAGTCGCCAACACGGGTCACGCTGGCGGGGATCGTGACGCTGGTAAGACCGGAATTATGTCCAAATACATATTCTCCGATGATGGCCACGCCGTCGGGGATCACATAATCGCCGCCCATTCCGCCGGGGAAGCAAACCAACTGATCCATGTTCTTCGTAAAGAGCACACCGTCAACGGAGGTATAATTCTTATTTCCAGCCGCCACCTGAATGCCCTGCAAACTGGAACAGGAGGCAAACGCGCCGCTGCCGATGCTGGTGACAGACGCAGGAATGGTAACGTCCGTCAGGCTGATGCAGCAAATAAAGGCTCCCCCACCGATGGATCGCAGTCCGCTGCCCAGTTTCAGGTTCGACAGCGCGGTGCAGTAGCCAAAAGCGCTGTTCCCGATCAGCGTCACCGTGTCAGGGATCACCAGATCCTCCAAGCTATAGCAGCCCCAGAACGAGTTATAGCCAATGCGCTGCAAATTGTTGGAAAAGGTGATGTCTCGCAAGCTGGAGCAGCCGGAAAAGCTATGACCGTTCAGGTATTTGGACGGTATCACAATACTGGTCAGGTTGGTACAGTTGCGGAACACATAGCTGCCCATGACCAGATCAGGGTTATTGGGCATGCGGACGCTTTTCAGCGCGGCACAGCCGTCAAAGGTCTCATCGTATATATCTTGGATGGAGTCCGGCAGGATGACATCCTCCAAATTTTCGCAAAAGCCAAACGATCCAAACGACAAAGCGGTTACTCCATCCTGCACAACAGCGTACTTGAAGTCGGGCTGCCGATCAATGTATTCATCCCAATCACCATTGATCCATCCGGTGCCGGAGATGGTCACGGTGCCGTTGTCGTCCAAAGAGAATGTCGCATCCTTGCCGCAGCGTCCCGTCACTGCGGCCCACGCTGTAGTAGGCAGCAGGCTGAACGTCATCAGAACGGCCAGCAACACGCCTATCGTTTTCTTCATAAGCTCTCTCCCTTTTGCTCAAATGATGGAGCCGCGGCAAAATAGCGGCGCGTGTGGGGTATCATATTATTTATATACGATTCTCGCCAAAAAAGCAATATGCCGGGTGCATAGTATCCGTCTTTTTTTCCAAATTTTGCGGCGATGCCGCCACTTCATGGCAGACAGTGCCGCGCCGGCGGACAGGCTTTCCCGCTATTCCGCCACTTTACAAGCAGGAGAAAGTGCGGTAAAATGGAAAAAATGACCATTCGGAGGAACCGATCCATGACCGTGACCGTCCCGCTGCCGCAAGGCGGCTATCCCGTTCATATCCAGCCCGGCGCGCTGCGGCAGACCGGAGCACTGCTGGCGCCGCTGGGCATTGACCGCTGGGCCGTCACGGCGGATGAAACGGTGGCGGCGCTGTACGGCGGCGCGGTGCTGGACAGCCTGCGGAGCGCGGGACTTTCCGGCCAGCTGCTGACCTTCCCGGCGGGAGAGGCGCACAAGACCCCGGAGACGTGGCTCTCCCTGTGCCGCCAGCTGGCGCAGGAGGGCTTTACCCGAAGCGACGGACTGCTGGCGCTGGGCGGCGGCGTCACCGGCGACATGGCGGGCTTTGTCGCCGCCTGCTATCAGCGGGGCATGACGCTGGCACAGCTGCCTACCACGCTGCTCTCTCAGGTGGACAGCGCCGTGGGCGGTAAAACGGCGGTGGATCTGCCGGAGGGCAAGAACCTGCTGGGCGCGTTCTATCAGCCCCGGCTGGTGATCGCCGATCCGGACTGTCTGACTACGCTGCCCCGGCGTGAGCTGCGGTGCGGCATGGCGGAGGTCATCAAATACGGGTTTATTCAGGACGCCGGGCTGCTGGACGCGCTTGAAACCGACACGCCGGACTGGACGGCCATCATCGCCCGGTGCCTGACAATCAAGGCGGCGCTGGTGGCCGCCGACGAGCGGGACACCGGGGCGCGGCGGCTGCTGAACTTCGGCCACACCTTCGGCCACGCCTACGAGGCAGCAGGCGGCTACGCCGCCTGCACCCACGGCGAGGCGGTGGCCGCCGGGATGGCGGCCATGCTGCGGTGGCAGCTCCGCCGGGGCGACGGGGTACAGGCGGCCTACGACCGGCTGCTGGCGTTGCTGGAGCGCTGGGAGCTGCCCTGTACGATGCCGTTTGTCAAAGAAACGGTGTCCCGCTATCTGGCGCGGGACAAGAAATGTGAAGGAGATACCCTTCACGCTGTTTTGCTGCGGGTGATCGGCGACGCCTACGTGGAGGACGTGCCGCTGGCGGCGCTGCAGGAGGGTCTGGCATGACCCGGCGGCTGTATCCCGCCCGCCTGACGGGCACGGTGGCCGCGCCGCCCAGCAAAAGCGCATGGCACCGGGAGCTAATCTGCCGCTTTCTGGCGGGACAGCCGCTGCCGCAGGCACTGTCCGGAGCGGATGTGAGCGCCACGCTGTCCGGGCTGCGGGTCTTGCGGCAAGGCGGCGACGCCATCGACTGCGGCGCGTCCGGCGCGACGCTGCGGTTCCTGCTGCCGCTGGCGATGGCGCTGGGACGCACCGGACTGCATCTTACCGGAACACCCCGGCTATTGGAGCGGCCCCTGTCCGCGCCCTATCCCGTAGCGCGGGAGAACGCAGGCTACCGCATCACCGAGCCGCTGACGCCGGGGCGCTATGCCCTGCGGGGAGACGAGACTTCCCAGACCGTCAGCGGCCTGCTGATGGCACTGCCGCTGCTGGCGGAGCCGTCAGAGCTTGTGCTGACCACGCCGCTGGTATCCCGCGCCTATGTGGACATGACGCTGGACGCCCTGCGGCGGCACGGCGTGACCGTGCTGACCACGGAAACAGGCTGGCGCATTCCCGCGCCGCAGGTCTTTCAGCCCGATGAGTCCCCGGTGGAGGGCGACTGGTCGGCGGGCGGCTGGTGGCTGGCAGCGAACGCGCTGCAGGGCGGCGGCGTGACCGTGACGAATCTGCCGCTGCACAGCAGCCAGCCCGACCGGGTCATTACCGGCTATTTACAGGAGCTGCCGGAAACGGTGGACGTGTCCCAAACGCCGGATCTGCTGCCTGCGATGGCGCTGCTGGCGGCCATGCGGCCCCAGACTACCCGGTTCACCGGCGGCGCGTTCCTGCGCCGCAAGGAGAGCGACCGGCTCCACACGGTGGCCGCCGTGCTGGCGGCGCTGGGTGTAGCGGTGGAGGAGCTGCCGGACGGCCTGACCGTCGTTGGCGGCAGGCCCCTGCACGGTGGCGTGACGCTGGATGCCTTTGACGATCACCGCATCGCCATGCTGTGCGGCTGCGCCGCCCTGTTCTGCCGGGAACCGGTTGTGCTGCGGGGCGGAGACTGCGTGGCAAAATCCTATGAGGATTTCTGGCGTGACTACGCCATGCTGGGCGGAAAAACGGAAGAATTGATGGAAAGTTGAGGATAAGCCCATGTTGGACTATACGTTGTTCGGGGAGTCACACGGCCCTGTGGTGGGGGTGCTGCTGCGGCATGTCCCGGCCGGCGTCCCCATAGACGAGCTGCAAATAGAGCGCGACCTGCTACGCCGCCGCCCCAGCGGCGCACTGGCCACGGCACGGCAGGAGCCGGACGAGGTACAGTTCCTCTCCGGCGTGTTTCAGGGCCGCACCACCGGCATGCCGCTGGTGATGGCGCTGCCCAACCGGGATGCCCGGCCGCAGGACTACGAGGCGCTGCGGTCGGTGGCCCGGCCCGGCCACGCGGACTACACCGCCCGGATCAAGGCCAAGGGCTTTCAGGACTACCGGGGCGGTGGGCACTTCTCCGGACGGCTCACCGCGCCGCTGGTGGCGGCAGGCAGCATCGCCAAAACGGTGCTGGCCAGTCAGGGCGTCACCGTGACGGCCCACGTGGTGGACGAGGAAAACCTGCGCCGCCGTGCCGCCGAGGCGAAGGAACAGGGTGACAGCGTGGGCGGACAGGTGGCCTGCACCGTCACCGGACTTACGGCGGGACTGGGCGGCCCGGACTGGCCCGACACGGTGGAGGGCGAGATCGCCCGCCACGTGTTCGCCATCCCCGCCGTGAAGGCCATCGGGTTCGGCGCAGGCGAGGATTTTGCCGCCCTGCGGGGCAGTCAGGCCAACGATCCCCTGCGCACCGACGGCAAGGCCGTGTGGACGACCAGCAACCACAACGGCGGTGTCAACGGCGGTATCACCAATGGCATGCCGGTGGAATTCACCGTGACCTTCAAGCCCACGCCCACCATCCGCAAACCGCAGGACACGGTGGACATGGAGCGGATGGAAAACGTCACCCTGTCCGCCGCGGGACGGCACGACAGCTGCATCGCGCTGCGGGCCGCGCCCATTGTGGAGGCCGCCGCCGCGCTGGCCATCTGCCAGCTGTGGCAGGAGGAGCCGACGGAGGATCTGGCGGGCTATCGCGGCGCAATCGACAAGATCGACGGCGAGATCGTGGCGCTGCTGGCGAAGCGGCTGCAAATCGGCAGCAAGATCGGCGCATTAAAGGCCGCCGCAGGAACAGCCATCCGGGACGAAGCGCGGGAAGCGGAGGTGCTGCGGAGCCGGGGTGACATGGCCCCGGAGTACCGCGCCGCCGTGGAGGCGGTGTTCCGGAGCATTATGGCCCAGACCCGCCAGGTGGAACAGGAATGAAGCACCTGATCCTGATCGGTCTGCCCGGCAGCGGCAAGACCACCGTGGGCCGTCTGGCGGCGGAACGGCTGGGGCTGCCCTTTTCCGACTGCGACACGCTGATCGAGGTAGAGACGGGACTGACCATCCCGGTTATTTTCGCCCAGCAGGGCGAAAGCGGCTTTCGCGCCGTGGAGAGTCGCATCCTCGCGGCGCTGCTCAGGGAGGATACGCGGGTCATCGCCACCGGCGGCGGTGTGGTGGAATCTGCGGAAAACCGGCGGCTGCTCAGGGAGAGCGGCGTGGTGGTGCTTCTGGATCGGGATATCCGCCAGATCGCCGGGTGCGTGGGCAACCGTGAGCGGCCCTTATTGAAGCAATACACATTGGAGCAGCTGGCCCGGCGGCGCCGGGACTGGTATCTGGACTGTGCCGACGCCGCCATCGGCAGCGGCACGGCGGAACAGCTGGCGGCGCAGGCCGCCGAGATCTGGAGGAACACATGAAGCTTTTGATCCTCAACGGCCCCAACCTGAACCTGCTGGGACAACGGGAGCCGGACATCTACGGCCGCGGCACCTACGCCGAGCTGTGCGCGATGATCGCGGACTATGCCAGGGAACGGGACCATCAGCCCCGGTTTGTGCAGTCCAACCACGAGGGCACGCTGATCGATGCCATTCAGCTGGCGGATACCGACGGCACCGACGGCATCGTCATCAATCCCGGCGCTTATGCCCACTACAGCTACGCCATTCACGACGCGCTGCGCTCCATCCGCGTTCCGGCGGTGGAGGTGCACATCAGCGATATCTCCACCCGTGAGCCGTGGCGGCACACGTCGGTCACAGCACCGGCCTGCATAGCCGTTATTGCGGGGCTGGGCTTCGCAGGCTATCTGCGGGCCGTGGATCGGCTGGAGGAACAGCGGTGAAGGGCGCGCAAAAACGCTGGACGCCGGACTGGGCGGTACTGCTGAGCGCGGCGGGCTTCACCATCTGGGGCTTCAGCCTGCTGCTGACACGGGTGGGACAGCGCTACGCCAGCCCCATGGTGCTGCTAAGCATACGGTTCCTGTTGGCCTTCGCGCTGCTGAACATACCGCTGCTGCTGGGCCGGGAGAAGCTGCGCCTGCGGGGAAAAAATCTGCGGCCGCTGGCGGTGCTTGGCGTGCTGGAGCCGCTGTGCTTCGTGTTTGAAAGCTACGCCATCTACTTCACCAACGCCACCATTACCGGCGTGGTATCGGCCCTGTCTCCCATTGCCGCCATGGTACTGTCGGCTGTGATCCTGCGGGAATATCCCACCCGGCGGCAGGCTCTGTTTTCCCTGCTTCCGGTGGCGGGCGTGATCCTGCTGACGGCAGCGGGTCAGGAGGTCGGGGCGCTGTCGTGGATCGGCATTCCCTTCCTGCTGGGCTACAGCGTGTGCTCCGGCTACTTCAAGGTGGCCAACCGCTCGGCAGCGGACTTCTCCCCCTATGAGCGCACGTATGCGCTGCTGCTGAGCTGCGCCGCGTTCTTTACGGCGGCGGCGCTGGTGGAATGCAGGGGCGACTTGACCGCCTACGCTGCGCCGATGCGGCAGCCGGGCTTCTGGGGCGTGGTGGTACTACTGAGCGTATTCTGCTCCATCGCCGCCAATATGCTGGTGAACTACGGCGCGGGGCGCATCAGCGTCACCAAAATGTCGGCCATCGGCAACATCAACACGGTGGTATCCGCCTTTGCGGGCGTGGTATTCCTGCACGAGTCGTTCACATTGGTCATGCTGCTGGGCGCGGTGCTGGTGCTGATCGGCGTACAGCAGGTGACGAAGCAGCGGGGATAAAGGAGACAACATGTACAAGCTTTGTGTGATCGGCGACCCGGTGGCTCACAGCCGTTCCCCGGCTATCCACACGGCGCTGCTGCGGCAGCGGGGGTTGGAGGGCGTCTATACCACCGTGACCGTGCGGAAGGGGGAACTGGAAGCCTTTGTGGCGGAAGCCCGTCGGGGAAAATGGGACGGCTTTAACGTGACCATGCCCCACAAGCAGGCCATTCTGCCGCTGCTAGACGCGGTGGAGGGCGACGCGGCCGCCATGGGAGCGGTAAACACCGTGACAGTGCGGCAGGGCCGCGCCGTGGGCTACAACACCGACGGCGAGGGTTTTGTCAGGTCGCTTCCCTTTTCCGCGTCCGGGAAACGGGTGCTGGTGCTGGGCAGCGGCGGCGCGGCCTCGGCGGTGAGCCGGGCGCTGCGGCGCTCCGGTGCGGCGGTAACGATCTGCTGCCGTCATCCGGAGAAAACGGCAGGCTGGGACATGGAGACCCGGCTATGGCGGGAGCTGCCGGTATTGGCGGCGGACTGCGATCTGCTGGTGAACGCCACGCCGCTGGGCATGACGGGGCAGGAGGAATTCGCGGACTTCCGCTTTCTGGAGAACTGTCACGGCTTGGTCTGCGATCTGGTATATCAGCCCCGCGAAACGGCGCTGCTGGCGGCGGCACGTGGCAGAGGGCTGCCGGTGATCGGCGGGCTTGCCCTGCTGCACGCGCAGGCCGAGCTGGCGTTTGAGCTGTTCGTGGGATAACGAAAGTGCGCTGCATACCTTTGGTATGCAGCGCACTTTTTGTTTGTTTCGTTGGCTCACTTCTTATACGGCACGTGCCAGATGGTGTCGGCATAGTCCGCGATGGAACGGTCGGCGGCGAAGATGCCGCTGCGGGCAATATTGATCAGGCTCATGCGGTTCCAGTTCTCCTGATCGGCATAAGCGTGGATCATGCGCTGCTCCGCCTCGGCATAGGAGGGCAGGTCGGCCAGCAGCATATACTGATCCGGCGGGCAGTCCGCGCCGAACACCAGCCGCTGCCACAGATCCTCGTAGCTGACGCCGTCGGAGAACCCGGTCTTCAGCTGATCCACCACACGGCGCAGCATGGGGTCGCGCTCATACAGCAGGTGGGGATCGTAATTATGCTGCAAATGGGCCACCTCGTCAGAGCGCAGGCCGAACAGGAACATATTGTCGTCCCCCAGCACCTGATGCATCTCTACATTAGCGCCGTCCAGCGTACCGACGGTCAGGGCGCCATTCATCATGAACTTCATGTTGCCGGTGCCGCTGGCCTCCTTGCCGGCGGTGGAGATCTGCTGGCTCACCTCACTGGCGGGCATCAGCATCTCCGCCATGGAGACGCGGTAGTTCTCCAGGAACACCACCTGCAGCTTATCCTTGCAGACAGGATCGTTGTTGATCTCATTGGCAAGGGAGTTGATGAGATGGATGATCCGCTTGGCCACGGCATAGCCGGGTGCAGCCTTGGCGCCGAACAGGAAGGTGTGGGGCGTGAAAGCCATGTTGGGATCGTCCCGCAGCTGCTGGTAGAGGTAGATGATATGCAGGGCGTTCATCAGCTGGCGCTTGTACTCATGCAGGCGCTTCACCTGCACGTCGAAGATGCCGTCAGTGTTCAGCACCACGCCCTGCTGGCGATAGGCCCACTTGGCGAAGGCATCCTTGTTGGCCTTTTTGATCTGGCCCAGCCGCAGCAGCACCTCTTTATCGTCAGCCCAGCGCTCCAGACCGCTCATTTCACCGGCGTGGGTGAGGTAGCCCTCCCCCACCGTGTCCTTCAGCAGACTGTCAAGGCCGGGGTTGATCTGGCTGAGCCAGCGGCGGTGATCCACGCCGTTGGTGACGTTCTTGAACTTGTCCGGCTCCATGACGCACTGGTCGCGGAACACGTCCTTCCGGAGAATATCCGAGTGCAGGGCGCTGACGCCGTTGACCGCCATGCCGCCTGCGATGCACAGGTTGGCCATCCGCACCGCGCCGTCCCAGATGACGGCCATACGGGCCACCTTGTCCATATCGCCGTGGTAGAACTCGGTGATCTTCTCCTGATAGCGGCGGGCGATCTCGGTAAGGATCTGCCACACGCGGGGCAACAGCGACTCAAACAGCTGCTGCGGCCAGACCTCCAGCGCCTCGGCCAGCACCGTATGGTTGGTGTAGGCCACGGAGTGGGTGGTGATATCCCACGCCTCGTCCCAGCCAAGGCCCGCGTCGTCGATGAGAATACGCATCAGCTCCGGGATCACCAGCGCGGGATGGGTATCGTTGATCTGGATGACGTTCTTCTCGTGGAAGTTTTTCAGGGTGCCGTACTGCTGGATGTGCTGGCGGGTGATGGACTGCACCGTGGCGGACACGAAGAAATACTGCTGCTTCAGCCGCAGGGACTTACCCTCGTAGTGGTTATCCTCGGGATACAGCACCTTGGAGATCACGTCGGCCATGGCCCGCTCCTCGCCGGAGCGGAGGTACTGGCCCTGCGAGAACAGCTTCATGTCGATGGGCTTGGGGGACTTGGCGTCCCACAGCCGCAGGGTGTTCACATGGTCGGTGTCGTAACCGGCGATCTCCATGTCGCAGGGCACCGCCAGCACGCGGGTATAGTCCTCGTGCACCACCATCAGGTGGCCGTTGTCCCAGCGGGTGCGGACGGTGCCGCCGAAGTGGACCTCCTCCGTCTCCTGGGGTTTGGGCAGCAGCCACGCATCGCCCAGCGGCTTCCAGTCATCGGGCAGCTCCACCTGCTGGCCCTCCACGATCTTCTGCTTGAACAGGCCCAGCTCGTAGCAGATGGAGTAGCCGGTGGCGGGGATCTCCAGCGTGGTCATGCTGTCCAGATAGCAGGCGGCCAGACGGC
>ENA-OUQC01001880-OUQC01001880.1-human-gut-metagenome-genome-assembly--contig:-NODE-1880-length-10004-cov-4.062217_pt1 | contig 10004 bp, 9 predicted proteins | sample MGYA00237942_ERZ548815 | MGnify/ENA primary metagenome ERZ548815 (study PRJEB26490, sample SAMN05194722) | human gut metagenome | biome: terrestrial biome; feature: human-associated habitat; material... | reverse complement strand
CGACGATCTTCGAGACGACCTCGGCGTCATTGTGGATCACGCCGTAGGAGTTCATCATCTCGGCCAGACCCTGTACTCTGGGGTAGTCGTAGAACGAGTCGATGGCACGGTAGTCCAGGTTCGCGCCGGATTCATCCACATCGAAGGAAGATGTGAGAACAAGTACTTCATCCGCGCCGTTCCGGTCCGCCCAGTCCTGATGCTCCTTGGATACATCATCCCCGGCGTAGGAGATCTCGGTGAGCGTGCAGCCCTTCCAGCTGCGGGAAAAGTCCTTTTTGATCACATCGATGGCGGCGTCAATGTCGTTCTGCGTATACATTTCGGACGCCACAGCCTTCGTCTGCACGTTCTTCACATTGCCGCCGCAGGCGGCGAGAGCGAGCAGAAGCAAGGCGGCCAGAAACAGGGATACGAAGCGTTTCATTTTATATTTCTCCTTTCGTAGAGGGCAAACCCTTCCGTCAAGGCCTTTGGCTTTGCCGCCTCCCCTGTCAGGGGGAGGCAAGCCGGTTTGCTGCAAACGCACTTGGCCTCCCTAACAGGGAGGCTGGCGCGGCGCAGCCGTGACTGGAGGGTTTTCTCCGTATAGACTCAGACGCCCCGGCGTGTCTTTTGGTTCACTCACTTGAACCGCGCGAAAAACTCCGCGAGCGGCTGCATAACGGCGAGCAGCTCCGTGACGGCCGTATTGAGCCCTTCCACATCGAGCTTTTCCGCGGCGTCGTTCACGGCAGAGAGCGCTTCCTCCGCGGCGGTAAGGCTCTTTTGTGCCTGTGTGAGCATATCGCCGGTGCTCTGCTCAAGCGATGCCCAGTCCACATCTTCGAGCTGCGCGGCGATCGTGCGCAGCGAATCGAGCGTATCGGCAAGCTGCGCCGCCTCGAGCTGCTCGGTAAGGCCGTTCACGGTATCGACAAGACGCTGCGTATCGAGCGCATCGAGTTCCGCCGTCACAGTGTCGAGCCGCGAGACAATGTGCTCGATGCGCGGGGCGTACCGCCGCACGCTGATAAAGGCCAGCGCCGAGCTCGCCGTCACAATGATGAGCAGCAGCACGCATACGACCGCCGTCACTTTCTGCCAATGCAGGCGTTTTCTTTCCAGCTCCTCCATCGGAAGCCCTCCCCTTTCTTAATCCTCGCCGCAGAGATAAAGATACATGAGCTTGAGCGTTGCCTTGAGTCCCTTCACATGCGTGCGCTCCATGCCGTGGCTCGCGCACACGCCGCTGCCGATGAGCGCGCCCTTCCAGTCCACGCCGGCGTGCCAGGCGGCGCCCACGTCCGAGCCGTAGAACGGGAAAATGTCCACCGTGTACGGCAGCTCATGCTTTTTCGCGAGCGCGATAAGGCGGTTCGTAAGCTCGTAGTCATACGGCCCGCCGGAGTCCTTCGCGCAGATGGACACCGCGTATTCGTTGCCCGCGAGATCGAGTCCCACGCAGCCCATATCCACGGTGACAAACTCGTCGATGTCACGCGCGAGCGCGCTCGCGCCGTGGCCGACCTCTTCAAACACGACAAAGTATATGCGCGTTGGGTGGCGGAACACCACCTTTTTCTCGCTGCACCAGCGCAGCAGAAGAAGGAGCAGCACCGCGCTCGCCTTGTCGTCAATGAACCGGGACTTCAGAAAACCGGATTCGGTCATCGTGAATTTCGGGTCGATGAACACAAAGTCGCCGTTATCGATGCCGAGCGCCTTGACATCCTCGGCGCTTTTCACTTCCTCGTCGAGCCGGACCTCGAGATGGTCCACATCCCGCGGCATCGTTGCGGCGTCCGGGTAGACGTGCACCGCCGGGGCGAGCGAGAGGATCGTGCCGCTGTAGCGCTTGCCCTCGCGCGTGAGCACCGTGCAGTACTCGCCGTCGAGCGTCGGGCAGATCGGCCCGCCGACCTTCGTAAGAGCGAGCGTTCCGCCGCCCTTCACGCTGCGCACCATCAGTCCCAGCGTGTCGACGTGCGCCGAGGTCGCCACGGTTTTGCTGTTGTCGAGTCCCGGCACGTCCACTTCGAGCGTTCCCTTGTTGCGGATGCGCGTCGTGTAGCCGAGCTCCTCCACATACTTTTTGATGAGCGCGATCGCTTCGGCCGTGCAGCCGGAGGGGGAGTCGGTCGTAAATACGGCGCGGGCATATTCTTCAAATTGACGGCGGTCAAATTCGATCATGGAAATTTCCTCTTTTCTATGAGATGGCAACATCATAAGCCCCCGGCGCGCGTTTGTCAAAATATACGTGCGCGGCACGTTTGTCCTATTGACAGGCGCAGCGCGCGGCGGTATACTTGCATCAAGTTTTTTATATAAATAATTTTAACTATCCATATCATTAAGGAGGGTCCTTCCATGGGACAGGTCGCGATCGTCACAGGCGGCAGCTCCGGCATCGGCGCAGCGGCAGCGGAATATCTCGCTGCGCACGACTGTACGGTGTACGAGTTCTCCCGCCATGAAAGAAGCGGCGGCAGCGCCTTCGTCCGCCATGTGACGGCGGACGTGACGGATGAAGCATCCGTTGCCGCGGCGGTGCGCTCGGTGCTCGACGCCGAGGGGCGCATCGACATTTTGCTCAACAACGCCGGGTTCGGCATTTCCGGTGCGGCAGAGTTTACGTCCGTCGAGGAGGCCAAGCGCCAGCTGGAGGTCAATTTCTGGGGTATGGTGCGCGTGACACGCGCAGTGCTGCCCGTGATGCGCGCGCAGCGCAGCGGGCGGATCGTGAATACGAGCTCCGTCGCCGCCGTGACACCCATTCCCTTCCAGACCTATTATTCCGTTTCCAAGGCCGCGATAAACTCGTTTACGATGTCCGTCGGCAACGAAGTTCGCCCTTACGGCATCCGCATCAGCGCCGTGATGCCCGGCGACACCCGCACCGGCTTCACCGATGCCCGCGCGCGCAGCTTTGCCGGGGACGAGGAATATGGCGGGCGCATCTCGCGCAGTGTTGCGAAGATGGAAAAGGACGAGCGCGGCGGCGTTCCCGCCTTGGTCGTCGGCGCGGCGCTGGGCCGCGCGGCGCTCTCGAAGAGCCGGAAGGTATTTTATACCGTCGGATTTGTCTACCAGCTTGTCATTTTTCTCATGCGGCTGCTGCCCTCGACGGCGGCCAACGCCATTCTCGGCAAAATGTACGCCAACTAAAACCACCCCGAAAGGAGTTTTCCCATGAACGAACAGGAAGCCAAACGCCTCTGTGAGCTGCGCGAGCTCGTGCGCGAAACGTTCGCGCAGACGCTGATGATCGACACGGACGCGATCTCCGACACCGCCGACTTCTTCGACGAGCTCGGCGGCGACAGTCTCGACAGTCTTGATGTGGCAGTGCATCTCGAAGAGATCTGCGGCGAGCGCGTGCCGGAGGAGGAATACGCCCTCTGCCGGTGCGTGGAGGACGCGGCGCTTCTGCTGCTGCGCCTGGAGCAGGGCGGCGCGCCGGAAGCCGCGCCGGAGGAGAAGGCCGCCGTCACGCCGATCACGCGCTTTGAGGATACGCCGGAGTACGCCGCTTTTCAGCAGCGTCTGCGCACGGCGGACGAGACCGGCAACCCGTACTTTCTCTGCAACGATTCGCCGCTGCGCGATACCTCGCTCCACGACGGGCGCGAAATCTTGAACTTCAGCTCCTATAACTACGCCGGCATGTCCGGCCGGCCGGAAACCGTCAAAGCCGCGCAGGAGGCCGCCGCGCACTACGGGTGCAGCGCCTCGGCCAGCCGCCTGCTCGGCGGCGAGAAGCCCATCCATAAAAAGCTGGAAGCCGCCATCGCCGCATGGAAGCATACCGAGGACGCCGTTGTTCTCGTCGGCGGTCACTCCACAAACGTGACGATCGTCGGCAACTTCTGCGGCAAGGGCGATCTCATTATCTATGACGCGCTCGTGCACAACTCCATCCATGAGGGCACGCGCCTCTCGGACGCTGAGAGCCGCCCGTTCCCGCACAATGACACCGCCGCGCTCGAAACCATTCTCCGCTCCTGCCGCGATAAGTACGCCAAGGTGCTCATCGTTGCCGAGGGCGTGTACAGCATGGACGGCGACATTGCCCCCGTGCCGGAGCTCGTGCGCATCAAGAAGGAGTTCGGCTGCTTTCTCATGATCGACGAAGCGCACTCGGCGTGCGTGCTCGGCAAGACCGGCGGCGGCGTGGACGAGTATTTTGATCTCGCCGGGGATGATATCGATATTAAAATGGGCACGCTCTCCAAGGGTCTCGGCACCTGCGGCGGGTATCTTGCAGGAAGCCACGCACTCATCGAGTATCTGCGCTATAACCTGCCGGGGTTTGTGTTCTCCGTCGGCATCTCGCCCCCGCTCGCCGCAGCGACGCTCGAAGCCATCCGCCTTTTGCAGGACGATCCCTCCATCATGGAAGACCTGCACCGGAACATCCGCTGCTTCCGTGAGGAGGCGCACAAGCGCCATTTCAACACCTGTCTCGCGGGCGAGACGGCGATTCTACCGATCCTCGTCGGGCGTGACGAGGACGCCTTCGCGCTCTCGATGGCGCTTCTCAGGCGCGGCGTGTTCGCGCCCTCGGCGGTCTACCCCGCCGTGCCGCGCGGCAAGGCGCGGCTGCGCTTCTGCGTGATCTCTGAGCACAAACCGGAGCAGATCGTAACGGCGCTCGACACCTTGCAGGAGGTCGCCGCCGAGCTCGGCATCAAATTACCGGAATAAAATGCTTTGCCCCTGCGGCGGTTCTTGAACCGCCGCAGGGGCATCTTTTCAAAGAACCGCCGGGGTAGACGGCGATTCTTATGCAAATTGGCGTCTATTGAACGAGCGCGTGAAATAAAAATCCTCTTATGCCAGTCCAGATTCCAGCACTGTTTTTGCGATATTTTCGGGCGTCATGCCGTAAAAGTCGAGAAGCTCTTCACATTCACCACTCTGGGCAAAGCAATCCTGAAGTCCCATCCGGATAACGGGCACGTGAAGCCTCACTTCATTCAGCGCCTCCATAACTGCCGAACCGACACCGCCGATAATGTTGTGATCTTCCGCCGTTACCACCACTTTTGTCCGCGCCGCGAGTGCAGAGACGGTATCATTGTCAAAGGGCTTCAGGCAGGGTGTTTCAACTATGCTGCAGGAACGTCCGTTTTTCTCCAGAATCCTTGCCGCGCTGATGCAGCGGCCGATCGTGGGGCCGTAACCGATCAGCAGGACATCTCCGCCGTTCTGCAGAACATTGGCTTTTCCAAGCCGGAATACATAGTCCTCGTCAAACACCGTCGGCGAGGGCGCTCTGCCAAGGCGAAAATACACGGGGCCGTCATACTCGGCAATCGCTCGCGTGATCTTTTTCGCAGAGGCTGCATCTGCGGCACACACTACCGTCATATTGGCAATGGAACGCATGATTCCGATATCCTCCGTCCCCTGATGCGTAACGCCCTCGATTCCGCCGCTCAATCCGCCGAGACCGGCAACGATTTTAACATCCAGCTTCGGATAGGCAATGAAAGTTCTCACCTGCTCGCAGATTCTCATCGACGCAAACGTCGCATAGGACGCGGCAAACACCTTAGCGCCGCAACTCGCCATACCGGCAGCCATCAAGGCCATATTCTGTTCCGCGATTCCTATATTGATGGCGCGTTCAGGGAATAATGCGTGCATTTTTGTCCCACCGACGGATTTAAGCGTGTCAGCGGCAATATACATGATCCTACTGTTCTCTTTCGCCAGCTCGGCTAACGCCTCACCAAACGCATCCCGAGTCGATATGCTATCGAATTTCACGCTCATTGAGTCACCTCAAGATCTTTCATTGCTCGGTTGAACTGTTCCTCGGTAAGCATATGCTGATGCCAGGCGTTGTCGTTTTCCATGAAGGAAACGCCTTTCCCTTTCACGGTTCTGGCCAGGATAACCGTGGGATTCTCCCGGCAGCCTTTTGTCCGGTCAAACGCTTCGAGAATCTGAGACATATTGTGTCCGTCGATTTCAATAACGTCCCAGCCAAAGCCGCTCCAAAGCGCTTTCAGATCCGGCGTGGGCAAAATGTCCTTGCAGGCTCCGCAGCTTTGAAAGCCGTTTATATCCACCACCGCCGTCAGATTTCCCGTTTTCAGCGCCGGTGCACACATTACGGCTTCCCACACGGTTCCTTCGTTTATCTCTCCATCGCCCAGGATAACGTATACACGGCTGTCCGACCCGGTCTGCTTCAGGTAATACGCCATGCCCAGACCAATCCCCAGACCGTTGCCCAGAGAGCCTGTCGTCATGTCCACCCCCGGCGTTTTATGATATGTCGGATGTCCCTGCAGCACGGCATCTGTGTGCCGGAGTGCCGGATAATCCTTTTTAGACACCAGTCCCATTTCCGTTAATGCCGCATACTGCGCAGGGCAGGCGTGTCCTTTGGAGAGGATAAATCTGTCTCTGTCCGGAGCGCCGCAATCCGTTGGATCGAAGCGCATCACATCGAAATATAAAGCCGCAACGATATCCGCACAGGAGAGTGCCGGTCCGGGGTGCGCCGCTCTGCCGCATAAATAACTCATTTCTATAATGTCTTTGCGGATATTATTGGAAATCCGTTTCAGTCTTTCAACCCTATCCAAGCTGTTAACACCTCGCATCCGCAAATCATCCATAGACAAGGTTTGGCAGGAATGTGACAAGTTCCGGGAACAGCACGAGCAAGAGAATGACGGCTATTACCGCAATCAGGAACGGAATGCTCTCCTTGATCCATGTTCCCATATCCACCTTCAGTGTTCCGCAAACGATATACATGGCCACGCCTACGGGAGGTGTGAGGATTCCCAAACAGCAAACCGTGCACATCACGATTCCGAAAAACACCGGGTCAAGGTTAATGGCTTTGGCAACAGGAAGAAGAATCGGCGTAAGCAAAAGCACGATAACGCCGCCATCCATCAGCATCCCCAGCAGGAACAGAAGCGCCAGGATCATAATAAGGATCAGCGTCGAGCTATCCGTCATGGAGAGCATGAGCGTGGTTATTTTCTGAGGGATCTTCTCCACCGGGATGCCATAGCTGAACACGCCGGTCAGAGCGATCATAAACATAATTCCGCCAACATCGGAAATGGAGGTTTGCATACATTCCCTGAAGGTTTTCCAGCTGACCTGCCTGTATATGCAGATACCGACAAACATGGCATATACGCAGGCAAAAGCTCCTACCTCCGAGGCGGTAAACATTCCCAGCCGAATACCCACAAGCAGAATCACCGGGAACAGCAGCGCCCAGAAGCTGGACTTGATTTCGTGCATGATCTCCTTGAACGTGGCTTTTGTCGGATTCGGCGGCCGGTAGCCTCTTTTTTTAGAGGTAAAATGTACCGTCACCATCAGAGCAACCATCATATACAGACCGCCCATAAGTCCCGCGGTGAACAGCCGTCCGACAGACACGCTGCCGGTAGTACCGTATACAATAAGGTTTACTCCGGGTGGGATCGTAGACGTTATCAACGATGTATAGCCGATGACCGCCGCCGTGTAGCCTCTGGAATAGCCGTTGCTTATCATTGTCGGGCCAAGCACTCGAGACTCCATCGCAGCATCGGCCGTAGATGAGCCGGATACGCCGCCCATCAGAGTGGACATTACCACGCTGGTCTGCGCCATTCCGCCGTACATATGTCTGGTCACGATAGCCGCAAGTCCCAGCAGCCTGTCAGTAATACCGCACAGGTTCATCAGATTCCCTGCAAATATAAACAAGGGCACGGCCAGAAGATTGACGCTTTGAATCTGGGACAACGACAGCTGCGCAATTTGCAGCAGTGGGATCTCCGTGTGCTGCAAAAAATAGGTTACGCCGGAAATTCCGACGGCGAAGGCCACCGGCAGTCCCAGGAACAGCAGCACAAGGAACAGGATAAAAACTATTAACATCTGTTATCCTCCGAATCATATTCCGAGAGGGCGACAGGTTACACGCGCCCCCCAAAGTCGAAAGTTGGATTAAACATAAACACAAATTCCATGGGGGTGTCCCCGGTATTGCAGACCACGTGCTCCACTCCTGCCGGGAATACGACCGCCGTGTTCGGTATCATGGGCTCTCTGCTCCCTCCGACGATCGCCTCCCCGGTGCCCTTGATTACAAAAACGATCTCCTCCTGCGTTTCATGGGTATGGGGATCCATGTCGGTATGCGGTTCAACGACAGTTTTTCCCATGGTGATTTTATCGCTTTTATAGGCTTCCGCACCCACAAACACTTTTACTGTGCGCTTGGGCAGATTAAGAACCGTGCTTTTATCTTCAGTAATGGAATACATAATTCTCTCCTTAATTACTCGGTCGTCGCGGCAATAACGCTTTCATCCGCTTTTGCATCCTCCAGATACTGTTCCGCTTCCGAAAGCTTGTTTTCGCCTTTGATTACATACTGGTAAAACTGAATGACTGTGGTGATAAGCATAAGCGTGCAGCCCACCGGCATACACAGGGCGATCCAGCCATAGCTCAACCACGGCAGCGATGACCATGTGCGCACCCAGGAGTGCATCACAAGACGAATGCTCTCGTAAATGAAAAGGACGAGAAACGCCGCTATAAGCAAATAGTTTATACCATACAGGATTCTTCTGGCCCGGTAGCTCGCCTTGTCTATAAGAAGCTCCACATATACCAGCTTATTTCGGCGGTAGGCAGTATCGGCGCCCAAAAACACGCACCATGCGAACAAACATAGAGCTATCTCGCTGATGCTTGTCAGCGGACTGCCGACCGCTCTGCACACCGCCCCTATGCAAAGAATGACGGTTGCAGTGATCAGGCCAACCATCGCCAGGGTTTCTTCAACCGTGCACAGGCTTTTGTAGAGCGTTTGAATTGCTTTCTTCACGTAACGCCTCCTATTACAGCTCCTTCTGGTCGGAAGCCCGGCGTCCGGCCGGGCTTCCTTCCGTTTCGCGCGCCTTTTCGCGCGCTCAGTTTTCCCACTCGGATAACCCCGGCAGGTTCATGGAAACCGCTGAGGTGGAGGAACACCTCCGCCTTAGCGAAAAGTGCCGGTTACTTTCCCAGGTCTGCTTTCAGGCTGTCAACCGCGTCTACAATGTTCAGCTTCTCATAGACCGTCTCGGCGTTGGCCTTAAAAGCGGCAATGTCCAGTTCCTCGTAGGGGATCACTTCCATGCCCTTGCTCACCATTTCTTCACGGTAAAAGTCGTCCAGCTCAGCCAGTCTTTCCGAGGTCTTCTCGCCGGCGAGGTTGAACTCTTCAAGAAGAATATCCTGAGCCTCCTGCGGCAGGGAGCGCAGCCACTGGCTGGATACCACAACGCAGTTTGCAAGATATACATGGCGAGTTTCCGTCATGGTGGTAATTACTTCATAAATGGCATTGTTATAGATGCTGCCGTAATTCTGTTCGCAGCCATCCACGATCTTGGTCTGGATACCGGAGTACATTTCGCCGAACTCCAAAGCAACCGGAGTCGCACCCAGAGCCTCAACCGTTGCGACCCAAACGGGGGCAGTGGCCGAGCGGAGCTGCACGCCCTTGAAGTCGTCGGGCGTCGTGCCGCCCTTGGTGGCAAAAATGTTGCGGTAGCCCTGGCAGAAGTTCCAGGCCAGAACCGTCAGGCCGAAATCGTTCTCCAGTCTGCTTTCCCAATCCTGCACAGTAGGACAGTTTTTCAGGGCGGCAATGTCGTCATACCCTTCGACAACATACGGAGCGGAAATTGCGGAAACACCAGGCACGTAATTGTCCAGACGGCCGGGATCACAGTACTGCGCAATGTTGGTGCCCAAACGAGCCTGTTCAAGCACATCTTCGTTACCGCCCAGAGAGTTGCTGGCGTAAACTTCCACCGTGACCTTTCCGTTGGTGCGCTCACTGATTCGCTCAGCCATTGCCACCAGCTCCTCATGGGGAACCTCACTCTCGGAGTGAGAGTGACCCAATCTCAAAGTCACAGGCTTCATGGAAGCAAAAGGATCGTTTTCCGTGGGGGCATCGGTAGCTGTCACGGCAGGGGCTTCTGTGGTCGTCG
>ENA-OUQC01001877-OUQC01001877.1-human-gut-metagenome-genome-assembly--contig:-NODE-1877-length-10016-cov-3.763879_pt1 | contig 10016 bp, 10 predicted proteins | sample MGYA00237942_ERZ548815 | MGnify/ENA primary metagenome ERZ548815 (study PRJEB26490, sample SAMN05194722) | human gut metagenome | biome: terrestrial biome; feature: human-associated habitat; material... | reverse complement strand
AGCAGATGAAGCGCACCGGAACCGTAGCAATGTGCAAATTGGATAATCACACCGTACTTGAAAAAGGACTTTATTATTATCAGGGAAATGACTTTGCAAGTGAACTGGTATACAGTATCAGCCGCCTGTGCGAACCCTGTCTGGAACACATTGACAACAATTTCAATCCGCTGGATGCTATCCAAAAAGGTGAATTTGGAGATGTAGCCGAAGATATCACCTATCTGATCCAGCAATGCCGCCAAAAACTGGAAGGCAACAATTACAGCAATCTTGAAGAAGACCTGCACCGGGCCAATGATCTGAACTCACAGCTATCACACCTGAAACGCCAGGAACTACAGCGTATCCAGAGCCAGACCGGAAGTATTAAAGTAAGTATGGTTTATCTGACCATGATCCAGGAAGCACAAAACGTAGTAACTTATACGATCAACCTGATGAAAGTAAGCCGTAAATTCCAGATAGAAACAGATATTTAATAATCCCCTTTAAAATAGGAAGGTATTTCATAACTCACCACAGATTACAGGGATTTACACAGATAAATATTATGGGTTACCAGCAGATTAAAAATCGTTTTTGTGTAAATCCCTGTAATCTGTGGTGAATATGAGTTTTGACATCTATTTTAATCAACGTCACCTCACCACTTGATCTCCGGAAAATAGCTGCTTAAACAGCCTCGAAGTGCACTTACCGTAATGGGCTTCACCAATACTTCGGATGCCCCGGCTTGCATGGCATTCTCCCGGTCTGAGCTGAAAGCATAAGCAGTCTGCATAATAATAGGGAGGGAAGCTCCTTCTTCACGAATAATCCGGGTTGCTTCCAATCCGTTCATAATCGGCATTTTAATATCCATAAGGATAGCACGTGCATCTTGAGTGTGTTCACGGTATAAGTTCAACATTTCTTCACCGTTCTTCGCCCACAGAATGTCACATTTCTTACCGATAATAGCTTTAATCAATTTGAAATTGCTATCATCATCTTCGGCCACAAGAATAAGGGGACGAAAATCTTTAATTTCTTCAATATCCATTTTATATAATAGGTTTGCTTTTTATTTCATCTTATTCGATTCAGCCCGCAAGGTATAAAAAAAATCATAGATTTGATTATCTTTGCGGCTAAAATTTAAAGAAGCGATATGATTTCAGTAGACGGACTGGCCGTGGAATTCGGCGGAACCACATTATTTAGCGATATTTCATTTGTTATTAACGAAAAAGACCGCAACGCGCTTATGGGAAAGAACGGTGCAGGTAAGAGTACCCTACTCAAGATTCTGGCAGGCGTACGTCAGCCTACCCGTGGCAGGATATCTGCTCCCAAAGAGTGCGTCATAGCCTATCTGCCCCAACATTTGATGACAGAAGACGGGCGAACGGTTTTTGAGGAGACTGCCCAGGCCTTTGCCCATCTGCACGAAATGGAAGCTGAGATAGAACGCATGAACAAAGAGCTGGAGACACGCACAGACTATGAGAGCGACAGCTACATGGAACTGATAGAGAACGTGTCGACCCTCAGCGAAAAGTTTTATGCCATCGACGCCACCAACTACGAAGAGGACGTAGAAAAGGCACTTCTCGGATTAGGCTTCATGCGCGAAGATTTCCACCGCCAGACCAGTGACTTCAGCGGTGGATGGCGGATGCGTATCGAGCTGGCTAAACTTTTATTGCAAAAGCCGGATGTGCTTTTATTGGATGAACCGACCAACCACCTGGACATCGAGTCTATTCAATGGTTGGAAGACTTCCTGATCAATAACGGAAAGGCAGTAATCGTCATCAGTCACGACCGCAAATTCGTAGATAACATCACTACCCGTACCATCGAGGTGACTATGGGACGCATTTACGATTACAAAGTGAACTACTCCAAATATCTGGAATTACGCAAAGAACGTCGTGAACAGCAACAGAAAGCCTACGAAGAACAGCAGAAATTCATTGCTGAAACCAAAGATTTCATCGAACGTTTCAAAGGTACCTATTCAAAAACACTCCAAGTGCAAAGCCGGGTAAAGATGCTCGAAAAACTGGAAATACTGGAAGTGGACGAAGAAGACACATCGGCATTGCGTCTGAAGTTCCCGCCTTCACCCCGTTCGGGCAACTATCCCGTCATTATGGATGGTGTAGGCAAGAGCTATGGTGATAAAGTTGTCTTCCGCAACGCCACTCTGACAGTAGAACGCGGTGATAAGGTGGCATTTGTCGGCAAAAACGGTGAAGGTAAATCGACACTGGTGAAATGCATCATGGGAGAGATAGAACACGAAGGAACCCTTACTATCGGCCACAACGTGCAGATAGGCTATTTCGCCCAGAATCAGGCCCAGCTCCTCGACGAGCGGCTGACGGTCTTCGAGACCATCGACGAGGTGGCGCGGGGAGAGATGCGCCTGAAGATCAACGACCTGCTCGGCGCCTTTATGTTTGGCGGCGAGGCCTCGGAGAAGCCCGTCAGCGTGCTCTCCGGCGGCGAGAAGAGCCGTCTGAGGCTGTGTATGCTGATGGGGGCGGACATAAACTTCCTCATCCTTGACGAGCCGACGAACCATCTTGACATCGCCAGCCGCGAGTGGATGGAGGACGCGCTTTCCGACTATGAGCAGACGCTGCTGTTCGTCTCGCACGACAGGTATTTTATAGAGAAGTTCGCCACGCGCATATGGGCGCTGGCCGGCGGGAAAATAACGGACTTCCGCGGCGGCTACGGCGATTATTGCAAATGGCGGGAACGGCAGGAGGTCTTTGCACAGACGGAACGGAACACAACGCGCAAAAAAGCCGTCAAAAAGGAGCCGTCCCCGAATAAGGAGCGCGCCTCCGCCAAGCTTGAGCGCGAGATAGCCAAGCTGGAGGAAAAGGCGGCAGAGCTTGAGCGCCAGTGCGAGGAATACTCCGCCGACTATCAGAAGCTGATGGAGCTTGACGCGCAGAAGAAGGATCTGGACGACGAGCTTATGCTGCTGTACGAAAAATGGGAGGAATTGAACCAATGAACAGGGCTTTTCATTTTGAGGGCTGGATGGCGGCCGCGGCGGCGCTGCTGGCCGGGGCGGTGTTCTTCCGCTTCTGTGTGCGCGGCTATTCCTACATCGCGCACATGCTGACCTTCATCGCGGCGCTGATGGCGCTGCACCGCTACGCCCCGCCGCGGCTGTGGCAGGCCGCGGCCGTGCTCGTCAGCATCGGGCTTTTCTACTTCTGCATAGTTGAGATCCCCATCATCGCCAATTCCCGCACGGATGAGGACGCGGGGCGCAAATACATCGTCGTCCTCGGCGCGGAGGTGCGCGGCACGCGCCCCACGCCGTCGCTGTACTACCGCCTCACCGGCGCACGCGAGCTGCTGTACCTCAACCCGGACAGCATCGCAATCGTCTCCGGCGGGCAGGGCGACGGGGAGGACATAAGCGAGGCGCAGTGCATGTATAACTGGCTGACGGAGGCCGGGGTAGACCCCGCGCGCATCATCATGGAGGACAAGGCGACCTCCACCATGGAAAACCTTGAGTATTCCTTTGACGTCATCCGAAGCCTTGGCGGCGACCCCGTCGGGAACACCACCATCGTCTCCAGCTCATATCACCTGTTTCGCGCAAAATCCATGGCGAAGAAGCTGGGCGTGGACGCCGCGGGCTGCTCATGCTCGCCGGGGAATCCCCTGCTGGCGCTGAACTTCTACATCCGTGAGGCCTTTGGCGTGACGCATCTGTGGGTATTCGGAAAATAAGCAAATATGACGACAGGCGGCGGGAAATTCCCGCCGCCTGTGATTTATTACGATATCTATTTATGTATTATCCAGAGTTTTCAGATACTCTTCAAACACAAGGCCCGACTCCGTGACGGCCTTTGCCGTGACAGGCCCAACGTAGCGGTAATGCCACGGCTCATAGATGATGCCGGTGATATCGCTGCTGCCGTTGGGATAGCGCAGGATGAAGCCGTATCGCCAGCAGTTGTTCATGAGCCACTGCTGCACCTCCGTGCGCTCCTGCCAGCGGTCAAGGTTCGTATACGTCTCGCTGATCAGGTCCACGGCGAGGCCGAGCTGATGCTCACTCGTGCCTGGCAGGGCGACGGACTGCGCCGCAATGTCCGGCGCGTCCTTATTGGGCACGCCCTCCGCCAGAAGGCGCATTATCTTGTTGCGGTAAAGCCCCTCCTGGTATTCCTTCGTGCGGTATGCCGAGCATATTATGGGCAGATACCCCTCCGCGCGGCAGTCCTCCAGCATCCGTGAAAGGGCGCGGGCACAGCGCCTGTCCACAAGATAGCCCTCCACCGTGTCAAGCTGAACCTCATACCCCTCCGGGATCTCGTTCCACGGGTTGACGAGGATGAGCAGCGACTGCGTGAACTCGTCAGCGCGCGCCTTTATCACGGAGAGCTTATGCGTTCTCTCATTCTGCGCCGCCTCAAGCGCGCGCCGCGCCTGAAGCACGTCCAGCCGTGCGCGCGCCCCGGCGAGCACCGCCTGTTCCTGCGCCGCCGCGGCGGAGGATCTGAGCGCGCGCTCAAAGCTGACAGCGCGCCAGGCAAGCAGCGCCGCCGCGATAAGCAGCACCGCCGCGAGCACTGCGGCCGCAGAGAGAAGTATTTTCTTTTTCTCCCCTGTTTTCATAGCTTCACCATGCAGCACCGGACGTGAAGCGCAGTCAGAAATTTATGACTCCCAAATGCTCAAGCAATATCTTCACGCCGATAAGTATAAGTATCACGCCGCCGACGCGCTCCGCCCGCGCCTTATAGCGCGCGCCGAAGCGGTGGCCTATGTATATGCCGAGGGCGGACAGGCAGAAGGTCGTCACGCCGATGAGCGACGCGGCGGGAACTATCCGCACCTGCAAGAAAGCGAAGGTGATGCCGACGGCCAGCGCGTCGATACTCGTCGCCACGGCCAGAAGCACCATCGTCTTGAAGCCGAAATCGTCGTTGAGCTTTTCCGCCTCGCCGAAGGACTCCTTTATCATATTGCCGCCGATGACCAGCAGCAGCGCGAAGGCGATCCAGTGGTCAACGCTGGTGATGAGGCTTTCAAAGCGGGAGCCGAGCAGATAGCCGATGACCGGCATGAGAAACTGAAACCCGCCGAAATAAAGCCCGACGATGGCCGCGTGCTTTTTTTCAAGCCGGTTCACACTAAGCCCCTTGCACACGGAGACCGCGAACGCGTCCATGCTAAGCCCCACGGCAATAAGAAAAAGCTCCACGAAACTCATATGTCATTCTCCTCTTTTACACTGCCGGGCGGCAATGTTAAACGTACAGCATCCGCGCGAAAATGTCAAGGCGCAGAGGGGCGAATTGGCGGCGCAGCCTTTCCCCGGCATTTCCGTCAAAAATCACCGGCGGGTGTCCGCCGGTGCGCCGTGCCATATTGGGGTCATGATACCATAAACGCCGCGTCTTGTCTACTGTAATCCGGCGAAAACTGCGCAAAAAACGGCGCGCGGGTGCGCGCCGTTTTTCATTTCTTAAAACTTCTGGTCGAGCTTATAGGTGATATCCTCCTCAAAGCTGAGGCGAAGCTCCCTGCCGTTGAGCATTCTGGATATTGCGGGGAGGTGCTTGAAGAATATGAGCCCAGCCGCGATGAAAATGAGCTTGAGGACAAGGTCGTTATCCACCAGCAGCAGCGACGCGACGACAAGCACCAGCGTACCGGCAAGCGTGCCCAGCGCGACATAGCGGCTGAACCACGTGACAGCCGCCGCAACGACCGCCGCGGCGATGCCCAGAGAGGGGTTTATGAAAAGCCCCATGCATATCATGCAGACCGTGGCATGACTGCCCTTGAAGTCATAAAACAGCGGATACAGCCGCCCCAGAACGAGGCATAGGCCCGCAAATGCGCGCCCGACGTCCGCGTGACCCTTGAAGCCCAGCAGCAGCGCGCCGAAGAGTATGGGCAGGGCGTCCTTCACAAGCTCCGTCAGCAGCAGGCGCACAGCGCCCCAGACGCCGTATATCCGGCGGAAGTTTGAAAGCCACACGTTGCCCTTGCCGAGCCGCCGCAGACTTGTGCGGAACACGAAATTCGACGCGATGACCATCGTGCTCATGCTGCCCACGCCGTAGGCCACAACTGCGATCAAAAGCAGCAAAAACCAGTAGAGAATCATTCCTTGTCACCTTTCTGCCGGATAACGATGCGGATGGGCGTGCCCTCAAGGCCGAAAACCGCCCTGATCTGATTTTCTATATAGCGCTGATACGAGAAGTGGAACAGCTCGCGCGAGTTGCAGAATATGACGAAGTTGGGCGGCTTGATGCCGGTCTGCGTCATGTAGTATATCTTCAGGCGGCGGCCCTTGTCCGTGGGAGGCTGGACGCGCGCCTGCGCGTCGGCAAGGACGTTGTTGAGCATCCCGGTGGAGATGCGCATATTGGTCTGGTCGTTGGCGAAGTTGATAAGCTCAAATATCCTGTCAGTGCGCTGACCCGTCATGGCGGAGATGAACACGATGGGGGCATAGCTCATGAAGCTCAGATCGCGCATAATGTCCTTGCGCATTTTCTCCATGGTGCCGGTCTCTTTATCGACAAGATCCCACTTGTTGACGACGATGATGCTGGCCTTCCCCGCGTCGTGCGCAAGGCCGGCGATCTTGGTGTCCTGCTCCGTCACGCCGTCGCGCGCGTCGATCATGATAAGGCACACGTCCGCGCGCTCAATGGCGAGCTGCGCGCGCATGACGGAAAACTTCTCCACGCGCTCATCCACCTTGGACTTGCGCCGGATGCCGGCGGTGTCGATGAAGACATACTTGCCGAATTTATTTTCCAGCGCGCTGTCCACGGCGTCGCGCGTCGTACCGGCAACGTCGCTGACGATGACGCGCTTTTCGCCCAGCACGCGGTTGACGAGGGAGGACTTGCCCACATTGGGCTTGCCTATCACGGCGACCTTTATGCTGTCGTCCTCTTCCTCTTCGCCGGAGGCGTCCGGGAAGTATTTGACGCACTCGTCCAGCAGATCACCCGTACCGTGGCCGTGGATGGCGGATACGGCGATGGGGTCACCGAGGCCGAGGGCGTAGAATTCATATATGGCGGGGTCCGTCACGCCGGTGGAGTCGGCCTTGTTCACAGCCAGCACCACGGGCTTTTTCGCACGCAGCAGCATGTTTGCCACGTCCTTATCCGCCGCCGTGACACCCGTGCGGATATCCGTCACGAGGACGATGACGTCCGCCGCGTTTATCGCTATCTGCGCCTGTTCGCGCATGAAAAGCAGTATCTCGCTGTCGGTCGTCGGCTCTATGCCGCCGGTATCGACAACGTTGAACTTACGCCCGCACCACTCGCACTCGGCATACAGCCTGTCGCGCGTGACGCCGGGGGTATCCTCCACTATGCTGAGCCTTTTGCCCACGAGCTTGTTGAAAAGCATGGACTTGCCCACGTTGGGCCGGCCGACTATGGCAACAAGAGGTTTTGACATTTGCTGTTTCCCTCCTCCGGTCAGTTCTGATTGTATTGATAATAAGCCGTGCTCTCGCCGCGCTGCGGCAGCTTGACCTCCGGCAGCACGCCGGACATGGCATCCCACAGGGTGAAGCCGTCCTGCTCGATGGGGTAGATGGGCACGCCGAGCGCCTGCACGGCCTGCTCAAGCGTGACGTCGTCCAGAAAGTCCATCTCCTGACGGCGCAGCATGTTTTGCGAGATGAACAGCCGCTTCCCCAGATCGCGCCCCTTGAGCTGGCGGATAAGGTCGCCGCCGGTTATAAGCCCCGTGACGTTGATGCTGTGGCCGAAAAAGTCGTTCTCTATGGCGTAGACATGACCCTCCATTCCGGGGTAGCGGTGCTTCGCCATGGCGACGAGGCGTTCAAAATACGGCGCGACGGAGACGCCCGTCGCAATGGAAAACGGCACGCAGTCAGGCTCATCCGACAGCGTGAGCGCAGAGCGAAACTCCGTGTGCATCAGGCGTATCATGCCCACGCCGTTTTCAAGCTGAGTGTATTCCTCGTAAAACTCATCGTCCGGTATCTCATACCCGGCCTTGATATAAAACTCATCGCCGCAGAAGAAGATGCGCGTGCCGTACTTCTTCACGCACTCGTCACCGAAGGCGGTTATCTGGTCGATGGTTTCGGCGGCGTGCTCCTTCGTGAACGGCGTCAGCGGATAAAGCCCCTCGCGGAACTTCGTCAGCCCCACCGGCACGACGGACACGCTGTGTACGCCGGGGTACATCCCGGCAAGGTCGCGCATGGTACGCTCAAGCTCCTCCCCGTCGTTCAGGCCGGGGCAGCAGACTATCTGGCAGTTCATCACGATGCCCGCCGCGGCGAAGCGGCGCATAGTGTCAATAGTTTCCCCGGCACGCCTGTTTTTAAGCATCATGCAGCGAAGCTCGGGGTTCGTGGTGTGCACAGACACGTTTATGGGGCTTACGCGCAGGGCGATAATGCGCTCTATCTCTCTTGGGGAGAGATTCGTCAGCGTGATATAGTTGCCAAGCAGGAAGCTCAGGCGCGCGTCGTCGTCCTTAAAATACATCGTCTTGCGCATTCCCTTAGGGAGCTGGTCGATGAAGCAGAACACGCAGTTATTCGCGCACGAGCGCGGATTGTCCATAAGGTAGCTTTCAAAGTCCACGCCGAGGTCGCCGCCCTCGCGCTTGTGCAGGCGCAGCTCGCGCCGCTCACCGTCCGGCGATTCAAGCACGACTGTGAGCATCGGGTCATAGGCGAAGAACTTGTAGTCGAGCACGTCCAGTATTCTGTTGCCGTTTATGGACACCAGCCTGTCGCCCGGGTGCGCGTGTCCGTGCAGCGGGCTGGATTCATCTATGGATTTTATGACGTTTTCCATGCATCCTCCCACTGCGTACTCTTGCGTATGCAAAGGGTCTGCCCTTTGTATACGCAAAAGGAGGAAAGGCTTCCCTCTCCTCCTAAAGCTTCTTTACTTGCTCTCCTCGACGTTGATGACCTGACGGCCATTGTACTGTCCACAAGCCTTGCAAGCGCGATGGGGCATGCAGAAAGCGCCGCAGTTGGGGCACTTGACTATTGCGGGAGCCTCCAGCTTCCAGACGGAAGAACGCCTCTTGTCACGTCTCTGACGCGATACTTTTCCCTTAGGGACTGCCATGTTGACACCTCCTGATCAATAGCTGTTTATGAGCAGCTCTATTATTTATTTGCCATCGGGGTCTTTATCCAAAAGCTGCTCAAGCACAGCAAATCTTGGATCAAGTTGTTTCCTGCACGTGCAGGGGCCAAGGTTGAGATTCTTGCCGCAGGTGGGGCACAGCCCCTTGCAGTCCTCCTTGCAGAGGAACTTCATGTCCATGTCCAGAATGAACAGCGTGGACAGGACTTCGTCAAGCTCCAGCTCGTCACCATCCAGCGTGAAGAGGTCGGGGTCGTCGCCCGTGTTCTCCTCAACGATGGTCGCGTCGAGCCGCGTCACCTTGGTGCTGGGGAATTCGCAGCCGCAGCGGTCGCAGATGCAGAGCATATCGGCCGTGATGCTTCCGCCGAGACGGAGAACGCCGGCCTCATTATAGACCCTGCCTTCGGCGCGGGGCGGAGCCACGTAACGCTCTATCGAAGGGAAGTCAAGCCCGTCCGCCGCCAGTTCACATTCAAACGGAACCGAAGCGCCGGGGATTTCTATGATCTCTCTAAGATTAAGCCGCATAACGCACCTCAACTATCCATCCGCCAACGTCAGCCTTAATATTATAGTTTGTTTGTCAAGGCTTGTCAACAGAAATTTTATATAGTATAATCGGAAAAAACATAAAAATTTTATTTTTTCTTATAAACGGGGCCAAACGCCATGAAGGAATTGACAATAAAGCAAAATGACGCGGGGCAGCGCCTTGACCGCTTCGTCGGCAAGGCCGTGCCGCTGCTGCCGGAGTCGCTGCTGCAAAAGTACATCCGCCTCAAGCGCATCAAGGTAAACGGCAAAGGCGCGAAGCGCGACGCCCGCCTTTCCGTGGGCGACACGGTGCAGCTTTACATC
>ENA-OUQC01001870-OUQC01001870.1-human-gut-metagenome-genome-assembly--contig:-NODE-1870-length-10040-cov-3.616024_pt1 | contig 10040 bp, 10 predicted proteins | sample MGYA00237942_ERZ548815 | MGnify/ENA primary metagenome ERZ548815 (study PRJEB26490, sample SAMN05194722) | human gut metagenome | biome: terrestrial biome; feature: human-associated habitat; material... | reverse complement strand
TCGCCGTACGCGTCCTTTTCCATGTAGGGCGTCATCCGCTCCAATAAAAAGCGCTGCTGGGAAAGGGTCAGGCAGTATTTCTTTTCATATCGTTCAAAACAGCATTGGATCGCCATGGTGTCGAACCTCCTTTGTGAGCCCCAGTATGAACGCGCAACCTAAAAGAAACCTAAAGGTAAAATATTCGTTTTCTTTAGGTAACCTTTAGGCAAAGCGGGTATGCTGTTGCCAGGCTCAAAGGAGCGGGCGCAGAGAGTGAAAAAAGCTCGCGCCCGCCCCGGGGGGACCATGCGAGATCGTTGATTGAGGAGATATTATGATGAAAAAACTACTGCCTTTCCTGTGCGCGTCGGCGCTGGCGCTGTCGCTCACGGCCTGCGCCGGTACGATAAATAATAGTACGGCGGACGCGGCAAGCGATGTGACCTTTACCTTTACCGACAGCGGCGTGATCGCCACGGGCGAGACTAACACGGGCTACGAGATCGACGGCACGGCGCTCACCATCACCGACAGCGGTACCTACACCGTCTCCGACAGCTGTGCGGACGGCTCCATCAAGGTGAAAAAAGGTACGATCGGCGTGACGCTGGTGCTGGATGGCCTGACACTTACGAGTGAGGACACCGCCGCAATCACCTGCGGCAAGTCGAGCGAGGTGACCATCCTTGTTTCCGACGGTACGGAAAATTTCCTGAGCGATACCGAGCAGAACAATGATGACAACTACCCCGAAAACGAAAATGCCGAAAACGCCGTCATTAAGTGTAAGGATGGCTCGCTTGTCACCCTCTGCGGCGATGGAGAGTTGACCATCACGGCCAACGGCAAAAACGGCATCAAATCCGGCGCGGCGACGGAGGAGGACGGCGAGGCGTCGCTGACCATCCGTGATCTGACGCTCCATATTAACGCGCCCGTCAACGACGCCATCAATGCAGAGCAGCTTTTGAACGTTGAGAGCGGTACGCTGACCATCGACGCCGCCGATGACGCCATCCACTGCGACATGATACTCAATATCGGCGCAGACGGTTCGGACGGTCCGACGATCGACATTACAAGCTGCTATGAGGGGCTTGAGGGCGCGGAGCTGAACGTGCTCTCCGGCAATATTACGATCAATGCTTCAGATGACTGCATGAACGCGGCAAACTCCGACCTGACGGGCTACGCCTTCACCCTGACGATCTCCGGCGGCACGATCGACGCGTATAGCTCGAGCGGCGACGGCTTCGACTCCAACGGCGATCTGACCATCACAGGCGGCATGGTCGTTGTGTGGACGGCCAACACAGCGGACAACGAGCCGCTGGACGCCGACGGGACCATCACGGTCACGGGCGGCACCGTCCTTGCCGCGGGCGGCAGCAGCGGCATGGGTATGAGTCTGGAGGCCGCGCAGCCCTGCGTCATTTATGGCGTGAGTGGTTTGGGCGGCACGCCGGGCAGCGCACAGAGCAGCAGCCTGATCGCCTCGGGCGCTGATGTTACCATCGAGGACAGCAGCGGCAGCACGGTGTACAGCGGTACGGCGAGGTGCAATGCGTGCTTTGTGCTCTTCTCCTCTGCCGATGTGACGGCGGATGGCCCATACACGCTCAAGGCGGGCGACAGTTCCGCTGAGGGGACCGCGCAGAGCGGCACCGTTTCCACCGGTATGGGCATGGGCGGCGGCTTCCGCGGCGGGCAGAAGTCGGATGGCGAGCCGCCCGAGGGCTTCGACGGTCAGATGCCAAACGGCGAGAAGCCAGAGCTTCCCGACGGGGAAGTGCCCGAAATGCCCAGCGGCGAGCGCCCCACACCGCCCAGTGGGCAGGGAAGCCCCACTGACGGCAACGCCCCAGCGGGCGACAGTACCTCCGATACCACTCCAACTGCCTAATGGCAGAGATAAAGAAAAGCAGACGGCTCGCGCAAGCCGTCTGCTTTTTGCTGTCTGTTCGGTTTTATATCGTCTCAAAACCGACGATCACGCCGCCGCGCTCGGCATAGTAGCTGCAAAGGCCCGCGCAGGGAAGGATCTCGATATCCGCTTCGGGGAAACGCTCGCGCAGCGACGCGGCAAGCGCCCCGGCAGCGTCCGGATTTTCGGCGTGGTGGATGCGTACCTTGCCGCCGCGGTAGCCAGCGTCCAGGATATGCTGCACCATTGCCTCGCGGGTCTTCTTCTCACCGCGGCACTTTTCTACGGGTTGGATGGTGCCCTCAGCGCTTGCGGTGGAGAGGATCTGAATGCCCAGAATGCCGACAGCGCCCGCAGTGAGCTTGCTGACGCGGCCGTTCTGTGCCAGATTGTGCAGCGACTTGAGACGGAAGAAGAGATGCGTGGTGGCGAGATACTCCCGCGCCTTTTCGCAGATCACGTCGAAGGAAAGCCCCATGGCATACAGCGCGGCAATCCGTTCGGCGAGCAGCTGCATCTCCGGCCCGGTGCTCAGTGTGTCGAAGACGTGAATTTTAGTGTCCGGATGCGACTGGAGATACACGTCGCGAGCGGCCATGGCTGAGGCGCAGGTGCCGGATAGACGGCTTGTGATGGTGAGGACGAAAATCTCATCTGCACCCTCAAATGCCCTGAGCCAGCAATCAAGACTGGGACAGGCCGTGCCGGACTTTCCGCTGTAGGATGCGAGATAGTCAAGCAGCTCGTGGGGGTCGAGCGTTTCGTCGTCTATAAAATCGCGCTCGCCGGCGCGGATGGTCATGGGCACGCTCTGATAGGTTACGCCCTCCAGCATCGTGAGGTTGGCAGAGGAGTCGGCAATCAGTTTCATCATGGGGAAGCCTCCAAAAAAATAATCGGTTATTCAAAAACCTGTTGTCAGGTGAAATCATCTTTGACTACAATACAACGATTTTCAATAACTGTCAATCGGTTTTTAAAAAACTTGTTGACATTTTTTTCGGCGGCGTCTAAGATGATGAAAACACAGCTGGAACGGAGGAACGGTTATGGACGAGAATATGCGCAGCCGTTTGGCAGAGTCTGTCCGCGGCTTTCATATCCCGCGGCTCGGGGAGATCCCCGACGTGGGGCTGTATCTCGAACAGGTGACGCGTTATGTCAATCAATCTATCACGGGATGCGGGCTCAGTCCCATCACGGCCTCGATGGTCAGCAATTATGTTAAGCAGAAGATCATCCCCGGGCCAGAGAAAAAGGCCTACGGCGCGGAGAGCATTGCGTACCTCATCTTTGTCTCGTGCATCAAGAGCGTCGTCGCGATGGACGACATCCGCGCGCTGATCGGCATTCAGCACGAGACCTACGATCTGCCGACCGCTTATCACTACTTCTGCGAGGAATTTGAAAATCTCATCCGCTATGTCTTCGGCGCGAGCGACCATCTTGCAAGCGTCGGACAGGACGAGTCGGATGAAAAGGAACTGCTGCGCTCGGCACTTTTAAGCGTGACGCACAAGCTCTATCTCGACGCCTATCTGCGGCTGCTGAGGCAAGACGCGGAGCGCGCACAAAAGGAAACAGAGAAAGCGCAATGACCGTTGAACAGTTTGTCATGGCCTACGGCGCGGAGCAGGACCGTCTGCGCGCCCTGCTGCCGGAGGGCTTTGCCTCGCTGCGGCCGGTGCTGCGCATCAACGCGGAGGTGCGCGACGGCAAAACGGGGGTTCTCGAGTTCAACACCGCCGCGGAAAGGGACGGCAACTGCGGCTGGGTCAACATTGGCCGCTGGGACGATGTTCCCTTTACGAAGGACGGCAAAAAGACGACCTTCACGCTGCCGGAGCTGACGATCTCGTTCACCGGCGTCGGCATCGAGGGCGACTGCCCTGCGGAAAAGGACAACGTAGGCTGCTATTACTTGAAAGACGGTACGTTTACGCTCGTGCCCGCGGAGAAGATCACAGCAAACAAGGAATTCTGCGACTGTGAATTCGCCTGGCGCTTTGCAGGCGGCGCGCACGGTGTCAGCCTTGGCAAAACGCTGCCCGCCATCCCCGAAGGGGAGACGACGCACTATGAAAAGGCGGCTTTCACGGTCGAAAATGCTGCCGTCATCCCCTGCACGCAGGTGTTGGGGGCCTATCAGGTGACGTTCGAGCGCTGATTTTTGAAAAAGGGCTTGCATTTTTGCCCGCGCTTTGCTATACTGCGCAAACGGGAATGAGGTTCTCCCACGGCACTGCCGAAACCGCTTGTTAAGCTGATGACTTCTGTGATTTTTGTACGGTCACAGGGGGCATCAGCTTTTTTGTGTCCAAGGAGGAATTTTATGTTAACTTCACTTGCGCTGATTTTTCTGCTCGGCCTTGCGCTGGCCGCACTCTGCCAAAGGCTGCACCTGCCGCGCATTCTTGGAATGCTGGCGACGGGTATCCTGCTGGGACCCTGCGCGCTCAACGTGCTGGACGGCTCGATTTTGTCGATCTCAGCCGACCTGCGCAAGCTCGCGCTCGTTATTATCCTGCTCAAGGCGGGACTGTCGCTCGATTTGGGCGACCTCAAAAAGGTCGGCCGTCCGGCGATCCTGATGTCGTGCCTGCCCGCAACGTGCGAGATCATCGGTTATGTGATGCTCGCGCCGTGCTTCCTTGGCATCACGCGCGTGGAGGCGGCGGTCATGGGCGCGGTGCTCGCGGCGGTGTCGCCCGCGGTCGTCGTGCCGCGCATGGTGCAGCTGATGGAAAGCGGCCGCGGAACGGACAAGAGCATCCCGCAGATGATCCTGGCCGGCGCATCGTGCGACGATATCTTCGTCATTGTGCTGTTTACAACGTTTCTGCACACGGCGCAGGGCGGCAGCGCCAACGCCGCGGACTTTTTGAGCATCCCTGCGTCGATCGTGCTCGGCGTTGCGCTGGGTGCGCTTGTCGGGTGGTTGCTCAGCCGCTTTTTCGAGACTGCCTATGCCCGAGCGCACTGCATCCGCAACAGCATGAAGGTCATCATCGTGCTGGGGGTTTCGCTGCTGCTCGTCGCGGCGGAGGGCTGGCTCGAGGGCATCGTGCCGGTGTCGGGCCTGCTCGCGGTCGTCAGCATGGCGTGCTTACTTAAGATGAAGTGCACGCCGTTCGTTGCCAAGCGGCTCTCTGAAAAATTCGGCAAGCTCTGGCTGGCGGCGGAGGTCATTTTGTTCGTCCTCGTCGGAGCGGTGGTCGATATCCGCTATATGGCGGGCGTGGGCCTTGCGGCGGTCGGCATGATCTTCTCGGCGCTCATTTTCCGCGCCGTGGGTGTGTGCCTTTGCCTTGTCAGAACGCCGCTCACGGCAAAGGAGCGGCTCTACTGCGTGTTTGCCTATCTTCCCAAGGCAACTGTGCAGGCGGCCATCGGCTCGGTGCCGCTTGCGGCGGGGCTGCCCTGCGGCAGCATCGTGCTGTCAGTCGCGGTGCTCGGCATCGTCATCACCGCGCCGCTCGGCGCGCTTTTGATGGACGCGGGCGCGCCGAAGCTGCTGAGTAAAGCGGAGGAATAAAGAAAAGGACTTGGACGCTTTCGTCCAAGTCCTTTTCTGTTTTTATCAAGTGCTCACACGTCGAGCGCCATATTTGTGCGCTCCATTACCACCACAAGGATGGGAATGAGGATGAGCTGCAAGATGATGCCGGGGATGGCCGTCGTCACCGCGCCGGAGAGGAAGAGGGCGAGGCTGAACTCCGTGCCCTGAAGGCCCGCGAGCAGAAACTTCACAAGGCCCCACACAAGGCGGCCCGCGACCATCGCGGAGATGAGCGAGGCATAGATGCGCCAGCCTGTTTTCGGCAGCCTGCGGTACAGAAGACCGGCGATGGCGCCGTAGGTCGCCATTTCAAACGCCATGGCGACGGCCACCCACACCGGCGGCATCCCGAAGATCACCGAGCGCAGCAGCGGGGAGAGAAAGCCGACCGCGAGTCCCCACGGCCAGCCGCACAGAAAGCCGCACAGCAGCGCGGGAATGTGCATGGGGCAGAGCATCGAGCCGATCTCGGGGATCTGACCGGTCAAAAACGGCAGCACCATCGCAAGGGCAAGGAACAGTGCGGAATAGGTGATCTTTCTGACGCGCAGGGATGAAGCGGCCTGCACCGTAACATTTTGACTCATTGTGATTTCTCCGTTTCGTTGAGCAGCTCACCGATGCGGCGGAGGGCGTCATCCATCAGTGCGGCGGACTTGCCGCTTACGCCCGCAACATAGGTGCTGCAAAGATTCATTGGGATGAGAACGCGATACGCGCAGCTCGACGCGACGGCGTTCGCCATGGCGGGGGAGATCTCGCCCATCAGCGCATCGGCGATCGCGATGCCGATGGGGCCGACGATGATCTGCGCGCTGCGGCAGGCCACGATGACGGGGTTTTCGCCCGTGGCCACGCGGTCAGCGCCCGCGCGGCGCATCGCGTCGGAAGCGGCGCTGTTCGTACCGACCGCCATGATCTCGAGGTGCGGGAAGGACTTTTTGATGTTCTCGACCAAAGTTTTGCCGAGCTTTCCGCCCTGGCCGTCGATGACAAGGATCGTCACGGTGTTCTCATCCTCTCTTGCGTCTTGTTTTCTGCGCGAAAACCCTTGAAAAGACAAAGAAAAGGCATCAATATTCCCCTTGCAGGGAGATTGATACCTTGGTGATACCTCGTTTGCTTTCAGGGAACGCGCGGAAGAAAAGTCAGCTTGTGCCAACGCTGCCGGCTTGTGCCGACGCGGGAATTTTATCAAAAAAGCGCAGGGCTGTCAATCCCTTGCCCCTTGCGAAAGGGGCGAAGAAGCGCTATGATAAACGAAACTTTTTGGTAAAGGAACCCTGCCGCTATGACGAATTTTACCGATATTCGCGACTTTCTGCGCGCCCACTGCGCGCGCTATTCAGAGCTGGCGCTTCAGGACGTCTTCAAGGCGCTCTATCAGAGCGCCTTTGGCTGCGAGCATCTGATCGACGATCCGTCCGCCGCCGCGGAGAATATCCGCGCCGAAGCGGTGCACAGCGGAGACCGCGCGGAAGAGCCCGTCGAGCCGCTCGGCGGCAGCTATTGCCGCGTGCACCTCGGCGTTTTGCGAGGCGGCTTGAGCGCGGAGACGCTTGCGCGGCTCTTTGCGCTCTCGGCAAGGCACGAGGAGTGCGGACGAGAGAAGCTCGAAGGAATGCTTGCCATCTTGCAGGCGATGGCCGACGCGGGTGCGCTGCCGTTTTCCGCGCAGGAGACGGCGGAAAAGATCGAAGCATGGCGAAAGGAGGGCTTTCCGCCGCTGCACCACTCCGATGCGTTCCGCAGCGCTTACGCGCCCGCGTACCGCGTGCTGCGGCGCGACTTTGCCCGTGTGCTGCCGCTGTTTGCGCGCATCGACCGCCTGACGGCGGAGCGGGAGCGCGTGCTCGTCGCCATCGAGGGCGGCAGTGCCAGTGGCAAGACGACGCTGGGAAAGCTTCTGCAAAGCGTTTACGGCTGCACGGTTTTCCGCATGGACGACTTTTTCCTCCGCCCCGAGCAGCGCACGGAGGCGCGATTCTCAGAGCCGGGCGGCAATGTCGACCGCGAGCGCTTTTTGGAAGAGGTGCTCCTGCCGCTGCATGAGGGAAAAGCTGTCGACTACCGGCGCTTCGACTGCGCGACCTTCACCATCGCCCCGCCGCAGCGCATCGAGCCGGAAAAGCTCAGCATCGTCGAGGGGGCGTACTCCATGCACCCCGACCTTGCGCCGTACTACGATCTGTCGGTGTTCCTTGCTGTTTCGGCAGAAAAACAGCGCGAGCGCATCCTCAAACGGAATGCGCCCGCGCACGCAAAGCAATTTTTCGACCGCTGGATCCCCCTCGAGCAGCGTTATTTCGACGCGCTCGATGTGAAAATGCGCTGCGATCTTATCCTTCCGGCAGACGGTTAAAGGAGCGTGCCGCTCGGCGCGATGCCGAGCACATATTCGACCGCGATGGCGACGAGCACCACGAGCAGCGAGATGATAAAGCCGTGGAGCATCGGCTTTGCGCCGGACTTACACAGGGCTGCAAAGTTCGTGTTGAGGCCGATGGCGGCGAGCGCCGCGACCATCAGGAACTTGCTGATGCTCTTGAGCACGGCGGCAAGAGAAGCCGGAATGACGCCGATGCTGCACAGGATGGACATTGCCAGGAAGCCGAGGATGAACCACGGAAACACCGACTTCATATTGACCTTGACGCCATGGTCGCCGCTCTGCGCGGCGGCCTTTTTCTTGAGGTGCACGCTGATGGCGGCGAAGACCAGCACCGTCGGGATGATGGCGAGCGTGCGCGTCAGCTTGACCATCGTGGCAAAATCGCCCGCGGCCTCGCTGAAGGCGTAGCCCGTGGCGACGACGCTCGAGGTGTCGTTGACCGCCGTGCCGGCCCACAGGCCGAACGCCGCGTCGGAAAGGCCCATCGCGCGGCCGAGCAGCGGGAACACGACGACCATGATCGTGTCAAAGAGGAACGTTGCCGACATGCCGTAGGCGATGTCCATGTCCGTTGCCTCGATGACGGGCGCGATGGCGGCGATGGCGCTGCCGCCGCAGATGCCCGTGCCCGCGTTGATGAGGCTGCTCGTCTTCCAGTCAAGCCCCAGCGCCTTGCCGATCACATAGCCGAGGCCGAAGCACGTCGCCAGCGTGAAGAGCATGACGGTGAGCGAGAATTTGCCGACCGTCAGCACGGTCGTGATGTTCAGGCTGGCGCCGAGCAGGATGATGGCAAACTTCAGGATCTTCTTCGAGGTGAACTTGATGCCGGGCTTCGTCTTGTCATTCGGCGCGTAAAAGCGGTTCACGATCATGCCGATGAACATCGCGATGACCGACGCGCCGATCAGGTGCAGCCCCGCGGACTCTTCCAACTGCTCCAAAAGCTTGGCTATCACGGCGATGACAAGCGCGATGGCGCAGCCGGGCAGCATTTTCTTCACGGTTTCGATGAATTTCATGTGATATTTCTCTCCTCTATTGCTTATTGCCGCTGTATTATATCACTGACCTATGATATAATAAAATTATAAATGAGAATATATCGATTCCTGTTTGTTATTGATAAAGGAGAGAGAATATGGACCAGCGGCTTGAGACCTTTTTGACCGTGTGCACCACGATGAACTACCGGAAGGCGGCGGAGCGGCTCCACCTGACGCAGCCTGCCGTGACCAAGCAGATCCAGGCGCTTGAAGCGCTGTATGGCGTGCGCCTTTTTACCTATGACAGCCGAAAGCTCAGAAAGACGCCGCAGGGCGAAACGCTCGAGGTTTATGCCATCAGCCAGCGCTACCAGGATGAGGAGCTGCGCCGTGCGCTGAAAAAGCAGGAGAAGACGAGCCTTCGCATCGGCGCGACGAAGTCCATCGGCGACTATATCCTGCTGCCGCAGATCATCCGCTTTTTGAAAGAACCGGACAACGAGCTCTTTTTTACCGTCGACAATACGGCACACCTGCTCGCCCAGCTCGAGGGCGGTGAGCTTGACTTCGTCGTGCTCGAGGGCATTTTCGACAAGAGCCGGTACGAGAGCTTTCTGCTGCGCAACGAGCCCTACATCGGCATCTGTGCGAAAGATCACCCGTTTTCGGGCCGCGAGGTGCCGATGGACGAGCTCTTTTCCGAGCGGCTCATCCTGCGCGAGCCTGGCTCCGGTACGCGCAAAATTCTGGAGCGCGAGCTCATGCAGTGCGGCTTTACGGTCGAGGCGTTCCGCGCCAACATCTGCATCAGCAGCTTCAAGCTCATCCGTGACCTTGTGCGCGCGGGACAGGGGGTGAGCTTCCTCTATGAGGCTGTCGTGAAGGACGACGCGCAGTTTGGCCACTTTTCCTGTCCGCCGCTCACCGGGACGCACGAGCTGAACGTCGTGTGCCTTAAAAATACAAATGCGCCCGCGCTCGCACACCGATTCCTTGCTATGTAACAAGAGAGATGTACCATGAGGTACATCTCTCTTTCTTATCATTCGAGCCGGAATACCGACGGGTAGATCTTCCCGTCCCTGCATTCGAGCACGCCGTAGGTCGGGCGGCGGGGATCGCCGATCGAGCCGGGGTTCATCATCATCGGCCGCGATGCCGCGTCCACGAGCGGCACGTGCGTGTGGCCGAAGAGCA
>ENA-OUQC01001869-OUQC01001869.1-human-gut-metagenome-genome-assembly--contig:-NODE-1869-length-10043-cov-4.262915_pt1 | contig 10043 bp, 10 predicted proteins | sample MGYA00237942_ERZ548815 | MGnify/ENA primary metagenome ERZ548815 (study PRJEB26490, sample SAMN05194722) | human gut metagenome | biome: terrestrial biome; feature: human-associated habitat; material... | reverse complement strand
GGCCAAGGCGGCCCTCGCTCTGGCACGCGCCGAGGCGGCCTTCTCCGAAGCGGCCGAGGCCACGCCACGGCTCCTCGAGCTCGCCCGCCGCGTGGACGCGCGCTATGGTGAGCTCAAGGCCCAGGAGCGCTGCCTCGACAACGACGACCTGGTCAGGATGGCCCTTTCCGCCGTGAGGGACAACCCCAGCGTGGCGGCGGCCTTCCAGGGGCGCTTCCGCCTGGTGATGGTCGACGAGTTCCAGGACACCGACGAGGTCCAGCTCGAGCTCATCGGCCTTCTGGCCGGCGAGGGGGCGCGCCACCTCTGCACCGTCGGTGACGCCCAGCAGTCCATCTACCGCTTCCGCCTTGCGGACCCGGAGATATTCACGCAAAAATACGTGACCTTTGCCGATGCGGAGCACGCCGCGCCCGGCGCGCCGCGGCGCATAATACTGCAGGAGAACTTCCGCTCACGCCGGGAGATACTCGACTGCGCGAACGCGGTGTTTTCCGCGTGCATGTCGCGCCGCCTCGGCGATATAGACTATGACGCGGCGGCGGAGCTGAAATACGGCGCACGCTACGACGGCGATGCGCCCGTGCCGGAGCTTCTGCTGCTGGAAACGGGCGGCGCGCAGGACGACGACGCGGAGCGGCCTGATAAGACGGCGCTGGAGGCGCGCCTTGTCGGGCGGGAGATACTGCGCCTTATGTCGTCAGGGATGCGCGTGGGTGAAAGGCCGCTGGAATACGGCGACATCACGCTGCTTATGCGCTCGGCCAACTCCGTGGGCGGCATATACCGCAGGGAGCTTGCCGCGATGGGCATACCCGTCGCGGCGGGGCAGGGCGGCGGCTTTTTCGACTCGGTGGAGATATCGGGCGTGGTGTCGTTGCTTGCCGTGACGGATAACCCGCATCAGGACATCCCGCTTATAGCCGTGCTGCGTTCGCCGGCCTTCGGCTTCACGGCGGAGGAGCTTGCCCAGATACGCGCCGCGGACAAGGACGGGGATTTCTATACTGCGCTCAACTGCCGCGCGAAGGAGGACGAAAGGTGCAGGGCCTTTCTTGAAAAACTTGCGCGTCTGCGCGCCCTCGCGCCCGACCTCACGGCGGCAGAGCTCGTGTGGCAGATAATAGACGGGCTTGACCTGCTGGCCGTGTGCTCCGCCATGGCGGACGGCGCGGCGCGCCGGGCAAATCTTCTGGAGCTGCTGGAGCTTTCCAAGCGCTTTGACGCCACGGGCTACCGCGGGCTGCACCGCTTCGTGCTGTGGCTGCGGCAGTTAAACGAGCGCGGCGAGGAGCCGCCGAGCGGCGCGTCCGGCGGCGCGGCGGTGCAGATAATGACGGTGCACAAGTCCAAGGGGCTGGAGTTCCCTGTGGTGTTCCTGTGCGACACGGCGCGCCGCTTCAACCGGCAGGACAGCCGCGACACGGTGCTGGTGCACCCGCAGCTCGGCCTCGGCGCGAAGGTGACAGACGCCGCGCGGCGCATAGAATACCCAAGCCTTGCGCGAAACGCCATACGCCTGCGGCTGGAAAGGGAGATGCTTTCGGAGGAGATGCGCCTTCTCTACGTGGCGCTGACGCGGCCGCGCGAGAGGCTTTATATCACCGCGGCCGTGAAGGATCCGCAGCAGCTTATCGAAAAGTCCTCCGCCGCCGTGACGCGCCCAATGGCGAGCGAGGTGCTTGCCGCGGCCTCCGCCCCGGTGAACTGGCTGATATACGCCGCCCTCGCCGACGGTGAGCGGCACCTGAAAATGAGGATATGCACGCCCGACGCGGCGCCGGGCGCGGAGGAGGAAGCGCCGGTCGAGATACCGCCCGACACGGACGCCGCGCAGGAGCTTGCCCATGCGCTGAGCTTCACATATGCCCATGCAGACGCCTCGGCCCTGCCGTCAAAGATAACGGCGACGGAGCTTAAGGGCCGCGCCGCGCCCGATGAGGACGCGCAGACCATCCTGCCGCGGCGGGAGAGGCAGTTCGCCCTGCCGGATTTTGCCCGCGCGGGGCGGCCCGTCACGGGAGCGGAGCGCGGCGTCGCCACGCACCTTGCGCTGCAATGCATGGACTTTGAAAAGACCGGCACGCGCGCGGAGATAGAGGAGGAGATCGCCCGCCTCAGAGAGCAGCGCTTTCTGAGCGAGCGCGAGGCCGCCGCCGTGGACGCCGCGGCGATATATGCCCTTTTCGCCTCGCCCCTTGGGCGGCGCATGAGGCAGGCGGACGCCGTGCACAGGGAGTTCAAATTTTCCCTTCTGTGTCCGGCGGAGGACGTGTTCGGCACGGCCGCGGGGGAGGAGCTTCTTCTTCAGGGCGTGGTGGACTGCTGCATCGAGGAAAACGGCCGCCTGTGCATCATCGACTATAAGACGGACGCCGTCAGGACGGATGCGGACATAGCGCAGCGCAGCGCCTATTACACGGGGCAGCTTCGCGCATACGCCGCGGCGCTGACGCGGATATTCGGCATGGAGGTGTCCGACTGCGTGCTTTACTTCCTCGCCGCGGGAAAAACGGTAAAAATAGCGCAAAAGGACTTGCATTGAGCGCGAGACTGTGCTACAATTCCCTTTGCGTCTTGTAACTATACCGCTTCGGTACAATCAAGGCAGCATATGATGAGGAGCTTTTGACAATGAAGGAAGGAATCCATCCGAAATACCAGCAGACCACCATCAGATGCGCTTGCGGCGCGGTCATCGAGACCGGCTCCACCAAGCCCAACATCACCGTTGAGATCTGCTCCAAGTGCCACCCCTTCTACACCGGCAAGCAGAAGCTGGTCGATACCAGCGGCCGTGTTGATAAGTTCAACAAGAAGTACGGCATTAAGTAATTTAAGATTACAAAGTTTAAGACCGCGTCCAAACGGATGCGGTCTTTTTCTATTTCTCTGTTATAGATATGCTGATCTCGGTGACGAATTTTTCGGGGTCGCAGATTCTCTCGCGAGATACCGACGCCGACCTTGCCGAGAAAAACAGCCGTGTCCTGCGCGCTGTCGAGCCTGCGTATGGGAAGCTCCATGTCAAGCGAATCATCAATACTCAGCGGCTTTTCGACCCAGACAAGGCGGCAGGGCGGCAGCGTTTTCACCTCGATCACGTCAAGCGGAGTGCTGCGCGCGTCGCTTATCATGCGCAGACGGCTGTTTATCTTGCGCTCGATAACGGCAAGCTCGCGCTGCTTTTCTACGATCTCATCCTTTTGACGGCGGAGCTTCTGCTCAATGACGTCAACGTCGCGGTTTTGGAGGAAATCGCCGATCGAGCCGAGCGGCATATCCAGCATGCGCAGATAGCGCACGGTGTTAAGCGGCTCAAACTGCCGCACGCTGTAGTAGCGATAGCCCGTGTCGGGGTCCGTGTACTCGGGCTTTATAAGTCCCAGTGTTTCATAGTGGCGCAGTGTGCCGGTGCTGAGGTTAAAAAGCTTGGCGACGTCGCCGATAGAAAACAGATTGCTCTTATCCAAGGGCATGCACGTCCTTTCCGCGGCGGCATATTATCCTGTATGCGACGATGCAGATAAGAACCTGCAAAATCGAGCCTGCTGCCGTTGCAAGCCCCATCGGGAGCAGCGTCGCAGGGTACATTTTCGACATCAGGTATGCGCCCGGAACGCGCACAAGCGCAACGCCCGAAATGTTGTGGATAAACGAGATCATCGACTTGCCGCAGGCGCAGAAATATCCGCTGAAGCAGAAGTGGATGCCTGCAAACAGGCAGTCGAAGATGTAGCCGTGCATGTACTGCCCGCCGGCGGCGATAACGCCCTCATCCGGCGTAAACAGGCCGACCACCGGCTCGGCGATAAACTGGAACAGGGCGCTGACTATGACGCCGAAGCCGACGGCAATGCCGATTGCGTACCACATAGTTTGCTTTGCCCGGCCGTAATCCCCGGCGCCGATGTTCTGCGCGCCGATGGCGGATACCGCCGAGAGCATCGACGACGGAACAAGGAACAGAAAGCTTATGAGCTTTTCGACTATGCCGACCGCAGCCGAGTCCGTCAGCCCGCGGAGATTTGCGATAACGGTTATGAGGATGAACGCGATCTGGATAAGCCCGTCCTGAAGCGCAACGGGCACGCCGATGCCGAGGATCTGCCCCATAACGTCGCGCCGGGGGCGAAGATCGCCGCGCGAAACGGCAACGCTCCTGCGGCGGCGGATGGCGATAAATGCAACGAGCACGCTTATCGCCTGCGCAAGCGTTGTGCCCAGCGCAGCGCCGACGGGGCCGAGGAGCATAGCGCCCATGAACAGATAGTCGAGCGCAATGTTTGCCGCGCAGGCCACCGCAATGAAATACATGGGGCTTTTGCTGTCGCCCATGCCGCGGAAAATGCTGCTTATGATGTTGTACGCGGTTATAAACGGGATGCCGATAAAGCACACGGTGAGGTACCGCGCCGTGCCGTCCACGGCTTCGGCCGGAGTTGACATCACGGAAACGATGGGATCGACCAGCAGCACCAGCGCCGCCGTCAGCACGACGGAAACGAGCATGAACAGCGTAACGGTGTTTCCCACGCAGGCGGATATGCGCTTTTTGTCGCCTGCTCCGACCGCGCGGCCTATAGACACCGTCGTGCCCATAGCAAGGCCGACGATCATGACCGTCAGCATGTGCATGACCTGGCTGCCGACGGAAACCGCCGTTGTTGATGCAACGCCCTCATATTGGCCTATAATAAATAAATCCGCCAGTCCGTAAAGGGTCTGGAGGAAGTAAGACAGAAAATACGGCAGCGAGAAAATGACGATGTTTTTGAAAACGCTGCCCGTTGTAAGATTGCGCTCCACGGTATATCACCTCAAAAAAGTATGACGAGGGCCGTCCTTAACGAAACCGCAAAATACATTTTGTGCCCATAGACAATTAAAAACGGATTGGCCCTCGCCACGCTTATATTAAACTCTACAATTATTGTAGAGTCAAGATTTTTTTGCTATAAAAAGAGTGATATGACGAATATGCATTACAGCGCGCATTGTTTTTGCCGAGCCTATTGAAAACTGTCGGCGGCGGTGATATACTGCCTCAGTTCCGTTTGAAAAGGGTGAGGCACATATGGAAACAACAAAGCTTTTCGGAACCGAAAAAATCAGCAAAATTTTATTCAGGCTTGCGCCGCCTGTTATGCTTGCGCAGATCTCCCGAAAGGGCGGTATATCCGCACCACATCGGCGAGATATTCCGCCTCGGTGCGCCGAATATTCTGATGCAGTCGGCGTATACGTTTTACATATTTGGACTTAATCTTATTCTGGCAGAGTTTTCCGACCGGGTTGTGACGGTTCTCGGACTTTACTACAAGTGGCAGAGCTTCTTCATCATTCCGCTGGGTGCTATGCAGACCTGCATCGTGCCGGTCATCAGCTTTAATTACGCTGCGCGCAACATTGATCGCTGCAAAAAGACGCTTCTGGGCTCTGTTTTCTTATGTCAGCCGGTCTTACCACCGGTGAGGAGTTTTCCGTTGCTTTATATTATGATCCCCTCGCAGTGGTCGATCTCGTGCTGAATTATCTCGGCGGTAAAGCCTGTGAAGGTCTTGGCGCGGTTTTGCAGCTTTTCATTTTGCCACTGTACCCTTATCGAACGCCATCGCTCGGTTTTGCGCGTTCCGACAAGCGACAGGCAGCCCTCCTCGGCCTCATACGGGTCGAGCTTTTTTATTATTACGGGGTTGAGCATGATCATGTATTTTCCGCCGTTTTCAAAGGCAATGATGCGCTTGTTGACCCCGATCATGTTAGCCGCCATCCCGACGCAGCCGTACTTGTGGGCAATCAGCGTATCCAAAAGATCCTGCGCAACGCCGAGATCATCCGCCGTGGCCGGCTCTGCCTTCTGCGCAAGAAAAGCCTCGTCTTTGCAAATTTCGCGAATCATATTGTGTCCTCCTGCAAATTAAAAAGTCTCCTGATGTTGTTTCATTATCCTACATTGGGAGACTTTTGTCCATTGCATAGTTTCGAAGGCCTGAAAAAAATTCCGCTGCACTTCCGACCGAAAATCGACTCCGCCCCCTTGACAGTGAAGGGGCAAAGTATTATACTCCAAACTAACGAATATTAGTTAGTTTGGAGGGCGTATGAAACAGGAGGACACAAAGCAGAAGATACTCGATAAGGCGCTGGAGCTTTTTTCGGAGTATGGTTACGATTCGGTCAGCGTCGGGCAGATCGCACAGGCGGTCGGGATAAAGGCTCCGTCGCTTTACAATCACTTTCCCGGCAAGCAGGCGATATTCGACGCGATAGTCGAATCGACGGCCGCGCGCTATGCCGAGGGGACGGACAGGCTCTCGGTCCATGTTCAGGATGCCCGGCGCGACGTTCCCGAGTTTTCGCAGATAACGGCAGACGAGCTTTTTGACAAACTCAAACAGGTTTTCCTGTACAGCCTGCACGACGAGCCGATAAGCCGGTTCCGGCGCATGATGACGATCGAGCAGTTCCGCTCGCCGGAGCTTGCGCGGCTGTATTCCCACCGATACGTCGAGCGGCTGGTCGATTATCACGCGGCGATATTCCGCAGCCTCATAGCCGCCGGAGAGATACGCCCCGACGATCCCGAGGCGCTGGCAATGATGTATGTTGCGCCGGTGATAACGCTTATCGGCATATGCGACCGCGAGCCGGAGCGCGAGGCGGAGTGCCTTGAAAAGCTCAGGGCGCACACGGAGCTGTTCTTCCGCGCGGTGCATGCTTAAAAAGAGGTGATAAGAATGAAAAAAACCGCTGATTCAAAAGCTCGGGCTTTTGGGTGTCGTCAGCCTGCTGTCGTACACGGCGGCGGTGGTATTCTCGCCGCTTGCATATCCCGGATACGACTGGATGGCGCAGGCAGTCAGCGACCTTAGCGCCGCCGACGCTCCGTCGCTTGAGATGAAGATAGTCCAGGCCGAATACTTCGGCGTTGTCGAGCGCTTCAGCGTTTTTGCGGCAACGGGCTTTAACGCCGCCCTCGGCATACAACTTTTCTGTATGAAAGAGTAATTTGCCGTTTATTTGCCGCAGAAGGATATATTAAAAATAATCGAGCACGCGGAAAAAGGAGAATTTTTATGGACGCAATAGTTTACACATCAAACACAGGCAGCACAAAAAGATACGCCGAGCTTTTATCGCAGATGATCGGACTTCCGGCATTTGCGCTGGGCGACGCGAAGGATAAGCTCTCGGCCAACGCCGGGATAATATACCTCGGCTGGATAATGGCAAGCGGCGTAAAGGGTTATTCTGCCGCCGCAAAGCGCTATAAAATACATGCAGTGTGCGGCGTCGGCATGGGGCAGACCGGCACTCAGCTCAAAGAGGTCCGCGAGAAAAACCACATTCCCGAGGCTACGGCGCTGTTCACGCTTCAGGGAAATTTCGATTTGAAGAAGCTGCACGGCGTTTACCGCGCAATGATGGATGTGATGGTGAAAACCGTCGGCAAGGCGCTTGAAAACAAGGCCGACCGAACCGAGGAAGAGGACGATATGCTCGACATGATGCTCACGGGAAGCGAGCGCGTCAAGGCCGAGAATTTGAGCGCCGTGCTCGAATGGTACGAGGGAGCAAAGGCGTGAAGCGCATTGTTCCGGCGCTTGTCATGGCGCTGCTGGCGGCGCTTATCCTGAGCGGATGCCGGGCGAGCACCGCGCCCGAGACGCCGAGCGCCGCGCGAAGACTCAGCTGTGTGCAGCTAAGCTCGCTCACGGGACTTTGCCCTGCCGGAGGCGCGAAGGTCGCCATGTGCCACACGGACGAAAGCGGAGCGATCACGACCGTTGAGCTTATTGACATTGACGACGACAGCGTGGCCGCCGAAACAGAGCTTGAGGGCGAGTGGACCGTGCAGCAGCAGTCGTTTTGCGACAAGCGCATCGCCTTGTGCGACCGCGAGCATAATATGTGGCAGCTTCTAAGCCCCAATCTCGCCGATCTCGGCACGGTCAAGGTCGAGACATGCGACGGATATTTTTCGTATGACGCAAAGAGCTATTACTTCCTGCGCGACGATGTTCTGTGCCGCACGGAGCTTGAAAGCGGAGAGACAACGGCAGTCGAGCTTGACTACGATCTGCGATTTTTGGATATCGCCGCATTCGATGCTTCCGGCAGCAGGATGCTTGCGCACTTTTACCTTTCGCCTTACAGCAGCAAGTGCGGCTCGGCGATATTCGACCCCGTAACGGGCGAGTTTTCCATGCTATGCGCCGAGCGATATCAGGCCGTGTTTTCGGGCGCGGACGTTTGCCTTATGGAGTTTGACGAAAACACCATGGGCTACAGCGTGCTAACAGGCGCGGATGACGGCGGCTTTTTATTTGCCGATGCAGGCATATTCCTCGACGGCAGCAGCGAGATCTACGGCATATGCGCCTCGCCGTATCTAATGGGCACGAGCAGCGAGGTGAGCACGCTTTATTCCGTCGGGCAGAGGGTGCGCTCGTGCAGCCTTCCGTCTGTCGGCATATCCGGGGCGATATATTCTGCCTGCTATCTTCCCGATGATGGGCTGATCGTAGGCTCTGTGTACGAAAACGGGGCGTTCAGCCTGTATGTTATCGACACCGAAAGCCTTGAATTTCAGGACATTGCCGACGCTGCCGTCGTTGCGTCGCCGCTTACGGTGAACGACGATGCGCAGGCATACATGGGCGAAAAAAACGGCGGTGAGGTCGCGCAGACGCTTGCGCAGGCGCGGCAGCAGGCAGACGCTCTCGGCGAGAAGTACGGCGTGCAGATCCTGCTTTCGAGCCAATGCGCGGGCGCTGCGGCGCAGTGCGATTACGACATTGCGCTGAGCGATACGATGGACTCGCGCGAGGAGCTTGGCAGCATAAACGCAGCTCTCAAGAGCATCGAGCGCTGCCTTGCGCTGTATCCCGACGGATTTTTTGCGCAGCTGAAAAACTCGATGGGCGAGGGCGGCGTGCGATTTCTGCTCGTCGAGGAGATAAAAAGCGGCTTCGGCACCTCCGGCTGCACCTATGAGCGCGGCGCATGGCAGAATATCGCGCTGGATATCCGCTTGGCGTATGAGCTTGACGGCATCATATGTCACGAGCTTTGGCACGCGACGGAAAACCACATCCTCTCCTGCGATTATTCGCTTTTTACGGTCGATGGCTGGGCGCAGCTCAATCCGCAGGGCTTTTCGTATTATGAGGGATACGATTACTCCGACCCCGACTGCCGGCACTGGACATATTACAGCGGCGGCGACGAGGGCGTTTATTTTGCTGACGGCTATTCGCGCACCTTTGCAAGCGAAGATCGCGCGCGGATAATGGAGTTTTTCATGACGCGCGACGATGATGCGCAGGAGCTTATAAAATCGCCGGCGATAAAGAAAAAATTGCAGCATATGAGCAGCGCCGTGCGCAGTGTTTTTGACACGAGCGGCTGGGAAAGCGTGCGCTGGGAGCGGCTTTTGTAAGGAGAGATCAACATGATACCGGAATGGAAAATGTATCCCCGAAGTCAGGGTCACAGCACGGTGTATCTGCAAAACGTTGTGCACAGTGACTTTATCGAGATCGGAGACTACACCACATATGACGATTTTGAAAAAGACCCTCGGGATTTTCAGCGCAACAACGTGCTGTATCATTATCCCGAGTGCAACCACGATAAACTCATAATCGGCAAGTTCTGCTCCATCGCCTGCGGCGCAAAGTTTATTTTCAACGCCGCAAACCACACGCTGGGCAGTCTGTCAACCTATCCGTTCCCGATATACTTCGAGGAATGGGAACTGCCGACGGATGTCGGCTCAATAGCGCAGGCGTGGGATAATCACGGCGATATCGTCGTCGGAAACGACGTGTGGATAGGCTACGAGGCCGTCATCCTCTCCGGCGTTACGATCGGCGACGGTGCGATAATCGGAACGCGCGCACTTGTCACCAAGGACGTGTCGCCCTACACCATCGTCGGCGGAACTCCGGCAAAGCCGATACGCAAGCGCTTTGACGACGAGACGATAGAAAAGCTCAGGAGGCTAAGCTGACGAGAGTCGAACGCATATCGGTTTT
>ENA-OUQC01001862-OUQC01001862.1-human-gut-metagenome-genome-assembly--contig:-NODE-1862-length-10058-cov-3.771968_pt1 | contig 10058 bp, 8 predicted proteins | sample MGYA00237942_ERZ548815 | MGnify/ENA primary metagenome ERZ548815 (study PRJEB26490, sample SAMN05194722) | human gut metagenome | biome: terrestrial biome; feature: human-associated habitat; material... | reverse complement strand
CCGCAGCGGGATATTACGATCACCGCCGTCAATGGACACCAATTTGAGCTTCCCGCCGCGGGCGGAAACGGGATGCAAACTGCCGCAATCGGTATGGTTTTCGCTGTGATCGGTTTATTCGGTCTTCTGTATGTTCAAAAAGAAAAGTTTTGAAAGGACAACGCTATGAAAACAAAACGACTCACAAAGCTCGGCGCGGTTCTCTCCGCCGCACTGGTTTTATTCTCCGGCATCCTGTCGGTTTCGGCGGCTTCTGTTCCGCAGGCCGTGATTGACACCGGCAGAAAAGCATCCGTATCGCTTTATAAATACGATTTCACCTCCGCGCACGCAGACGGTGTTCTGGGGGACAACACGTACATTTCAACCGGCTACGCCGACGAAAACGTGGAAAACACCCTGATGCCGTACGCCATCGAAGGCGTTGTATTCAGCTATGCCAAAATCGCCGATCTTGCGGTACATGCCGAAACAAAAGACGGCGAACATCAAAATATGCTGCTGTATAAATTGCCGGGCGGCGACAAAACCACCGCGCTTATGAATTGCCTTGATCTCACTTCCGAAGACGCCTACAAAACCGACCGCGGCGACTTGTATTTCACTTCGGATACCTTGATTGATGCGCTTTCCGATCATCTGAACACAGCGGAAAGCCAAACAAAAAACGCACTGGAAGCTTTTATCCGCCAAAACGGCACTTCTATGCCGGAAACGGACAGCACAGGGCACACCTCGGCCGCGGAACTCGAGCAGGGATTATATCTGTTTGTGGAAACGCAGGTTCCCGAAACAATCTCCAACACCACGGCGCCATTCCTACTTTCCTTGCCTATGACGAGCATCGACGGTATGAACTGGAACTACGACGTTACCGTTTACCCCAAAAACGAGCGCACTGCGCCAACACTTGAAAAGACGCTGCGCGAGCCCAAAGCCGATACCGGCAAAAACAATGGCACAAATTCGATCACGGACGGCTATGCGCACACCGCCACCGGCTCCATCGGTGACGTGATCGAATACCAGATTCTCTCCACGCTGCCGTCGATCACGTCCCGCGCCACCTCTTTCTCCGAATATACGTACACGGACACACTGAGTGCCGGGCTTTCGTACCGCAAGAATGACGTCCGCATGGAGTGGTTCAGCGACAAATCCTGCACCGAAGAAAGCCGCGTGGCGGTTTGGACGGAGCAGGACGGAAAATTTGCCGTTTCTTACAGCGCTTTGGGCGATGAATCCGTCATGCGCATCAAAATGACCGACGCCGGCTTAGAGGAGCTCAACAACAGCAATGCGGTTTATGACCCAAACACAAGCTTATACCGCGGTTACTCCGGCTGCACCATGCGCATCACGTACACGGCTTCCGTTTCCGATACGCCGGTATACGGCGACATCGGCAATCCGAACGAAGTCACCTTAACGTGGTCGCGCACCAACACGGCGTATTCGGACACTTTAACGGACGACTGCCATTTCTACGTGTACGGATTAGACCTCTTAAAGCTGTTCTCGGATAACCTCGGCGATTATTCCAAGGTGCAGTTCAAGCTCTACAACACGACCGACGGTTATTGGGTAACCGCAAATTCCGATGATAACGGCAATTACCTCGTCAGCGGACATGCCGAAAAGGAAGACGACGCTTCCGTTTTGACCCCCGGCGGCTCCGGGCATCTTTTCTTAAAAGGTCTTGAAGACGACATCTACCGTGTGACGGAGATCAACACGGATGCAAATTACACGCTGCTCGGAAATTTCATTACCGTGGAAATCCGCGCGAAAGAGTCCGGCAAACTCTGTGCCACCTGCGGAAAGAGCGAACTGACTGCCGAAGCGTTTGAAAACGGCAATGCCAAAGACATGAACGACGATAACGGTTCTGCTTCCGCCATTGTGCCGATCCGTGTGATGAACACGCGCGGGTATCGCCTGCCGAAAACCGGCGATGCCGGCACCACGCTTCTTGCAGCCGGCGGCATGACTCTCGCCGTGCTCAGTGCCGCAGCGGTTGCTCTGTTTCTGGTTTTCAAGAAAAAAGACAAGTTTGACGATTAAAAAAGCATAACAAGCGAGCCCGCCTGTGTTGAAGCTTACAGGCGGGCTCCGTTTAATTAAGGAGACTTTTATGCACAAAAAGCGAATTTTACTGCACGTTCTTTTTCTTACTCTTTTCCTCATCGGCATCGGGGCAGCCGCATACCCGGCGTTCGGGAACTGGTATAACGAGCAAAAACGATCCGTTGTCCTGACCGAGTACGAAAAGGCGCTTGCAAAAATTGAGGATGCCGATCTGACCGACGCATTCAAGCAAGCCGAAATCTATAACGATGCCCTTTTTACCGGCGAGACCGATGAGGAAGAACGCCCGGACTACGGCGAACTTCTCTGCACGACCGAAGACGGCATCATGGGCTATGTGGAGATCCCAGCCATTCAAATACGCCTGCCGATCTACCACGGCTGCACAGAAAACAAGCTCAGCAAAGGCGCAGGGCACCTGCCGAGTTCTTCTCTGCCTGTCGGCGGAAAAAGCACGCACGCCGTTTTAGCCGCACACTCCGGCAGAGCGGATTCTAAAATGTTCACCGATCTGGATCAGGTCAAAGAAGGCGATCTGATCTATCTCTATGTGCTGAATAAAACTTTGACGTATGAGGTAGACAAAATCACAGTCACAACACCCGATGACACCGACGCCATCCAGATCATCGACGGCGAAGACCTTTTGACGCTTTTGACCTGTACGCCATACGGCACGAATACGCACCGCCTGCTTGTGCGTGGACATCGAATTTTCCCCGGCGAAACGCTCTCCACTTCTAAACCGTCAGAAGCAAAGCCCGAGCACACCGACACGGCTGTTCACCGATCTACATGGACAAATGAATACCGAAACGGGCTTACGGAAGGGCTACTTTTTGCTCTGCTCATTCTCTTAATATCCGTGTTTCTGTACGGCATTATCCGACTGAAAGCCAAACGCTCCTGATTTTCTATGAAAGAGATCAATCTGCGGGAATATTACCCGGAGCTTTACGCCGAAGACTCTGTAATTTCAGTCTCGGATGAAATCGAGGAGATGATGCACCGATCTATATTGGAAGAAAAGGCGTATCAGCGCCGGTTATGCCGGTATCAGGCCTACTACTCTTTAGATTACGCCCTGACTGCGGAAAATAAAAGAGATTTGCTCGACGACGAAGTGCCCGAAGACCTGCAGGAGCAAAAGGAGCGCCGCCAAAAGCTGCAAAAAGCGTTCCGAACCCTTACCCCCTCCCAGCAGCGGCGCATCTATAAAAGGTACTTTCTTTGTATGAGCTATGTGGAAATCTCCCAGTCCGAAGGATGCACGATTTCCGTTGTTTGGAACAGCATACACAGCGGATTAAGGAAAATGAAAACAATTTGTAAACAATGAATTTGACACGATAAAAAATCGCCGAAAAATGTCGTGTATAGTGAAGGGAACTTTTTCGGCAGTACGGCAGCGCCGATTATCCTGATCGCGGTCCCGCAAAAACCGCCATGCCGGTTTTCCCTTTTTGAACCTTGAAAATTAAATATTAACTTGCCAAATACGTTCTCTTTACGGCGAGCGTGCAGAGCGGTACGCCATGACCTGTTTTCCAGCGAGCGAAATTTACCGACTTAGAATACCGGGCAGCTCCCGGTTCCGCTGTGACCCGCAAAGAGCATAATGATACTCCCGTCCAGTCACAGTTCGAGCGTGATAAAACCGTCGCAAACAATGAGGGCGGCTCTGACAGACCGTCAGTTGGGGTGAAACTCCCGTGGTGTCGGCTCGCTCCCGACCGCTTGGCAAGCTACATACCGAAATTACCCCTAAATACGCAAAGGAGGTATCGCAAAATGAAACACACATATTTACGTGGCGATATATACTACGCCGATCTGGGTCATGGTGTCGGCTCTGAACAAGAGGGCTGCCGTCCTGTCGTAATCATCCAGAATAATGTTGGAAACAAATACAGTCCTACGGTTATCGTTGCCTCGATTACAAGTAAAGCCGGAGAGAAAGCCAAACTTCCTACTCATTACTACATCGATACTGGGGGCGACTTGAAATTGCCTTCTATCGTCCTGTTGGAACAACTACGTACAATTGATAAGCGTCGCTTGGGTAACTTCATCGGGCATCTGTCCGAAAAGCACATTTGCGGCATCAACCATGCGCTGGCGGTCAGCATCGGATTAATCAAAAGTGTTCCCCAAAAACTGACTCTCTGTCTCTGCAGCACCTGCGCCAATAACTTTTATAATCCGGGTATTTACTATTTGCGCAGGGTCGATCCATATCAAACAACAAAAGGTACCTGCACTTACTGCAACAGCAGGAAAGGGCTGGACTATGAGGTTGTTCGTAAATAGTGAATTTTTTATTGGAAAAATCAGAATTTGCACAAGTGACATCCCGCCTTTCGGGTGATATAATCTGCTTGTCTTACAGGACCAGCAGGTACAATCAAGTCATTTGTATGAAAGGAGTTAATTTAAATTGGAACAGATTGTGCCGAAGTATTCTGTCGGAAAGCGAACATACTCTGTCGATGAAATACGCACCATATTAAATATTGGTCGCAGAAAAGCATATGAATTGTGTAATTCGGGAGAGTTCAAAATCGTCCGTATCGGCAGAACCATAAGAATTTCAAAACTCTCTTTCGATGAGTGGCTTGACAATATCACTGATAACGGAGGTATTTGATATGGCTTCAATCGTAAAAAGAGGCAAAACATATTCTGTCGTTTACTATGAAGGTGAAGGTTCAAATCGACACCAAATCTGGGAATCTGGTCTAAGTTACTCATCAGCTAAATCTCGTAAAGCAACGATTGAATATGAGAAAGAACAGAACACCCATGTGGATCACAATGATATTACCGTAAGCGAGTTCTTGTATGAGTTCATCGAGAAATACGGTGAGAAAAAGTGGGTAGCATCAACCTATGACGGAAATGTCGGCTTGCTCGAAAACTATGTCCATCCCTATTGGGGCGACAAAAAACTTCGCAGCATCCGCACCAAGACCGTCGATGACTTTTATCATTTTCTGCTGAACGAAGCAGAGCCGGCAACCAATATGGGCAAACCAAAGCGGGAGCATATCAGCCCCTCAACCATCCATGACATTCACAAGGTTCTGCGATGTGCTTTCAATCAGGCGAAAAAGTGGGAGTACATTGCAAAAAATCCGTTTTTGGATGCGACACTGCCAGAGCACAAGGAAGCTAAACGGGATGCATTGACTCCCGAACAACTGCAAAGAGTATTGGACTTTACCGACCGCACCGACATCTACGACTTATATGTGATGCACTGTGCGATACAACTGGCGTTTGCTTGTTGTATGCGCGGCGGCGAGGTCGGTGGAACGCAGTGGGAGCGCTTTAGCCGGAGTGATCAGGTGCTATACATCGACCGTGTGATTGACCGTGTTGATAAGAAATTGATTGAAAAACTGCCCAAAATGGACATCCTTTTTCGCTTTCCAAACCTCTATCCGGGCACACGGACGGTAATTGTCTTAAAGCAGCCGAAAACGGAGGGCAGTATTCGTACCGTCTACATTCCTGAAACCGTTGCAAAGAAGCTCGAAAAGCTCAGAGAAATGCAAATGAAGCTGAAACTGGAGCTTGGCGATGACGGTTATATGGATTATGGCCTGATTATCTGCCAAGCCAATGGCCGCCCGATTATGACGGAGCATCTGAACAAACGGTTCAAAGAAGTCCTTATTGGTCTGAACGACCCGACGATCAATGTCGATAATGTCGTGTTTCACAGTTTGCGGCATACGAGTACGGGTGTAAAACTTCGGCTTTCCAAGGGCGATCTGAAAGCGGTACAGGGTGATGGCGGATGGAACTCTCCCGATATGGTGACCAAGCGCTATGCGCATATCCTCGATGAGGATCGCCGTCGCCTTGCTGATGAGATGGAGCAATCCTTTTACAAAGGCAAGACAGAAGAAGCACCCGCGCTTGATGCAGAAGCTCTTGCGAGCCTGCTTGCCAGCAATCCCGAACTACTCAAAAAGGCTTTGGAGTCTGTCCGGCTTGCTAATAACACCTGATTCCATTAGCAGAGAGCAAATTAGCAAAACGCACCGTATTAGCAAACGGGCTGAAAACCGAATGAAAATACCGTCGATAATGCAGTGCGTATTAGCAAAATGCTAACTGTGGAAATACAGAAAAAGTGATTGATCTTGACCACAAAATGCCAAACCTGTGGTTAGCAATTAGCAAATCGTCAACCACAGCAAAAAAATAAAAAAGCCGAAAACCTTTGAAAATAAAGGCTTTCAGCGTTATTTATGGCGCGCCAGAAGGAATTCGAATCCCCGACCTTCCGCTTAGGAGATACTAAGGGAAATACAAGCAGCATCCCTTGTAATACCCAAAAATCCCCTTATGTCAGGGGATTTTTAAGGTTAAAGTGTTATCTTGTGTTACGCCATTTCTGCTGATTTTATGTTGTTTTACGGTGTTTGATTAGCAAACAATTAGCAGAAAGCGTGATTTTAGGGTGGTGACAATAAGCGTAAATCGTGTTTGCTAATGCCGTACAATGTTAAAGTTTATTATGTCAGAGAATATAATCGGTAATGCAATCGTACCAGTGAACATAGGTCGTACCGTTTACGGTAAGTCTGTCGTTCTCCGGTAGCTGCTCGCTCCACAGCTTCTTATAGCGGTCGATGGCCCAATCATCACGGTTGAATCTGCGCCAAAGAATCGTCTTTCCGTTCTTATCCAGAAACTGCTCGGATACTACACCGCAATCATAGGTTTCAATGTCCATAACACAGACAGTATCATAGTTCTTTCCGCCAATCGTAACGGTGTAACGTCCTACAATGTCCAACAGAAAATCTTTGTTGGCGCTTGTAACAGTTGTGCCATTCCTCTTGATATCTCCCTTGACAGCCAGATTAGTTTCATTACCGCAATTATCTTCGCCAAATCCCCAGTTAGGCAGAAATTCATCACCATCGAGGAATGTAATATAATTGCGAACATCGCCGTCATTTCTGAGTGTTGCCAGATAGCGGCAATGTGTATCTGTCAGTTGGGCCACAAAGGTACGATTGATCACATCGTTCTTATCTGAGTATGATGCTTCTCTTGCGGTTAGCTCTACGCCTTCGATACCGTGAACCTTTGCTTTGCCGGAAACTTGCATATCGTAAATATGGCTGCACTTACGGGACGGGATATCGTACATACCCCAAGACAACTTTTCACCGAGCTTAGGAACCAAGAACCATCCCATAAGTTCTTCCCATTTGACTGCAAAGGGAGCTTCGGTACTTGCTTCGATTTTATATTCGGGAATAAATTCAGGCAACTTTTTCATATAGAGTTCTCCTTTCGATATATCGGTGCGATATGGATACTTATTTTTGAAGTTTTGTTTTGCTGTATAAAGTCTGCTTTTTACAGTCCCAATAGGGATGTTCAGTTGTTTTGCGATTTCTGACTGCGGCATCTCTTTCCAGAAGTAAAGGTAAAGGATCTGCTTATCCTTATCACCGAGCAAACTCAGCGTTTCTCTTACAGTATTAACTACGGAAACACCGTGCCTGCCGTCTGATAGTTCCTTTTCTGTCAACTCGTCGATCGGAATTTCGTACTGAGTCGCTTTCTTTCTGAAATAATCATTGCATTTGTTTCTTGCGATGCTAATGATCCACGCTTTGAATGAGTCCTTATTCTTCAGCTGAGGAAACTTCTGATACGCTGTAAGAAATATCTCCTGCAGCACATCGTCTGCATCCGCCTTAGAACTCATCCGAAATCTCACAAACCGTTCCACAGAAACACGTTCTGCTTCCAGCAATCTCTCAAACTCATCCACATCATCGCCTCCTTTTGTCTATGAGTGATTAAAACCGGTTTCGCTTATATAGACGGATATCGGTATCAAAAGGTTCAATTTTAGCTTTATTTTTTCTAAATGAAATTATAACATAGATAAAACGATAATAGTAAAATTTTTGAAAAAGCCTATGGATGTAACATACGCCTGCTCAAATTAGCAGACAATTAGCAAAAAGGCGATTTTCTGCTAATCACAATTAGCAAGATTTAGGTCGGGGAACGGTAAAAGTTCGATTTTGATTTACTCCCCAAAACAATAAAACTCACTCAAGAAAAATGATTGAGAAATAAAAAGTAAAAGTGCCAAAAACACAGTGTTTTCGGCACTTTTTGGCGCGCTTGCCCGGATTCGAACCGGGGGCGTTCCGCTTAGGAGTTCAGAAAATTTATTATACAAGTGATTACCTGTATGGCCTGTAATGTCCGAAAAGCCTTGAAACATCAAGCTTTTTCGATAATCTAAATTTCTTTGAAAACCAGTGTGTTCCCATCCATATCCTGCTAATTTTCATGCCATATTGCAAAAATATTAGCAGAATAATTCGGGGATGGAAAAGCGTTCAATTAAAAATGTGAACCATGTGTTCTCTTGTGTCCTACCGTAAAACGACCGTCTGTGTAAAAGCAAGCGGTCGTTTTGCTTCTCTACATAGCCGTCTGCTTCGCCGCAGGCGGCTAAATTTATGCAAAGGAGGAAAACCCATATGGCGAATTGCAAAGTGATCGCGGTGACGAACCAAAAGGGTGGCGTGGGCAAGACCACAACCACCGCCAACCTCGGCATCGGACTTGCCCAGCAAAACAAACGGGTGCTGCTCATTGACGCAGATGCGCAAGGCTCTTTGACCCTCTCCCTCGGCTACCCGAAGCCGGATGAGCTGCCCGTTACACTGGCGGATATCATGCAGAATGTGATCGACGATACCCCTATCCCGGACGGCTGCGGTGTTCTGCATCACGGCGAGGGCGTTGACCTGCTCCCGGCGAACATTGAACTGTCCGGCATGGAGATTCGGCTGATCAACGCCATGAGCCGGGAAAGCGTGCTGCGGACATATATCAATGCGGTCAAACCACATTACGACTATATCCTCATTGACTGTATGCCGTCGCTCGGTATGATGCCGATCAATTCACTGGCCGCAGCGGACAGCGTGATCATCCCGTCCCAGCCATCGTATCTCTCAGCAAAGGGACTTGACCTGCTGATGCAGTCCATCGCAAAGGTTAAAAGGCAGATCAACCCAAAGTTGAAAATCGACGGCATCCTGTTCACGATGGTGGACAGCCGCACCAACGAGGCCAAGGAGATCATTGCATCGTTGCGTGCCCACTACGGCGAAAAGATCCGTGTGTTCGGGACGGAGATCCCCTTTTCCGTCCGAGCCGCAGAAACCAGCGGCCGGGGCAAGAGCATCTTTGCCCACGACAAGAACGGCAAGGTCGCCGCCGCATACCGCTCGCTGACAAAGGAGGTGTTGGAGCTTGAGCGCAAAACCGAGAGATTTAGGGATGACGCCGCTCGATGACCTGTTCTCCACCGACGAGAGCCGTGCGGAAGCGCAGCTTGAAAAGGTCGTTACGCTGAATCCCGCCGACATCTCCGACTTCCCCAACTTGGACTGCTTTGATTATCTACCCGGCGTGCAGAATGACTATGACCTCGGCTATTACTGGATCGAGGAAAGCGGCTGCTATGACACAAGCAGCCTCGGCGCACTGGCAAACTATATCGACTATGAGAGCTTCGGACGGGATATTCGGTATGAAGAAGGCGGCGTGTTCGGAGATAACGGATATGTGCGGTCAAACGGCGGCCGCTTCGTGGACATCTACGACGGCGACATCGAAAACATCCCAGACGAATACCGGGTCAGTTCACCCGCCCTTCCTGTCCGCTCCGCAGTCACACGGCAGACGGAACAGCCCGAACGATAAAATTTGCGCCTTTGATATTGCCTTACGGCTTGGGTATAGTATAATAAAAACGATAAGGAAGTGAACACCGTGAGCGACAGCTATTTTGACCTGCCATCCCGCATAGAGGACGCCTTTGCGGAGATCGACAGCGATATTGTGATGGATCTGCTGAATACCGACGAGGACTACGCCGCGCTTTCCGACCGTATGGACAAGCTGAAAAC
>ENA-OUQC01001861-OUQC01001861.1-human-gut-metagenome-genome-assembly--contig:-NODE-1861-length-10059-cov-5.209116_pt1 | contig 10059 bp, 10 predicted proteins | sample MGYA00237942_ERZ548815 | MGnify/ENA primary metagenome ERZ548815 (study PRJEB26490, sample SAMN05194722) | human gut metagenome | biome: terrestrial biome; feature: human-associated habitat; material... | reverse complement strand
CGACATGTGCGTGGCGGAAAACACTTTGCGCGGAGTGAGCGTCGAATTGTCCGCTTTCAGCGGACAACTGAGGCGCAGAACGCAGCGGATCTTTCTCGAAAAAGCGGCTTTGCCGCTTTTTCGACAGTCTCAAGCCCTCCGGTTCGTCCGCCGGAGGGCTTGCTCTATTCCCTTATCCTTCCCCGTCGTAGCTGTCGAGGAAGTGCCGCTTTACGCCGTCCTTCTTATAGGCTATCACGGTGTTGAGGTTGACGTTCTCCACGCTGCGGAAGATGTGCGCCTCGACCTCGGGGTTCGTCTCCTTCATGCGGCGGATAAGCTCCTTCACCTCCGCCCGCTTTGAGCGCGTCTCTTCATTTCCGCAGGTGGTGCAGCTATCCGTGAACTTGCAGGCACACTGGATGAAGTGCAGCCCGTTATAGTCGCGCCACGCCTTTATGTCGTCCTCGCGTATGAGGTACAGCGGGCGGATAAGCTCCATCCCCTTAAAGTTCGTGCTGTGCAGCTTCGGCATCATGGTCTGCACCTGCGCCCCGTACAGCATCCCCATGAGTATCGTCTCTATAACGTCGTCATAGTGGTGCCCCAGCGCTATCTTATTGCAGCCGAGAGAGCGGGCGTAGGTGTAAAGGTGCCCGCGCCGCATCCGCGCGCACAGATAGCACGGGGATTTGTCCACTGTGTACACCGCGTCGAATATGTCCGACTCAAACACCGTTACCGGCACGCCCAGCTTTCTGGCGTTGTCCTCTATCACGGCGCGGTTCTCCGGGCTGTAGCCGGGGTCCATCACAAGGTATTTCACCTCAAAGGGGAACTTGCTGTGCCGCTCCAGCTCCTGAAAGAGCTTCGCCATCAGCATGGAGTCCTTCCCGCCGGAGATGCACACGGCTATCCTGTCGCCGGGCTTTATCAGCTCGTATTCCCTTATCGCCTTGGTGAAGCGGCTCCACGTCTGGCGGCGGAATTTTTTCATTATGCTCGCCTCGACGCCGGCTTTCAGCTCGTCCGCCTCGCGTTTTTGTATCTCGCGCATCAGCCACTCGATATACCCGCCCTTGAGCGAATACGCGTCATAGCCCATATCGCGCAGCCGCTCCGCTATGTCCACGCTGAGAAGCCCGCGCTTGCAGTATATCACGAGCTTTTTACCGTCCATTGGCGGCAGGGGCGCCTGTGCCTCCGCGTCGAAGTGCGCCGCCCCCGGTATGCTGCCATAGGCCATGTCAAGCTCGCTGCGCATGTCCAGCAGATGCACTTCCCCGCGGTCCAGCGCCTCAAATTGTTCTATCGTCAGTTCCATCGCGCCGCCCCCCGCGTCACAGAAGCTGTATCAGCGCCATATACGCGCCAGTGCCGAGAAGTATGCTGAGGAAGGTGCTGTGCCGCAGCTTGTAGCTGACGGCCACAACTGCCACGGCCAGAAGCTGCGGCACGCCCGTTCCTACGAAGTCCGCCGCCGCGCCCTTCAGGCAGTATACCACCAGCACCGCCATTATCGCGCTCGGCAATGTCCTGCCGAGGCGTTCCAGCCACGCGGGCATGGCCCTGTCCCCGCGGAAGGCCGCGAACGGCAGTGCGCGCAGGGCAAAGGTCACTGCGGCCGAGACCGCGATCGCAAGTATGATGTAGCCTGTTTTCATGCCTCTGCCTCCTTCCTGCCCAGCAGCACCAGCAGCCCCGAGGTCATCAGCAGCGCCGGAAGCATGAAGCGGCTCGCCCCGAATATCAGCAGGCACGCCACGCCTATCCCCAGCCCTGCCAGCGCCGGGGCGTGCCTGTCGGTCTTTTCCCACTGGTCGATGAATATCGTCACGAAAAGCGCCGTCATGCAGAAGTCTATGCCCTCAAGCTGGAATGGGATGAGCTGTCCGATCACCCCGCCCAGAACGGAGCTTGCTATCCAGTAAAACCGGCACAGCAGCGCCACGACGAACATCGTGTCCTCCCGCTCCCCCTCGGGGATATCGTCCAGCGTGCAGTTGACGGCATAGGTCTCGTCGGTCAGCGTGTGTATCATGTACAGCCTGCGCCGCCCCATGCGCTTGAAGTCGTTGAGGAAGGTCAGGGCGTAAAAGCTCTGCCGGCTGTTCATCAGCAGCGCCGTCAGCGCCACCGTCACAAGCGACGCGCCGCTTGAAAGGAAGGTTATCAGCACGAACTGGAAGGCCCCCGTGTACACCGCGGAGCTGACCGCCAGCGAGTAGTACCATTTCAGTCCGGCCTCCTCCATCGTCATGCCGTAGGCGATGCCGATGAACAGATAGCTGAACATTACCGGCAGAGATCTGACGAAAGCCGTTTTCATCGTCTCCCGGCTTATTTTTCTCTTTTTTGCATTCGTTTCCATTGGTTTTCTCCTGCATAAGTACTTGCCGGATGATACTACTATTTTAATCCTACTTTGTCAATAGGTAAATGGCATGAATCTGTCGCGCCGCCGGGCAACGGCGGCGGTGTGCAGGTCATTCCCTGCTGTCCGCGCCGTTCAGTGCCAGCAGGCCGTCTATCATGCTCTCCAGCAGCGGCAGGTACTTTTCGTCTATCCTTTCTATCCTGTCCGCCAGCGCGGCGGCCTCCGTCCTCTCCTCGCCGAACAGCACATAGTCCGCCGACAGCCCCAGCACGCCGCATATCTTCATCAGCATTTTTACGGATATCCCGGTCCTGCCGCGCTCCACCTCCGCCATGTAGGAAACGCTCACATCCAGGAGCTCGGCAAACTTTTCGCGCGTATAGCCGCGCTCTTCCCGTGCCTTTCTTATTCGCATATACATATACCATCACCTCAACTAACAGTATGGGTGATAGTGCCGTCTTTTAACATCAAGGTATTTTGTATGAAAAACATCTTGCATTGCTTGATGCTGAGTGTTAAAATGTTCCTGCAATGTGTCAGAGTATACCTCCGGTATACATTATGTACAGAAAAAGAAGGGTTGGAGAATGAAACTTAAAAAGCTGTTTTCGACGGTCATTGTAATGGTGCTGCTTGTCTGCTACGTGCCTGCGCTTGCCTCTGCGGAGGAGTACGACCTCGCACAGGGCAGTATAGAGGTGTCGGCAGATGAGTCCGGCCAGTACGTTTCTCAGGTGGACGCGGGCTTTGTGAACGTGACGCAAACCTCGCCCACCATCATTTCACAGAGCGACTCGGAGACGCCGACGCAGAACACCATAAGCATTTCCGCCACCGGCGGCGCGACGGCGGAGGTCACTCTCGACGGCGTGAATATTGACGCCAGCAAAACTTATGACTCTGCCGTGAAGTCAAGCGGAGACGGCACCGTTATTATTGAGTTGGACGGAGACAACACACTGAGCAGTGGGATGTGGCGCGCCGGACTTGAAAAGGAGGATGACGGTCAGCTTATTATAAATGACAGTAACGGCATTGCCGGTAGTCTGGAGGCAAAGTCGGGAAACAATGGCGGCGGTGCGGGCATCGGCGGTGGTGCCGGTGCAGGCGTCAGCAACATTACTATTAATGGCGGAACTATTACAGCAGTGGGCGCTTCAAACGGTGCCGGAATAGGCAGTGGTTCTGGAGCCAAGGCTGATAACATTACAATAAACGGCGGAAAAATTACCGCAATCGGCGGCAGCGACGCAGCCGGTATAGGCGGCAGCGGCGGATATTGGTGGAAAGATATTGGTGATTGCAGCAATATTACCATCAATGACGGCGAGATCATTGCAAAAGGCGGCCAAGACGCCGCTGGCATAGGCAGTGGTACCAGAGGCAGCGCCAAAAATATTACCATCAACGGCGGAAAGGTCGATGCCACTGGTGGGTTTTTTGGTGCAGGCATAGGCGGCGGTAGACTTGGCCAAGCGGAGAACATCACTATAACCGGAGGCGATATTTCTGCAAAGGGAGGTAGTTCCGGCGCAGGTATTGGCGGCGGTGAACGCAAGGATGGAACCGGCATTAAAATAACCGGAGGCAGCGTTTCCGCTACAGGCGGTGATTCTGCCGCCGGTATTGGCGGTGGAGGCAATAGTCATTACAGCGGAACCTCCGGTGACGACCAGCGGGGACACGGTTCGGATATTACGATTTCCGGTGATGCCAATGTTAAAGTAACAAACGGAACGTGGGGTGCTTATGGCAGCGACCCTGATAACATTTTTTCTAATGGCGCATGTATAGGAGATGGAGGAACTAACGGCGGTGCCTCCGATGGTGCGGAGTATGAGCCGGATACCTCTAAACTTACACCTAACGCCAGAATCGAATATTGGCATCCGGGAGCAAAAGAGTACCATCGTTTGATCACCGGCACATATGTTCCGCCCGAGCCCGTTCTGCCCGTGGCCAGCGCGCCAGAATATTCGCCGCTGTTCCGCGTCGTTGACGCAAACGGCGCGGACCTCGGTCACAGCGCAGTCATTGAAAACGGCGTCCTCACGATAACGGCGGCGCACGACTTTGCGGTGCTGACCGGGGCGCTGTCCGGCGTTGACGCGCTCATGCAGCAGGGCGTTGATACCATCGTCTTTATTACCTCCGGCGCGGGTTCTGCTTTTGAGCTGTCCGCACTCCGCGCCGCAGGTTCTGCTTCGGATATATTCCGCCTCACGCACGACGGCGAAGCCGCGACGCTTACATTGGGCGGCGAAGCCCTTGATGGCGTGTTGAAATGATAACTCGTGCCGTCATGACCTGAAATTTTGCGGAAACTTGATGAAACGACAAAGCCCGGAATCGTTGAGATTCCGGGCTTTTTGTAATTATCAGCACCATCTTGGGCGGTTCAAACGGACAAGGTAGTTCGTTCGTTTCCGGCGGCTTGTACTCAGTGCGCCGCGTTGTATTTTTCTATCGCGTCCGCGAGGATGTCCATGGCGTGCTCAATGTCCTCTTTCTTCAGCACGTAGGCCATGCGCACCTCGTTCTTCCCCTTTCCGGGCGTGGCATAGAACGGCTCTCCGCAGGAAAACATCACCGTTTCGCCGTTGTTGTCATACTCGGTCAGAAGCCATGTCTGGAACTTGTCCGCGTCATCGACCGGCAGCGCCGCCATGACGTAGAACGCGCCCTCGGGCTTTTCACACACGACGCCCGGAATGGTCTTGAGCTTTGCCAGCATCGCGTCGCGGCGGCGCATGTATTCCTCGCGCACGGCGGCGAAATACTCCGGCCCCACGGTGTACAGCTGCGCGGCGGCTATCTGATCGACCGTAGACACGCACAGGCGGCACTGGCACCACTTCATGCACTGGCTCATGAATTCGGCGTTCTTGGAAATGAGTATTCCTATCCGCGCCCCGCAGGCGGAGAAGCGCTTGGACACGGAGTCGATAACTATCACATTGTCCTCGTACCCCTTGAATTGCAGCGCGCTCATCAGCGGCCCGCCGGCGTAGACGAACTCTCTGTACACCTCGTCGCATATCACGAACAGCCCGTGCTCGCGCGCGATATCCAGCATCAGCTTAAGCTCGTCGCGGCTGAGGACGTTGCCCGTGGGGTTGCCGGGATTTGTGAACAGAATGGCGCGGGTATGCTCATTTATGCACGCCTCTACTCTCTCCCGCACGGCGTAGCGGTAGCCCTCCTCCGGACAGGTCGGTATCGGGCGGATGGCCGCGCCCGTGAGATTCACCGCCGTGGCATAGTTGGGATAGAACGGCTCCGGCACGAGTATCTCGTCGCCGTCGTCGAGGATGCTTGCCATTGTCATTTGCAGCGCCTCGCTGCCGCCCGTGGAGATGAGCACGTCGACCCTGTCGAGCGTGACGCCGATCTTATCATAGTAGCCGCGCACCGCGTCTATCAGCACGTTTTCCCCGGCAGAAGGCGCGTATTCAAGCACCGGCGCGCTAAACGCGCGTATCGCGTCGAAGTATGCCTCCGGCGTGGCGATGTCCGGCTGTCCGATGTTCAGGTGATATATCTTCATGCCGCGCTCTTCGGCCGCGGCGGCCGCGCCCGCAAACTTGCGCATGGGCGATAGCCCGCATTTTTCCATCTTTGCTGAGAACTTCATTGATATCGCTCCTTCTTTATATATTTGCAGGGTGGTTGAGGATGCATGGGCATTTTCTGCCCTTCAAAACCGCGTGCTCTTGTTGAGCAAGGACTGGTTTTAAATTGTTATAGATTCTATCACAGCATCCCGGCGCTATCAATAAAAAACAAAATTTTAACCATGTGAAGTGTAAAAACGGCAGAGGCTGATACATCTCAGTCTCTGCCGGATATGGATATTAATATGCTGTTTTCAGGCGGCTTTCACATACAATGCACAGCGCATAGTCATTACGCCGTCTCTCACACCAAAAACTCGCCGTGGTCTATTATCTTCCGCCCGTCGAGGTAGAGCGTCGGCTTGAGGATTATGCCGTCCATATGGCAGTCGGCCTTGTTCGTGCCGCCGAAGGAGGTGTTTGTGCCGAAGGCGATGTGCACCGTGCCATAAACCTTCTCGTCCTCAAGGATTATGCCGTTGAGTATGGCGGCCATGTTCGTGCCGATGCCAAGCTCACCCAGCGTGGAGTTGCGCTCATTCGCCAGCAGTATGCCGAGCTTCTCGCTGCCCTCGCCGGTGATGGCGCGCAGCCGCCCATCCCGGACCGTCACATGCAGCGGCGTGCTCAGCTTGCCCACGCCGACCATGGAGCCGTCTATTATCATTTCCCCGTTTGAGCCGTCCTCCAGCGGGGCAATGTACGCCTCGCCCGAGGGGAGATTGCCGCTTTTCCCCTTCTCGCGGTATACGCCGGGGCTGGGCACGCCGTCGCGCCCGGCAAGTGCCAGCGTCAGGCGGCAGCCGTCCTTCTCTATCACGGCCTCCGACGCCGCCGTCAGCAGCGCCGTGACGCGCGCGGTAAGCTTCTCCACCTCGTCATAGTCGGCGGTCATCGCCCCGCGGGAGAACATTTCCTCCGTTATGCCCGGCATGGTGGCGATGCGCGCCCCGGCCTTGACGGCGTTTATGCGCGCGTTCGTATGCGTAAGCGACTTCGCCGTCGGGCATACGACGATATCCGCCGCCTTCATCGCCGCCGCGACGGTCTCCGGCGGCTCCTGCCCGCTGACCTCGCGCTCCTTCATCACAAGCAGCATTGCCTCGCAGCCCAGCTCCTTGCCGGCCTCGTATATCGCCGTGCCTATCTTCACGCGGCTGTCGTCGGTGATGACCAGCAGCGTCTCGCCCGGCTTCGCAGCCAGGCAGGACGTCAGCATGTTTTTCGCAGTTTCTCTAAGCTCCATTTCAAGCTCCTTACGCTATAGTCGTATCCACGTCCGTCAGCTCCGACACGACGCGCGCCAGCAGCGTGCGCGGCAGGACGGCGCGCTTGCCGCTCTCCCTGGCGAACATATTTTTCATTTCCTGTGTAAAGCCTATACAGTCCAGCACGATGAGGTCGCCCGGAAGCTCACGGCAGCGCCGCGCCGCCTCGTGCAGCGCATCCCACTCGCCGTATGGCGAGGCCGCGATCGATGTGCACTTTTTCACATAGCCCTGCCACTTTTCCGTGTTCTGCTCAAGCTGCATCGGCGACGGCGTGACGGCGATGATCTCCGACGCCGCCGTCAGCAGCGGCACCGTTTTGTGCAGCAGGTCGCACGGGAATATCATCGGCACGCGGGAAGTCAGCGTCTCCGGGAAGCGCCCCGTGCAGAACACCATTATCGCCGCCGCGCCCTCGCGCTCAAGCTCGCGTATGCCGTTTTGCAGCCTGTCCACTATAAAGCTTTCGCCGAAGGTGACGCTGCTGCCGTCGCAAAGCCGCGACACCAGCACATAGTCGTCCCCGCGCGGGGCGAAGCGCGCGATATCCTCACGCGTCAGCCCGTCCAGCGCGCCGCGCTCTATAAGCTCTATCTTCCCCTGAAATATGGGCAGTATATCCCCCGTCACATCCGTGCGCGGCGACTGCCCCACGGTTATCGCGCCGATCTTCATCTCGCGCATGGCTCAGTCCTCCCGGCCCAGCGTCTGAATGTGGTTCATCGTGCCGTACAGCTTCTGTATCCGGGCAAACTCCTCCTCGTCGTAGAAGCTCACCTCGCCCCGGCCGTAGGCCTTGGCGACCTCCAGCATGAAGCGCGCGGCCTCCTCTACGTCGGTATAGTGGCTTGCGCCCGTGCCGCAGCCGGGAACGGCGGTCTCCGTCGTGATGGCGACGCCGACGACAGGCGCGTTCGTGGCCGTGCTGGGCTGGAGGATGCTGTTGAGGTGGTACAGCCCGTTGCCGTAGGGGGTGATATCCTGCACCGTCAGCGGGAACACATAGGGCAAACGTCCGGTCGTGCGCTGCATGACCTCAAGCAGGTCCTCCGACGTCTTGAGGATGTAGCCCTCCTTGACTGTCGGGGATATCGCAAAGCCGCGGGTGTTTATCACGCGGTTGCCCTTCGTCGTGTCAACGGACAGCACCGCATCCAGATCCGGCGTGACCTCCGCGCGGTTGACCTGCGCCATCTCCACCGGGGAGCCCATGAACGGCACCGGCTTGTGCGGCTGGGTCGGGGCGTCGGGGCAGATATGCGTGGAGATGAACACGTCGCCGGGAAGAAAGTCGCCCTTCATGCGCATGTCCAGCAGCTTTGCCGCCACGGTCAGCGCGACCAGCGCGCCGTCGCCGTCGGAAACATAGCCTATCATTTCCGGTCTCGCGCCTATCGCGCCGAGGCGGCCGAGTATGCCTATCGTGGGCGCGGTGCCGCCGGCGGCCTTGCCGTTCGTGCCGGGGATGCGGACCTTGACCATGTCGGTCTTGCCGCGCGGCCCGACAAGGGGGCTGACCTCCACATCGGCCTTGGGGTCTATACCTCTGAGATAATCCGCGATGTCCGCGCCGCAGGCGGTGCTGCTGTCCAGCAGGTCAAAAACCTCGATAAGCTGTTTAATAAGCATTTTTGCCGTCTCCTTTCCTGTTATCGGAATTGTTGTGTTTTTATCGGAATATGTGTATATCATACACGGCGCGGCCTTATTTTGTCAACACAAAAGGCGGAAATAATTTTACATTATTATATTCGTGCCGGTTGACAATTTGCGGCAAACTTGGTACTATTCTCTCTGGATTTCTATATCAGGAATAATGCCGTGGCCGCGCGTGCCGCCGCCCGGCTGTGTTAAAGGACCGTAAATATTTTGGAAAGAAACAGCAGCAATGTCAGCTACCTGCAGACCGCAGGCCGCGCGCTGGAAATACTCAATATGTTCCAGACGGAAAACTCCCTCTCGCTCAACGCCATCGCAAAGGGGCTGGGCGTCGGCACCACCGTGGCGTACAGGCTGGTGTACACCCTGACGGCGGAGGGCTTTCTGCATCAGGACGCCGCTTCAAAGCAGTACATGCTCGGCGACAAGGCGATGATCCTCGGCTTCTGCGCCGTGTACCGCAACGACGTCAAGCGCATCGCACACGACCTTATCTGGCAGTTTTATGAGCAGACGGGCTACAGCATGACCATGACCATGCTGTGCGACATGAAAAGCCTCTGCATCGAGCATATCCTCTCCTCCCGGACAGGGCTGACGACGACGATGTTCACCGGCGGGCTGTACCCGCTGCACAAGGGCGCGTCCAACCGCGTGCTGCTGGCCTTCATGCCGGAGGATGAGCGCGAGGCCTACCTTGCCGGGCTCGGCATGGCGGCGGAGGATGAGGCGCGGCTGCGCGCAAGTCTAGACCTCGCCCGGCGGCGGGGGTACGACTTCACGAAGAACGACATGCCCGGCGGGCTTTTCGCCATCGGCTTCCCCGTGTTCAACTCCGCCAACCGTCTCGTTGCGGGCATAAGCTGCGGCGGCCGCTCCGTGGACATGACGGAGGAGCTGCTCGACAGGATGCTGGGCGAGGCGCGCGCACTGGCCCTGCAGATAAACAACCGCATGGGCGCGACCTGCGTGGAGTTCTGACGCGCTTCCCCTCCGGGGCATTTGTTCGCCTATTATCTATTGTACAGTCATTCCGACTCCGGCCAGCTTGTCGAAAAAGCCTCGCAGAGTTTCGCGTCCGCAGACGCGAAAGAGGTATTATCCGTTTTCTGCCGCGACATGTGCGTGGCAGAAAACTCTTTGCGCGGAGTGAGCGTCG
>ENA-OUQC01001860-OUQC01001860.1-human-gut-metagenome-genome-assembly--contig:-NODE-1860-length-10063-cov-21.753397_pt1 | contig 10063 bp, 10 predicted proteins | sample MGYA00237942_ERZ548815 | MGnify/ENA primary metagenome ERZ548815 (study PRJEB26490, sample SAMN05194722) | human gut metagenome | biome: terrestrial biome; feature: human-associated habitat... | reverse complement strand
GGAGCGTCCCAAAACAAGCCTTTAGGGCTTGTGTGCTCTTGTCAACTGATGGTATATTTGCTAAAACATACCTCAACCACAGAAAGGAAAAGACAAGATGGATTACGAAGGCGTCAAGAAAGCTGCACAAAGCTATATCCCCGACATGACAAAGTTCCTCAGGGACCTTATCGCCATTCCCAGCGAGAGCTGCGAGGAAGAGGGCGTCGTAAAGCGTACTATTGAAGAAATGAAGAAGCTTGGCTTTGATAAGGCTGAGATAGACCCTCAGGGCAATGCCCTTGGCTGGATGGGTACCGGCGACAAGATCATAGCTTTTGACGGGCATATAGACACCGTTGGCATAGGCAACATCGCCAACTGGAAGCAGGATCCCTACAAGGGCTATGAGACCGATGAGATTATATATGGCCGCGGCGGTTCCGATCAGGAAGGCGGCGTTGTATCTGCCGTTTACGGCGCGAAGATTATGAAGGATCTGGGCCTCATTCCTGAGGGTTATAAGATTCTGGTAGTTGCTTCCGTACAGGAGGAGGACTGCGACGGCCTTTGCTGGCAGTATATCTACAATGAGGATAAGGTAGTTCCCGAGTTCGTGGTATCCACCGAGCCCACCGACGGCGGCGTATACCGCGGCCACCGCGGCCGTATGGAGATAAGGGTGGACGTGAAGGGCATATCCTGCCACGGCTCAGCCCCTGAGCGCGGCGACAACGCCATCTACAAGATGGCCGACATTCTGGAGGATGTGCGCGCACTCAACGAGAACGACGCTGCCGATTCCACCGAGATAAAGGGCCTTGTGAAGATGCTGGACGCCAAATACAATCCCGAGCATTGGGAAGATGCACGCTTCCTGGGCCGCGGCACCATCACAGCTTCCCAGATATTCTATACTTCTCCCTCCCGCTGCGCTGTAGCGGATTCCTGCGCCGTATCCCTTGACCGCCGCATGACTGCCGGTGAGACCTGGGATTCCTGCCTCGAAGAGATCCGCAACCTGCCCTCCTGCAAGAAGTACGCAAAGGACGTAAAGGTATCCATGTACATGTATGACCGTCCATCCTGGACAGGCCTTGTATACGAGACTGAATGCTACTTCCCCACCTGGATAAACAAGGAGACCGCCGCCCATGTTCAGGCAGTGGCCGACGCTCACAAGGCGCTCTTTGGCGACCAGCGCATAGGTGCGCCCTCCGCAATGGATAAGCGCCATCGCCCCCTGATCGACAAGTGGACCTTCTCTACCAACGGCGTATCCATTCAGGGCCGCTACGGTATCCCCTGCGTAGGCTTTGGCCCCGGCGCCGAGAGCCAGGCGCATGCCCCAAACGAGATCACCTGGAAGCAGGATCTGGCTACCTGTGCCGCAGTCTATGCCCTCACCCCCACCATGTACAAGGGCGAGAACAAGACCGACGACGTGTGCCAGTTCCGCGCAGGCAAGACCAACAACAACATTCGCTAAAATAATAATTTAAAATATTATTCGGAGGAATAAGATGAGCAACGTTAAACAGTTTACCGATAAGCTGGAAAAGCTGAACTACGAGAATATGTACAATGGCGACTTCTTCCTTACCTGGGAGAAGACTGACGACGAGATCCAGGCCGTATATGAAGTGGCCGACGCCCTCAGGCATCTGCGCGAGAACAACGTCTCCACCAAGATATTTGACAGTGGCCTTGGCATCAGCCTGTTCAGGGACAATTCCACCCGTACCCGCTTCTCCTTCGCTTCCGCCTGCAATCTGCTGGGCCTGGAAGTGCAGGACCTGGACGAGGGCAAGAGCCAGATAGCCCACGGCGAGACCGTCCGCGAGACCGCCAACATGATCTCCTTTATGGCTGACGTTATCGGTATCCGCGACGATATGTACATCGGCAAGGGCAACACCTATATGCACAACGTGGTCGACGCCGTGACAGCGGGCAACAAGGACGGCGTGCTCGAGCAGAAGCCCACCCTAGTAAACCTCCAGTGTGATATAGATCACCCCACCCAGATACTGGCGGACAGCCTCCATGTTATCCACGAACTGGGCGGCATCGAGAACCTGAAGGGCAAGAAGCTGGCCATGACCTGGGCATATTCCCCCAGCTACGGCAAGCCCCTCTCCGTACCTCAGGGCGCGATCGGCCTCTTCACCCGTCTCGGCATGGATGTGACCCTCGCATACCCCGAGGGCTATGAAGTAATGGACGAGGTAGTAGAAGTTGCCAGGAAGAACGCCGAAAAGGCAGGCAGCAAGTTCGAGATCACCAACGATATGAAGGAAGCCTTCAAGAACGCCGACGTGGTCTACCCCAAGAGCTGGGCTCCATTCAAGGCTATGGAAGAGCGTACCGACCTTTACGGCAAGGGCGACATGGACGGCATAAAGGCTCTGGAGAAGAGACTGCTGGCACAGAACGCCGAGCATAAGGATTGGGAGTGCACCGAAGAAATGATGTCCCTGACCAAGGAAGGCAAGGCCCTGTATCTGCATTGCCTGCCCGCAGATATTACTGATGTTTCCTGCGAGCACGGCGAGGTGGCCGCTTCCGTATTCGATCGCTATCGCGATCCTCTTTACAAGGAAGCTTCCTTTAAGCCCTACATCATCGCCGCTATGATATTCCTTGCGAAGGTAAAGGATCCTGTAGCAAAGCTGAAGGAGCTTGAGGAAAACGCCAAGAAGCGCCAGAATGTAGACTGATACGATAACCCTCCAATAGAAAAACGCGGGGGAGCATAAAGCTCTCCCGTGTTTTTTTGCGCTTCTTTGGAAATAATAAGGCAAAAAGGAGCGTGATGGATATATGAATCTTAACCGAAAAGGGTACTATACGGCCACTGTGCTGGGTTTGATAATACTTGCCATGGGCCTTGGCATGGGCTGGTTCGCGGGAAGAACAAGTGAGCCGCAGCAGCCGGAGAGTATTACGGTGAAGGAACCGGAGGAACAGGAGGACACGCCTGTTACCGCAGAGGAAAAGTTCGCCGTTACTACGGTGAACATATTCGAGTGCGGTCACATAATAGAACGGGGTGAGAACGTAACGGCGACAGCCCGAGAGGCAGAAGGGATCATGCAGCAGTACGGCGGCTACAATTATGAGCTAAAGGACGGCAAGATGGCGCTTTACCGGGAGTTCGGCTACTGCTGCCCGGAACACTATTTTACCGGGGAACAAAACGGCAAGATAGCCGTATTCGAGGCAGACCGGCAGAGCTTCGAAAAGACAGAGGTGTGCCTGCTGGACATACCCGCCGGGAGCGAAACGTACGACGAGCTTGCCGCAGGCATGGAGTTTGACGCGCTGGAGGATATAAACCTCTATATTGAAGGAATAGAAGACGCGGAGGGAATGGAAGAAGCAGCGGAGGAATAAGTTGTTAAAATCTGCCGCCCATGGTACAATATATAATGATTTATTGTATTTTTAACGGAGCGGCAGATTTTGATTATTTTGGGGATAGATCCGGGCTATGCAATATTGGGCTACGGCGTGCTGGAGGCCGACGGGCGAAAGGTGCGCCCATTGGACTATGGCGTTGTGGAAACAAAGGTGGGAACGCCTTTCCCCGAGAGGCTGGATATGCTGTATGCCGGCGTAAACGAGCTTTTGCGGCTGTACAAGCCTGACTGTGCGGTGTTTGAGGAATTGTTCTTCTACCATAACGCCACCACAGCTATACAGGTTGGCGCCGGGCGCGGCGTGGCCATGCTGGCGGCACAGCAGGGAGGGATACCCCTTTACGAGTACACGCCCATGCAGATAAAGCTTGCCGTAACCGGAAACGGACATGCAGATAAAAAGCAGGTGCAGCAGATGGTAAAGCTGCTGCTGAATCTCAAGACCGTACCAAAGCCGGACGATGCTGCGGATGCGCTGGGCGCGGCCATATGCCATGCCAACACCTCCGAAGTGTCCAGGGCAGAATTCAGGATAAAGTAAGGGTAAGGCATAATGTACGCATATATAAAGGGCATAGTGGACGAGAAAGGCATAGACAGGGCGGTAGTGGAGGCCGCAGGGGTAGGGTACGAGCTTTTGTGCCCGGACAGTACGCTGCGCGAGATAACCGCAGGCAGGGAGGCAAAGCTTCTTGCTCACTTCAACATAACTCAGGACGGGGTAGCTTTGTACGGCTTCTATACAAAAGAAGAGCGGGAGATGTTCCGCAGGCTCATAGCCGTGAACAGGGTAGGGCCAAAGCTTGCCCTTAGCATACTCAGCAAGCTCAGTCCGCAGGATATCGCCATGGCGATAGTTACCCAGAACGCAGCGGCCTTTGACAGGATACCCGGCCTTGGGAAAAAGACCGCCGCAAGGCTGCTGCTGGAGCTTAAGGAAAAGGTGTCCGAGGAGGAGATGGCGTCTTCCTCAGCCGCAATTCCGTCGGCTGGCGGCAGCATGGATATGCGTGCAGAGGCCATAGCGGCGCTGGTTGCGCTGGGCTACGACGGCGTAAGTGCCGGGCGAGCGGTGTCCGCTGTCGGCGAATGCGGCAGGGTAGAGGATATGATAACCATGGCACTCAGGGAAATGGGCAAGAGGAGCGGCTTTTAAATGGACGACAGACTTATAACCTCTTCCATGACAATGGAGGACGAGCAGATAGAATACAGCCTGCGCCCCAGGTTTCTTAACGAGTACATAGGTCAGCATAACGTCAAGGAACACATGCGCATATACATAGAGGCGGCCAAGCACAGAGGGGAGCCCCTGGACCATGCCCTTTTCTATGGCCCGCCGGGTCTCGGCAAGACCACGCTTGCGGCCATAGTCGCAAACGAGATGGGTGGCAACCTGCGGGTAACGTCAGGCCCAGCAATATCCCATGCAGGCGACCTTGCGGCCATACTTACAAATCTCGCCCCCGGCGACGTGCTGTTCATAGACGAGATACACAGGCTGAACTCCAGCGTTGAGGAAGTGCTCTACCCTGCCATGGAGGATTATTCCATAGACATAATAATAGGCAAGGGTCCATCCGCCCACTCTATACGTCTGGATCTTCCAAAGTTCACCCTCATAGGCGCGACGACGCGTATGGGCATGCTCACATCTCCCCTCAGGGACAGGTTCGGCATAAAGGAGCAGCTTGAGCTGTACAACCCGGAGGAGCTGAAGGAAATAATCGAGCGCAGCGCGGATATACTCAACGTTAAGATAGACACAGAGGGCGCCCTTGAGATAGCCTCGCGCTCCCGGGGTACACCGCGAATAGTTAACCGCCTGCTAAAAAGGGTGCGTGATTACGCACAGGTGCGGGGCAATGGCGAGATAGATCTTGAGACAGCCCGGGCTGGCCTGGATATGCTGGCCATAGATGAGATGGGCCTTGACGCTGTGGACAGGCGCATGCTCGCCACCATGATAGAAAAGTTCGGCGGCAGGCCTGTAGGCCTTGATACCATAGCCGCGGCCACAGGCGACGACGCCACCACCATCGAGGACGTTTACGAGCCATATCTCATACAGCTGGGCTTCATCGCGAGAACGCCCCGGGGCCGCGTGGTGATGCCGCTGGGATACCGGCATATGGGTTACGCGCCGCCGGCTGATGTGGGCCAACAGAAGATGAATTTTTGAACCCGATTTTAAAATAATGTTTACGGAGGACTAAACGATGTTCGGCAAGAAGGAGCTTCAGAGGGAACTTGAACAGAAGGAGCAGCAGATACAGGAGCTGAACCGCAGAATCAAGGAATACCAGGACAAAAACGACGCGGTAGTAAGCGCCCTCACGGACGCAAAGTCCGCCGCGAACCGCATAATTGGCGCAGCGGAAGCAAAGCGCGATGATATCATCGCCGCCGCCATGCGTGAAAAGGCCGGTATGGAGGCCCAAAGGGACGGAATACTTGACGAAGCCCGGGCGCAGGCCGCGGCTATCGTTGCAGATGCCGAGAAGAGGGCAAAGGCTGCCGAGGAGCAGGCCAGGTACTTCCAGGATTATATCAGGAACACCGCAGATACGGTGCGCCGCCAAGCCGAAAACTACGCCGGCTTCCTTGAAAATTACGAGCATATCGGCGTCGGCCAGCAGCCGGAGACGGAAAAGATAGATACTCCGGACGAGTACCGGAACCCTGCGGAGCTCATAAAGAGCATATACAATATCGAGGGCCGGGAGCTTCCCGATGAGGTGACGAAGCCCGACGCGGGGCAGGAGCCAGAGGAGGAAAAGGTATGGACCGTGGACGAAGTCGTCAGCGAGGAAAAGCATGACGATGACGACGCTGACAAAGCAGATGACGGCCTTGACAGCGAGCTCAACGACATACTGAACGATATATTAAAGCTGGATTGATTGACATAATCTATATGTGATGCTATAATCGACTATATTTAGATAAGGATATTGCGGAAAGCCCGATGCTTCCGCAACTGCGAAAAGAGAGGCTGCTTCACCGGCTGAAAGGGCAGCTGCGCCGTTTTGCATCGGTACCCGTTCCGTATTCCGCAGGGAGGAAATGCCCTGCCGCAGGAGAGCGTTAAGGCCGGCCGAGAACCAATTAAGGTGGTACCGCGGACAAAAAACAGCCGCCCTTATATTCAGGGCGGCTTTTAATTTGTAAATTAAATTTACTTAATAATACCGGAGGAAATTATGGCAAAGAAAGAAAACCAGTTCGTTCAGGAGATTACCCCCCGCGACGTGGATTTTGCGAAGTGGTATACCGATATCGTACTCAAAAACGATATGTGCGACTATACCGATGTTCGCGGCTGTATGGCCATTAAGCCTTACGGCTATGCCGTATGGGAGCTCATGCAGAAGGAAATGGATCAGCGCTTCAAGGATACAGGTCATCAGAATGCATACTTCCCTCTGCTGATACCCGAAAGTATGCTGATGAAAGAGGCGGAGCACGTCGAAGGCTTCGCGCCCGAGGTCGCATGGGTAACACAGGGCGGCAACGAGGTGCTTCAGGAGCGCATGGCTATCCGACCCACCAGCGAAACGATAATCGGCACCATGTATTCCAAGTGGATACAGTCCTATCGCGACCTGCCCGTGCTGTATAACCAGTGGTGTAACGTAATGCGCTGGGAGAAGAGCACCCGCCCCTTCCTCCGTACTTCCGAATTCCTCTGGCAGGAGGGCCATACCGCCCATGAAACCCATGAGGACGCGCAGGAAGAAACCATCCGTATGCTCAACGTATACTATGATTTTATGGTAAACGTGCTGGCGATTCCCGTAGTACGCGGCCGCAAGAGCGAGAGCGAACGCTTTGCAGGCGCAGAGGCCACATATACTCTGGAGGCGCTGATGCATGACGGAAAGGCGTTGCAGATGGGCACCTCCCACAACCTGTCGGATAACTTTGCAAGGAGCTATGATATCAAGTATCTGAGCCGCGAGGGCAAGCAGGAATATTGCTATACCACCTCCTGGGGCACTTCTACCCGCATGATCGGCGGTATGATAATGGTTCATGGCGACGACCGCGGCCTTAAGCTGCCTCCCAAAGTAGCCCCCATTCAGGTAGTCATACTGCCCATCGCCATGCACAAAGAGGGCGTTCTGGAGAAGGCAACCGAGTTGTATAACGAGATAAAGGCCGTCGGCCTCCGCGTAAAGCTGGACGACAGCGAGCAGAGCGCGGGCTGGAAGTTCAACCAGTGGGAGATGAAGGGCGTTCCCGCCCGTATTGAGATAGGCCCCAGGGATATCGAGAACGGCGTGGTGACCGTAGTGCGACGCGATACCCTTGAGAAGTTCACCATGCCGATCCAAGGCATAGGAGAAAACCTCGTAAAGCTCATGGCCGATATACATCAGACCATGTATGATATGGCTTTCGAGCACCGCAAGGCTCATACTACTCATGCTGAAAACTTCGGTGACTTTATGGACGGCGTAAAGAAGGGCTTCGTAAAGGCCCCCTGGTGTGCCGATCCCGATTGTGAGATGGAAATAAAGTGCGTTACCGGCGCATCTACCCGCTGCAAGCCCATGGATGAGGATACGACTGTAAAGCCCGGCTGTAAGTGCGTATTCTGCAACCGTGAGGCAAAGACCATGATGTATTTCGCAAGAGCGTACTAATCTAAGGCAAAAAGCGACATAGCGCCGTTTGGGTGTTTTACGCCTGAGCGGCGCTTTTTAAAACAAGGCCGCGCGGCGGCATGAGCCGATAAAAATGCGGGAAGGGAGCAGGGTATGCAGGTAAAGATAGATATATACGAAGCCATGCGGGCGCGCCATTCTGTGCGGGCGTATGAGCAGAGGGAGATTGAAGGCGAAATCAAGGACATGCTGGAGGATAAAATAGCGGAGCTCAACGGCCGGAGCGGGCTGCATATACAGCTTATCACCCATGAGCCCAAGGCTTTTGACGGCCCCATGGCGCACTATGGCAAGTTCTCTGGCGTGACGGATTACATCGCGATGATAGGGAAGAAGGACGACGAATTAGAGGAAAAATGCGGCTACTATGGCGAAAAGCTGGTGCTCTTTGCCCAGCAGCTCGGGCTTAACACCTGCTGGGTGGCCATGACATACAGAAGGATAAAGATGGCTTACAAGCTTGACGCCGGGGAAAAGCTGTGCATAGTCATAGCGATAGGCTACGGCAAAACTCAGGGCGTGCCGCATAAAAGCAAGGCGCCCTCCGAGGTAGCCGATATGGGCGACGTGCCGGAGTGGTTCAAAAAGGGCGTGGAGGCGGCGCTTTTGGCGCCTACCGCGGTAAATCAGCAGAAGTTTTTCTTTTCCATTGATAACGGCCGGGTGTCGGCAAGGGCGGGAAGGGGCTTTTATTCAAAAATAGACTTAGGCATAGCCAAGTGCCATTTTGAGCTTGGCGCGGGGAAGGAAAACTTCAGCTGGGCATAAATGCGCTTTGAAAACCCGACTCCTAAGGAGGGTTTCAGGTTTTTTATGCGAGATTTGGCTATTATTCATATTGGCGGGCTTTATTTAATGTGAAGTTTGCAGTATAATAGCAATAGTGCCAAAGTGCGGCATGGGCGAAGGTTCCTGCCGTATTTTAGTATGTTTGATATTTTAAGCGTAATTGGAGGAACAAAATATGAATAACCCCAGCAGGGTAGCGTTTACTCTGTTCGGACGCGACGTATACTGGTACGGCGTGCTCATGGCTCTGGGCATACTGATAGGCGTATGGCTTACCCTCAGGGAGGGTAAGCGCAAAAAGCTCACCGAGGACGACATACTGGATATGTGCCTTGTGATAATCCCATCGGGCGTGGTGGGCGCAAGGCTTTATTACGTGATTTTCGAGTGGGCGAGCTATGCTTCAAACCCCATACGCGCCCTGTATATATGGGAGGGGGGGCTTGCCATATACGGCGCGGTAATAGGCGGGCTTCTCGGTATGTTCATCTATTCCAGAGTCAGGAGGATACGCTTTCTGAAGCTTGCGGACTGCATAGCGCCCGGTCTGGTGCTGGCTCAGGCCATAGGCCGCTGGGGAAACTTTTTTAATCAGGAGGCCTTCGGCCTTCCCATAAGCAATGGTGAGCTTATGTGGTTCCCCTTTGCGGTGTATATAGAGGGATACCATACATTCAACGGCCAGCCCTGCTCCAATCCCTACCATATGGCAACGTTTTTCTATGAGTCCGTATGGTGTCTTATAGTGTTTATCATACTGTGGAGCTGCCGCAGGAAATTTAAGCACGACGGCGATGCGATATTATCGTATGCCGCCCTGTACGGCCTTGAGCGGATGTTCGTGGAAAGACTCAGGGGCGACAGCCTGTATATAATAAAGCCCGGCGGGGCGATAGCCGCAGGCATACGGGTATCGGAGATGCTTAGCCTCATAGTCGTAGCCGCGGTAGCTGCCTTCTTCATCATAAGGCATTTTAAGGAGAAAAAGCTGGGCAGGCTGATATGGCCCGCACCGGAGGCCGAAGCAGAGGAAGCAGCCGCGCCGGACGAAGCGGACAGCGCCGGGGAAAGCGAAAAGGAAGAAGCTGCCGGAGAAAAGCCGGAAAGTGAAGAGACGGAGCAGAAGGACGGCGCCGGGGACGGGCAGTAAAGCAGAAAAATTCGGGGGGATTGAAATATGCGAAACCTTACCATGATGACGGA
>ENA-OUQC01001858-OUQC01001858.1-human-gut-metagenome-genome-assembly--contig:-NODE-1858-length-10071-cov-7.858726_pt1 | contig 10071 bp, 8 predicted proteins | sample MGYA00237942_ERZ548815 | MGnify/ENA primary metagenome ERZ548815 (study PRJEB26490, sample SAMN05194722) | human gut metagenome | biome: terrestrial biome; feature: human-associated habitat; material... | reverse complement strand
AAAAAGGCCATGGCCTTTTGAAAACAATGCATTATTTCTCAATTTCTGCCTGTTTTGCTGCTATTTTATCACCGGCCCGTTCAAAATGCAAGCCGTTTTTTTAAAATCATCAAAAAATATGTCCGCGCCCCCTCCGGGGACCTATCTGGAAAAGAGACGGTTCGCCTGTCTTTATTGAAAGTTCCGATATCGCTCCATTATACTTTGACTTTTTCGGAACAGCTGTGGTACTATGTGCATACAAAAATGTAGCTTCACACAATTCCATATTTATCGGATGATCGACCCGGGAGAGACCGCCGCAGGCGGCGCCGAAGGGGCAGCAAGAACTCTCAGGCAAAAAGAGCGGGTCAGGACGATACTCCGAAAAGGGCCGCACAAGCGGAACCCCGAAGGTGCAACTTGTCCCATCGCATGGGCGCTGGTGACGGACAGGGAATCTCTCAGGGCAATTACGGAGGCACAGGATCTTCTTTCGCAGGGAGATCTTGTGTTTTTTTGTTTTTCCATGAATTACAGATAGATCATAGGAGGCGTTTTTATGAGTGAACTGAAACAAACCCCGCTTTACAATGCCCATGTGGCGGCCGGCGCCGTCATGGTAGATTTTGGCGGATGGTCCATGCCCATCCAATACCCCACCGGCATCGTAGCCGAGCATCTCTATACCCGCAGTCAGTGCAGCCTGTTTGATGTTTCCCACATGGGCCGTCTGCTGATCTCCGGCCCGGAGCGGGTAGCATTTTTGCAGCATGTCCTTTCCTCCAATGTGCTGGCGCTGGATCTGAATCAGGCGCAGTACTGCATCATTCCCAACGAAAACGGCGGCGCCGTGGACGATGCCTATCTTTATCGTTTTGAGGAAGACCGCTTCTTGCTGGTGGTAAACGCCGCCAACACCGATAAGGATCTGGCCCACCTGCTGCCCATTGCAAAGCAGTTTGATGTGACCATCACGGATATCACCGGGGAATGGTCCTCCATCGCCGTCCAGGGTCCCAAAAGCAAGGAGCTCCTGATGATCCTTTCCGGCGGCGCGCCCATTACCGAGCCTATGAAAAACGCTCTGAACACGCTGACGCTGGAAGGTCATACCGTCCGTGCCGCCATGACCGGCTATACCGGCGAACCGCTGGGCTATGAGATCTTCATCCGCAGCGGTGAGGCCGTCTGGCTGTGGGATCGTCTGATCGAGCTGGGGGCCAGGCCCGCCGGTCTGGGCGCCCGGGATACCCTCCGCATGGAGGCCGGCCTGCCTCTGTACGGCCATGAAATGGGCACCGCCCCCGATGGCAGTGAGATCCCCATCTTTGCCGTCTCTCTGGCGAAATTTGCCGTGAGCTTTGCGCCCCAGAAAGGCGATTTTATCGGCCGGGAAGCCCTGAAGCGCCAGTCCGACGCCCGCAGCCGCATTCTCAGCCGGGATTATAGCGATATGACTGAGCTTCCCCGCCGCATCCGCCCCATCACGCTGCTGGACCGGGGCGTCATGCGTGCCGGTATGGAGATCTATCAGGGTGACGAGCTGGTGGGCTGGGTGACCTCCGGCACCATGATTCCTTATTTCCTGACGGAGGGTGAAGGCCTGGCCACGGAGATCCTGGAAAGCTCCGCAAAACGCTCCATCGGTCTTTGCTACATCAAAAGCAGCATCCGCAAGGACACCGTAGTGGAGATCGATGTCCGCGGCAAGCGCCTGAAGGCCGCTATCCCCCCGGTGCATCTCCGTGGTGATGCGCCGCCCTTTGCCCGCCCTGCCATTTACCATCTGCCGGAGGAACAGCAGGATGCCCCCGAAGTGGACCGCCCTGCCAAGGCGTTGGAATTAGTCCGGACCGCTCTGGAAAATCATGAATGGCGCCAGCGCCGGTGCATCAACCTGATCCCCTCGGAAAACACGCCCAGCCGTGCCGTGCAGCTCCTGTGCGAATCTGACCCCGCCTTCCGCTATGCGGAGCACAAGAAGATCAAGTCCTTCAACGATTATGATGTGTTCTATTATCAGGGCACCAAGTTTATCGACCAGGTAGAGCAGCTGCTGGTGGAGCAGATGAAGGAATATCTTGGCTGCGCCGAGGTAGAGACCCGCGTCATCAGCGGTCAGATGTCCAATATGGCTGTTTTCTCCTCTCTGATGGACTGGAAAAACCGCCTGAACCGCCGCCAGGATCCCCGGCGCCTGGGCTATATTCTGAATAACCATATCATTCGCGGCGGCCACCTTTCGGCCCAGCCCATGGGCGCGCTCCATGATTATGTGGCGGTAGATCCCGTCACCGAGCGTTCCGCCGTGGTGAATTTCCCCGTCTGCAAGGATAACATCTATAAGATCGATGTGGAAGAGACCAAAAAGGTCATCGAGCGTTACCGTCCGGAGTTTATCATCTTCGGCAAGAGCATGGTGCTGCATAAGGAGCCTGTGGCCGCCATCCGCCAGTTTGTGGATCAGCAGGGCATCCCCGCCACCATCATGTACGATATGGCCCATGTGATGGGCCTGGTGGGCGACCATTTCCAGAAGCCCTTTGAAGAGGGCGCAGAAATTGTCACCGGCTCCACCCACAAGACCTTCTTTGGTCCCCAGCGCGGCGTGATCGGCGTCAACTACAAGCCCGACGAGCTGAAATACGGCTTGTGGAAGACCATCGAGACCCGCGCCTTCCCCGGAAGCGTCTCCAACCATCATCTGGGGACGCAGCTGGGTCTGCTGATGGCTGCCTATGAAATGAACCACTTCAAGGATGCTTACCAGAGCGCCGTGATCGAAAACGCCAAATACTTTGCCCGCTGCCTGAAGGAAAACGGGCTGGATGTGGCCGGCGATCCCGCCATCGATTATACCGAGACCCATCAGGTCATCGTCTCCGTGGGCTACGGCGCAGGTCCCGAGGTGGCCGAGCGTCTGGAGCGCTGCAACATCATCGTCAACTATCAGGCCACGCCGGACAACGAGGGCTTCACCGCCTCCGGCGCGCTGCGCATGGGCGTCAACGAAATGACCCGCTTCGGCTTTGGTAAAGAGGCCTTTGCCCGTCTGGCCGAGCTGATGGCTGACTGCATTCTCCGCTGCCGCGATGTGACCGAGGATGTGGAGCGTCTGCGCAGCCAGTACACACAGATGCACTATTGCTTTGACGACGCCCAGATGCACGCTGCGCTGGAAGAGTTTGCCACGAAGACCGGCGTCTGATTTCTGCTTCTACCCCATTCTTCTTCTTTTCTGCCCGCCCGCCCCGGAGCTTTTTCGGGGCGGCGGGTCAGGCCATTTTTCAAGAGATCTTAATTTTTTAAATATGGAGGCTTTTTTATGAATTATCCTGCTGATCTGAAGTATTCCAAGTCCCACGAATGGGTCAAGATGGAAGGCAATGTGGCCGTCATCGGCATCACCGATTTCGCACAGGACGCGCTGGGTGATGTGGTCTTTATCAATCTGCCCCAGGAGGGCGACGCCGTCACCGCAGGCGAAAGCCTGGGCGATGTAGAATCCGTCAAGGCGGTTTCCGATGTGATCTGCCCTGTTTCCGGCGAGGTCTGCGCCGTCAACGAAGCACTGACCGACGCCCCCGAAACGCTGAACAGCGATCCCTACGGCGCATGGATCATCAAAGTGGAAAACATCACAGAGGAAGAAGAGCTGATGGACGCCGCCGCCTACGAGGCCTTCTGCGCCCAGGAGGGCTAAGCTATGGGAAGCTATGTTCCCACCACCGCCGCAGAGCGTGAGCAGATGCTTGCCGCTGTCGGCGTTTCCAGTCTGGAGGCGCTGTATCAGGATGTCCCCCAGCAGATGCTTCTGCCCAAGGACGGCCTGAAGCTGCCCGCGGGTCTTTCCGAGCTGGAGGTCCAGCAAAAAGTCTCTGCCCTTGCGGAAAAGGATCATGTCTTTCAGACCGTGCTCCGCGGCGCCGGCGCTTACCGGCACTTCATCCCCGCCGTGGTGCGGTCAGTCACCTCCCGTGAAGAGCTTGTTACCTGCTACACGCCTTATCAGGCGGAGATCAGCCAGGGCGCACTGCAGGGCATTTTTGAGTTTCAGACCATGATGTGTGAGCTGACTGGCATGGATGTTTCCAACGCTTCTCACTACGATGGCGCCACTGCCGCGGCTGAGACCATTCCCATGTGCAAGGATCGCAAGCGCACGGTGGTCTTTGTTTCCGCTGCCGCCCATCCCCAGGTGATCCAGGTCATGCAGACTTATTGCTTTGCCTCCAATACGGAGCTGAAACTGATCCCCATGAAAGATGGCCGCACCGATCTGGAAGCCCTGCAGGCCTCGCTGGGCGCAGACGCCGCCATGTTCTACCTGCAGCAGCCCAACTATCTGGGCCAGGTGGAGGATGCAAAAGCCATCGGTGAGCTCGTCCATGCCGCAGGCGCAAAGTTTGTCATGGGCGTAAACCCCATCGCCTGCGCCCTGCTGCCCACGCCCCGGGAGTGCGGTGCAGATATCGCCGTGGGCGACGGCCAGCCTCTGGGCCTGGACATCGCCTTTGGCGGACCCTATCTTGGATTTATGGCCACCACCAGCGCCCTCACCCGCAAGCTCCCCGGCCGGATCGTCGGCGAGACCCATGATGTGGACGGAAAGACCGGCTATGTGCTGACGCTTTCCGCCCGGGAGCAGCATATCCGCCGGGAAAAAGCCAGCTCCAATATCTGTTCCAATCAGGCGCTCTGCGCCTTTACCGCCGGCGTTTACATGGCGGCCATGGGCGAGAGCGGCATGAAGCAGTGCGCCCGGCTGTGCGTCAGCAAAGCCCACTATTTTGCGCGCAGACTGGAAGAAGCCGGCTGCCGGCTGAAATACCAGGGCGAGTTCTTCCATGAGTTCGTCACGGAATGCGCTTGTCCCACCTGCCGGAGCAAGATTCTGGATGCGCTGGCGGCCCAGGATATTCTGGGCGGCTATCCCGTGGAGGGCGGCATCCTCTGGTGCGTCACCGAGCTCGTCTCCAAGGATATGCTGGACAAGGCCGCTGCGATCGTAAAGGAGGCGCTGTAATATGAAGCTGATCTTTGAATTGGGCTGTGAAGGCCGCGGGCTCTCTCTGATGCCTGCCTGCGATGTGCCGGAGGTCCATCTTTCTCAGGAACGGGAAACGGCGCTGCACTTGCCCCATGTGAGCGAAAATGAGCTGACCCGGCATTATACCGAGCTGTGCAAGTGCATCCACGGCGTCAATGACGGTTTTTATCCGCTGGGCTCCTGCACCATGAAATACAACCCCAAGATCGATGAAGAGATGGCAGCTCTGCCCGGCTTTACTGCCATCCATCCCCTGCAGCCCGTTGAAACAGTGCAGGGCGCGCTGGAGGCGCTGCATCTTTTGGGAAGTGAGCTGGGAGAGGTCTTCGGCATGGACGCCGTCACCTTCCAGCCCGCCGCCGGCGCCCATGGCGAGTTTACCGGCGTTCTTCTCATCAAGGCTTACCATACCGACCGTGGCGATACGGCCCGCACCAAGATCATCGTGCCCGACTCCGCCCATGGCACCAATCCTGCCACTGCCGCCATGTGCGGCTTCCAGGTGGTGAACATTCCCTCCGGCCCGGACGGCTGCGTCGATCTGGACGCTCTGCGTGCGGCGGTCGGCCCGGATACCGCCGGTCTGATGCTTACCAATCCCAACACCGTTGGCATCTTTGACAAAAACATTCTGGAGATCACCAGGATCGTCCACGACGCCGGCGGTCTCTGCTATTACGACGGCGCCAATCTGAACGCCGTTATGGGCGTGGTCCGGCCCGGCGATATGGGCTTCGACTGCATCCATTCCAACCTGCATAAGACCTTTGCCACGCCTCACGGCGGCGGTGGCCCTGGCGCAGGTGCCGTGGGCTGCAAGGCCTTCCTGCGCAAGTATATGCCCGGCCCGCTGGTGGTGGAAAAGGACGGAAAGTTTGCATATGACTATCCCGAAAAATCCATTGGCCGCGTAAAAATGTTCTGCGGCAACTTTGATGTATGCATCAAGGCGCTGACCTATGTGCTTTCGCTGGGCCGGGAAGGGATCCCCGAAGCGGCCATGAATGCCGTGCTCAACGCCAACTATATGCGCGTCAAGCTGCAGAAGGGCGGCTTCCAGATGGCCTATGACCAGATCTGCATGCATGAGTTCGTCATGACGCTGGAGCAGCTCCATAAGGAGACCGGCGTTTCCGCGCTGGATCTGGCCAAGGGCATGCTGGACTGGGGTCTGCATCCCCCCACGATGTACTTCCCGCTGATCGTCCACGAGGCCCTTATGGTAGAGCCCTGTGAGACGGAGAGCCGCGCGCTGGTGGATCAGGTCTGCGATATTTATCTCAAGCTTCGGGAGCAGGCCTATGCCGCCCCCCAGTCTCTGCATGATGCGCCGCTGCACACGCCGGTGCGCCGTCTGGACGAAGTCGGCGCGGCCCGGAACATGGTCCTGCGTTATATCTTCCAATGATCCGCAGGCTTCAGACTTATATCGGTCAGGGCACCGATCCCTACAGGAATCTGGCGCTGGAGGAATATCTGACGGCCACCGTTCCGGAAGATACCTGTATTCTTTACCTTTGGCAGAATCAGCACACCGTGGTCATCGGCCGCAACCAAAACGCCTGGCAGGAATGCCGCACCACCCTTCTGGAGCAGGAGGGCGGTGTTTTGGCCCGGCGGCTTTCCGGCGGCGGAGCAGTCTACCACGATCTGGGCAACCTCAACTTTACCTTCTGTCTGCGTTCTGCTGACTACGACCTGCACCGGCAGCAGAGCGTCATTGTTGAGGCCTGCCGCCGCCTGGGCATCCGGGCGGCGTTTTCCGGCCGGAACGACATTCTGGCGGAGGGGCGGAAGTTTTCCGGCAATTCCTTCTATTCCCACAACGGCCGCTGCTTTCACAACGGGACGCTGCTGCTGAATGTAGACATGGCCAGCCTGGGTAAATATCTGAATCCCTCCCAGGTCAAACTGGAAAGCAAGGGTGTGGCCTCGGTTCGTTCCCGGGTCATCAATCTCTGTGAGCTGAAGCCGGCGCTGACCACGGAGCTTATGTGCCAGGCTATGACAGAGGCCTTTGCAAAGATCTATGGTCTTTCGCCGGAGCCCCTCTCGGCAGAGCATTTCAGCCGTCCCGCTCTGGAACAGGGCTATGCCCGCTTCCGCAGCTATGAATGGATCTATGGCCGGTCCGTACCCTTCACCTTTCAATGCGCCGCCCGCTTTGACTGGGGTGAGATCACCCTTCAGCTGGATGTGAGCGATGGTCTGTGCGCCGCGGCCGCCGTCTATACAGATGCGCTGGACGAAAGCTTTGCCCAGCCGCTGGCGCAGCGCCTGCAAGGCTGCCGCTTCTCCGTTTCCGAGCTGTGCCGGGCGGTACGGAGCGTCCCGGCCTGCGCCGCAGTGGCAGACGATATCTGCGGACTGCTGCTGAAACAAGATATTTGAAAAGGAACGAACGCCTATGTCTCAATATCAACTGATCGTGATCGGTGCCGGCCCCGGCGGCTATATGGCCGCGCTGCACGCCGCAAAGCAGGGCCTGCGCACTGCCGTAGTGGAAGACCGCGAAGTGGGCGGCACCTGCCTGAATCGGGGCTGCATCCCCACCAAAACGCTGCTTCATTCCTCCCGGGTCTATCGGGAAGCAAAGGAAGGCACTGCCGGCGTCTGCGGCGAGGGGCTCGCCTTTTCGCTGCCGGAGATGTTTGCCCGGCAGCGGGAGGTATCCCAGACCCTGCGGCAGGGCATCGAGACCCTGTTTTCAAAGGCCGGTGTCACGCTGATCCGGGGTAAGGGTCAGATCACTGCGCCCGGCCGGGTGACCGTCACCCATGCAGACGGCACACAGGAACAGCTGGAAGCGGAGCATATTCTGGCCGCCACCGGCTCTGTCCCCGCCCGTCCGCCCATTCCCGGGCTGGACCTGCCCGGTGTTATGACCTCCGACGAGCTGCTGCAGGGTGCGGAGAAGCTTTACAGCTCTATCGTCATCATCGGCGGCGGCGTTATCGGCATTGAATTTGCCAGCTTTTACGCAGATTTGGGCTGCTCCGTGACCATTGTAGAGGGTCTGGACCGGCTTCTGCCCAATATGGATCGGGAGCTGGGCCAGAATTTGGCGCTGATCCTGAAGAAGAAGGGCGTGCAGATCTATACGGGCGCCATGGTGCAGCAGGTGGAGCCTGAAGAAGGCGGCCTGAAGGTCTCCTTTACCGTAAAAAACACGCCCGCCTGCGCTGTCGGCGAAAAGGTCCTGTGCGCGATCGGCCGTCGCCCCTATCTGGAGGGGCTGTTTGCAGACGGTCTTGCGCCGCAGATGGACGGCCGCCGCCTGCATGTGGATGAGTATTTCCAGACCAGCATCCCCGGAGTTTACGCCGTTGGCGATGTTTCTTCCCCCGTGCAGCTGGCCCACGCCGCAACGGCACAGGGGCTGGCCTGTGTGGATCATCTCTGCGGCAGGGAAAACACCGTCGCGCTGGATCTTATCCCCGGATGCATCTACTGCACGCCGGAGATCGCCGCCGTTGGCATGACGGAAGCAGACGCCAAGGCCGCCGGCATCCCTGCCAAGGTGGGCAAGCAGGTGATGTTTGGCAACGCCCGCACGCTCATTGAGGATCCCGGCCGCTGCTTTATGAAGCTGGTCGCCCATGCAGAGACCCATCAGCTGCTGGGGGCCCAGCTCATGTGCCAGCATAGCTCCGATATGATCTCCCAGCTCAGTCAGGCCATTGCCAACCATATGACCGCGGAGCAGCTGCTTCGTGCCATGCGTCCTCATCCCACTTTTGAGGAGGCCCTTACGGAAGCGCTGGAAGATCTGGTAAACAAACTGAACGGAACGAAATCCCGCGTGCAAGAACCCCCGGCCATGTGAACAGCCCCCGTAAAACCGGACAGTAGACAAAATCCCCCCTGATGTAGGAAAACAAGTACATCAGGGGGGATTTATTTGGAGGGAGACCGCCCCGTTCACAATTTGCTGAACCGGCAGCATAGAAAAGCCGCCAGGGGCGCACCGAAGTTTCACGGAAGAAAACCTGCAAAGGCGCTGCAAGAAGCGAATGAACGGATGACAGGTATATTTACTTCTATCACCACGAGCGCCTTCAAATAAAAACGGGAGTGGCGCCGCTGTCGCTGCGCCACTCCGCTTAAAACCAAATATTCTCTACATCGGGGCTGTTTGTGCTGTCCGCACAAATTAGGGCTCTTCACATGGCCGCCGGGGGCTCTTTGTCTTTCGGGAAAACAACCGCTTCGTTGAGCGTAAAGCTGCTGGGTTCTTCAGCGGTCTTGGTGACGCACTTGCCACTGTTCGTGATATTGACCGTGTTGCCGCTGGAGGTGACCTTGCTCTTTGCTCAGTCCGAAACGGGCACCGACCTCTCGGTTCGTTTCTCCCGCGGCTTTTCCTCGGAACACCTCTTCGCTGAGCACCTCTACTTTTGATACATTTTGTCAAGGTGGTTTTAAGAAATTTTCCCGCAATCGTTCATAATAAGCCGCTTGATTTTATCGCTCATAGTTTCCTTGCTGGTGGTGCTGAAGTGGATTTTCACCCGATAGGTCGTGTTTCCGATTTTCTTCACAATATCGGGCTGTTCTGCTTCCTTTACGGTCAGAGGGGAAGCGTTTGCGGGGGTGCTGGCTTTATTGCTCATAGGCTCTCCTTTCCATGAAAAAAGCCCTCATGCTACGGCGCACAAGGGCTTATAGTCATTCTTCTATAACTCTGAAAGTGCGAAAGTGCAAAGCGCAAAGGGTCTGCGTTTTGCACTTTCAGCTTGCGGGTTCGGGTGGCTGCTTCTTCTTGATGAAGTTGTACCATTGACCGCCGACACGCCTTGCGCCTAAAATGCCGCCCATGTTGCGCTTGGCGTTCTGTACCGTCCTCTCGGATATTCCGGCTTCGGCTGCGGCTTTTACAATGTCCTCGCTGGCAAGCTCTTTCCCGTCTGCAAGCAGGTCAAGTATCAGCCTTTCGGCTTGCTCGGTTTTGGTGGCGTTGTTGCCGCCCGCGCCGGACAGCAGTTCGTCGGCGGTGATGTCGTATTCGCCTATCCACGAAAAGCCCGTTTCCGGGTCAA
>ENA-OUQC01001856-OUQC01001856.1-human-gut-metagenome-genome-assembly--contig:-NODE-1856-length-10086-cov-3.600339_pt1 | contig 10086 bp, 5 predicted proteins | sample MGYA00237942_ERZ548815 | MGnify/ENA primary metagenome ERZ548815 (study PRJEB26490, sample SAMN05194722) | human gut metagenome | biome: terrestrial biome; feature: human-associated habitat; material... | reverse complement strand
GCCTCATCCTTGACAACGGCGATAGTGGCGAGATTGGTGCAATCGCGGAATGCGTTGTTGCCTATTTCGGTCACGTTGTCGCTCATTGTCACCTTGGTCAGGTTGGTGCAGCTGTTGAACAGGTTGGTGGGTATCTTGGTCATCGCAGTCGGCATGGTGAATTCAGTCAGAGCAAGACAGCTCTTGAATGCTTCGCTGCCGATTTCGGTAACGCCCTCGGGAAGGACGATGTTGAGTTTGGTACAGCCGGCAAATGCGTCATCTCTAATCTTGGTGACAGTTGCCGGTATAGACAGTGTCTCGAGGGCAGAGCAGTTCTGGAACATCTGTTGTGCAATTTCCGTCATGCCGGCGGGGAGTGTCACGCTTGTAAGAGCAGAGCAGTTTTGGAGAACAGCAGTTCCGAATGAGATGCCCTCGTGGAATGAAATCGAGGTGAGTGCCTTGCAGTACGAGAAGCACTGGTCGGGTATCGCGGTCACTCCTGTGGGGATGCTGATGCTGGTGAGAGCATGGCAGTGGAATAAGTTGCGTGTACCCTCAAACGTGGTGAAGCCTTCAGGGAGCTGTAGGCTTGTCAGCTTCTCGCAGTATCCCAGTGCAGCGTTGCCGATGGTCGTGATAGTTGAGGGGAGTGTCAGGCTTTCGAGATTTTCACAGTCATAGAGAGCATAGCTGCCGAGACGGGTAACGGGAGCCTGGATGTCGAGGCTTGTCATCTCGCTGGCTTCGTAGAATATCGAGTCGTTCAGCTCTGTTACAGCGAAGTTTATGCCCTGGTAGGGTACTGTTGCCGGAACGACCACTGCGCCGGTATAGCCGGCCTTGTTGGCGGCTTTGATTTCACTTGCTGTCGGATTGGCAGACTCTACCTTGCAGTAAGTAGCCTTGACTGTCGGTGCACCTTCAGCTGTTGAGGTAACGCGGTATGTCACTCCGTTCAGGCGGAACAGGTCGCCGTCGTTGACAGCGATGTTGAACTCGCTGGTGTTCTGGAAATTCATCCAACCCTCGGCAGCTGCATACTCTGCGCCGAAGCCTGTGGGGTAGCGGAGTATAGCCGTTGCGTATGCAGCTTCGCTGAAAGTGTTGGTCGCTATGGGGAGGGGATAGGTGCTTTCGCACTTTACGGAGGTGAGAGCGTCACAACCTGCGAATGCGTTTTCGCCGATTGTCTTCAAAGTCGCGGGGATGGTCAGCTGTTCCAGTCCGGCGCAGCCTGCGAATGCGTTTTCGCCTATTGTCTTCAAAGTCGCGGGGATGGTCAGCTGTTCCAGTCCGGCGCAGTCCTCAAATGCACTTGCTCCTATCGCGGTTATGTTCGCATTTGGTGTGAAGGCTGCCACGGCTGTGCCTTTGTACAGGCCTTCGGGTATCTCTGTCATTGATGAGGGTATCATCAGCGTGCCGAAGTTGGAGCATCCGGCAAAGGCATACGTCCCGATTGATTTCAGCGCGTCAACGTCGGGGACGTTGAGGGCTGTCAGCGTAGAGTTCTCAAATGCGTTGTTGCCTATCTTGGTCACGGAAGCCGGGAGAGAGACAGTGGTGACTGTCGATCCTTTGAACGCCTCCTTGTCGATTTCCACTACGTTGTATGTGGTGTCGACAACTGCGAATGTCGCGGGGACTGTGATTTCGCCGGCGTAGGTGCTGCCTTCGGCAGGAGTGGTGAGTGCCACAGTCTTTTGTTTGTAGCTCTTCAGGGTGTAGTGCAGGCCATTTATGACGAAGTCTGTCAGTGCGCCCGGAGGCGTGTTTGAAGGCGCTGCCTGGAAGTTTTTCCAGCCTACAGCTCCTCCAGAGAAAGAACTGAAGTTCCAGCCGTCCCAGCTGCCGTTTTGCAGCACGCGGCCTGATGCTCCCCAGCTGGAATATGAGAACAGGTCGTTGAAGCTGTCTTTCACCCAATATGACCAGTAGCCTGAATACCAGCCGGCACGCCAATAGTCGTCAGTGTCGCGGGCTTTCCAGTTGTCGTAGTCATAGTCTGAAGAGCCGCCCTGTCCGGGTTTGTAGCCGCGAGGATGCTCGAAGAATCCGTCCTCGCTTGTGTAGACCTGGTTGTTGTTCCCGGTGTCGATGAGGGCGATGTCGCCGTCTTCGTCAACGTCCCAGCCGATGCCGTTGATGGTGTAGCCGCCGTTGGGGTCTGTCGGCGATGACACGTTGGTGTACTGCATAAGCGTGTACAGACGCGGGTTGTTCTTTGCCACGGCCTTGAGCATGTCAGCGCCGGTGGCCTGGCCGTCCCAGCGGTAGCCGAACACGAGTGCAGTGGCCTCGCCGTCTACGTTCCACTGGATTACTAGCGCGGCCTGGTTCTCGCCCTCGCCGGTCCAGTTCTGGATCATGTCCATGGTGAAACTGCCGTCGCCTGCAATGTCGTCAGGGTCGGGCATGTCCTGGAATACCACGTCAGACTCCTTTTGTGTCTGCGTGTACTTGATGCCTTGCACGGTGCGCGGCACACGCATCACCTTCTTGTCGCCTTTGGTAATTGCGCCGATTGCGCCGACAGCGCATATCGTGAGCAACAGCCCGAGGCAGAAGAATAGCTTTTTCATACTTGCTTGATTGTTAATTTGTTGATTATACTTAGTTTATTGCTATGGTTTTCGATTTGTTGCCGCTGCGGACTATGTAGAGGCCCTTGCCGAGTTTGGCGCGGACGTCCGAAGCTGTCGTGCCAGCCGGCATTTCTGCCAGCTTTATGCCTTGCATGTTGTAGATTGCGACGGGCTGGCTGTTGTCGGTGTTCACATCAGCAACGCCAGTGTTGAGGAAGTGCTTGTAGTTGAGGGTTTCATGCCAGTCCTCGGAGGCGCCGGTAGTTCCGTCGATGTATTTGCGGCCGTCCTGCTGCGGCTTGCCTACAGGTCCGTCGAGCAGCTGGTAACGCCATCCGTCCACCGCGCCGTTCTCGAGCTTGCGCGATGTCATGCCCAGCCCGGAGTATGAGAATGATTCGGAGTCAGCCTCGCCTACCCAGTATGACCAGTAGCCCTTGTACCAGCCGGCGTTCCACCGCTGGTTGTCGGGGTCTGTGCGGTCGTAGGGCTGCCACCAGTCGTAGTCGTAGCATGCGTATCCGTATACGCGGGCGTTGATGGGGTGTTCGAGGATGTGAGTCTCCTTGGAGGCGACGATAGCCGCGTCACACAGATCTTGTGTGTCCCACCCAGGCACGTCGGTCTGGCCGAGCGTTGTATTGGCGGAGAACCAGTCGAAGCTGATGTATGGGTCTTCCCTTGCACTGTCAAAGTCAAACTCGAGGAAGTCGGAGATGACATGGTTTTGCGAGTAGCCGATGCCGCAGACGGTGTTGCCCATCCAGCCGGTGTACTGTGTGAATAGTGTCAGGTCGGGAGATTCAGTTGCAATGGCGCGGAACATGTCCTCGCCTGAGGGCTCAACGCCGTCTTCCCAGCGGTATCCCCATACGTAAGCCTCCTTCGGGCCGTTGTCGAGAAACTGCACCACGAGCGCGGCTCTGTTCGGGCCAGACCCCGCCCAGTAAACAATCTGGTCCCAATCGACTACAAACGCCTGTGCCGAAAGGGCTGTCAATCCGGCTATAGCCGGGAGTAGTAACCATTTTGCTTTCATATATTTTTGCTTTATTGTTTTCTTGGTTTGGGGTCGGGCAGGGGTACTCCCGGCTCGGCGATGTGCAGGTCGCGTGCGCGGCACAGTTCGGTTGAGGTCTCGCCCAGCCAGCCGCAGTACTGGTTCACTCCCGTATAGACGCGCACGAAGTCAATCGCGGGGAGGTGTACCGGGTTGCCGTGGCTGTCTACGGCCCATGATATGTCGAAGCTGTTGAGGTCGGCATAGTCATTGGGGTGGTTGTCCACATATCCCCAGTCGTAGCTGTACAGCACATAATACCTTCCCTCGCCGCTCTCGTCCACAGCGTTGGGGGCGAGCAGCGTGCCGGTGAAGGACAGCTCGCCCTCGCTGACCCATTTCGGGAAGTAGTCCTGGTCGTGGTATATGTTCTTGGCCAGGTAGCCGTGTGTGCCGTCTGTGTCGTCCCAGGCGATGTAGTATACATCGTCGAGGAAGCCCGACTCGTCGCTCTCAATCTGCCGCGCCGGGTCAGGGCGGTGGTATGTGATGCCGTAGGCATGGCGTGTGGCGGGCTTGTAGTATTCGCTGCCGGCGAGCTCGTACCACGGGTCGTCGGGCAGCCCGTTGCAGTTCTCGTCATAGCTCACCATGACGATGCCCGGTTCAGCCGAGCCGCCCCGGCTGTCGGGGTTTGCAAGCTCGTAGAAGGCGTTGCCCCAGATGCGGAAGTCCTTTTCGCCAGGCACGTTCATGACCGAATGGTCGAAGCCGAAGGTGATGTAGCCTCCGTAGCCGCCCAGCGAGACAAGCACGTCGTTTGTGCCTGAAATGCTCTCCTCTGCCTTTTGCAGTATGTCGGCGTAAGTGTCGCCCTCCTCATACTTGGGCATCTCGTTGATGAACTGTCCCGGGGCGGGGCAGTACTCGTATACCCGCGTGATATAGGGGCTGTATTCCACGTCCTCGTGCATCACAGTCACCTTGAAGTCGAAGTGGTACGGAGTGTCGGGGTCGATTATGTCGAATGTCAGGTCATAGACACCCTCCTCGGCGGCAATGAATATGTAGGAGTTCGTTTCCGAGACCACCTCGCCGTTTACCGTCCAGCGGTACTGTTCGCCGGTGAGGGCGGCGTGCAGCGGCAGCTTCGACATGCGGGGAATGAAGTATGCGTCGTCGATGCCGAGGTTGACCATCGGTATCTCGTCGGTGCACCCGGCCAGTAGTGTCGCGGCTGCCAGTACGCTGTATGTCAGAATGCCGTTTTTCATCGCTTCAGGAATGTTATGTGAGCCGGTATGTCGCCGGTGCGCACGCTCCATTTCTTCTTGCCGTGCTTGTCAAAGCAGTAGAGCGTGCCGCTGCTGACGTAGTTTTTCGCGTCGGTGACGAAAATGTCGCCGGTCTCGGGATGCACGGCGATGCCGTAGGGTATGGTTATCTCGCGCTCTGTGCCGTCTGTGATGAAGTTGGTCGATACCACCTTGTGGGTGCGGATGTCGATGATGCCGTAAGAGATGGTGTTGGAAGCGGTGTAGTTGTTCCACTCCGTGGCGTAGTAATACAGCGAGTCGCCGTGCACCGCCATGTTGGAGCAAGCCACGGGTATCATGTCAGATACCTCCATCTGGTTGTAGCCGGGCTTCTTGGAGAGGACGTAGAGGCGCGAGGGCCGCGACTGGTAGTCGCCGCGAGAGGAGACCCACAGCTGCTTGTACTGGTCTTTCTTGACGCGGTGCAGGTTGATGTCAACGGGTATCTGCTGCACCTGCTTGAAATCGACCATCTGTATTACCGACACGGTGTTGTCGTAGTTCGGGGCGCGGTAGCCGCCGGAGTTGGCGACATACATGTAGTCGTCCACTATCTCCATCTCTTCGGGCTGGTAACCCACGCTTACCTTGCGTGTCACGGCGAGCGATAGCGTATCGACCTCGTATACCGCGCCTTTCGGGGCGTTGGGGTCTATCAGCACCGGGCCGACGTATGAGCTGACGTATGCCTTGCCACGGTAGAAACGCACATAGCGGCAGTTGGGGATGTCCACCTGTCCGATGCGGATACCCGTATGCGCGTCCATGACCTCGACCTTGTGCGAGCAGTTGACCACCACATACAGCTTCGAGCCGTAGATGCCTATGTCGTTGCCCACGTCGCCAAGTTCCTTGATTACGTTGGGGTTCTTTTCGGAGTAGAAGTTGCGCGAGTACAGCCCGGTGTAGTAGTCATAATAGTCTATGGTACACTTGTTTGACCCCATGTTGCCCTCGTTGACGAGGTACAGGCCGCGTATCTCGCTGCCGGGGTTCTCGTCGCCGATGATTTCATACTCCGTCGGGACTACCAGCTCGTCCTCGCGGCACGAGTGCACTGCCGCCGCCACGAGCAGCGTCAGGAGCAAAGCAAGGTATGAGCGAGAGCGTTTCATCATATTTCGACGGTAAGTGTGATGCGGTAGTTGCGCTTCGGCATCGGGTAGTTCAATATCACGTCATAGTCCTGGCTGAAGAGGTTGTTGACCTCGAGCAGGGCACGCATCGACACGCGGCCGATGCGGAAGTCGCGGCTCACGGACACGTCGCTGGTGTACCAAGGCTGCGTATAATTGTACCGTATGTTCTCCTGCTGGTTGTACCGCTCGCCTACGTAGATGAAACTGTAGTTGAGGTTCCACTGCCGCCAGGTGGCGTTGAACACCGCCGAACCGGAGTTGCGCGGTATGTAGGGTATCTGGTCGCGGTAATAGTTGTCCGAGGGGTCTGTCACGTCTATCGCCCGCTGGAATGTGTACTGTGCGCGGAGCGTCAGGTAGAGGTCGCGTGCAGGGTTGACGGTCATCAGCGCGGTCACGTCGATGCCGCGTATGTCCACCCTGCCCAGGTTGAGCATAGTCCAGCGGAACTGCTGTCCCTTGGGGTATGCCACGATCTTGTCCTTGACATGGTTGTAGTATACGTCGCAGCTGGCACGCAGCGCAGAGACGAAGCCAGAGGACTTGCGGTCGAGCAGCAAGCCTATGTTGTACTGCGTCACACGCTCCGGCTCTAGCTTGGAGTTGCCCATGTCGGCGTAGTATAGGTCGTTGAATGTCGGCATGCGGAACGACTGCTTGAAGAACGCCCTGACCGACAGCTCCCTGCCCGGGGTGAGCGCGTATGAGGCGAATGCCGCCGGGGTGAGGACGTGCTTGTCTGCCGGTGCTTCCTGCCCTTTCAGCCGGTCGTGTATGAACGTCGCCAGCACGCTCCCCTGGAACGCGAACCGGTTAAGGTCAACCGCCGTCGCCGCTGCCAGCATGTTGGTGTAGCGGTCGGGTTTTGCAAAGCCGTACACGTCGGCGTTGAGCGTGTTCCACAGGAAGTCGTAGCCCGCCGAAACGTGCCACCATGGGAAGATGGTGTAGACGTTGGAGGTCGAGAAGTAGAACTCGCGCTGCCGGTAGAGGTTGTCTATCTTGATCTGCTTGTCGTCGTTGTTGACGTAATGGGTGCGGTAAAATGCGTACTTGATATTGTTGAGGGTGGTGAAGCGCGAGCCGAAAGACTGCTGCCATGTGCCTTGCGCAAACGAGTTGGTGTCCCAGATGCGCTCGCCGCGCCGCCACACATTGTTGACGATTGCGCCCGGCACGCCGCGCTCCGAATTGTAGTTGTAGACCTTGAAGAGCCATTTGCCGTGGTTTAGGCGGCCGTTGATGTTAGCCTCGAGGCGCGTGGCGTTTATGTCACCGTTCTGACGCACAGCCGTCGTGTCGTATGCCAGCTCGCCCGCCGGGTTGACGCGGCGGTAGCGGAACTTGTACTTGCCGCTCGAGTTTATCCACTCCGCGCTCACCGAGGCGTTGACGCGCTCCGAGAGCTTCAGCTCAATCAGCGCAGAGGGGTTGATGAGGTCAAACGAGCCGGCGCGTACAGTGGCGCGGAAATGGTAAGTCTCCCCCTCCTCGAAATGCGGCGTGCGTGTGCGTATGTATATCGAGCCGGCAGAGCCGAAGTCTTTCGCCGGCTGCAGTATCTGGCTTTTTTGTCCGTTGTAGAGGGAAATCGCCTCGATGTTGTCGAGTGAGAACTGGCCGAGGTCTATCTGCCCGTTCTGCGCGTTGCCCAGTTCCACGCCGTCGTATACCACGCCCGTGTGGTTGGTGCCCATTGAGCGTATGTTGACGGTCTTGATGCCGCCCACGCCGCCGTAGTCCTTGACCTGCACGCCCGAGAAATAGCGCAGCGCATCGGCGATGCTGTTGCTGTTCATGCGTTTCAGCTCCTCGCCGCTGAGCCGTTGCGCCGGTATGGCGTCCGACTCCAGCGACCGTGCCGTAACCACCACTTCGTCGAGGAGGCTTGTGCTGTCAGTGTACTCTTCGGCGCGTGCTGTGAGGCACAGCGCGATGCACGATAATAATATTGTTGACAATCTTGTTATCATTCGTCCAGGGTTCTGGGTGCAAAAAACCGTGCACACTCACATACTGTAATGTACACGGGAAAGTATATAATCAACAATTAAAACATTCGGTCCCAGGAATCCCTCGGAGGAAAGTCAAATCTCATATACGCCCATAATCCCGCAGGCAGTCATGTATGTGTGCCGAAATGGCAGGTCTTCTGGCTTATTCCTTCTTCTCCGCGCCTTCTCAGCCCTTCGGCCAATGACGTGTTGCGGGAAGCTGTTTCGGAAATTACAGCAGCGGGTACTGCCGGGGAATCTCACCCCGTTCCCTATTGATGCCCCGGTCAGGCCTGGCTCTCCAGGCAGGGGCATACCATTTCGGCGGCAAAGGTACTAACTATTTTCCTATCCGCCAAAAATATTTTCTCCTCCAGCGCGTTACACCCCCTACACGCCCTCGCCCTGTCGGTGAAAATGGTACGATTTCCCCACATAGATGCACCTCGCGCCGGGGCGGAAACTGCTAACTTTGCATCGTGAAAGGAGTGTATGCCGCTCCTGCAAAACAGCACATAGATATGACCGTCACAGATTTCAAGGAATATGTCAAGACCCGCAAGGCTCTTTCGACTGACGAAATACACCGCTTCATGGATGACATGAGCGACGAGGCCCGACGCATCACGTTCAGCCTCAATTCAGCGTACCATACGCCGCAGCAAGTGCGCGGGCTGCTTTCTGAATTGTTTGGCTACGAGGTGCCGCAGTCGCTGCGTGTGTTCCCTCCGTTTTATACCGATTTCGGCAAGAACATCCGCGTGGGCGAGGGGGTGTTCATCAACGCTTGCTGTCATTTCCAGGATCACGGCGGCGTGACCATCGGCGACGGATGCCAGATAGGGCATAACGTGGTGTTTGCCACGCTCAACCATGGCCTCTCGCCTGAAGACCGCAAGAACACTTACCCTGCGCCGATAGTGCTGGGGCGCAACGTGTGGGTCGGCTCTAACGCCACCATACTGCAAGGGGTGATGATAGGGGACAATGCCGTCGTAGGCGCGGGCGCGGTGGTGACGCGCGACGTTGCTCCCGGAGCTGTCGTTGCCGGCGTTCCCGCCCGCTTCGTCAAGACAATTCGCTGATGCAGTAGTGTGAGAGTGAGTGCTTCGTTTGCCATAATTAACACTGCTGTCGCCGAAAAAATCTGCCCGCAGTCGTTGTAGTTGGTACAAAATGGTTAATTTTGCATACACAACTGCACTTTTGTGCTGTTGTTGGCGGGAGCGGTTTTGCCAAGGCGAGACCGTGCCGTTATGAGGAAAACAAAACAAGTAATATAATCAGTGGTAAAACTATGGCACAGATTGATTTGTCCCAGTATGGGATTAAGGGAGTATCAAATGTGATCTACAACCCCTCTTACGAGGACCTGTTCAAGGATGAGATGAACCCCGCCCTCGAAGGCTACGAGAAGGGCATCCTCTCCGACATGGGAGCTGTGGACGTGTTCACCGGAGTATACACCGGCCGCTCGCCCAAAGACAAGTACCTGGTCCGCGACGAGGAGACAGAAAATACAGTGTGGTGGAACTCCGAGGAGTACCCCAACGACAACAAGCCCATCGAGACTAAGGTGTGGGACGAGCTGCGCGACAAGGCTGTCAAGGAGTTGTCTGACAAGACGCTCTACGTGGTAGACTGCTATTGCGGCGCAAATGCTGCAACCCGCCTCAACGTCCGCTTCATCATGGAAGTGGCATGGCAGGCTCACTTCGTAAAGAATATGTTCATCCGCCCCAGCGAGGAGGAACTGAAGAACTTCAAGCCTGACTTCGTAGTCTTCAATGCCTCAAAGGCAAAATGCGAGAACTACAAGGAGCTTGGCCTCCACTCCGAGACTGTCGTGGCGTTCAACATCAAGCAGCGCGAACAGGTAATCATCAACACCTGGTACGGCGGCGAGATGAAGAAGGGCATGTTCTCTATGATGAACTACTTCAACCCGCTGCGCGGCATCGCCTCTATGCACTGCTCTGCCAACACTGACCTCGAGGGCAAGAACACCGCAATCTTCTTCGGCCTCTCCGGCACCGGCAAGACCACACTCTCGACCGACCCCAAACG
>ENA-OUQC01001855-OUQC01001855.1-human-gut-metagenome-genome-assembly--contig:-NODE-1855-length-10090-cov-3.294370_pt1 | contig 10090 bp, 8 predicted proteins | sample MGYA00237942_ERZ548815 | MGnify/ENA primary metagenome ERZ548815 (study PRJEB26490, sample SAMN05194722) | human gut metagenome | biome: terrestrial biome; feature: human-associated habitat; material... | reverse complement strand
CCGCTGGGATGATTGTGCAAAAGCATAATGCGGCTCGCACGGCACCTGAGCGCTTCAATAAAAACATCCCTAACCGATAAAAGAGAAGCATTTACCGTTCCCAGTGATATTTTATATTCTTCGATCAACTGCAGTTTATTATCCAGAAGAAGCAGCAGAACATTTTCTTTTTCCTGATGCCTCAGCTTTTCCATATAATAATCGGCAATGGTCGACGGTCTGTCAAACCGCAGTGCATCTCTTGCCCGCATGGAAGCCATGCGGATGGACATTTCAGCAGCACATTTCAGTCTGACTGCTTTTACTTCTCCAATTCCCGGAAGCGTCATAAGCTGCTGCAATGATAAATGATGCAGATCATTTAAGCACCCCTTCCGCCCTCCTGCCATTCTTAAAACATCTTTTGCAAGTTCAAGAGCCGTATGGCTCCTTGAACCGGTTCTAAGGAGAATAGCCAGAAGCTCTGCATCTGTAAGCGCTTCTGCCCCAAGTCTGATGAATTTTTCATAGGGCAGATCTTCCTGTAACATTTGTGTTGTCATTCATTTCCTTTCCAATCCCTTCTCTCAGCCAGAATGAAAAAGAAATCCCACTCAGATAAAACGGTATACGATAATCCCGATTACAATTCCGATAATGCTTGCAACCGTAATCTTAATGGTAAGCCCAAAGGTAATGCACATGATCCCGATATCAAACACAATGGGACTTGCAAGACCGAAGGTCTGTCCATAATTCAGCCAGGTGCTTGGAAAAAGATTTCCGATAAAACCGCCAATCACAATTCCTGCAAGTATCAGCAGAAAACAGGCCCAATTATTCTTACGCATTTTCTTACCTCCGGTTGTCATTTGTAGTGCGGATTTTACCGCATAACCAACATTTATATTAACACAGCTTCCAAATTATGTATACTGATTTCCTACATTTTTTATAAGTTTCGTTTGTCAAAATCTGACACGATCAGCCCTTTATCTACCAGATTCTGCACGGTCTTCATCATTCCGAATTTGCCATGCTGCCAGGTCAGTCCGCCCTGAAAATACACCGCATAGGGGGGCTTGATGGGCCCGTCTGCGGACAGTTCAATAGAGGAGCCTGACACAAAAGCGCCCGCAGCCATGATCACAGGGCTGTCATACCCCGGCATATCCCACGGTTCCGGTGTAACAAAGCCGTCTACAGGGGCTGCCTGCTGAATTCCCTGGCAGAAACTGATCACGCCCTCCGGCATTCCAAAGGTAATGGCCTGGATAATATCATGTCTGCTTTCTTTTCCGTCCGGCACCACCGAAAAACCAAACCTTTCATAAAGATTTGCTGCAAAAACAGCCGCTTTTAACGCATTTGCCGTTACAGACGGCGCCAGAAAAATCCCCTGATAAAAGGAAGGGAGCGCCTGAAGGGAGGCTCCTACCTCCTTTCCCAGTCCCGGGGAAGTCAGCCGGTAAGCCGCATTTTCGATCCATTCCTTTTTGCCTGCAAGATATCCTCCAATGGGAGCCAGTCCTCCTCCCGGATTTTTGATCAGGGAACCTACCACCAGATCCGCCCCTGCATCCGAAGGCTCCATGGTTTCCGTAAATTCTCCGTAACAGTTATCTACCATGCAGATCACATCAGGCCGGATGCTGCGGATAAAGGAGATCAGTTCTCCTATGCGCGCCACAGATAAGGTCGGCCTTGTCTGATAACCCTTGGAGCGCTGGATCGTTACAAGTTTTGTTTTCTCATTGACCGCCTTTCTGATTCCTTCGTAATCAAAGCCTCCGTCTGCGAGCAGGTCTACCTGCCTGTAGGTAATGCCGTATTCTGCAAGGGAACCTTTGGACGGCCGGATCCCGATCACCTCTTCCAGCGTATCATAGGGTTTTCCTACGGGGGAAAGCAGCTCGTCTCCCGGTCTTAAATTACTCATCAGGGCAAGGGCAAGAGCATGGGTTCCGCAGGTGATCTGCGGTCTTACAAGGGCATCCTCCGTATGAAAAATATCCGCATAAACTTTTTCCAGGGTTTCTCTTCCAAGATCATTGTAGCCATAGCCTGTCGTTCCCAAAAGGCAGGCTTCACTGACTTTATTTTTCTGCATGGCGGCAATGACCTTTAACTGATTGTATTCCGATACCGCATCGATTTCTGCCCATCTTTCCTTAAGGGACTCCCAGACCTCCTCACAATAACGGTAAACCTGCGGAGAAATCCCCATCTGCAAATAAAGCTGTTCCAGTGTCTGCTTATTCATGATATATGTTTCCTCATTTCATTTTTTCTAGTATCGCTGCAAGAAGCTGCTCCGCTTCTGTGCCGTAAATGCTTTTATCGATCCAGATCACATCCCGCTCTCTGCGAAACCAGGTCAGCTGGCGCTTGGCGAAATGTCTGGTGTCCTGCTTGATCCTTGAAACGGCCTCCTCAAGGGTACAACTGCCATCCAGGAAATCCATGATTTCCTTATATCCCAGTCCCTGCATGGAGACCATATTGCGGTCACAGCCCATTTCCTTCAGCCTCTGCACCTCCGGCACAAGTCCTTCCTCTATCATGTGATCGACTCTTTCTTCAATTTTCTGATATAGCCTGCTGCGCTCATCAGTGATCACAAAATAAGAAAAATCATAGGGAGATTTCTTTTCCCGCTCCCTTTCATTATGCCTTGAAATGGGATAACCATTCAGTCTGTAAAATTCAAGCGCCCGGATCAGGCGCTTTCGGTTATGAGGATGAATGACCTCTGCCGATCTGGGATCTACAAGGCAAAGCTGACTGTAGAGCGCATCAAGGCCCTTCTCATCTGCTTCCTGTTCCAGCCTGCTTCTGATTTCACTGTGATCCTCTTCTCCCTCAAAGGCAATATCGTATAAAAGAGCCTGGATATAAAATCCCGTTCCTCCCACCACAATGGGAATGTTTCCTCTGGAAGAAATCTCCTTTATAGCCTGTCTTGCAAGCGACTGAAAAAGAAATACATTAAATTCTTCCGTGGGCTCTAATATATCAATGAGATGATGGGGAACCCCTTCCATTTCAGAAGCTGTGATCTTAGCGGATCCTATATCCATATGCCTGTAAACCTGCATGGAATCTGCGGAAATGATTTCTCCCCCGATCCTCTTGGCAAGCAGAATGGACAAGGCCGTTTTTCCCACTGCCGTAGGGCCTGCAAGCACGATTAATTTATTTTTATCCCTCAGCTCAGACAATCCTCTTAAATTTCCTTTCCAGTTCATATTTGCTCATAGAAATGATCGTCGGCCTTCCATGAGGACAGTGGTAAGGATCCTTTAAGGAAAGCAGTTCTCCGATCAGCGCCTTTGCTTCCTCCTCTGTAAGGCGGTGATTTCCTTTAACGGCAGCTTTGCAGGCCATGGTGGCAAGCTTCTGCAAAATCACATCATGACTGCCTTTCAGCGGATCCTCCATCATTTCATCCAGCAGAGAAACAAAAAATTCTTTTTCATTACAGCCATATAGATCAACCGGCATGCTTCTGATGGCAATGCTGTCGCTGCCAAAATCCTCCAGTTCAAATCCAAGGGCTTCAAAGTCCTTCTCATGCTCTGCCAGGATCTGTCTTTCTTTTCCTGTAAGACTGACGATAACCGGCGGATTCAGGAGCTGGGAAGAAATCTGTTTTTCTTCCAGCTGTTTGACGAAACGCTCATACTTCACCTTTTCATGGGCCGCATGCTGATCAATGATAAACAGCTTATCCTTCAAGGTAACTAACCAGTATGTTTCAAAAATCTGGCCGATAATGTGGTACTCCTTTGTAGACTCTTCTGTCAGGAAGCGTTCCTCAAACAAATCCATCTGAACCGGTTTTTCTACCAGAATATGCTCTGATGCCTTGATCACATTTCCATGGATCGCAACAGGACTTTCCTCTGTCTCTGTTCCCAGGATCTTTAAAGGTGGGATCCGTTTCATAAAATCAGATACCGTAGGCTGCTTGGGCAGTTCCATTTGGGCTGCCGCAGTATGGTACTCCTGAGGCTTATCCAAAAGAGCATTTTCCTTTAACAGCTCGCTCCTTCTTACCTCAAAGGGTTCCGGGGCAAGCGAGGGTGAAGGCGGCTCCTCCTTCGGCGCCGGTGTCAGCTTCACATCAGGAATCAGTTCCTGCTCATGCAGCTTCTGTGCCACTTCCCTGGACAGGGCTTCATAAATTTTCACTGCCCCGTGAAGCCGGATCTCCATTTTGGAGGGATGTACATTTACATCAATGGCAGATGGGTCAATAGAAAAATGCAAAACAAAAAACGGGAATTTATGCTGCATAAGGTAAGCTCTGTAGCCCTCTTCCATTGCCCTGATCAGTGTGTCATTCCGTACATATCTTCCATTCACATAGGTGGTTTCAAAATTTCTGTTGGAACGGTTCAGTTCCGGCCTGCCCAGATAGCCTTTCACAGCAAAAGCTTCTTCCTCTAAGGAAAAAGGGATCAGGCAGTCTGCGCTTTCGCGTCCGTATATCCGATAAATAATCTCTTTCAGATCTCCGTTCCCAGAGGTATGGAAACGAAGCTGACCATTGGCAATAAATTTCACGGAAATGTCCGGATGTGACAAAGCCAGATGCTCCATCATATCTGCCACATATCCGCCTTCTGTCTGGGGCTGCTTTAAAAACTTCTTTCTGGCCGGCGTGTTGAAAAAAAGATTTCGAACGAGAAATGTCGTGCCGTTAGGCGCTCCGATCTCCTCCGGTTCTTCTCCCTGTCCGCCCGCAATGCAAAACCGGATCCCGGTCAGCTCTTCCTTGGTCTTTGTAATCACTTCCACCTCGGAAACCGCAGCAATACTTGAGAGTGCTTCCCCTCTAAACCCTAGGCTGACCGTTTTTTCCAGATCTTCTATAGAGGAAATTTTACTGGTAGCATGACGCAGAAAAGCCTTTTGTATCTGATCCTTTGGAATTCCACAACCGTTATCCGTCACGCGGATCAGGCTGCTTCCTCCGTCCTTAATTTCAATGGTGACTGCGGTGGCCCCTGCATCAATGGCATTTTCGGTAAGCTCTTTCACCACATTTAAAGGGCGTTCCACCACCTCTCCCGCTGCAATCTTATCAATGGTCATCTGGTTTAAAATATGAATATCCGGCACAGTAAAGGATCTCCTTTCCCAGTTTTAAAATGATCCCCAACGGTTTTTTAACTTATTTTGGAGACGATATAAGGTGTTCAGTGCATCTAATGGGGTTAAGGTCGAAATATCAATATCCTGAAGCTCCTTTAAAACATCCTCGTCCTTAACGGTATCGAACAGAGACATCTGGCTTAAGTCCACCTCATCATATTTCACGGCCTTGCTCTTTGACCGTCCATCCTTCTGATCAACAGCTATGCTCTGTACCTTTTCCAGAATATCGTTATCACAAAGCTGATTGACGATTTCCTTCGCCCTGTCAATCACCATATCGGGAACTCCCGCAAGCTTGGCCACCTGGATGCCATAGCTTTTATCAGCCCCCCCTTTTACGATTTTCCGGAGGAAAACAATGTCATCTCCCTTTTCCTTCACCGCAATGCAGTAATTATTCACATTGCTCATTTTCCCTTCCAGTTCCGTAAGCTCATGATAGTGGGTTGCAAACAGTGTTTTGGCTCCCAGCAGTTTTTTGTTGCTGATATGCTCGATCACTGCCCATGCAATGGAAAGGCCGTCAAAGGTGGACGTTCCTCTTCCGATCTCATCTAAGATCAGCAGGCTGTCTGCAGTGGCATTTCTAAGGATATTGGCAACCTCGTTCATTTCCACCATAAAGGTGCTTTGCCCGCTGGCAAGATCATCTGATGCTCCTACCCGGGTAAAGATCCTGTCCACAAGGCCGATATTTGCACTGTCGGCCGGGACAAAGCATCCAACCTGCGCCATCAGCACGATCAGGGCAACCTGCCTCATATAAGTGGATTTTCCGGCCATATTTGGGCCGGTGATCACAGAAACACAATATTTGTGGTTATCCAGATAGGTGTCATTGGAAATAAACATATCTCCGCTTATCATCTGTTCCACCACAGGATGGCGGCCTGCCTTAATATCGATCACACCCTTTTCATTGATGGAAGGGCGTACAAACCGGTTTCTTTCCGCAACCAGGGAAAAGGACGCAAGCACATCCAGTTTTGCTATGGCCTTGGCCGTCTTCTGGATCCGTTCCATTTCCCCTGCAATGGCGTCCCGGATCTTCACAAACAGATCGTATTCCAGGGTAAAGAGCTTATCCTCCGCATTCAGGATCATATCCTCCAGCTCTTTTAATCTGGCATTGGTATATCTTTCAGCATTTGCTAAGGTCTGCTTTCTTGTATAATCCTCCGGCACAAGATCCTTGTAAGAATTTGTGACTTCAAAATAATAGCCAAACACCTTGTTATATTTGATTTTCAGATTTTTGATCCCCGTGCGCTCCCTGTCTTCTTCCTCCAGCTTTGCCAGCCAGTCTTTCCCTTCTGTCTTTGCATGACGGAGCGTATCGATGGTTTCATCAAAGCCTTCCCTGATAATCCCGCCCTCTTTTACGGCAACGGAAGGCTCCTCCAATATTGCATTTTCAATGAGGGTACAGATATCCGACAAATCATCGATCTCACTTTGGATTTCCAGGAGAAGCTCCGGATCAAAATCCTTCAGCGCCGTCTTAATATGGGGAAGCATCTTCAGGGAATTGCGGAATGCGATCAGATCCCTTGGATTTGCCGTTTTATAGCTTACTTTTCCAAGCAGACGCTCCAAGTCATATATGGGATTTAAATACTCCCTGATCTCATCCCTGTTCATGGCTTTTTGGCAAAGCGCTTCCACGGCATCTAAACGTTTTTCGATTGCAGGCCGGTCGATCAAGGGCTGCTCTAAATACTGGCGCATGGTCCTTGCGCCCATTGCCGTCTTTGTTTTGTCCAGCACCCACAAAAGGGAACCTCTCTTCTGCTTTTCACGGATGGTCTCTGTCAGCTCCAGGTTTCTTCTTGTAGAGCTGTCAAGAAGCATGTACCTGCTGGTAAGATAAGGGTATAAATGTGTCAGATGGGAAAGATCTGTTTTCTGGGTATCCGTCAGGTAAAGCATCAGCGCTCCCGCGGCAATCAGTCCTGCGGGAAAATCTTCAATCCCCATCCCCTGCAGACTTGTTACATGAAAGTGCTTTAAAAGACTTCTTCTGCATTTATCCTCATCAAAAAAATGAGCCTCCAAGGGATATACCGCAATATGAAGCCGTCCCTTCAGATCGTCCACATCGATCCCGCTCATAAAAAAGGCATCATTACACACGATTTCACTGGGGCCGTATTTATTGATCTCGTCTAAAAGCTTCCTGGTATCGGAAGCCTCTGTGAGATAATAATCCCCGGTAGTGACATCTACAATGGAAATGCCGCTTTTTCCTTCAAAATAGGCAATACACATCAGGAAATTATTTTTGCTTTCATCCATTGCCTGAACATTTAAATTTGTTCCCGGCGTTACAACACGGATCACATCCCTTTTCACAAGCCCTTTGGCAAGCTTGGGATCTTCAAGCTGTTCGCAGATTGCAACCTTATATCCCTTTGATACCAGCTTGTTTAAATAAGTGTCCACTGCGTGATAGGGAACCCCGCACATAGGCGCCCGTTCCTCAAGTCCGCAGCTTTTTCCTGTCAAGGCAATTTCCAGTTCCTTTGATGCGATCTGGGCATCCTCAAAAAACATTTCATAAAAATCGCCCAGTCGGTAAAACAAAATACAATCCTGATATTCCTGTTTTGTCTCCAGATATTTCTTCATCATGGGAGTCATTTCAGGAGTAATTTCCGTGGCCATTTGTCACCATACCTTTCTTTTGTCAAAAAGCGTCCTCTCTATTCTGCAAGCTCGCCCAGGTAATAAAAACCGTGGCATTCCCTTAAAAAGACAGGGACGATTTTCCCGATCAGTTCTCTGCCTCCCTTAAAATGCACAATGGTATTGTTCGATAACCGACCGGTGAGCAGCGTTTCGTCCTGTGCGTTTACCTCCTCTACCAGTGCATCCATTGTCTGTCCTTCCAGTCTGGATACCCGCTCCCGGGCCGTATCCTGTACGGTCTTTAAAACACGGTCAAAGCCTTCTTTTACAAGATCCTCCGGAACTGGTCCCATCGCTGCTGCGGGAGTTCCGGTACGGGGCGAATAGATAAAGGTAAAGGCGTTATCATACTGCACCTGTCTGATCACATCAATGGTTTCGTCTACATCCTCCCTGGTTTCCCCCGGGAACCCTACAATAATATCCGTAGTCAGGGAAATGTCCGGAATTTCTCTTCTGATTTTTTGTGCAAGAGCCAGATACTGTTCCTTCGTGTATCTTCTGTTCATTGCCTTTAAGATTTTGGTAGAACCGGACTGAAGAGGCAAATGAAGATGCTTACAGATCTTTTTGGAATTTTTCATAACCTCGATCAGTTCGTTGGAAAGATCCTTTGGATGAGAGGTCATAAAACGGATCCGTTCCAGGCCTTCAATCTGCTCGATCTCCTTAAGAAGCTGTGCAAAGGATACCGGCTGCTCAAGGTTTTTTCCGTAGGAATTTACATTCTGCCCAAGCAGCATGATCTCCACCACGCCATCCTTTACCAGCATCTCGATTTCCCGGATAATATCCTTTGGACTGCGGCTCCGTTCTCTTCCCCTGACATAGGGTACAATACAATAACTGCAAAAATTATTGCATCCAAACATAATGTTGATACCGGATTTAAAGAAATATTTCCGATCCGTCGGAAGCTCCTCCACGATCTGATCCGTGTCCTTCCAGATGTCAATGACCATGCCGTCCGCTTCAAACATCGCGACTAAAAGCTCTGCAAACTTATAAATATTGTGAGTACCAAAAATAAGATCCACAAACAAATAGCTTGTCCGTATTTTTTCAATCACAGAAGGCTCCTGCATCATACAGCCGCATAAGGCGATCTTTTTGCCCGGCATTTTCTTTTTCATGGCATGCAGATGCCCAAGTCTGCCATAAACTCTCTGATTTGCATTATCTCTCACAGTGCAGGTATTATATATTACGAAGTCTGCGCCCTCGTCTTCTGTCAGTTCATAGCCTACTTTTTCCAGAATTCCTGCAAGCTTTTCCGAGTCCCTTGCATTCATCTGGCAGCCAAAGGTCGTCACGCAGCAGGTAGGCTTTCGTCCCAGGCTCTCGCCAAGGTGTGCAACATATTTCCGTGCCTTTTCCATATATGCAAACTGGCGGGCTGTTTCTTCTCCGCCGGAAAGCTTTTGTGTAAAACTATTTTCCATTGTAATCTCCATTTCTGCGTTTGTATACGCATCATTTCCTAAATTTCCACTACATGATAAAGAATTTCATTTCCCCGCTTGCCGCTGCGCTCTAATAGCTGTAAATAAGTTAAAACATGAATTACCGTTCTGGCAATCTCCCTCCGCTCACCCACTGCCTTTCCAAACTCCCTGACGGAAAAGGGCTCCGGCAGATCATAGGGGATCAGCATCAGATAATCCTCGATCCGTTCAAAACGTATTTCATCGATCAAAGACACGGGAATGCGGTCATAGCGGCAGGAGCCTTTCTTTTTGTCTCTGCTCCAACCGTTTAAAAGCCGGTATTCCACGATTTCAAGCATGGGAAAACACAAACGCAGATTGGGATCCGGCAAAAAGGATTTTATCTTGTATAACTCATAAAAAGCTCTGTAAACAGAGCCTTTTACGGTACTTTTCCTTGGTTTTGAGCATTCACCTGTTTCTTCATCTGGGAACAGGATAAACAATGGTCACCGGATACTGAGGAAGAAATGTATTCAGCTTGTCCCGCATCTTGTTAAAATTTCCTGTCTGGATCTCAATGATCTCTTCCCCTGTAAATATATCTGCAATGTAGCCTGCCACCGGTATTTCCTGCATGGATGGATCCGGCGCATAATAATCCTTAAATATGACATGAACCGTTTTTTCCTGATAGGTTCCGATCCCTGCACGGGCTCTCTTTTCATGCGTGATCCGATCCTTGATTGCATCAAAGCGTTCCGTATCCATTCCGGCTTATTTCCTTTCCAGGAAAAGCTTTCTTGAAATGAAGTTATAAACCATAACAACAC
>ENA-OUQC01001853-OUQC01001853.1-human-gut-metagenome-genome-assembly--contig:-NODE-1853-length-10093-cov-2.997310_pt1 | contig 10093 bp, 7 predicted proteins | sample MGYA00237942_ERZ548815 | MGnify/ENA primary metagenome ERZ548815 (study PRJEB26490, sample SAMN05194722) | human gut metagenome | biome: terrestrial biome; feature: human-associated habitat; material... | reverse complement strand
CCACACAGCCACAGGCCGGGCGGCGGAGGTCATGGGCCTCGGCTCCGTCACCGGCACCATCGAGGTGGGCAAGTGCGCCGACCTCATCGTGACCCGGGAGGACCCCCTGGCGGACCTCCGGGCCCTGCGGAGCATCGACCTGGTGGTGGCCCGGGGCCGCCGCTATGACGCCCCCCGGGTGAAGCATAACGCCCTGGTCACGGCGGAGCTGGACAGGTTCCTGCCCGGAAACGACTGAGATCCCATTCCCGCGCTGCGGAAAATACCCGCCTGCGGCGGAAAAGGAGGAGCATATGGAGTATCGTACCCTGCCCCACGGAGGGGAGAAGATCGGCGTCATCGGCACCGTCGGTCGCGGCTTCAACACCGTCATCGAGCCCGCTTTCGATCTGAAGCTGGGTGAGGTCGGCTGCATCAATTGCGGTCAGTGCATCATGGCCTGCCCCGTCGGCGCGCTGCATGAAAAGGACAACACGCAGGATGTTTGGAACGCCCTGGGCGATCCCACCAAGCACGTTGTCGTGCAGCCCGCTCCCGCCGTGCGCGTTGCGCTGGGCGAAGAGTTCGATATGCCCATGGGCACCCGCGTCACCGGCAAACTGGCCGCTGCGCTCCGCCGTCTGGGCTTCGATAAGGTCTTTGACACTGATTACGGCGCAGACTTGACCATCATGGAAGAGGGCACCGAGCTGCTCAACCGCATTAAGAATGGCGGTGTGCTGCCGATGATTACTTCCTGCAGCCCCGGCTGGATCAAGTACATTGAGCACTATTACCCTGAGTTCCTGCCGAACCTGTCTTCCTGCAAGTCTCCGCACGAGATGCTGGGCGCTGTCATCAAGAGCTACTACGCTGAGACCAACCACATTGATCCTAAGGACATCTACGTTGTGTCCGTCATGCCTTGTGTGGCTAAGAAGTTCGAGGCGCAGCGTCCCGAGCTGTCTAACGGCGGCCTTCAGGATGTTGATGCGGTTATCACCACCCGTGAGCTGGCCCGCATGATCAAGGAAGCCGGCATCGACTTCGTGAACCTGCCTGACGAGAGCTTCGACGCGATGCTGGGCGAGTCCACCGGCGCTGCCGATATCTTCGGCGCGACCGGCGGCGTTATGGAAGCCGCTCTGCGTACCGTCGCGGATATCCTTGAGGGCAAGGACCTTGACAACATCGAGTACACCGCGGTTCGCGGCATCGAGGGCGTCAAGGAAGCGTCCGTCACCATCGCCGGCAAGGAAATCAAGCTGGCTGTGGCCAACGGCACCGGCAATGCCAAGATCCTGATGGAGAAGATGAAGAACGGCGAAGCCGACTACACCTTCATTGAGGTCATGGGCTGCCCCGGCGGCTGCGTCACCGGCGGCGGTCAGCCGATCGTGCCCTCGCGCGACCGCATGAAGGTCGATCCCCGCGTGGTGCGCGCCAAGGCGCTCTACACCGAGGACGAGTCCAAGGCGCAGCGCAAGTCTCATAAGAATGCCGCTGTGCAGAAGCTGTACGAGGATTACCTCGGTCAGCCCAACAGCCACAAGGCACATGAGCTGCTGCATACCCACTATGTGGATCGCTCCGGCAAGTAAGGTTTGATTTGAACGGAGGACAGGAATTTTTTCCTGTCCTCCGTTTTTGTAAACCAGAAAACCACTCGCTAGGCGAGTGGTTCAGCGAAAGCCTATTGGTGATGATGAAAAAAGTAGCACCAAAGAATAATTTGAGTTTAGTTGGATCAAAAAAGGAGAAGGCAGTTTTCCACATTCGAGGACCTATAAGTTCCCTTTTATTGAATAATATGGTAAGGAGAAATGCGATGCGGTTCTGTATTTTTCCCCAGGGAGATTAATTAGCAGGAGCGCCGTGGTTTGCGCGGCAGAATGCCAACGATTAATAAATGCCGCAGTCCAGAAAAACTATCTCCCCTCAAAATCACTTTTGCTGTGAAAATACCGCACCTTGGAAGGCGGAATGCCGAAGCGTTTTTTGAAGGAAGAGGTGAAATAGGTTCGGCTGGAATAACCGCAGCGCTGGCAGACCTCCTGAATGGGAATGGAGTCGCTGCCGCTCAGTAGTTTGTAGGCGTAGAGGAGGCGCTTTTCCGCGAGGTATTGCGGGAAGGAACAGCGAACCTCCTGATTGAACAGCTTGCTGAAATACTGCGGAGAGATGTGAAAAGTATCGGCTACTTGCTGCGCGGACAGATCCGTGTCCCCAAAGTGCTGCTCAATATACTGCAGTGCTTCCTCCATACAGACGCCGGCACGCCGTTGCTCTGCCTGCTGATAGGCATTGGATACGAGGTTGACCCACTTCATACACCAGTCGAAGAGCTGCTGCCGCGTCTCCATCGACTCCAGCTGCATGCCCAACATCTCCTGAATTCCAATCTCGAGTTGAAGATGAACGCAGAGCGCATCCAATTTGGTGGCGAACTCTTGCATTGCATGTGTGAGGGCGGAATATGTGCCCTGCCAAAGCAGATCCAGGAAGGCATCCACATACTGGGCGCAGTCTCCTTCCTGACGCAGAATGGCCTGTACCGCGTCCTCGATAGCCGACTTGATCTGCGAACCGCTGACGGAGAGTTGGGAGGCGCACATGCTGGGCAGGATCAGTTTACCCAGACCCAGGATGAGACGCTGGTCCGTGCAGGAGAGGGCTTGTAAATAGGCGCCACGGAGATTTTGCAGGTTGTCTATGGGATAACTGATGCCCATCGTGAAGGAGAGATCGCAGTCGCGTTTCCATGTTTCAAAATTCTGTTGAATGATTTGGAGGGATTGATCGAGCAAAGGCTGCGCATCGCCCCGCACGGAGAGCAAGCCGGAGACCAGATTCGGATCATTTTGCACCAAGACGCAGTGTACGCCGGAAGGAACTGCCCATTGCAGAAGCCTTACGGCTTTTTTTAGTTTGAACAGCATCAAATCGGTTGCCTCGCTCTGAAAGGAGGCGCCGTCTGCGCGCAGGACGACCGCGCGATACAGCGTGTGGTCCTGGAGCAAAACCTGATGCTTGAGCAGTTCATTCAGCAGAAACGCTTCGTCCTGCAGCTGCACGCGCGTAAAGAGTTTGGTCAGCAAGCTGTAGTTCATCATTTCACGCGAGGTTTCCTGCAACGCGTCCAAGCTGTGCAGCACGGAATCGACTTGGTGCCGGAAACTGCTCGGCACGTCCAGGCGCTCTCGCTTGGACAAGGAATTCAGGCGAATGACCAGCTGACGCAAGGGCGAGAACAGATTCTTCAGCAGATATGCGCTCAGACCGCTTACAACGAGTATAGAGAGAATAGTTGTTAGCTTGACGGACGTCCACGCGGGGTTGGAAAAAACGGCCGAAAACCCAAGTCCCACAGAATAGGTTTGAGATGATTGAATTTCTTCAGAAGTCAAGACCTTCGCAAATTGTGCGGCATTGTTGCTGAAGACGACTTGATTCTGTGCATTTATGAGCAGAATATCTGTGCTGTCGCGATAGAGATCGTGGATGACGGGAATTTGGGAAATGCGATCCATGTCCAGATCGACGATGATGCAGGCCGGGGAATTTTGCTGATCCACATACCAGATTAGGCTCAACACCCGGCGGCTTCGGCCGCTGGGATTCGTGCAGACTCTGGGAATCGGTTCCAAGGCAGGGGAGTCCTTGGCCAACGCAAAGAGGTCTTCTTCAGACTCTACATAAGAAGTTTCAGGAACGCGGAGGACGACCTGGTTATGCGAGTAAAGGGAGATGGAGCTGATGTAGGGCTGTACAATCAAGGAATTTTGCAGATAGGCGGAGGCTTCTTTGAGCGCAGAGGCAGAAACCTGCCGGCTGTTGAGCATTTTAATGATGCTGGGCTGTAGGCTCGCCTCCATGGCGGTGGATTTCCCGGTTTGAATTGCGCCCTCCAGGGCGGTTCCTGCGAGTTCTGCGCGTAGCTGCGCCTGTTTCACAAAGGCGGAATACCGCAGAAAGATTCCCTGAATCAGAAGAAAACCGCACAGCGCCCATAGAAACAACAGAGGGAGCGTATAACGCAGCGACTGAAAAAAGGATTTGGAACGAGGTTTCAGGAGAACGTTGTGAGTTACCATCGGCAAAGCCTCCTTCCGTGTATGTGGTTGTCTGCATATAACGAGTATATCAAGAAAAACAATGAATGTAAATATTTCATGAAAATAGGCGATAAAAATATACATACATGAAAAAAACGAACAATCGAAAATGTGTTGGTAAGTCACAAGATGCGGGAAAAAGATACGCCACTGGAAAGATTTTCCCTTGTCATAGACAAAGAAAATCCTCTATACTGAGAGCAATCCCAGATTCTAAACAGCAAAAAAAGATAAGGCGGTGAAAACAACATGGTCAGTCGCACAATTTCCGTGAGCAAGTCCAAAGTCGCCAAGCGAAAACAACCGGAACTCATCCGGAACGCCCCGGCCTATGCCATGTGCATTCCCAGCCTGCTGTACTTCCTTCTCTTCAGCTATATTCCGATGGCCGGGATTGTGCTCGTCTTCAAGGACTATAACGTTGTGGATGGCATCTTCGGCAGCCCGTGGACGGACCCCTGGTACAACAACTTTCGCTTTTTCTTTTCCAGTTCCCGCGTTTTGAAGGTCACTTGCAACACGCTGATTCTCAACCTTTTCTTTCTGGTCACGAGTTTGGTCTGTCAAATGGGGCTGGCGATCCTGTTGAATGAACTGCGGATCAGCTCCATCAAGAAACTTTCCCAGTCCATTGTTTTCCTGCCGTACTTCATGTCCTGGGTGGTCGTGGGCGGTATTGTGTACAGCTTTTTCTCCAATGAATACGGCGTGGTCAACAGCACGTTGCGCTCACTGGGGATGGAACCTGTGAAATGGTACCAATCCCCGCAGTATTGGAGAACGATCCTGATCATTGCACACATCTGGAAGTGGACGGGTTACGGTTCGGTCATCTACATGGCGGCGATCATGGGAATCGACCCGACGCTTTACGAGTCGGCGACGATTGACGGTGCGAACCGCTTCAAGCAGGCCTGGCTGATCACGGTGCCACTGCTCAAGCCGACGGCGGTGATTCTGGTCCTCATGTCGATCGGCAGGATCTTCTTCGGGGATTTCGGTATGGTCTACGGCATCGCGCGCGACAACGGGATCATCCTGGAGAACATCGAGGTCATCGACACCTACGTCTACCGTTCCATGCGGGTTACTGGCGACTTCTCCCTGTCCACGGCAATTGGCATGTACCAATCGTTCATGGGGCTGGTGTTGCTGACGCTTGCCAACTGGGTCGCCAAGAAGATCAACGACGGCACAGGACTGTTTTGAGAGGAGGAATCGGCATGGCAAAAGAAAAGGCGTCCATCCGGGTTCCCATTGGAGACAAGATATTTCGCGCGATTTCCTACGTGATCTGCATCATATTTGCATTGGCGTGCCTGTATCCGCTCCTTCTCGTCCTGGCCGTTTCGTTTTCGCAGGAGTATTACATCGGCTTGTACGGCTACCGGCTGATTCCCTATGAGTTTTCTCTCGACACCTATCGATACATCTTCCGTACCTCGGGCCTGGACTTCCTGCGCTCCTTCGGCATTTCGGTCGGCGTCATGGCGACAGGAACACTGACGAGCCTTCTGGTTACGGTTCCCCTGGCCTACGTGCTGTCCCTGAAATCCATCAAATATCGCAATGCCCTGAGCTTTTACTGCTATTTCACCACGATCTTTTCGGCGGGCCTCGTCCCTTGGTACATAACCTGTGTGCGCATCTACAATCTCTCCGACACGTTCTGGGCTCTGTTCCTCCCCTATGCAGTCTCGGTATTCTTCATGTTTGTGCTTCGATCGTCATTTGCGCAGCTGCCCGAGGAGATCGTAGAAGCGGCAAAGATCGATGGTGCGGGGGAGGTGGCGATCCTCTTCCGCATTGCTATCCCACTGACGGTCACGCCCATCATCACCGTGGGGTTCCTCTACGCGCTGCAGTATTGGAACGACTGGTACCTGACCCTCATGTTCATCAACAACCGCATGCTTTATCCGCTGCAGTTCCGGCTTTACTCCATCTTGACAAACACGGAGGGGCTCTCCGCCGCGCAGGCCCAGTCCGCAGCCGGATACATGCAGGTGCCGACCGAGACGGTCAAGATGGCGACAACCGTGCTGACGATCATGCCCATCCTCTTCCTGTATCCCTTTGTGCAGCGGTACTTCGTACAAGGCATTACCATCGGCGCCGTAAAGGGCTGATGTTGGTAGCGCAGCGACTCAAAAAAGGAGGTCGAAATCATGAAACGCATCGCAATCCTGCTCCTGGTACTCCTGTTCCTGCTCACAGCTTGTACCGCCGCACCCTCTATGGGGACGCCTCCCGCCTCGACCTCGAGTGCGGAGGCGGTCAACCTGGAGCCCTACGTGATGACGGTGCTCTACCCCGGCGACATTACGCCGCGCATGGAGAGCTTCATCGCGGGCGAGTTCAACCAGCGCATGACCGAGGAGCTGAACCTCACTGTGGAGATCAGCTACTCCCCCTGGGGCGAATATTTCAACAAGCTGGACCTGATGCTTTCTTCCGGGGAGCCGATCGACTGGTACTGGGATGGTGCCAGTTCTTTTGCTAAGCACTTGTCGAAGAAGCACTGCGTGAAGCTGGACGACCTGCTGCAAAACTACGGCAAGGACGTTCTGCGCATGATCCCGGAGGAGAACTGGACAGCTACCACCAACGATGGAAAGATCATGGCCATCCCCTCCCAGGCCATGCCGCAGGGTGATAAGTTCTACACCATCCTGGCAAGGACCGATCTGATGGAGAGCGTCGGCGTGCAGAGCTTCTCCACACTGGAGGAGTTCGAGAGCCTCATGGGGCAGGTATCCGAGGCGCATCCGGACGTCACCATGCTCGCGGGCGCGATTAATGGGCCGTTAATTCGGTGGTTCTCACCTGATACGCACATTCGCACCCAGAATTACGTTTATGTGATCGAGAACGAAGAGGGGACCCAGGCGTACAGCCTCTTTGAGAACAAGGAGCTGATGCGCAGCATCAACAACAAGATGGCAGAGTGGGTCGAAAAGGGTTGGGTCCCGGAAAAGGTCCTGACCGAACGGAACAATGACGTGACACGCATGGACAACGGCAACTACGCATTCATGGTCGGCGCCATCTTGCGGCCGCAGGAGCGACTGCCCTCCGTGCGCAAGAACGCGCCCGACGCGCAGTTGCGCGAGTTCTCCTTCGGTGACCAGCCGCGATACAAGGAGCTGGCCTCCAATGAGTTCCTTTACATTACGCCCCAGTGCGGAAATCCGAAGCGGGTCATGATGTTCTTCAACTGGATCTATCAGACGGAGGAAAACTTCCTGTTCACGTGCTACGGCGTGGAGGGAAAGGACTACACACTGAACGAGAACGGCAGCATCGAGCGCCTGAGCAAGGACGACCTCTGGTATGACTGGATGTTCAACAACATCGCCTATGCCAAGTTCTCCAGCGATGTCAATCCGGATTTCGTCAGCGATCTGGAGCACTGGGAGGACGACACGAAGCTGAGCAAGCTCTACGGCTTTGCATTCGACAACACACCCGTAAAGTCGGAGGTTGCACAGATCGACTCCATTTGGAAGAACAAGGTGCTTCCGCTGGTGGATGGATTCGTGGACTTCGACTCGAACTACGACGCAATCCTTGCCGAACTCAAGGCGGCCGGAATCGACCGCTACACCGAGGAATTCACAAAGCAGCTCACGGAATATCACGCGGCGAGCGGCAGCTAAAGGAGGGAGAAAACCATGCCCAAGAATTTGCTGCGCGCCCGGGGATCCAGCGCGATCCCCATGACGCCCTTTGACGAGACGGACGCCATTGACGTATCTGCGCTGCGGCGTGAGATCGAGTTCATCCTGGAGGCCGGGGCAGCGAGCATCTGCGTGCCTGTGATGGTCAGCGAGTTCGACACGCTCAGCGAGAAGGAACGCAAGCTCATGGTGGAGGTAACCTGCGACGTAGTCGCCGGGCGCCGGCCCGTCATCGCCTGCGCAACCGCGCCAAACGCACTGCAGGCGGCAGAGTACGGCCGGTTTGCGGCGACCTGCGGTGCAGACGCCGTCATCTCCATGGCGCCAAAGGGTTATGAGCTAAACCGCGTAAAGGACTATTTCCGCCGCCTCTCGGAAGAGAGCGGGTTGCCAACGATGATCCAGAACGCGGGAATTCCCGGCGTGCAGCTCTCCGCAGGGCAGATCGCGCAGCTGACGCAGGAGATCCCCGGCGTGACATGGGTGAAGCAGGAGGTGCCTCCGGGCCCGCAAGGCATCACGGAGGTTGTACAGGCCTGCGGCGCGGGACTGGTCGGCGTGATGAGCGGATTTGGGGCGCAGTATTCTCCGACGGACATCGCCCGCGGCGTCACCGCGACCATCCATGCGTGCGAGGTGTGCGACGTTGTCCAGCGCGTTTGGGACTTGTTCGACGTGGGAAAGGAAGACGAGGGAAGAGCCCTGCACTACGCGATCCTGCCGGCGCTGCAGCTGGAGAGCCTGATGGGCATGCTCTTTGCCAAGGAGGTCATGGTGCGCCGCGGCGTGTTCGAACGGAAGCATGTCCGGCTGCGCACGAGGACCCGCCCGCTGCACTCGCTGGATCTCCAGGAAATCGATCGGGTCTGGGAGAGAACCCGGAGTCTGCTGAAATTCTAAAAAACGCAAGGAGGAAGTCATTCATGAGCCAACAGCACAACTACGAGGAAACCCTGCAGTACGTCAATACCTGCTCGAAGCCGTCGGAGCTGCGCATCACGGATATGCGCTTTGCGAACCTCGCGGGCGCGCCGTATCCCTGCGAGATCCTGAAGCTCTACACTAACCAAGGCATCGTGGGGTTTGGCGAGGTGCGCGACATGGCCTCCAAGACCTACGCGCTCATGCTCAAGGGCCGCATACTGGGCGAGAATCCTTGCAACATCGATAAAATCTTCCGCCGGATCAAGCAGTTCGGCTTCCACGGCCGGCAGGGCGGCGGCGTGAGCGGCATCGAGATCGCCCTCTGGGATCCGGCAGGAAAGGCGTATGGTATCCCCGTGTATAACATGCTCGGCGGCAAGTTCCGGGACAAGATGCGCATCTACTGCGATACGGATGCAGATATGACTGAAGACCGCACCGAAGGCGAGGCGATGGGCTTTGCACTGAAAAAGCGCCTGGAGCGCGGCTACACGCTGCTGAAGATGGACCTGGGCATTGGCCTCCTGATCGGCAAGGAGGGAATGCTGAATTATCCCATTGGCTACATGGAGGAGCGGGCGGCCTATTCCAAGAAAGCGAACGAGATGTATCCGCCGGTATGGGGTGATGACTTTGAGGCGGCGCGCCGGCAGGTTCGGACGATCACGGATCGGGAGGAGCTGGCCATCCGCAACGCCATCCGGCAGGCCATCGGCGCTGTCGAGGCGGATGTGGCCGCGACGCTGGCCGCAAATATGGACCATATGGTCATACCAAAGGAGTATCAACATGCTGAGTGAACTGGAAAAAGGACTTGGGTATGTCTTTCACGACAAGGCCCTTCTGACAAACGCGCTGACCCACAGCTCCTATGCCAATGAGAACCGTGACCGCGGCATTCATGACAATGAACGGCTGGAATTTCTGGGCGATGCCATTTTGGGCTTCGTCGTGGCGGACTATCTGTACCGCAGCTTCCCAGACAAGCCCGAGGGCGAGCTGACCCGCATCCGCGCGGATCTGGTCTGCGAAAAGAATCTGGCCCGCGCGGCTGCAACCATCCGGCTGGGCAGCTTCCTGCTGCTCGGCCACGGCGAGGAGCACGGCGGCGGCCGCAAGCGCGACTCCATCGTCTCCGACGCTATGGAGTCCGTCATCGCGGCAAGCTATATGGACGGCGGCTTCTCCGCAGCCAAGGAGATCATCGACCGCCTGATCCTCTGCGATGTCCCGGCCGGAAAGCCGCATAATTTTGACTACAAGACCGCTCTGCAGGAGCTGGTGCAGCGCAAGAAGGATCAGGTCCTGCGCTACGAGCTCATCGGCGAGTCCGGCCCCGACCACGACAACAAATTTGATGTCCAGGTCCTGCTCAACGGCAAGCCCTGCGGTAAG
>ENA-OUQC01001850-OUQC01001850.1-human-gut-metagenome-genome-assembly--contig:-NODE-1850-length-10116-cov-3.924858_pt1 | contig 10116 bp, 4 predicted proteins | sample MGYA00237942_ERZ548815 | MGnify/ENA primary metagenome ERZ548815 (study PRJEB26490, sample SAMN05194722) | human gut metagenome | biome: terrestrial biome; feature: human-associated habitat; material... | reverse complement strand
GCGTGGACATGCTCGGGATGCGCCGCGAGAAGAGCAGGATGAATCCCACTGAGAGCATCGAGCCGACGAACGCCGCAAGGATCAGCGTATACGACGACACAACGCCGAAGAGCTGGATGAAATAGATCATCGCAAACGCAACGACCATCTTCGCGCCGCTCGATATGCCGAGCACGAACGGCCCGGCGATCGGGTTTTCAAAAAACGTCTGCAGCAGAAAGCCCGAGAGCGAAAGCGCGCCGCCGAGGATCGCCGCCATCAGAATGCGCGGCAGGCGGATCTTCCAGATGATGTTCACCTCTGTGGGGCTGCCGGTTTTGGTGAACAGTATCTCCACGATCCGTTCGAGCGGAATGGGGATGTTGCCGATGTTGATGTTCAGCACCGTGATCAGGCAGAATGCCGCGATGAGCACAACGAACACCAGCGCATACCGGGCGCGCCGCCGCGCCTGATGCACGAGATACGCCCCGGCTTGCGCCGGGGCGGTATTAATAGGTCTTTTCTCGCTCATGGGTCAGGAAACGCGCGTGAGGAACGTCATGTCGCTCTCCGCGCCGCCGGTGAGAACGAGATGGATGTCCTGGATCATTTCGCCCACGATATCCGTCGCCTGATAGAACGACTTGCCCGTGCACCAGACGTTGCCCTCCTTCACGGCCTTGAAGTCGGCAAACAGGGCGTCTTTCGCAAGGAGCTCATCGATGCTCGAAATAGGCGCATCAATGGAGGCGTTATAAATGAGCACATCGGCATCCACGGCGTTGCCGTAGAACGTCTCCATGGTGACGGAGATGGAGGTGTTCGTCTGGTCGGTCACAAAATCCGCAAAGGCATAGTGGCCGCCCGCGAGCTCAATCATCTTGGGGATATAGTCGGTGGGCTTGCGGATGACAACGGAGCCGTCGGAGTTTACAAAGAAGAACGCCACGGTCTTGCCGGTGTTCTCAAAGCCTTCGAGCTGCGTGATGATGTCCGCCTGCTTATCGAAGAACGCTTCGGCCTCGGCATCCTTCCCGACGAGCGCGGCATAGAGCTTGAGCCATTCGGTGCGGCCGAGCGGATGCGCCTCATAGCTGGAGCGGTCAACCAGCACGGGAATGCCGAGATCCTCGATCATCTCTTTGACCTTGGGCGTGTGGTAGATCATCGTGGACTCGATCGCGAGATCGCAGTCCTCGTTAATGAGGCGCTCATAGTCGGGCTCGCTGTACTTGCCGGCGAATTCGATGTCGCCGCGCTGCATCGCTTCCACGGCGGAATCGATGTACCAGCCGGACTCGCGCGTGCCGGTGAGGCGGATGTGGTCAAGCGCATCCACGGCAGAGAAGAGCGACATGGCGGAGGTCGCCGCAAGATAGATGGTATCGATGGGCTGCTGAAGCACCGTAACGGTGCCTTCGACATTCGCCGGAACCGCCGCGCCCTCCGGCACGACGAGATAGTCCGCATCGCCGTCGATGTGGATGAGCGTATAGCCGCCCTCATAGCGGAAGAGGCGGAATACCGTGGCGTATTTGAGCGCCGTCTCCTCCGTAAAGGTCAGCCCTTCGATGACCGGCGCATCGGCTGGAGCCGCGGCGGTATCCTCCGCCGCGGGGGTCTCGGCGGCGGTCTGCGCGGGAGCCTCGGTCACCTCGGTGCCGGCGGGAGCTGTGCTCCCGCCGCAGCCGGCCATGGTCAAAAGAAGTGCCAGCGCCAGAAGAAGCGCCGAAATTCTCTTTGTCGTGTGTTTCATTCGTTAACCCTCCCGGGAGGTAATTTCGCGGATCATGCGGTTGGCCGTCGTCTCGTCGCCGAGCAGGATGCCGTAGAGATTCAGCCAGTCGGCCTGCGCGAGAGCGTCGGCCTCGTCGGCGGAGCGGTCGATGAGCATCGGGATGTCCAGCACGGCGAAGCGGTCGGCCAGATCGTACAGGCGGTCGCGGTATTCCACCGCCGTCAGCTCTTCGGCGTCGGCGGGGGCGGTTTCCTTGCGCGCTTTGAGCGTTTCCTCACTCAGCGGCAGGAGCTTGCCGGAGGTCAGCACGAGATCGGTCTCGTTCTTCACGAGCAGCTTGTACTCGGGCTTATCCCATGTGCCGCCATAGAGCGTGCTGCCGTCGGTGAGCGCCGCGGCGAGCGTTTCGTTCTCGCTCTTCTCCGCGCCGAACACCTTGACGAGATGGAGCGCTTCAAAGATATCGAGCGTATCGACGGGCGTCTCGTCCATCACATACAGGCTCTTCACCGGCAGCGTCACGATGATGAGCTGCTTTTCAAGACCCGCGGGGAGCTCCGTTCCTTCGGGCACGAGCAGGTAGCGCAGAATGTTCTGCTTATAAAGCTCGGAGACATAGTCGGCCTTGATCTGCGCATTGTCGGTGCTCTCTTCCTCGGCGACGGCTTCCTCGGTTTCCTCTGCCTCGGCGGCCTTGTCGGCCTTTTCGATCTCGGCTTTGGCCTTCTCGGTATCGAGCACCGTGTCGCTCACAACATCGATCTCCGCGAGAACGATATCGCCCTCGTAGCGGAAGAGCTTGAGATACTGCGCGTGGTCGAGCTTGATCTCCTCCTCAAACGTGAGACCCATGATCTCCGGCGCTTCGGTGCTGAGCGTGTTGGTTTTGTCGGCGTCGTCCTTCTGGTTGTTGGCGTTCGTCTTGAGCTGCACGAAGATGATGTACTCAATCTCGTGCGCGGAGGACATTTTCGTGGTCATGCCGAGAATGCGGTTGTTCTTATTGAGCTCCACGGGGATCGTGAACGTGCAGCCGTCGTTGGAGTAGTACGTGTTGCCGGAGGCCTTCACGTAGGAAAACTGCGGCGGGTTGCCGCTGCTGCTCACAAAGCGGATGGTGGCATACGCCTGGCCGTTTTTCACCGTGACCTTATCGCACACGATGCGCGTGCGGCCGGAGCCGCCGGAGAAGGAGAAGCTGTCGGGGGCGTAAGTGCCGTCCTTGAGCGTTGTGCTGTTGTTCACGCGGGAGGTGGAGCCGGTCGCGTCCGTCTCGTGGTCGGATTCATCGTCCGGCTTCGTGGGATCGGTCGGGACGGGCGTCGGGGTCGGGGTCGGTGTAGGATTCGGGTTGACGGGATCGGTCGCGTCGCCGATCTTCTTGAGACTGCTCGCATCGAACGTGACCGTGCGGTCGTACCAGATGTTGTTCTTCAGGCTGTGCGAGGAAATCGTAATGGGCTTGTCGAGCTCGGAGACGGGGATGGTGTAGGTATACTTGCCGTTCTCGTCCACGGCGAAGGGCGCCCAGTTGTCCTTGTCGTTTGCGGCCTCTTCGCCGGTGCCGGGATAGAGGTAATCGTAGCCGGTGCCGCCGAGCGTCAGCGTGGCCAGGATCGTGCCGTTCACAACGTTGAGCTTCGCGTCGATGATCTTGAACATGGCAGCACCGCATTCCGCCGTCACGGAATACTGGCCGTCCTCGGCGGAGCGCTTGAGGTTATCCATGTCCAGCGTGATGCTGCGGTCGTACCACTTGTTGTTCTTCTGGCTATGGGAGGTGACGGCCAGCGGGTTCGTCAGCTCGTCTACCGTGATGGTGTAGGTGTGCCAGTTGTCGCGCGTCTCGCCGTCGATCGTGCCGCTCACGACCTTCGCGGGCGACCACAGGCTCTTGTCAACTGCGTCGGCCTGCGTGCCGGTGCCGGGGTAGAGGTAATCGTAGCTGGTGCCGTTGAGCGTCAGCGTCACTTCATACTTGCCGTCCTTGGCCGTGATGACAACGCGGCGGACCTTGAACATGGCCGCGCCGGTCTCGGCGGTGGTGTAGTAGGTGCTGCCGTCCTTGATCTCGCCGGTTTCACCCGGATCGACCGGATCGGGGTCGGTGACACTGCCGATGCAGGGCAGATAGCGCGGGATGAGCAGATAGTCCTGCTTGGTGCTCCACTTTCCATTCTTGTCGCAGCTCACAAACGGAATTTTCTCCGCAAGAGCGCTCTTCGGCAGCGTGATGGTGAAGCACCGGTAGCTGTAAGCCTCGTCGGGATTGAGAACTTCGTAGGAAACGGCATTCGCGTCGCGCGTGGCCGCATCGTCGGTCACGGAGCCGAAGTACAGCTTGCTGTAGCCGCTGCTGCGGGTGACGTACTTGATCGTGATGGTGTTGCCGGACACGGTCAGCGTCGCGCCCGCATCGACCGGGACAACACCCTTTTCGGTGTAGCCGTAGCCGAAGAGATCGTACACGCCGTTCGTAAAGGCGGCGGCGTCAAACGTGCCGTTGAAGTTCGGAACGTTCAGGAAGTAGGACTGCGAGGTATCCCACGTGCTGTCCGTGTAGCCGAGCACGGCGGGCGTGTAGGAGCCCTGGCGTTCGGCGTTCACCGTATAGACAAACGTCGTGGTGCCGTCGCTGTTCTGCGTGCCGGAGACATAGACGGACTTATCCTTATCGCTGCGGTCGCCGAAGTACAGCTTGTCCGCGGTCTTGGAGGAGTTGGGGCCGGCCGTCTTGCCGGTGATCGTGCAGGTGATGGTGGTGCCCTTGAGCACGGCGGAGGAGGAGGTGATCTTGAAGCTCTGCTCCACCTGGCTGCCGCCGGCGAGCATGCGGATACCGGCATCGTCCATACGGGTCTCAGTATCGTCCGTCAGACGGGGCAGATAGTCGGTGAGAACCAGATAGTCCTGCTTCTCGAGCCAGCCGTTCGTGTCCTGATACCAGAGCGGCGAGTAGCGCACGAAGGGGATCTGGCTGCCGAGCGCGCTCTTCGGGAGCGTGATATAGAACACCTTGTAGTTCATGCCGATGGGCTCATAATCGGCGTAGCCGATCGCATTCGCTACGCGCGTGTCCATCGCGTCGGTCACAAGACCCATGTAGATCTTGTCGGTGTTGCTCGCGCGGGTGACCCACTTGATCGTGACGGTGTCGCCGGATACGGTCAGCGTGGACTGCGTGTCCACCGGGAAGCCGCGGTTTTCGGCCTTGTCGAGATAGGGGTAGGCGTTGCCGTAGAGATCGTATACGCCGTCGGTATAGTAGCTCAGGTCGAACGAGCGGCCGAAGTTCGGAATATTCAGGAAGTAATCCTGATTGGTGTCCCAGGTGTTGTCGGCGAAACCGATCACAGCGGGGATGGATGTGCCCTGCTTCTCGACGGGAACGCTGAAGGAGAACGTCGTTTCCAGATTGTTCACGCTGCCGGAAACGGCGGAGGACTTGTCCGCGTCGTCGCGGCTGCCGAGATAAAGCTTCGTCGCGATCTTTCCGGCATGGCGGTCGGCCATTTTGCCGGTAACGGTGCAGTAGATCGTGTCGCCGACGAGCGTGGCGGTGGAGGAGCTGATTGCAAAGCTCGACTGGGTGAAGCCGCCGGCGGCGACCATCTTCATTTCGGCATCGGAGATCTCCGTGCCGGTGTCGCCCGCGTCCGCGGGGATGGAGAGCACGAGATCTTTGCTGGTATACCATGTGCCGTCCGGCTTGCCGAGGCAGACCGGTTTTTCGGCACCGCGGCAGGAGGCGGGCAGTTCGAATTCAAATACCCAGCCGCCGTCGGAGCGCGCCGTGCCCTGTACGTAGGGAGACTTGAAGGCATCGTCCTTGGAGCCGAAGTACAGCTTATCGTAGGAGGTATTGGCCGTCTCAAAGCGGATGAGCAGCTTTTCGCCCGCGACGACCATACCGGTCTTTTTCGCGGCGAACATCTTGAACTCCGCGCGGTCCTCGACCTTCAGAACCTTGATGCCGGCTTCCTTCAGATCGTCGGGCAGCTTCGGGATCGCGGGAGCGGCCTCCGGCTTCTGCTCCGTGCCCTCGGGGATGTTTTCGGGAATGACAAGTTCAAGCGGCGCATAGGTGGTGCTGTCCGCCTTCACGGCGCACAGCGGGACGCGCGTTCCGGCGGCATCCGGGGACAGGGTAAAGTGGTAAACACCGTCCGCACCGGCCACAACAGAATACGCGCCGCCCTTGGCAAGCTCCGCGGCCAGCGCCGTTTCGCCGCCAAGATAAAGGTAGGGATAGGGGTAGCTTCCGTCCGCATCGGGGTTCACGGTGAGCGTGACATACAGCTTGCCGCCGCAGATCAGCGCCGTGGCGGATTTGACGGAGAACAGCGCAGAAACGTCGTCTTTTCCGGTCTCCGCCGCATACAGGCCGGAAATCTCCTTCTCATCGGCCGGCGCGGCAGGATATTCTTCCGCCTTGGCAGTCGAGGGAAGCGTCCCTTCGGGGATATTGGATGGAATAACAAGTTCGAGCTCGTTGGAGTTGTACTTGTTGTTTGTTTTGAGAGTGCAGATTGGGATGCGCGTTCCCGCAGCACTCGCCGGGAGAGTGAAGTGGTAGCTCTGCGTGCTTCCTTCGTCCACACCGGCTACAACGTCAAATGCGCCGCCCGCTTCGAGCTGCGCCGCAAGTTCCGTACGCGTGCCGAAATAGAGATACGCATAAGTGAACGTGCCGCCCTTATTGGGGTTCACCTGGATCGTCACATAGATCGTGTCGCCGACCTTGACTGCCGTCGCCGTATTAATTCCGAACATCGAATAGTTTTCATCAATGCCCTGCTTGGTTGCATACAGCTTGCCGCTTACGTTCTGCTCCTCACAGGGTGCCGCGGGATATTTCTTGGGCGTGGGGGCAGGATCTTCCTTTGTCGTTTCGGCTGTTGCCGTCGCGCTCGCTGAGGGTTCTGCCGAAGGCGCTTCCGTCGTTTCGGCTGTTGCCGTCGCCGAAGCCTCCGGCGAAGCGGTGGTCTCCGCGGCTTCCGTCTTTGCCGCGGGGGTCGGCGCCGCCGTGGGGGTAACCGCCGGGGCAGCAGACGTTTCCGCCGCGGGGGTGGCCGCCGGAGATGCGGACGCTTCCGCCTCTGCCGCGGGAGAGGCCTCCGCCGTGGGCGTCACGGTAGTCGTGCTGCCGGTATCATCTGCCGCCAGAACGGGAACGACGTTCCCCAGCGTCAGACAGATTACGAGCAGCAGCACAACGATTCTGGACATTTTCTTGTGCATATCCATGCCCTCCTAAAATTTCTTTCATGGGGAATCTCGCAAAAAAGGATTCCAGACGCCACTCCCGGAAAAACAAAATCAGAGCAGCCAAAAAGCTGCTCTGACGGTATTTTCAGAATATGTAAGCGTTTTAATCGGAAACATACCGCTTCCGGGCAAAAAACCGCCGGGAAACGGTATTCATCCGGTGAAATATCCTGACTCCGTTTCCTCGCTCGCCCGCCTTCCCGGTTTCCCAGTGGCATATTGGGGTCGCTCCGCGTTACAGTTGCCGTTACAGTCCGTGGATTACACACGGTTCCTTCATTCGGATGTTTCTATTCAATTTTACGGGAGATTCATCCATGCATAGCAAAATATAGCACAAAATCCATATCTATGCAATATAAATTCCCATATATTTTTTAAAACCAATTGGCGGATGGATTCTCAATCCTTTCGATCGAGGATCCGATACACAAGCTCCATATCCAGCCCCTCGCGGACGACCTGAGCGAGCTTGTCATACTGCTCTTCGCGGTACGCCGCGGGGTCAAAACTGCCGAGAATATCAGGGCTCAGCCCTTTCTTCCGGCAGAGCGCGCCGAGCACGGCGTCCGCAACGCCGGGAGCGTCAAAAATGCCGTGGATATAGCTGCCGTACACGTTCCCGCCGCCGGTGACGGCGCTTCGCGCCGCGCGGCTGCGTCCCATATGAATTTCATATCCTTCATAGGCAAGGCCGTTCAGGCAGGAGAGCTCCCCTTCCACGCCGGAGAATACGCCGCGCGTCTGCGTCTGCACCTTTTTGCCCTCGAACACGGTGTCCATGTCGAGCAGCCCCATACCGGCAATGTCCGTAATGCCCGCGGCCTCGACCTTTTCGGGGTCAGACACGCTCCGGCCAAGCATCTGATACCCGCCGCAGATGCCGAAAACGAGCGTCCCGGCGGCCGCGGCTTTCAATATGGCCGCTTCCAGCCCGCTCTCGCGCAGCCATTTGAGATCGGCAATCGTGCTCTTTGTGCCGGGCAGGACGATCATATCCGGATTTTCGAGCTCCGCGGCGCGCTCAATGTAGCGCACGGACACGTTTTCGTACCGCTCCAGCGGGCTCACATCCGTAAAGTTGGAAATCCGCGGCAGACGGATGACGGCAACGTCGATCGCCCGGCGCTCGCCGCCGCGCGAAAAGCGCGTTGAGAGGCTGTCCTCATCGTCAATATCGAGATGAACATACGGCACAACGCCCGCCACCGGCACGCCGCACAGCTCCTCCAGCGTTTTGAGACCGGGTTCGAGGATTTTCCTATCGCCGCGGAACTTGTTGACGATCGTGCCGCGGATGCGCGCGCGCTCGTCCGGTTCGAGCAGCGCCACGGTGCCGTAGAGCTGCGCGAACACGCCGCCGCGGTCAATGTCGCCGACGAGAAGCACCGGCGCGTCCACGAGCTTTGCAAGCCCCATATTCACGATGTCTTCCTGCTTGAGATTGATCTCCGCGGGGCTGCCCGCGCCCTCGATGACGATGATGTCATACTCCGCGGCAAGCGAGTTGTAGGCCTCCATCACCGCGGGGATGTACTCGCGCTTGCGGCGGAAATACTCCATGGCGTGCATGTTGCCCTGCACGACGCCGTTTACGATCACCTGACTGCCGACATCGGTCGTCGGCTTGAGCAGAATGGGGTTCATGCGCACATCGGGGGCAATGCCCGCGGCCTCCGCCTGCACGACCTGTGCGCGCCCCATCTCGCCGCCCGCGGCGGTGATGAAGGAGTTGAGCGCCATGTTCTGGCTTTTGAACGGCGCGACGCGGTAGCCGTCCTGCCGGAAAATACGGCACAGCCCGGCGCAGAGAATGCTCTTGCCCGCGTTGGACATGGTGCCCTGGATCATGATGTTTTTCGCCATCGTCAAACCTCCCGGACGGCCTGAATCAGAGCTTCGTTTTCCTCGTGCGTGCGCACCGCAATGCGGTACCAGCCGGAGGAGAGCCCTTCGTAGTTTTCACAGCTTCGGATCAGAATGCCCTTTTCGCGCAGCGCGCCGTCCAATCCGGGCGCGGCGCGAAAGAGCAGATAATTGGCGTTTGAGGGAATCACGCGATATCCGAGCGCGCCGAGCGCCCCGCTCAGCCACGCGCGCTCCGTTTTTATAAGCGCGCGGGTCTTTTCGAGAAACTCCGTCTCCCCCAGCGCCGCAATGCCCGCCGCCTGTGCGAGCGAGGAAACATTCCACGGCGGCGCGGCGGCGGCCATATCGCGCAGCATGGCCGCGTCAGCGCAGAGACCGTAGCCGAGGCGGACGCCCGCCATGCCGTAGCTTTTCGTGAACGCCTTGAGAAGAAAGAGCTGCGGATACCGCGCAAGATACGGCTTCAGACTCTCGCCGTCCGTAAGATCGAGAAAGCACTCGTCCGCAAAAACGAACGTACCCTGCTCCTCGCACACGGCGAGGATCCGCTCCAAAAGCCGGGGGTCAGCGAGCCGTCCGGTGGGGTTATTCGGGTTGCAGAGGAAAAACACCGCCGGTCTCGTCTCGCGGAGAAAATCAAGGACTCCGGCATCCGGCACAAATCCCTTCTCCTCCGGGAGCGCATAGCGCGCCATATCGCACCCGAGGCGCGAGACCGCGTGGGAATATTCCGAAAACGTCGGTGCCAGCTCCGCCGCGGAGCCGGGGCGGAAGGCGTCGGCGAAGGTGTAGATCAGCTCCGATGCGCCGCTGCCGCAGATAACATAGTCCTCCGGCACGCCCTCGGCCTTCGCGATCGCGGCGCGCAGCGCGCGGCAGTAAGGGTCGGGGTAGCGATCCACGCTGCCCAGCGCGTGCCCGATTGCCTCGCGCACGCTCCCCGGCGTGCCAAGCGGGTTGGTGTTGGCGGAAAAATCGAGCCGGATGTCCCCGGCATAAATGTCTCCGCCGTGCGGATTTTTCGTGTCGTACAGCATGAATTTACCTCAGCAGAAGAAATTTGATCCCGCCGAACAAAAGGAGCGAGAGCGCCGCTGTGGCGTAAAGCAGCCGCCCGGCGCGGGGGATGTCCTCGTATTCGATCTCGCGCCGCGCATCGCCGATGTACGGCTTTTTGTGCAGCACGCCGTGGTAGCAGGCATCGCCCGCGAGACGCACGCCGAGCAGTCCCGCGCACACCGACTCCGTCTGTGCGGAGT
>ENA-OUQC01001848-OUQC01001848.1-human-gut-metagenome-genome-assembly--contig:-NODE-1848-length-10122-cov-3.272077_pt1 | contig 10122 bp, 8 predicted proteins | sample MGYA00237942_ERZ548815 | MGnify/ENA primary metagenome ERZ548815 (study PRJEB26490, sample SAMN05194722) | human gut metagenome | biome: terrestrial biome; feature: human-associated habitat; material... | reverse complement strand
GTCAGTATCCAAGTAACCAAATATGCTGACGGGCTTGATAAAACCAAATCATACACATTTGATTTCAGGTATTACCAGATTGAAGATCTGCAAAACCTCAAGCCTGTGGAGGGCGGAGTGACAAGGAATTTTTCCATTCCCGTCAGTTGGGACGATGAAGTAGATGGGCACTCTGGAATTTTAACATTGGAAGAGATACCCTGCAATACATATATAGCCATTGAGGAAATAAACCCCATTATACCGCAGGGGTACAGGCTGTACATGTATCCGGGAATTGCGAGAGTGCATACAACGCAGAATGAAAACTATGTTACTTTCAATAATGATTACAAAAAACGCGAAGATTGCGACATAGTTATATCCAAAGCGGTTACGGGCAATAGCGCAAACGCAAACGACGAGTTTGAGTTTGAGATAACGTTTTATTTGCCATTGCCGAAGTTAATGCTGATGAATGCATCCGTAGAGCAGGTAAACGTACCCCCCGCCATTGGCAACAGAAACCGGCGGATATACATAACCTATGCGGACGGCAGCGCCCACGAATTTGAAGATGAAGATTACGAGGCGTTCACGATTGGTGACGGAGAAAGAAAGGTAACTGCACGCTTCAAATTGAAGCATGGCGAACGCATCTATATCCTAAATATCGCGGACAGGAATAGACCTATAACGGTAAAAGAATTAGGTAACAACGGTTACGACAGCACTACGGTAAACGGGAAAAACAGCATGGAGTGGATGGTGGACGCGCCGTATACCGATACCGTAGAAGTGAAATTCATCAATACCAAAGGCGCAGTACAGCCCCCAGAGCCAGTCACGGGAAGTCTGACCGTAAAGAAGATGTGGAGCGATGGTAACGACAAGCACTCCAATGACAAAGTGACCGTTCAGCTTTACCGCAACGGTCAGCCGTACAGCTTTACCTTGTTTGGTCGCGTTGTGGACGACGGCAAGGCAGTACTCAGCGCGGAAAACCGCTGGCAGCATACATGGAGCGGCCTTGACCCGAACTATACGTGGACGGTGGATGAGCTGTATCTCCCCGGCAATTGGATACGTACTATAGACTATTACGGCAATACCGTAACGATAACCAACACTGTGGCGAATTTTGCACCTCCGCAGACAGGCGACAGAAATAATGCCTCCTACCTTGGCGCGATGTTGGTACTCGCAGCCATAACCGTCGCAGTCATCACCACAGTGAAGAAAAGGGACTGAATTAATTAGTCCCGCATAGATGCGTCAGCCCATCGACCACTTTGTCGATGGGCTGGCTTTTTCGTATCAAGAGTTATCTCGATTTTAGGACATGATATGTGGTCTACCCAAACTTTGCGATCTGCTGACGGCGGTCGTGGATGCCCACAAGATAGTAGCTGTCATTGTTCCGGAGCAGGGCATATGGGGAGACGGAATAGACTTTCCCGCCGTTTCGATGCACGCGCTCTTTGGAGGGGGAATAATCGAAGTAGCGGAAGGCGATTTTCCTTCGCTCTGCAATAGCGGTCTGGATGCGGTCTACGCTGATGTAGACGCTTTCGTTGACGGCTTTTACGCGGCTGTCGATGTACAGATGCCGTTCCAGCAGCGCGGCGTCTCCGGGAGCAACAAAGGTCGTCAGCCGTTTGACCAGCTCCTTGCTTTTTCCCGGCGTGATGAACCGCGCAGATTGCACCGCGTCGATGAGCAGCTTGACCTCCGGGGCTTCAAAGTGCCGGGTTGCCACATGGTAGAGGTTCTGCACTCTGCGTTCTTTGACTATATCCACGCCGAACTCCACAAGCTGTTCAATGTCGTTGCGGAGGGTGCGAGCGTCGGCGGTGATGCCGTGTTCCTTCAAATGGGCGGAGATATCCGCAAGGGAGACCGGGAGCGCTTTGTCCGTGGTCTCTCAGAAATATTTGAGCAGGATAAGCGCGCGATTGATATGAGGCATACCTTTCTCCTTGTCTACCGCTTCCTTCTACGTTTGCCTTGATAAACCGCTGATTCCAATTAGATATGATTCCATAAGTATACGTTAATAACTATAATATTTATTTAATCAATCACTCAATAGATAAACTTACCTGCTGCTCAAGCAGTATGTCAATCATCTTAGATACAGCATTGAGCGTGGACGGATTGCATCTGGCGAGTTTTTTTGATATATCGCTATCGATGATTGTCTCAGCACGGGCATAAGGTGTATCAAGAAGAAAGTACTCGATACTTTCTCCAAGCGCAAAGGCCAGTTTTAAGAGCATCGAAAGTGAAACCTTACATTGTGCTGTTTCTATATGACTTAGATAATTATTAGAGCAATCTACTATTGCACTAAGCTCTGCCTGAGTCATGTTCTTTGATTGTCGAACACTACGGATTCGTCTACCTATCTTGGCATAGTCTACTTCCTTTGGCATCATCCCTGTCACCACCATTCGCATTTATTTTATAGTATGAAAGCTTTTTCAAAAACAAACTACAATAGCATATTGCAGTTATAGTTGTAATAGTGTATAATAAAACTGCAAATTGCTACGCCAAATAAAAACTGGCAAGGCGGTTTCAGTGTTACGGTTGTTTCTAACGAGACCGTTTAAGCGAATCATAACGTTTGAAGGAAGGAGAGTAAGGCAATAAATGCAAGAAAAATGCATAACCTCATATGTTAAGACAAGGGTACTTTTATGGAACTATCCACCCTCATTCTCACGCTGTTCAATAAGAAGGCGCGTTTCACTTGTGCATTTTTGCGGCTGGAACGTGCCTTCTTTTGTTATTGGGCTTTAGTTTCCGCAATATGGATAAATTCAAGCATATAGCGGATGTGGAAAATTGAGTTTTCCACTTAAAACATCAATGTTCCAGCTAAATCGGCTGAGCAAGCAGTGAATCAGGAAAAGGTGGCTTTACTACCGTCAAGACAAACAAGGCAAATGTCCCACGCCTATGAATGGATGACATAAATCAAGGGACAAATATATGATGACAGGAGATGATGTTTTGCGCTACATCGGTAAGAAGTTGCTACTGGGTATTGTATTGATAATCTGTGTTTCATTCCTTGTTTTCAGCATGATATTTATGATGCCCGGCGACCCGGTTACTTTAATGGCTGGAGAACTGGCGAATCAGGACAAGATTGCCGAAACCGTAGAAAAATATGGGTTGAACAGACCGTTACTTGTCCAGTATTTTGATTGGTGGAAGAAAATTGTTACCAAACAGGATTTTGGCATATCGTTCAAATACAAGCTGCCGGTTTGGGATCTTGTTAAGGTGCGGATACCGGTAAGCTTAAAACTCACAGCCATAACCATGGTTGTACAATATCTCATAGCTGTGCCGTTGGGATTGCTATGCGCCTACAAAAAAGATTCGATTTTTGATAAGATAACGGTTAATTTGACACTTATTATGACGTCTGTACCTTCATTTTGGATAGCAGTGCTGCTTATGCTCCTGTTTGCGGTTAAGCTTAAATGGCTTCCTCTTGGCGGTTTTGAATCATGGAAGCATTATGTACTCCCGATCACGGCAGGTGTTCTTGGCGGGATTGCGAGCACGCTGCGTTTAACGAAATCAGAAGCTATAGATGCGCTTAATGATAAATATGTATCAACAGCATACGCAAAAGGTCTAGCAAAACATGATGTTCTTATAAAACACGTTCTGCGAAATTCCATGATAATTATATGTGTTCAGATATCTCAGTCGTTGCCGTGGTTGCTTTCGGGATTCATAATACTCGAAAAGATATTCGTTATACCCGGCATGGGAGGACTTATGATAAGTTCCATAGTCTATCAGGACTTCAATGTCGTACAGTGCATAATACTTATAATTTCTGTTCTGACGGTTATTTGCAACATAATAGCTGATATCGTGCTGGGTCTGCTTGATCCGCGGATCAGGATATCAACGGGTGGAGGTGACAAATAATGGCCGCAAGTCCATGGAAGGAATTCTTTAGGAACTGTTATAAAAATCTAAATTTCACGGTTGGCGCAATCATGCTGCTAAGCATAATCGTCATAGCTGTCTTTGCTGACTATATTGCTCCGTTTGAATACGACGAAAACGATGTTTCCGCTGTTTTGCAGCCGCCAAGTGCAACGCATATACTTGGTACCGATAAGTTGGGTCGCGATCTTTGGAGCCGTATAGTATACGGGACACGTATAGCTTTCAAAGTAGCTGCAATAGGCGGAGCGATCCAGCTTTTCCTGGGAGTCGTTGTCGGACTTTTCTGCGGATACTATGGAGGTATAGTGGACAGGTCAATGCTCTTTTTTGCAGATTTGACATGGTGTGTCCCCGGGATGGTCATGGCACTGGCTGTTGTTACCATTCTTGGTTCGAATCTAACAAATGCTATAATCGCTATTGCTCTTGTTAACTGGGCATCGATGGCGAGGACTGTTCGCGCTAAAACCATGAGCCTAAAGAACATGGCATTCATAGAAACAGGCATTGCGTTCGGAGAAAACAATCTCGCATTGATGTTTCGCTATATTTTACCAAACATTATTCCTGCGCTAATAGTCATGTTTTCAATGTCACTTCCGGGAACAATAATGTCCACGACAACACTATCTTTCCTTGGTGTAGGCTCTCAGCCTCCATCACCGGATTGGGGACTAATGGTTTCGGAAGGTATAACTTATATAACCCGCGCGCCGTGGTTAGCAATTTATCCTGGACTTGCATTGGTGTATACCGTTTTGAGTTTTTCTGTATTAGGCGAGGGACTTCGGGACTTACTAGATCCACGAACCAAGTCTCAGGGTTAAGGAGGAAATAATGAACGAAGAACTATTGAGGCTTAACTCTGTTTCAATTGACTATAAAGTACGAGATGGATATTTAAGCGCCGTGAACAATGTATCGCTCACTATGAACAAGAGCGAAATATTCGCTATCGTTGGCGAATCTGGCTGCGGGAAATCAACAATTGCTCATTCTATAATGCGATTGTTGGGCAGCAATGCCAAGGTGACGGGCAATATATTATTTAACGGAGTTAATCTTATCGAACTTTCGGACAATGAAATAACTAAGGTGCGCGGACGCGAAATAGGCATGATATTTCAGAATCCGTTGGACTCGCTGAACCCAGTATACACCACGGGCAGGCAAGTCAACGAAGCTATAATGCTGGATGGGATAGACAGACTTACAGGATGGCAAAGAGTGCTGGAGCTTTATCGTGATGTGAAAATGCCGGACGCTGAAAAGCGGGCCGAAGCATTCCCACACGAGATGAGCGGCGGTATGAGACAACGCGTCATGATAGCAATGATGATCTCGCGTAAGCCACAGCTTTTAATAGCTGATGAACCGACGACAGCACTGGATGTGACGATAGAAGCGCAAATACTCGATATCATAAGTGAGCTAAAAAGAGAATTTAATACTGCGATAATGCTCATTACCCATAACTTTGGTCTTGTTGCCGAAGTGGCAGACAAGGTAGCTATAATGTATGCGGGAGAAATAGTTGAACAAGGTGACGTGTTTGAGATATTCGACAACCCGCTGCATCCGTATACCAGACTTCTCATGAAAGCTCTTCCACGCGTAACGAAACATCAGGCGCGATTGCAAACGATAGATGGCACTGTACCAAGAATAACTGAGAAAAAGCAGGGCTGTCGCTTTTATAATCGATGTCCGTATGCAAAGGAGATATGTGAAAATACTAAAGTACCAACCGCTTTTATCAGTCCAACGCATAGCTATAGTTGCCACTTCGTGGGGGAGGGAAAATAGATGGAAAAAGCAACACCTGTAATACAGATAGACCATCTGAACAAATTCTTTTCCGTGGACAATAACTTCTTCACAAAAGGGAAACGCACGGTAAAGGCAGTCAACAATGTCACATTAACAATAAACAAAGGAGAGATAATGGGACTTGCCGGCGAGTCGGGCAGCGGAAAAACCACACTTGCCCGTGTTGTCCTAAATCTTACCAAGCCCACTGGGGGAACGGTACTAATTAACGATAGAGATCTTTCCAAGGCCTCCAATGCTGAAAAGAAGCGCATACGCAAAGAAGTAGCCGTTGTGTTCCAAGATCCCGCTTCAAATCTTAACCCTAGAGATACTGTTGAGGGGTCTATCATGCGCCCTCTCATAATACATGGCATGTCCATTACTGAGGCAAAGACGAAAGCCGTCGAAGCGCTATATGCCGTTAAGATGGATAAAAGATATCTTTACAGTTATCCTCATCAGCTTTCGGGAGGTCAACTCCAAAGGATAGCTATAGCGAGAGCATTGGCGGTCAACCCTCAGATAATGATACTCGATGAACCCACATCGGCTCTTGATATTTCCGTTCAGGCGCAGATTTTGAATCTGCTGCTAGATCTTCAGGAGCGGCATCGGCTAACTTACCTTGTAATAACTCATGATCTGAATGTATTGCGTTATATTAGTGACAGAATTACTATAATGTATCTCGGGAAGATTGTTGAGTGCGGACCTACAGATGTTATATGCTCCGAGCCTATGCACCCATATACACAGGCGCTTATGGCTGCATCGCCCATACTGAATCCTCATTTGCGCAGCAGGGAAAAACGTATAATGAAAGGGGAGCCAGGCAGTCTCATAGACCTGCCAAAGGGCTGCAATTTTCATCCGCGCTGTCCATTTGCTACAACGCGCTGTGAAAACAGCGAACCCGATATGCGCTATGTGGCATCGGATCACAGGGTGTGCTGCCACCTTGCGGACAATGTTGCAGAGGCATACGATCTTAACGCCAAATAAGGCGATAAAGATAAAATAATATTTTACAGGAGGAAACAAAATGAAGCTCAAAATGTTAGCTATGCTCATCGTTCTTGCATTATTGATGAGTATTGCCACAGCGTGCGGAGAACCTGCTGTTGGCTCCAATGCAACAAATGACCCTTCCGCCAACAACGCCAACATGGCGACTGATGCCCCAGTAAATCCAGTAGGCCCGATAGAAGTCCCCGAGCAATTGGTTATCGTTGACAGCGAGTGGGATGGCGTGGATATGTATCAGTGCGACTCGTGGAACGATATGCAGTGCCTTTATGCTGACAGCATACTAAACAAGGCTGATGATGGCACAGCCTTGCCGGGCATTGCATCCAATTCCGTATGGAGCGATGATGGACTCACATGGACGCTTACATTCCCCGAAGGTATGTATTACTCTACCGGTGAACAGCTTGAGCCCGAGGATGTTGTAGCCTCCATAGAGCATGGACTTGAGTGCAGCTCCTATGCGGACGGATATCAGTACATAGAGTCCATGGAAATTTCAGGGCGCGATGTTATCTTCCATCTTTCCCAATTTCAGGCTGATATGGAGTTCAACTTTATGCAGTGCTTCGTCGGTGTTATCGATAAAGACGAACTGGACAGTATGACTAACGAAGAACTTCTGTGGGGATGCCATCCCTATGGCCCATACTATGTTGAGGAATACTCCCCAGGAGCTTATGCTATTCTCAAGGCCAATCCTGGCTATTCCACTCATAACCCCCTCGTTGAAAATAAAGGGGCGTGTCTTGTGCAGACCGTTCGTGTTGTCATGGGCGGTGAGAACTTTACTTATTATACCGGCGTTTGCAGCGGTGAATATGATGTGCTCACTGACGCATATGCGGATTATCTTGAAGATCTCAAAGCCAATCCGGATATAACAACCGTGGTTGCTGCCGGCGCGACTGTAGCCTATGCAGAGTTTAACACCAAAAATGAATTCCTTTCAGACATAAATGTTCGCAAGGCGCTGATAAAGGCGTTCAACCGCAACAATATCGATGCATATACCAGCGATGATTACTATTCCACATACTGCCTTATACAGAATAACTGCTTGAACTACGATGAGGAGGCAGTGAAGTATTACAAGGCCAACTACGACTACGATGTAGAGGCGGCCAAAACTCTGCTTGCGGAAGCCGGTTGGACGGATACTGATGGAGACGGTTATGTCGACAAGGACGGTAAGAAGTTTTCTATAACGTTTTCCAGCCGTGATACCGCCACTCCGATAATCGCTGCTGAGTCATTCCGTGATGATCTAAAGGCCATAGGTGTTGAGTTGAATATAACAACGCAGAATTGGTCTTATGTCAATCAGGATGTCCGCGATGGCAATTTCGACATAGCGTTCCTTAGCCTTGGTTGGTCTGAACCGATGCTGCTCATTGACAATTTCTGTAACCGCAGCGAGGTCGCCGCCGAATGTACAAACCTTGATCGCGAAGGCTACTTGGCACTTGTCAATAGGGCGCGTACCACCGTTGATTATAATGAGCGCACGAAGGTTATAACAGAGATTCAGAAGAAGCTTTTCGACTACTGTACCATAATGCCTCTCTATCAACCTCTCGGATATCGTTGCTGGAGAAGCGAGCTCAAGGGAATAAAGTACACGATGACTGGCGGATTCTGGCTTAACGATGTTGGCTATCAAGGATAGATTACTGCGGGAAGCTTTCGCCGTTACTGACGCCACATCACTTCTACCGAGCGATGCCTGTGTTGGCATCCATAACGGTTGTAGTAGCTATTATAGGAAATAAATGGGGCTGAGTTCGTCAGTTCTGAAATCGAATAGTCGGCCCCCATAACTGGGAGCCGACTTCTTACACCAGCGTGCGTACCGATCGGTGCACGGTGCTTCAACGTAGTCCAGCGCACTGTCTCGGACTTCTTCCTTCTGCAGGTACCCCTGTACGACGAACCGAAATCCGCATCATGGATCACTGAATTGTGTGTAGAAAATGGAAGACCAGCAAGCTATATGAAGATGCCATCCTAGTGAAGATAGTCCTTCTCCCAGAGCATATAAAAGGTAGACCAAAAGTAAGTGTAGGTTGCAGACGCCCCGTTTTAATAATTCGTCACAATAATGTCACATTTCCTTTGCGTGTTATGGATTGAGAATCCTCATAAGATATGATAGTATATTAGTGAAGAGTTTTGCTCTAGTGCAGTTTGGTCGGAGGTAGCATCGTGTTTCGTTTCAGCGATACGAGAGTCTTTTCTGTGCAGATGCGTTTTGGGCGTGAAGATCAGCCTTAGCGCAGACACATCAAGTTGATAGATTCGTGCGCATAAGCGAGACTCCATGCGGTCTGCTTATGCTTTTTGTTTATATGTAGGAATATCGTCCGTGACATAAGCATCATGTTAGAAGGACAAGAAGTTGTTCTTTTAATAAGATAAGCATATTCAAAGAAAGGAGAAGAACTATGTCGGATTTACGTAGCGAGAACACCATGCTAGAACCGCGTTATGAGAAAACCGAAATTGCTCAGTGTGTCGGCTGTATTGCCCTAATCATATACGGCGGGGCATATGATGTTTCTTTGGTAAGCTTCAGCTGCGGTGTAACTTGGACAGGGGCGCTTGTATAGCCTCTAGTGATTCAAGGAAACGAACAATTGATTGAGGTCATGATGATGCCTCCTAATGGCATACGAGACTTACCAATTTAGGAGGCATTACATTATCAGGAGGCAGAATGTATCCAATATTAAAGAAAAACTATATGTTGCTGAGACAACATGGCAGCTCCGTTGTATATCCATTACTCTTCGGGGCTGATGGTCAAGAGCTCTCTTCAACTTACAGTTATGAAAAAATAAATAAGACAGCAAGTGAAATTCTCGAATTATGTGATGGGACAAGATCAGAAATCATGATAGCTGAGCATCTTGCAATCAAATATGGCGACAGCTACGATAAAATTATTTCTTTCGTAGAAAATTTTTTATCACAGAGTGTTTACAGAGGTATCATAGAAGTATCTGAGCAAGAAAAAGCAAGTAACATTAATATATCGGGGAGTTATGATACAATTTATCCTTTCAACGTTCAGTTTGAACTAACAAAAGCGTGCCAATTACGATGCCTTCATTGTTATAATAAATCAGGGCAACCAAGAGGAGTTGAGCTAAAAACCGACGAGACTAAAGCCGTCATAGATAAACTATACGAAATGGGCGTAAAGAAAATAATGTTGACAGGTGGCGAACCTACAGCAAGGCAAGATTTAGGAGAAATCGCAGCATATGCTGCATCTAAATTTATTGGAGTATCTATTGCAAGTAATGGTTATGGTTTTACTCC
>ENA-OUQC01001845-OUQC01001845.1-human-gut-metagenome-genome-assembly--contig:-NODE-1845-length-10128-cov-3.363546_pt1 | contig 10128 bp, 13 predicted proteins | sample MGYA00237942_ERZ548815 | MGnify/ENA primary metagenome ERZ548815 (study PRJEB26490, sample SAMN05194722) | human gut metagenome | biome: terrestrial biome; feature: human-associated habitat; material... | reverse complement strand
GCGCGCCGGGAACGTTGTCGAGCAGCCATTTGAGCTTCGTGCCGGAGAAGTAGGCGTCGATGACCAGACCCGTCTTCTCCGCGATCGTCTCCGCCATGCCCGGCGTTTCCTTGAGCTTATCGCAGATGCCCGCCGTGCGGCGGCACTGCCAGACGATGGCGTTGTACACCGGCTCACCGGTCGCCTTGTCCCACAGGATCGTCGTCTCACGCTGGTTCGTGATGCCGATGCCCGCGATGCGCGCGTCCGGCCCGAGCTTGCGGAGCACCTGCGCGGCCACGCTGCGCTGGCTCTCCCAGAGCTCCAGCGGGTCGTGCTCGACCCAGCCGGGCTGCGGGTAGTGCTGCGGAAAGGTCTGCTGCGCCATCGCAGCGACGCGGCCGCTGCGGTCAAAGAGAATGGCGCGGGAGCTGGTCGTGCCCTGGTCGAGCGCAAGGATGAAATTGCCCATAAATACCCCCTGTTATTTCCAAAAGCGATGTGGTATACTAAGGCAGCACAATGAAAGCGGCGGCGCTGCCTTGGGATCACCCGTTTTTCGGATTATATCATACAAAGGAGCCTTGCGCTATGGAGAATCGAAAAGAATTTACCTTTCCCTCCGCCGACGGAAGGACGGCCATCCACGCGGTCGAATGGCATCCGGAGAGGGAACCGGCCGGTGTTTTGCAGATCGCGCACGGCGTGGCGGAGTACGCGCTGCGCTACGAGCCGTTCGCGCGCTTTCTGAACGCGCACGGCTTCCTGGTCGTGGCGAACGACCACCTCGGCCACGGCGAGTCGGTCGCCGAGGGCGCACCGCGGCTCTACTTCGGCGAAAAGGGCAGCTGGCAGCACGTCGTGGACGATATGTACACGCTCCGCTGCCGGACCGGCGAAGCCTATCCGGAGCTGCCGTACTTTATCATGGGTCACTCCATGGGCTCGTTCCTCACACGCACCTACCTCATCCGCTATCCCGGCACGGTCAAGGGCGCGATCCTGATGGGCACGGGGCAGAATCCCGACGCGATGCTCGTCGGCGGCAAGGCGCTCGCAAGCGTACTGGCAAGGAAGGTCGGGCGCGAGAACGCGAGCGACGTCGTGGAAAAGCTCGCCTTCGGCGCCTACAACAAGGCCTTCGCGCCTAACCGCACGGGCTACGACTGGCTGAGCGTGAGCGAGGAAAACGTGGACGCCTACATCGCCGATCCGCTCTGCGGCGGCATGGCGAGCACGGGGCTGTTCCTCGAGCTGCTTGACGGCATGGCGTTCATCAAGAAGCCCGCCAACCTGCGGCACATGAACATGGCGACGCCCGTGCTCTTCATCTCCGGCGACCGCGACCCCGTGGGCGGCATGGGCAAGGGCGTGCGCGCGGCTTACGATAGCTTCCGCCGCGCCGGTGTGCGCGACGCGGAGCTGAAGCTCTATCCCGGCCTGCGCCACGAGATATTGAACGAGGACTGCCGCGCGCAGGTCTACGACGATCTGTGGGAGTGGATCGAGCGGCATAACGGTTAAACGAAAAGCGCGGGCACAGCCCACGCTTTTTTCTATGCCGTCCGGTATTTCCGCCGCAGGCGGCTCGGGGCGAGCAGATCAATGTCGCCCCAGCGCAGCAGCACGCCGGTGCTCCACAGCGCGTCGATGCCGAGGCAGAGCAGCACGGTGTTCGTCACGGCGGACGGAATGCCGGCGGCGAGAGCCGCCAGCGCGGGCTGCACGAGGCGCACGGCGAGCGCACCGAGCACGCCCCACGCGAGCGAGAACGGCAGACAGATACGGCCGTTGACGTCCGTTTTTGTCGCGCTGTAGTCCCAGAAGCGCACGCCGAGCACGGCGTCGCAGAAAAGATGGACGGCGTATTCCACCGTCGTTGCGGTGATGCTGCAGAGCAGCGCGAGCTCCCAGAGCGGGCCGATGCGATCCGCGCCCAGCGCGAGCACGGCGCACATTGCAAGACCGTACACGGGGCAGACGGGCGCGAGCAGAAAGCCCTTCCGCACGCGGTGCTCCGCGTGCGTGAGAGCCGCGAAGAGCTTTTCGAGCAGATAGCCCAAAAAGCCGTAGCCGAGAAAATACCAGAAATACGCCATCGCGTCCGTTCACCTCCTGCACCGCAGTTTGCCCGCTCGAAACGGAAAAATGCGCCGCCGCGGCGTTGCAAAGAATGGAAAAACGTGATACCATAGGCGGCAGAAGGAAAAAAGGGAGGATGAGCCATGGCGGACCGTTGGGAGGAACTGGAAAAGCGCTGTCAAAACTGCCGTGAGTGCTCGCTGTGCGAAACGAGGACGAATGTGGTCTTTGGCGACGGCAGCCGCACGGCGGAGATAATGTTCGTCGGCGAGGGCCCCGGCGCGCACGAGGACGAGCAGGGCGTGCCCTTTGTCGGCAAGGCGGGGCAGCTGCTCGACGATATGCTCGCCATCATCGGCCTTGACCGCACGATGGTCTACATCGCGAACATCGTCAAGTGCCGCCCACCGCAGAACCGCGATCCGCTCGGCGTGGAGCAGGACGCCTGCATCGGCTATCTGCGCGAGCAGGTGACGCTGCTGCGCCCGAAGCTGATCGTCTGCCTCGGCCGCATCGCGGCGATGCGCCTGATCCGCGAGGACTTCAAGATCACGCGCGAGCATGGGCAGTGGGTGAAAAAGGGCGGCTTTGAGCTCATGGCGATGTACCACCCCGCGGCGCTGCTGCGCGATCCCGCGCGGCGGCCCGACGCCTTTGAGGATCTGATGAGCCTGCGCGAAAAGGCCCGCGCGGTGTGCGAGCACACGCCGCTGCCGGAAAAGCTGTGAGAATGAGAAGAAAAAGCGAGGCGTGTCACGCCTCGCTTTTCGTTTCTTCCTTGACCGTTCCGTCGGCCTTGGCCAGCAGAAAGACCGCCAGCAGGATGCAGAAAATGCCGATGCCCAGCCGCACGGTCAGCACCTCGTGGTAGACGAGGATGCCGATGACCACGCTCGTGAGCGGCTCAAAGGTCGAGAGCATGGACGCGCTCTGCGCGCCGATGAAGCGGTTGCCGAGCTGGAACAGCAGCGACGCCGCGGTGGACACGCAGCAGTAGAGCGTGAGTGCGCCGCGCGTGAAGGCGGTGGAGGGCCAGACGAATTCGCCCATCGCGAGCGTGATGCCGCCGACGAGCACGGCGGAAAAGACGCACAGCCAGAAGGCGAGCTTGAACGGCGCCATCGTCACCAGCCCGCTGGAGTTGAGATGCACGATGTAGTATGCCCACGCCACGCCCGAAGCGAGCGCGAGGAATACGCCGTAGGCGCTCACATCGCCGCCGGGGGTGTAGAAGCACAGAATGCCGGCAAAGCACAGCGCGCAGCAGACGAGCTTGCGGCGGTTCGCCCTTTCGTAGCGGAAGGCGATGCAGGCGACGACCACCAGCACGGGATAGACGAAGTGCAGCGTGGTGGCAAGGCCCGAGGCGAGGTAGTTATAGGACGCAAAGAGCAGCGGACCGATGAGCCCGTAGCCGATGCAGCAGATCAGGATGTCCTTGAGCTCCTGCCGGCTCAGGCGCAGCTTTTCGCGCATGCTGCCGCTTCCGCTGCATACAAGAAGAATGAAAAAGATCACGATGCCGGCGGCAAGACGGGCGAAGGTCTGCGTGAGCGAATTGCAGCCGCCGACGTTGATGGTTTTGGAAAAGAGCGGGTTCAGACCGTAGAGGACCGCGGACAGAACGGTCAGAAAAATTCCCCTTGCCTGCATGACTTTTGCCTCCGTTTTTCTTGCTGTTATTGGGGCATTATACGACGCGGAAAGGGGAAAAGCAACGGGTTGTTAACAAGTTAAAGTGACATTTTTCACCGGCTCGGAGCCGTCAAAGCCACGGCGCAAGCGCCGCGCGCCAGCGCTCTGTGAGCGCCTGCACGGACGAGCGCGCGTTGGCGGGACTGGTGGAGGGCAGAGCCTCCGCCTTTCCCCATACGGCTTCGTCGTACCGGCGGTAAAAGCGGTAGGCCGTGCCGCCGTTGCAGAAGATGCGGCGGACCGGCGCGGCGTCCAGAATGCGCGAGAGGTCGTTCGGCACCACGTTCGTGATGCTCGCGTCGGACGAGCCGGCAATGTCGCAGGAGGCGATGACGTCCCACAGCGCGACGCCATGGCGCAGGAGCAGGGACTTCTTTTCCGCCGCCGTCTGCGGCGTCCCCTCGCCGAGCACGGCGGCGAGCACCCGCCAGAAGCGGTTTTGCGGATGCCCGTAAAAGAACCTCTGCTCGCGGGATTTCACCGAGGGGAACGATCCGAGGATCAGTATCCGCGAATCCGGTGCATAGATCGCAGGGAAGGGGTGGCGCAGCGATTCCATTTCCATTTTAATCACCTCCGGCGCGGCAATTATCTATAAGAGTATATAACCGCACCGGCGCCTTTGCAAGAGAAATGCTTTAGCCGTGCCCCTCGGCGGCGATCATGCGCATGGCGTGTTCAAGCGTCCCGACGACAGCGCCGAGATTCTCCCGCGCTGCCTTTTCCGAGCCGGGAACATTGAGAATGAGCGTATTTCCCCTCGTTCCGGCCACGGCGCGCGAGAGCATGGCGCGCGGCGTGCTCTTGAGTCCCTCCACCCACATGGCGACGGGGATGGCGCGAATTTCGCGCTCAAGAACGGCGAGCGTCGCTTCCGGCGTAACGTCCCGCGGGGAGAGCCCCGTGCCGCCGGTGGTGACGACGAGATCAACCTTCTTCTCGTCGGTGCACGAGCAAAGAAGCGCGCTGATCTGCTCCTTCTCGTCCGGCACGATGGCGGTAAAGGTAACAGCAAAACCGGACTCTTCCAGCATGGCACGAATGGCGGGGCCGCTCGTATCCTGCCGGAGGCCCCGGCTGCCAAGATCGCTTACGGTAATTACGGCTGCGGTGTAGTTCATAGTTTTTCCTCCTGCTTTCGATATCCCAAAGCAGTAGAGATCATGGCGGCTGCGGCGCAGACCTCGTCAATGACTGTGCGAAAGGCGTCGGACTGTACGCTGCGGAGCATGCCGATGACGCTCACGGCATACCGGCCGTCGGGCGTCTGCGTCACCACGTCGTACATCCGCATCGTTGTCAGCAGGCCGAACACGGTGCTTTTCGGATAGCCGCACAGCGAAGACACTTCCTTGAGCAGCAGCGGCTTGTCCGCGCGGCTGAGAATCTGCAAAAGCTCCATCGCCTTCGACACGGACAGAATGATGTTTCCATCCACCATGTCATACCAGCCCCTTTCTTCGACAGAATAACGGCTTATTTATTCTCTACAAAGAATAATTCGACAAAATCGGAACAGAATCCGACAATGTCGGACACACGGTTTGAAATGGCGGTGTCCCGAATGGTAGAATTCCAAAGGCTTTGAAAAAGTGAGGTGCCGTTACATGAAGCTGATTCGGACGGAGGACGCGGCAGGGCAGGTGCTCTGCCACGATATGACGCAGATCATCAAGGATCAATATAAGGATGCCCGCTTCCGCAAAGGACACGTTGTCACGGCGGAGGATATTCCGGTGCTCCTGAGCATGGGCAAGGAACATCTGTATGTCTGGGAAATGACGCCGGATATGGTGCACGAAAACGATGCTGCGGAGCGGCTTCTCGCCCTCTGCGGGCAGGAGAATATGACCCGCACGGGCGTGAAAGAGGGCAAGATCGAGCTCCGCGCCGCCTGCGACGGGCTTTTCACGGTGGACAGCGCGCGGCTTCTTGCGGTGAACAGTCAGGACGAGGCGATGATTGCCACGCGCCGCGGCGGCACCGCCGTCCACGAGGGGGATAAGCTCGCCGACATGCGCGTGATCCCGCTGATCATCGCGGAAGAAAAGCTTCAGAAAGCCGAAAAGGCCGCGGGCGATGCGCCGCTGCTGGCGCTGCATCCCTTTGTCCGCAAAACAGCGTGCATCGTTTCCACTGGCAGCGAGGTGAAATTGGGCCGCATCAAGGACACGTTCACCCCGGTCGTCATCGAAAAGCTCCGCGCGTTCGGCATTGAAACGCTCGAAACGGTGTATTCCGGCGACGGCGTGGAAAATGTCCGCGACGCGGTGCTTGCCATGCGTGCGAAAAAGCCGGACATGATCCTCTGCACCGGCGGCATGAGCGTCGATCCCGACGACAATACCCCCGGCGGCATCAAAGCCGCGGGCGCGGACATCGTGTGCTACGGCGCACCGGTTCTCCCCGGAGCCATGTTTTTGCTTGGCTATTTTGCAGACGGAATGCCTGTTATGGGGCTGCCCGGCTGCGTGATGTACGCCGGAGCGACGGTTTTTGATCTCGTGCTTCCCAAGGTGGCGGCGGATGTGCCCGTGACGCGCGCGGATATCGCCGTGCTCGGCGAGGGGGATTATACAGCGCACGTTGACCGCGTGATCCGCGATCTGAACGGCTCGGTCGTGCTTTTGCGCCCCGCAGACAGCGCGGATGCGCCCTTCCTGCGCGTGAGAGTGCCGGAAGAAGCGGCGATCGCCCAAGGCTCGACCGTCACCTTCGGCCTTCGCCCGGACAAATGCCTTTGCTATGCGTAAATATTATAAGAGGGACTGCCCCGCGGCAGTCCCTCTTTGTCATTTAAACCTTCAAAACAAAATGGCTCTTGTGAAAATCCAAAAGCCCCTCGCCGCGCATTTTTCCCAGCTCCTGCGACAGCCCGCTGCGCTCCACCGCGAGATAATCCGCGAGCTGCTGCCGGGAAAAGGGAATGTCAAATTCGTATGTCCCGAGGCGCTGCGCTTCGGCGGAGAAGTAGGACATGAGCTTCGCGCGCGTCGTGCGCTGGCCCATGTGCGTGAGCTTTTCACCGAAACGGAGATTCTTCTCGGCAAGCTCGCCGAGAAGGTTCCGGATGATCCGGCTGTGATGCTCGCAGGCAGACGGACACACGTTCAGCACGCGCTTTACATTCAAAAACATCGCCGTGACGGGCGTTTCGGTGACAACGCTTACATGCAGCACCGAGCCGGGGGCGCAGGCATAGGCGGCGGCAAAGGTCTGCCCCGCGCCGGCCTTGGAGAGAATGTTGCGGTTGCCCCAGATGTCCTCCTGCACAATCAGAACGCTGCCCGAAAGCACAAGACCGATGGATTCTGCCGTATCCCCAGCGCGCAGCAGAAACGTATCCTTCGGGAAGCTCTCGGTTTTCGTTTCAAGACAGGTGAGCATGGCCGTGAGCTCTTCTTCGGAAATGCCAGAAAAGAGCGTAGACGACCGGATGATTGGCAAAAATTCTTTCATAAAAAACCTTTTTCGTTGAAAATTCAACCGACTTGTTGAAAGCATTATACTACAATCCAAGCGTAAAACACAAGGAGGGTATGGATATGAAAAGACGGATTATTGAAATCGATCAGGATAAATGCAACGGCTGCGGCGCATGTGCTGCTGCCTGTCACGAGGGAGCCATCGCTATGGTAAACGGAAAAGCACAGCTTATGCGCGACGATTACTGCGACGGTCTGGGCGACTGCCTGCCCGCCTGTCCCGCCGAGGCAATCTCCTTCGTGGAACGCGAGGCTGCCGCCTACGACGAACAGGCGGTACTTGCCAATAAGCAGAAGAAAATGCAGCGGCAGGGAATGAGTCTCTCCGGCGGCTGTCCCGGCACGAGGATGAGAACGCTCCGGCGCGCAGAGCCGTCCGGCGCTGAGGCCGTACCGGCCGCGGCGCAGAGCCGGCTGTCCCAATGGCCGGTGCAGATCAAGCTCGTCCCGGTACGCGCGCCGTTCTTCGCGGGGGCAAAGCTGCTCATCGCCGCCGACTGCACGGCATATGCCTATGCCGCGTTCCACGAGCGGTTTATCCGGGGGCACATCACTCTCGTGGGCTGCCCGAAGCTCGACAGCGTGGATTATTCCGAAAAACTCACCGAGATCATCCGCAATAACGATATAAAGAGCGTGACCGTCGTCCGCATGGAGGTGCCCTGCTGCGGCGGGCTGGAGCACGCGGCGAAGACCGCCCTCCGGAACAGCGGGAAATTCATTCCGTGGCAGGTCGTGACCATTTCCACGGACGGAAGAATCCTTGACTGAAATAAAGCATTTTCAAGGATCGCCCTCCTCGCCGCCATGAGTACGGTGAGGGGGGCTTTGTCTGTAGGCGGTTTCTGCGAATCGCTCCCCGGTTCCGTTGACAGACGCTGCGAAGCGCGTATTATAATGTCGGTTATAAACGGTCGTTTGTCTGCGGCCAGAGAGCCGATACGATGGATACAAAAGAGCAATCTTTAACCAAAGAACAAATCATTTTTTCGCAATATCCGATCCCCAAAGCAATTGCGGTGATGGCGGTGCCCACGATCATTAGCCAGCTCATCACGGTGGTCTGCAATTTGGCCGATACGTGGTTCGTCGGCCTGACCGGAAACGCGGCCGCCGTGGCGGCAATCTCGCTGTGCCTTCCGGTGTACAACATGATGACGGCCTTCAGCAACCTGTTCGGCATCGGCGGCGCGAGCGTGTTGGCGAGAGCCCTGGGAGCGCAGCGCACCGACCGGGCGCAAAAGGCGTTTTTCCGCACGGTAACCGGCGCGCTGTGCGCCGCCGCCGGGTACAGCCTGATCCTGATCGCCGCGGCCCGGCCGCTTCTGCTGCAGATCGGCGGCGACGCGGATAGCATCGGCTATGCCATGACCTATACATGGATTACGGTGATTCTCGGCGGCATCCCTACCATACTCTCGTCCACGCTGGCGCATCTGATCCGCGCTACAGGGCGGCCGAAAATTTCCGGCTGCGGCATCACCATGGGCGCAGTTTTGAATATGATCCTGGATCCGCTCTTTATGTTCGTCTGGCTGCCGCGGGGTCACGAGGTAGCCGGAGCCGCGATCGCCACCGCGCTTTCCAATGTGGTATCCGTGCTGTTCTTTCTTATTTTCCTTTTGCGGCGCGGAGACGACGTGCTGAAATTCCGAAAGCCTACAGACTGACCGGCGCGGCCATGTTTTCCAACTGCTTTTTGAACGGCATGATCGCAACTATGGGATCCAGCGCCGCTGTTGCCGGGATCGGCATCACCCGAAAGCTCGACTCTGTGGCGTACGCGGTAAATCAGGGCATCACGCAGGGCATGCTGCCCATCGTATCGTATTGCTATGCCGCCGGGCGGCAGGAGCGGATGCGGAAAGTGATCCGGTTTTCCGCCGTCTGCACGATGAGCTTTTCCCTTGCCTGGAGCCTGATCTCCTGGTTTTTCGCGCCGGAAATGATCGGCCTTTTCATCCGCGACGCGGATACGGTTTTCTATGGCGCGCAGTTCCTGCGCGTCCTGTGCATTTCCGTTACGATCTACCCGCTGCTGTTTGCCATCATCACTGTGTTTCAGGCCGTCGGAGACAGTGCAAAGCCCTTTGTGCTGTCGCTGCTCCATAAGGGCTCTCTGGATATCGTATTGTTCTTTGTAATCCGGCATTTCTTCGGCGTGGAGTACATCCTCTGGTCATCGGTAATAATGGATGTCATCGCGCTTTCCCTTTCTTTGATTCTTTACAAAAAACGTTTTTCCCAAACGAAGTAAAAAACAGCCCGGCTGCCTTGGGCAGCCGGGCTGTCTCTCTCAAAACACTCCCTGTTCGCAAAGAGGAGCGGCGTCAAAGGAGCTGGCTCAGATGACCAGACCTCCGTTCGGAGAGATAACTTGTCCTGTCAAAAATTCGGCGGACACAACATAGGAGACCGCCTCGGCGATATACTCCGGTTCGCCCAGCATCCCGATGGGGGACGCCGCGCGGTAGCTTTCAAACGCCGGCTTGTTCGCAAGGGTCATGTCTGTGACGATAAAGCCCGGAGCCACGGCGTTGACGCGGATGCCGTGGGGGCCGGCCTCCTTGGCGAGCGCCTTCGTGAGACCGTTCATGCCCCACTTGGCCGCGCAGTAGGTGGTCTGCCGGGGGAAGCCCGTCATGCCGCCCACGGAGCTGATATTGACGATGCAGCCGGTGTTCTGCCGGTACATATAGGGCAGCGCGAGCTGGCACATATAGAGCCCCGCCATCAGGTTGGTGTTGATGACGTGCGCCATGTCCTCCGGGGACTGATCCACCAGTTCCGCCCGGATGGTAACACCGGCGTTGTTCACGAGCACAGCCAGCTTTTCGCCCAGCGCGTCCACTGTCTCTTATACACATCTGACGCTGCCGACGATATG
>ENA-OUQC01001844-OUQC01001844.1-human-gut-metagenome-genome-assembly--contig:-NODE-1844-length-10134-cov-2.681417_pt1 | contig 10134 bp, 10 predicted proteins | sample MGYA00237942_ERZ548815 | MGnify/ENA primary metagenome ERZ548815 (study PRJEB26490, sample SAMN05194722) | human gut metagenome | biome: terrestrial biome; feature: human-associated habitat; material... | reverse complement strand
GTGCTGTTTCTGCTCTCCGGCGGAGGAAGTGCATTGTTTGAAAAGCCGCTGCTCCCCGGCACAGAATTGCAGGACATCACCGGCCAGCTTCTTGCCAGCGGTGCCGATATCGTGGAGATGAACACCATCCGCAAACGGCTTTCGGGCGTCAAGGGCGGGCGGTTCGCGCAGGCATGCGCCCCGGCTCAGGTGTTCAGCATCGTGCTGAGCGATATTCTGGGCGACCCGCTGGATATGATCGCCAGCGGCCCGGCGGTGCCGGATACCTCCACCTGCGCCCAGGCGCTTGCCGTTGCGGAAAAGTATCATCTGGCACTCTCAGCACAGGCTCGGGCCCTGCTGGCGCAGGAAACGCCCAAAACGCTGGACAATGTGACCACCCGGATCACCGGCAGCGTGCGGGAGCTTTGCCGTGCCGCGGCCAGTGCCTGCCGGAATCTGGGATATGAACCTGTTCTCCTGACCGACCAACTCTGCTGCGAAGCACGGGAAGCAGGCAGCTTTCTTGGCTCCATTGTCCGCACTCAGGCAGGGCAGGGGAAAAAGCTGGCCTACATCGCGGGCGGCGAGACCATCGTTCACCTGACCGGAAAAGGGCTTGGCGGAAGAAATCAGGAGCTGGCCCTTGCGGCTGCGCCTGCCATTGCCGGGCTGAACGCGGCGGTGTTCTCTGTGGGCAGCGATGGCACAGACGGCCCCACCGATGCCGCCGGCGGCTATGTGGATGGGGATACCCTTGCCGCGCTGGAGGCCGGGGGCTGGAGCGGATACGCTGCTTTGCAGAACAACGATTCCTACCACGCCCTGAAAGCGGTGGATGGCCTGATCATCACCGGGGCAACGGGCACCAATGTCAACGATGTGGCGGTGGCCCTGATCGGGGAAAAACACCGCCTGTGAGCCCGGAAGTTTCCCCGGAGTGGTGATTGCATTCCTCCGTTGAGTATGTTATACTGAACAGCGAACTGAATAGAAAACAGCAGGTGCGTACCGCCCGCGGCTCTGGCCGGGGGCAGGCACGTTAAAAGGGAAGCGGGTGCAAATCCCGCACGATCTCGTCACTGTGATAAGGGAGTTTACCGCCAGGGTGCAGCTGCACCGGTCACTGGAACGTATGTTCCGGGAAGGCGGCGGTGGATGTTGAGTTTTCAGCCAGGAAACCTGCCCGCTGTTGGTACGGGGGCGCAAGCCCCAGATCACGAGGAATTGGTTGTACCCAAAAAGCCTGAAAAAACTGAAAAGGGCCTTTTTGCTTTGCCGTCCCGCAAGCAGAAAGGCCCCTTTTGTTTTGCCGGGCACTCTTTCCTGTACCTTCTGTTCAGCAAAAATCATGTTCAAAAACAGGAAAGGAACGAACAAAAATGAGAAAACGCACCATCCACAAAGCAGCGCCCGCTCTGACCGCTTTGGCCCTCTGCGCCGGTGTACTGACCGGCTGCGGCGGTGCCGCAAGCAGCACCACTGCTTCCAGCACGGCAGGATCTGCTGCCAGCAGCGAGGTTTCCGGCGAGGAGGCTGACGAATTGGCCGCAAAGAACGTTGCAGACCTGATCGATGCCATCTATGTGCAGGAGCGCACCGATGACACCGATGCCCAGTGTGAGGCTGCCAAGGCCGCATGGGATGCCCTGACCGATGCCCAGAAGGAACTGGTCGAGGGCGAAGAGGCTGACCCTGACTACTTTGGCCGCGACACCGGCGATGCTTCCAAGGACGACAGCCGCAATCAGGACGACATCGGCGAGAATGAGCTGCTGGTGGTCTCCTTCGGCACCTCCTTCAACGACAGCCGAGTGAAGGATATCAAGGGCATCGAGGATGCTCTGCAGGAAGCTTACCCGGATTGGTCCGTGCGCCGTGCCTTCACCGCACAGATCATCATCAACCATGTGCAGGCCCGTGACGGCGAGAAGATCGACAACATGCAGCAGGCCATGGACCGCGCTGTGGCAAACGGCGTGAAGAACCTGGTCGTCCAGCCCACCCATCTGATGCACGGTGCAGAGTACGACGAGATGATGGAGATGGTGGACAGCTACCGCGATAAGTTCGAGTCCGTCGCCATCGCCGAGCCTCTGCTGGGCGAGGTGGGCAGCGATGCCACCGTCATCAACGCCGACAAGGAAGCTGTCGCCAAGGCCATCACCGCCGAGGCCGTCAAGACCGCCGGTTTCGACAGTCTGGACGCCGCTGCTAAGGACGGCACCGCTTTTGTCTTTATGGGCCACGGCACCTCTCACACCGCAAAGGTGAGCTACAGCCAGATGCAGTCTCAGATGAACGCTCTGGGCTACAAGAATGTCTTCATCGGCACCGTCGAGGGCGAGCCGGAGGAGACTGCCTGCGAGAACGTCATCGAGGCTGTCAAGGCCGCCGGTTATACCAAGGTCGTCCTGCGTCCCCTGATGGTCGTTGCAGGCGACCACGCCAACAACGATATGGCTGGCGACGACGAGGATTCCTGGAAGAGCCAGTTCGAGGCCTCCGGCAAATTCGATTCTGTCGATTGCCAGATCGCAGGTCTGGGCGAGGTCGCTGACATCCAGCAGCTCTACGTCGCACACACCAAGGCCGCTGTCGATTCCCTGAACGGCTGATCCTGATTCTATCATTGCCCGGAAAGGAGTGCCTTTTCGGGCAATTTCTTTTTCGGCCTGCTTTGAATTCGGGCCATTGCGTGTTATAATCTTTTCTGTAAAATAGATACTTCGAGGTATATCATCATGAAACTGAACCATAAATTTGCTCTTCTGCTGGCCGGCGCTGTGCTGGCTGGTTCTCTCACCGGCTGCGGCGCATCCAGCGCCCCGGCCAGCTCTGCCGCTTCCTCTGAGGCTGCGGCCTCCTCTGCCGTGAGCGAGGCTGCTTCCGAACCGGCGGCAGAGGCCGCTCTGCCCGACGGCGTCTACACCGCCGACTTTGACACCGACAGCTCCATGTTCCATGCCAACGAGGCCAACGACGGCAAGGGAACCCTGACCGTGAAGGACGGTCAGATGACCTTCCACGTCAGCCTCGCCTCCAAGAAGATCGTCAACCTCTACGTCGGCATGGCCGCTGACGCCGAGGCCCACGAGGGGGACTGGCTCCAGCCCACCACCGACACCGTCACCTACTCCGACGGCCTGTCCGATGAGGTCTACGGCTTCGACATCCCGGTGGAGGCTCTGGACGAGGACTTCCAGCTGGCCATCCTCGGCTCCAAGGGCAAGTGGTACGACCACACCGTCCGTGTCGCCAACGCCCAGCCTGCTGCGGCGGAAGCACCTGCCGACGGCACCTACACCTGTGATGTGACCCTCGAGGGCGGCTCTGGCCGCGCCACCGTGGACAGCCCTGCAGCCCTGACCGTGGCCGACGGCAGGATGACCGCCACCATCGTCTGGTCCAGCCCCAACTACGACTATATGCTGGTGGATGGCGAAAAGTATCTGCCCACCAACACCGAGGGCAACTCCACCTTCGAGATCCCCGTCACTGCTCTCGACACCCCGCTGGATGTGGTGGGCGATACCGTCGCCATGAGCACCCCGCATGAGATCGAGTATACGCTGACCTTCGCCTCTGCATCCCTGATCGAGGCAAAGTAACGATGAAACGCCGCAATTTCCTGAAAGCCCTGCCTGCCGCCGCCCTCACCCTTGCGGGCTGCGGGCAGCACAAGACTGCACCGGCCAATACGGCCTCTCTCGTGTTCGACCACAGCTATCCGCTGGACTATGCCACCCAGTTTTCCGCCGACTGCTATGAGGGCGGCTATGTGATGATCGACATCCCGGACGCCGGGCGGTTCCTCGTCGTCCCCGAGGGGGCCGCCGAGGTGGACGACCTGCCCGAGGACGTCGTGGTGCTGCGCCAGCCGCTGGATCATATTTATCTCGTCTCCACTTCGGTGATGGACCTCTTTGTCCATCTGGACGCCCTGGACAGCATCGCCCTCTCCGGCACGAAGGCTGAGGGCTGGTATGTGGAAGAGGCCAGACAGGCTATGCAGGAGGGCCGCATCGCCTACGCGGGCAAGTACAGTGCCCCGGACTATGAGCGCATCCTTGCCGCCGGCTGCACCCTCGCCATCGAGAACACTATGGTGCTCCACGACCCCGAGGTCAAGGAGCAGCTGGAAAAGTTCGGCGTGCCGGTCCTCGTGGAGCGCTCGAGCTACGAGAGCGGCCCGCTGGCCCGGATGGAGTGGCTCAAGCTCTACGGCATCCTGCTGAATAAGACTGAGATGGCGGAAGAGGTCTTTCGCCAGAAGGTGGAGCAGGTGGCCCCCATCCTCGAGCAGGAGAACACGGGCAAGACCGCGGCCTTCTTCTCCATCACCACGAATAACCTCATCACCGTCCGCCGCACCAGCGACTATGTGGCCCAGATGGTGGGGATGGCCGGCGGTGTCTACATCTTCGACGACCTCGAGGGGGACAGCCCGGGCCAATCCACCATCAAGCTGCCCCTCGAGACCTTCTACGCCCGGGCCAGGGACGTCGATGTCCTCATCTACAACAGCACCATCGAGGGCGTGATGGAGACCCGTGACCAGCTCATCGAAAAATGCCCGATGCTGGCAGATTTCAAGGCCGTCCAGTCCGGCGACTGCTGGTGTACGGCCCAGAGCCTCTTCCAGCAGAGCATGGAGCTGGCCGACCTCATCTCGGATATGAACCTCGTCTTCACCGAGGGCTCGCCCGACCCGGCGTCCCTCCGTTTCTTACAGCGCATCGTATAAAAGGAGCTTTGTCATGACCACCACCCGCCGCCTCAGCCTCGCGTACCTCGCCCTCACGGCGGGGGTCGCGGTGCTGTTTGCACTCAACCTGTTCTGGGGCAGTGTGTCCCTGACGCCCGGCGCGGTGGCGGCGGCTCTGCTGGGCCGGGGCGAAGATGCGCTGGCCGTGGGCATCGTGCTCCAGCTCCGTCTGCCCCGGGCGGTCATGGTCGTGCTGCTGGGCGCGGCCCTCTCGGCGGCAGGCTACCTCCTGCAGACCTTCTTCGCCAACCCCATCGCCGGCCCCTTCGTCATGGGCGTGTCCAGCGGCGCAAAGCTGGCAGTGGCCCTGACGATGGTGGTGTTTTTACAGCAGGGGCTGCTCACCGGCTCGGCCACCCTCATCATCGCCGCCTTTGCAGGCTCGATGGCGGCGATGGCCTTCGTGCTGGTGGTGGCCCGGCGGGTGCCGCGGATGAGCATCCTCGTCATCTGCGGCATCATGATCGGTTATATCTGTTCGGCTGTCACCGACATCGTGGTGACTTTCGCTCAGGACTCCAACATCGTCAATCTCCACAACTGGTCGATGGGCAGCTTTTCCGGCATGACCTGGGCCAATGTGGGTGCAGCGGCCTGCGTGGTGCTGCCCGCGCTGGCGGCGGCGTTCCTGCTCTCGAAGCCCATGGCGGCCTACCAGATGGGCGAGAGCTACGCCAGGAGCGTCGGCGTGCCGGTGCGGGCCTTCTCGACGGCCCTCGTGCTGCTGTCCAGCCTGCTTTCCGCCTGCGTGACGGCCTTTGCAGGCCCCATCTCCTTTGTGGGCATCGCGGTGCCGCATCTGGTCAAGAACCTGCTGGGCAGCGCAAAGCCCCTCCATGTCCTGCCGGGCTGCTGTCTGGGCGGGGCAGCGTTCTGCCTGCTCTGCGACCTCATCGCCCGCAGCCTGTTCGCGCCCACTGAGCTGTCCATCAGCTCGGTGACGGCAGTTTTCGGTGCGCCGGTGGTCATCTGGCTGCTGGTGCGCCGCCAGACACAGGAGGGCCGGGAATGAGTGATCCGAAATTCTACTGCCGCGCCGAGGACCTTGCCATCGGCTACGGCAAAACGCCGCTTCTCTCCGGCATTGCGCTGGGGGTGCAGCCCGGCCAGATTTTGACCCTCATCGGGCCCAACGGCGCGGGCAAATCCACATTGCTGCGCACGCTGGCGGGCCAGCTGGACCCCATGGGCGGCGCGGTGCTGCTGGACGAAAAAAACCTTTCCGACTATACCGGCACCCAACGGGCCCAGAAGCTTGCCCTGATGGCACCGCACAGCCGCCGCATGGAGCTGACCACCTGCTTTGACTTTGCTGCGGCGGGCCGCTACCCCTACACCGGGCGGCTGGGCGTCCTCTCGGCGGAAGATAAGCGCCAGGTCCATGCCGCGCTGGCCCTCGTGGGGGCCGAGGCGCTGGCGGGCCGGGACTTCAACTGCATCAGCGACGGCCAGCGCCAGCGCGTCCTGCTGGCCCGGGCCATCTGCCAGCAGCCGGAGCTGATATTATTGGACGAGCCTACGTCTTTCCTCGACATCAAGGGCAAGGCCGAATTGCTGGCCATCCTGAAAAGCCTCGCCCGCGACAAGAAGATGGCCGTCATCCTGAGCCTCCACGAGCTGGAGCTGGCGCAGAAAGTTTCCGACAAGGTCGTCTGCGTCTCGGCGGCGGGCGTCTCGGACGTCATGACGCCGGAAGAGGCCTTTGCCCGGGAAAACATCTGCAAAATTTATGCTCTGACCGATGAGCAGTACGCATTCCTCTACGGCGAAGAAAAAGCGCCGGAGGAAAAGCGCCCGCTCTTTGAGCACTACGTCCGCAGCGGCCAGAAACTCCTGCGCTGCGGCTACACCACCGGCACCTGCGCGGCGCTGGGTGCGGCGGGGGCCGCGTCGCCCTCCGGCCCGAACTGTCCGGCGAGGGGCGCATCCACGGCGGTGAGGGTGTGGGCCGGGTGACAAAGCCCGGTCTCGACCAGCCCGTGGGCGAAGCTGCCATCAACCACGTCCCCCGGGCCATGATAAAGGAAGCGCTGGAAAAAGAGGCCGAATCTGCCGGGTACGCGGGCGGCTTTGACGTCACCATCTCCATCGAGGGCGGGGCCGAAACGGCGAAGCGCACCTTCAACCCCCACATGGGCGTGGAAGGGGGCCTCAGCGTCCTCGGCACCAGCGGCATCGTCGAGCCCATGAGCCAGCAGGCCATCCTCGACACCATCCAGCTGGAAATGGGGCAGGCGGCGCTCCGGGCGGTCAGCCCCCGGCGGCTCATCCTCGCCCCGGGCAACTACGGCCTCGACTATCTCCACGAGAAGATGCCCGCCCTGAAGAATATCCCCGTGGTCAAGACCTCGAACTTCATCGGGGATACGATGGATATGGCGGCGGCATCCCACTTCGAAGAGGTGGTGCTGGTGGGCCACATCGGCAAGCTGGTCAAACTGGCGGGCGGTGTCATGAACACCCACTCCCGCACGGCCGACTGCCGCACCGAGCTGCTCTGCGCCCACGCCGCCCTCTGCGGCGCGTCCCGGGACGTCTGCGCGGCCCTGATGAACGCGGCCACCACCGACGCCTGCATGGAGATCTTAGACGAAGCAGAGATGAGAGAACCGGTGCTGTCCAGCCTGCTGGACGCCATCCAGCTCCACCTCGACCGCCGCGCCGCCGGGGCGTTCCGGGTGGGTGCGGTGCTCTTCTCGAACCAATACGGCCCGCTGGGCCAGACCAGAACTGCAAAGGAGCTGCTGGACGAATGGAAAAACGGATAGGCACTTTTTACGGCGTCAGCGTCGGCCCGGGCGACCCGGAGCTCATGACCCTGCAGGCTGTCCGCCGCCTCGAAAACTGCCCGGTCATCGCCGCGCCCCAGACCCCGAAGGGCGGGATGCTGGCGCTGGACATCGCAAAAGGTGCGGTGGATCTGAGCGGCAAGACCATCCTGCCGCTGCGCTTCGCCATGAGCCTTGACCCGGCGGTGCAGAAAGCCGCCCACATCGAGGCGGCCCGGGCCGTGAAAGAATATCTCGACGCCGGGCAGGATGTCGCCATGCTCAACCTCGGCGACGTGTCCGTCTACGCCACGTTCGGTTATTTACAGGAGATCCTGGAGGCCGAGGGCTGCAAGACCGTGATGCTCCCCGGCGTGACGAGCTTCTGCGCCGCTGCGGCCCGGCTGGGCCAGTCCCTGACGGGCGGCATGGAGCAGCCGCTGACCATCGCCCCGGGACGCTGCGCCGCTGAGGTGCTGGCCGCACCGGGCGCAAAAGTGCTGATGAAATCGGGCTGTCAGCTGCCCGAGACGCTGGCCGCGCTGGCCGACGCCGGGCTTCTGAGCCGGAGCGCGATGGTCTGTAACTGCGGCCTGCCGAACGAGGAGGTCTGGCCCGACCTGACCGATTACGACCCGGCCCGGTCGGCGGGCTATTTCGCAACGATTTTGGTGAAGGAGGGGTAAGATATGGTCCATTTTGTAGGAGCCGGGCCGGGTGCGCCCGACCTCATCACCCGGCGGGGCGCGGCCCTGCTGGCCGGTGCCGACTGCATCATCTACGCGGGCAGTCTCGTCAACCCGGCCCTGCTGGGGCTGGCGAAGCCCGGCTGTGCCATCTACAACAGCGCGGAAATGACGCTGGAACAGGTGCTGGACACCATCCGCGCCGCCGAAAAGGCCGGAGGCACTACGGTCCGCCTCCACACCGGCGACCCCTGCCTCTACGGGGCCATCCGGGAGCAGATGGACGCACTGGACGCCGACGGCATCCCTTATGACGACACCCCGGGCGTGTCCAGCTTCTGCGGCGCGGCGGCGGCGCTCTGTGCCGAGTACACTCTGCCCAACGTGAGCCAGACCGTCATCATCACCCGGATGGAGGGCCGCACTCCTGTTCCTGAGGCCGAACAGCTGGAAAAGCTGGCCGCTCACGGGGCTACCATGGTCATCTTCCTCTCCATCGGGCTGGTGGACAAAGTCCAGCAGGCCCTTCTCGAGAGCGGCGGCTACCGCCCCGGCACCCCTGCCGCTGTGGTCTATAAGGCCACCTGGCCCGAGCAGAAGGTGGTGCGCTGCACCGTCTCCACACTGGCCGAGGAGACCCGCAAAAACGGCATCACCAAGACCGCCCTCATCGTCGTAGGCGACTTTCTGGGCGAAAATTACGAGCGCAGCAAGCTTTACGACCCCGCCTTTACCACCGAGTTCCGGCAGGGGACGGAGGCCGGGCAGTGAGCCGGGCATATCTGGCCTTTACCGCAAAGGGCGAGGCGCTGGCCCGTCGGCTGGCGGAAGCTCTGCCCGGCAGCGTGAGCCGCTGCGGCGGAGACGTGACCCTGAAAGGCTGGACGGCGGAGCATTTTGCACAGGACGAGGCCCTGATTTTTGTAGGAGCTGTGGGCATCGCGGTGCGGGCCATCGCGCCCCACTGCAGGAGCAAGGCCGCCGACCCGGCGGTGGTGGTCGTGGACGAGGGCGGGAACTTCGCCGTGCCGCTCCTGTCGGGCCATCTGGGCGGTGCCAATGCGCTGGCCCGGGCGCTGGCAAAAGCGTGCGGCGCGGTGCCGGTCATCACGACGGCCACCGACGTCAACGGCCTCTTCGCCGTGGACCTCTGGGCCAAGGCTCAGAACTGCGCTGTCCTTGAGCCGGAGCGCATCAAGCGCGTCAGCGGCACCCTGCTGGCCGGGCAGACGGTCCGGTACTGGTCGCCGTGGCCGGTGGCGGGGGAGACCCCCGCCGGAGTGAAAAAGGCTGACGCACCCGAAGCCGCCGACTTCGCCCTGACCCTCACGCCGCAGGGCGGGGCGCTCCACCTCGTCCCCCGCATCGGGGTGCTGGGGGTGGGGTGCCGCCGCGGCACGACGGCCCGCCAGCTGGAAGAAGCCTTTGCGGCGTTCTGTGCCGCGTCCGGCCTCAGCCCGGCGGCGGTCTGCGCAGCCGCCAGCATCGACCTGAAAAAAGATGAGCCGGGGCTTGCAGAGTTCTGCAAAGCCCACGGCTGGCCTATCACGTTCTATCCGGCCGACGAACTGCGGGCCGTGCCGGGACAGTTCACCCCGTCGGCCTTTGTGGCAAGTGTCACCGGCGTGGACAACATCTGTGAGCGCTCGGCGGTAAAAGCCTCGGGCGGGACGCTCCTTCTGCCCAAAACGGCAGGCGGCGGCGTGACGCTGGCGCTGGCCGTCCGCCCCTTTGCACCCGATTGGAGGACAGAGCAATGAGTGAGAGTAAAAAGACCGTGTTCGTCGTGGGGCTTGGCCCCGGCGGCGGACAGTTTCTGACCGTGCAGGCGCAGAGCGCCTTGCAACAGGCCGAGGTGTTGTGCGGCTATACGGTCTACATCGACCTTGTGCGCCCCCTCTACCCGGAAAAAGAGCTGTCTCTTATACACATC
>ENA-OUQC01001839-OUQC01001839.1-human-gut-metagenome-genome-assembly--contig:-NODE-1839-length-10144-cov-4.950738_pt1 | contig 10144 bp, 20 predicted proteins | sample MGYA00237942_ERZ548815 | MGnify/ENA primary metagenome ERZ548815 (study PRJEB26490, sample SAMN05194722) | human gut metagenome | biome: terrestrial biome; feature: human-associated habitat; material... | reverse complement strand
CCCCGGCCATAAGGAGGTGACCTCCGGGCGTCTGCATTTCACCGCCCGGGGCAGCCCTGATCCTGCCTGCGCTTTTCAGCGCCCGCCTGCCTGTGTCCGGAGCCGCGCCAGCCACTGCCTCGCCCGCGCCGCATCCTCCGGGGTGCTCCTTCGATATTCCTTCGGCTGCTCCTTCGGCAGGCTTTCCTGCTCCCGCCGCTTCAGCACCCGGCGGAGTACGGTCTCCGCCGCCTCCCCCGGCGGAATCGGCCAGATGTCCACCGGCGCCGGGCGCCGGCTCTCAAACCGGTCGCAGCAGAGAAACTGCACCCGCCAATCCCGGCCGCACGCCTGGCATTCCATCCCGATCTCCGCCACGCTGGAGCGGATCCAGTTCACCGTCGGCCCCGGCCGGTGGTTCTTGTTCGCCCGCAGCTCCCGCAGCATGCCTTTTCTTACCATGCTTCGCCCGCAGGAGCACACCGGCAGCGCCATGAGCCGCATCCATCCGTCCTTCTGTCCGTTCTTGTCCATTCGCGTCTCCTCCGTTCCTGCTCCGGCCCTCTCGTTCAGTTCCTTTCCTCCAGCAGCTCCGCGCTCCAGAGCTTGAGGGCGTCGCAGCACTGATCTCCCAGCCCCTGCAGCGGGCATTTCCCGCAGCGGAGCTCCTCCCCGGTACACAGGCGCAAAAGCGCCGCCGCCGTCCTCCGGTCCGGGATCAGGTCCTCCTTGGGGACAAACATCCCCTCCAGCCCCAGCAGCGCGATCCGCTCCCGCATCCGCGCCTCCCGCGTCTCCGCTGCCTGGAGCCGCAGCTTCAGCTCCTCCATCTCCCACATTTCTTCCATGGTCATCCTTCCGTTCCCTCCAGCTCCATTTGTTCCTCCTCCGGCCCATCCGCCGGCCGGCTGTCCCTGTCCTTCCAATACTGCCTGGTGCACAGCGCCTGAAACTCCGCCAGCTCCGTCATGTATTCCTCCGTCAGCACCTGCACGGGCAGGATCGCCGCCAGAACATCAAAGCCGTCATGCACCGCCAGATACCGCGCTCCGTTCTTCGCCCGCCGCACCGTAAACCGGATGTAGTCGCTGCATCGGAGCTCCTCCATCACCGGCCCCAGCGCCGCTTCGTCAAAGAAGATCAGCTCGCCGTCCTCCCGGCAGCGGTAGCAGGCGCACCAGAGGCCGTTGTGCGCGGCCATCAGTTTCTGCTTGTCCGCGTCCTGCTCGCCCGCCGCATAGGGGGAGAGCTCCATGCCCAAAACCTCGGCAGCGCTCTCCGCCCGGAGCTCGCTCATATAGACCTTATTCCACGCCTTTTCCGGCAGATCCAGCATCGCCCGCACCTGGTCCTCCCCCGCCGGCTCCGGCAGCTCCGTCGCCCGGTAGAGGGCGCTGTCGGTTCCCAGCCAGAGCCCGCTGCCCTCCACCCGCGCCACGATGCACCGTCCGCAGCGCTTCACCAGGCTTGCATATTTCGAAAGCTTCATTCCGTCTCCCTCCGTTATTCCAGCAGTCCGGCCAGCCTTGCAAAGGCCGCCCCCGCCCCCAGCGACGCCGCCATCAGCCAGACGCCCTGTCCCAGCGCCATGGTGCCGTGCTCCATCCCGCCGGCGGCCCCCAGCGTCAGGAGAAAGCTCATCGCCGCCAGCGCGCCCCAGAGCGGCCGCAGCCGCCTACCTTGCTTCTTCTGCTTCCGCCGCATCTTCCTCCTCCTCCTTCTTCTTTTTCACCACCGTCCCGATCGCGACGCCCTCCAGCATATCCGGCCCGAAGATCTCATCCTTGAGCCCATCCAGCACCTGCGAAAAGGTGTCCGCAAAGATCTCCGCCGCCTCCGGGCTATGATTGCGGAGCGAGTTGTAAATGCTGTTGATCAGCATTACCAGGTCCGCCATCAGCTCCGTGAGATCTCCCTTGATCCCGATATACCTGTTCTTCGTGTCTTTCCCAAGCCTGCATTCGAGCCTGGTCTGTTCCTCCTAAAAAATGATTCTTGTTAAGGCGTGGTCTCTCCGCCCCTCGGCGGCGGCGCTCCGGCTCCCTGTCTGCATTCCGGCGGCCAGCTGTCCCGGCTGGTTCCTCCCGCCCGGAGCTCCGCCGCCCGGGGGCGGCGTCCTGCCCTTAATCCTCCGCCGGGTCTTCCTCATCCAGATAGTTCCTGCCAAACTCCAGCATGAACTCTTCCTTCGTCCAGCCCTGCTGCTCCATGGCCAGCCTCTGGCCGTATTGGTGCAGCGCATCCATGGTCTCCCGGCAGCTGTGCGCCGCCCGCTTGCCGGAAAGATGACACCGCCGGTGGCAGAGCCAGACGACCAGTCCGTATTTCTCGCTTTTCTTCCGGCAGGCCCCGCCGAAGATATGATGCTTGTCCAGCGGATCCGCCGTGCCGTTCCGGCCGCACAGCCAGCAGCTTCTCTCGCTCCACAGCTCTGCCTTACTGCTTGCCATAGATCGCCTCCATCAGCTCCTCCCGCGGGATGTGCAGCATCCGCACCAGCTGCCCCAGCTCCCGCACGGTCAGCGCGCCGGGGTCGTTGCACTTGCGGCGCACCGTGTCCTGCGCCTTGACCATCTTTTTTGCCAGCCTCGGCACATTCAGCCCGTTCCGGGCCATGGCCACCCGGAGCACCACCACCATCCGCTCCCGCATCCGGTCGCTCTCGGTCAGATTGATTTTCGGCATTGCCTTTCCCTCCTGTTGCTTGTTAGATGCGCTCGAGGGCGGCTTTGGTGCCGCGCTCGAACTCTGTGACCGGGACGCGTGAGTTGTCCATCGCCAACCGATACGCCTCCTGCGCCATGACGCATGCCAGGCGCAGCTCCTTCGCGCTTGCCCCTTGTCTTGCCGCTGCTTCTACCAGCGCCATGGCCAGGGGCTTTGCTTTTGGATGTGCCTTCGCCATCGGCGACATCAGGATGCTCTCCATCGCGTTCACCTCCCTTGCTGTTGTTTGCTGTGATTGCCGCTTGCAATAAATTTCCAATGCTGCTATAATTTCCCTTGTCCCCCTCCGCTGGGGGCGCCCGTTCCCCGTCCTTCTCTCCGCCTCCCTGCCGCTTGATGCGAAAGGAGGTGAAAAGAATGGCACAGAAGAACTCCGTCAGGACTTCTTCCAAGGTCGCGGCTGCTGCGAGCAAGACCCTTCGCAAACCCTCCAGCAGCGCGGCCGCGCGGACCCTTGCCGGCTCCGCTCTTTCCAACCGAAAGAAATCGTCCGGTAAGTGATCCCGCAAGAGACCCGTCGAAGCCCGCCCGCTTCGGCGGTTTTCTTCGTTACTCGTCCGCTTCGGCGAAGAAATAGCGCCGCAGATCTTCTTCCACCCCCAGCAGCTTCGCCAGCGCCCAGGCCTCCTCCAGCGTCATCCGCCTGCGGTTGTTGGTCTTGAGGGAAAGCGTCGCCTGTGTGTATCCCAGCTTCTCCGCCGCCTCCCGCTGCGTCATCCTGAGCGCCTTCATCCGCGCCTTGACCGCCGCCGTGTTGATCATCCCCGCAGCCCCCTCCCTGCGCTCTCATAGGCCCGGAGGATCACCTCGTCCAGATCCTCCCGCCAGAGATCCTGCAGCACCCCGAAGAAGCAGCTCCCCTCCTCGGTCCGATACCAGCGCTTCCGCTCCTCTTCGGTCATGACGCCGTGCTTTTCCTCCAGCTCCGCATACCAGCGCTGCGCCGCATCATGGTTGTTTTCCATCGTGTGTACCTCCTGGTGCTTCATAATCTGTCTTGCCGAGCACTTTTAGTGCTCTATAAAGCTAAAAAAAAGATCCTGCACGGACACCCCAAAGTATTTAGCTAATCGAACTTTTACCTCGTCCCGCGGTGTTCGTTCATCTCGTTCGTACATTGCATATGAAGATTTCGTAATACCTACCTCGCGCGCCACTTCTTCCTGGCTCTTTGACCCGCGCAGCGCCCGCATGGTTTCTCCCATGGACATTTTACTTCTCCTTTCTGTTGCGCACTATTTGTGCTCGTTGATTCTATTATACACTCTTTGTGCTCTGTGTCAACAGTCTTTATCTTCTCAATGTGCACAAACTCTAAAAACACTTTTTGTGCATATTTGAGATTGCCTTTGTGCACTTTTCGTGTATAATAAGACTATACTCTATATTTAGGAGCTTCTTATGAGTAAATTTTCTGAACGGTTTAAGACTCTCCGGCTTGAACATGAGTTGTCGCAGCAAGCCTTGGCTACACAGCTCGGGCTTTCAAAGAGCAGTGTTAATATGTATGAGCGTGGTGAGCGCGAACCGGGCTTGGACACGCTGGAATCCATTGCTGACTATTTCAATGTTGATATGGACTATCTACTCGGGAAAACGCCCGCTACCGGAAAGTATACTTTTTCTACGGCTACGATTATCCCCATGCCGGCCATGCGGAAGATCCCGCTGGTTGGCTCCATTGCCTGCGGCACGCCTATCCTGGCGGCGGAGAACATCGAGGGGGATGTGGATATCCCGGAGCACATCCACGCCGATTTCGCCCTCCGCTGCAAGGGCGACAGCATGATCAACGCCCGCATCTACGACGGCGATATTGTTTACATCCGTCAGCAGGATACTGTGGAGCACGGCCAGATCGCCGCCGTCCTCATCGAAGACGAAGCCACCCTCAAGCGCGTCCACCTCTTTCCCGATCATGTGGTCCTGGAGGCCGAAAACCCCCAATACCGCCCCCGCACCTTCTGGGGCGAGGAAATGAACAGCCTCCGCATCCTCGGAAAAGCCGTCGCCTTTACCTCCGGCGTCCGGTGAGCCTGATCTTCGCAGAACAAAAAAGCGCCCCCGGAATGCCCAGAGAGCGCCTTTGCTTGATTCAATTCTGGCTTACTGTGCGCTGTGCTGCACCGGCACAAACTCCAGCTTGAGCTTCATCCCCATGCCGGCCGCCAGCCGCTTGAGGGTCTGCAGGGATGGGTTCCCCGTCCCGTTTTCCAGCCGACTGATGTTGGCCTGGTTGATCCCGGTAGCCTCCGCCAGCTGTGCCTGTGTAAAGCCCTTTTCCTCGCGCCCCTCAATGATGGCGCGGACGATCTGAAACTCCGGCTCCAGCGCGTCCCATTCCGCCTTGAACTCGGGGTCTTCCATTTTCTTCGCGATCGCATCCTGAAGTGTAAGCATTATTTCAGCGCCTCCCTTCGTTCATAGTCTGCCCGGTATTCTTTTGCTAACTCGATCTCGCCGAGCGGTGTTTTCGGTGTTTTCTTGGTAAAGCCATTGGTGAGGACGATCCGCTTGCCTACAGCGAAGAAATACAGCACGCGGGAGATATTCCCTTCCTGTTGGGCCCGGATCTGGAAAATGCCATCCTTCAAAAACTCGGAATAGGGCATTCGCAGCCGCGTCCCATCGATTTCCAGCATAGAAGCGATCTTGAGGATCTTCGCTTGCATTTTCAGCGACAGCGACGCAATGTAATCCAGCGCCGGATGTGTCCCGTCCTCTTTTTCGTAAAATACGACCTCGTATTCCTTCATTGTTCCACCGCTCTTTCTCTATGCTCATTATATGCTTTATATGCCATATTGTCAAGGGCTGTTTGCCCGTTTCCCGAAAGGAGCGTGTCCCCATGTCTGAGCCTGTCTTCAAATCCACTCTGACGCCGGAGGAGATCGAAGCCAATTTCAAAAATACCGCCTTTTTCGCCGGGATCATGGACGGCCTTCAGGACGCTCTGTCCTATGCCTGCGGCAAAGCCACGCCGGAGACCATCGTCTCCGCTCAGTGCTCTCCGCCTTCCTCCAGTCCCTCCTGAAGCAGCATCCCGTCCAGGGCGTTCAGGTCCAGCTCATAATACATTTCCTTTCCCTTCTTCTCCGCCCGGAGGAGCTCCGGCCGGATCTTCCCCAGGTTCTTTTTTGTCAGGTAATAGGAGCCGAAGAGCCCTTCCAGCTCCCGGGTGGAGATCCCCTTTTCGCTGAAAAGCGCCGCCTGGATCAGGATGTTATACATCTTGCGGATGTCGGCGACCTCCCCGGCCGCCAGCTTCAGGGCCGTCCCCGCATACTGCCCCCAGCGGAACAGCTTCTGCGTGAGGGATTCCTTCAGCTCCGCCAGCGCCGCATGGATCATATCCAGCATCATGAGCAAAAACGGCGTGAGGTCCCCCAGCCCGTGCGGGTCGTTGCACACCTGAAATGCCTTGTAATAGTCCTTGATGTTCTCCTTCACCGTCTCCGAGATCCGGTAGGCCAGCAGCGGCTCCAGCTCCCCCGCGATGCAGTAGCTCAGGATGAGCCGCCCCAGCCGCCCGTTCCCGTCATAAAACGGGTGGATATATTCCAGCATATAGTGGAAAATGCACACCCGGACCAGCCGGTCCACGCCCTCGTCGTTCAAAAAGGCCAGCGCCTTTTCCATCGCCGCGATGATCTCCCGCTCCGGGTACATCCCCTTGTGGATGACCCGGTCGGTCTCGCTGCGGATCTCCGTGAGATCCTTCCGGAAGATCTCTCCGTCCGGAAGATTCTTCGGATCCTCCGCCCGGATCTCCTCCAGGAACACCTCGTCATAGATGGCCCGGATGTCCCGGCATGTCCTCAGCGGGATCTCCGCATGGGTCATCAGCTTCAGGTATTTGTTCACCAGCCCCACGAACCGCTGGCGCTTCCCCTTTTCCTCCGATTGCTGTTCCAAAACATCCAGCGCGTCCCCGATCTCCTTGCGGCTGCTGTGGACCCCCTCGATCCGATTGGTCAAGACGATCTCGTCGATCAGGCATTTCCGGGAATACTGCTGCTTTGCGATCCCCGGGAGCGTCCCGCTCAGCTTCACCACCGCCTGGTTCAGCTTGGTGATGGCATAGACTTTTCCCATGACCTCCCCGTTCAGCAGGAAAAACGCCGGGTGCCCCGCCACGGAAAAGTCGGGCTTCACCGCCTCCTCCGAGGAAAACCGCACCCGATATTCTTCCATATATGCGGTCCTGTCTCCGTAATAAAGCTTTCCAAGCAGCTGATATGCCATGTCCTTGCCCTCCAAAAGGTCAAACCGGTTGAATGATTGACTTATCATAGCATTTTTCGATATAAAAAGCAATCGCTTTTTTGAATCGTGTTTTATTGTTATGCATTTTCAATTCAAAAAATACGCCACGATTTCAATCATTCTTCCAGAGCCATCTGTTCGATTCAAAAGGCGTTTTGCATTCCACCCGCTCATGAAAGGAGTGATCCCCCATGCCGTCCACCCCCCGCCGCCTCCCCTCCGGCAGCTGGAATTGCTATGCCTATCTGGGCAAGGACGCCGAGGGCAAGCGGATCCAGCGCTCCGTCACCCGCCCCACCAAGGCCGAGGCCCGCGCCGCCGCCGTGGAGCTGGAGCAATCCGCCCCCGCCCCGGAGAACCCCGCCGATCCTGAAATGACCCTCGCCCAGGCAATGGAGCTCTTTATTGAGCAGCGCGTCAATGTCTTCAGCAGATCTACCACGGTCGGCTATCAACGCATCCGAAAGAACTACCTTCTCCGTCTGCAGCAGGAGCGTCTGCGGGATATTACGCAGGCCATGATCCAACGGGAGATCAACGCCTGCGCCGAAAAACTGTCTCCAAAATCGGTTGCAAATATCCATGGATTTCTCAGCGCTGTTTTGGCCTCCTACCGCCCGGCAATGCACCTGACCACCCGGCTTCCGCAAAAGGAAAAGCAGGAGATCGTGATCCCGGAGCTTTCCACCATCAAGGCGCTGGAAGCCTATGCAGAAGAAAAGGGCGACCGGGATCTTCTTCTTGCCGTGATGTTCGCCTCCCAGCTGGGGCTCCGCCGCTCGGAGATCTGCGCCCTGACCTTCTCCGATCTTTCCGCCGGCAATACCGTATCGATCTCCAAGGCGCTGGTGATCGATGAAAAAAAGCAGTGGGTCGTCAAACCGCCCAAGTCTCATGCCGGCTATCGCACCCTTCCTCTCACGGATCCGCTCCGCAAGCAGCTGGCGCAGCTGCACGGCGCGCCGGACGCGCACATTGTGCAGGCCAGCCCGGATATTATCAGCAAGCGCTTTCAGCGTGCGCTGGCCGCCCTGCACTTCCCCGTGTGCCGCTTCCACGACCTGCGCCATTACAACGCATCCGTCATGATCTCGCTGAATGTCCCGTTTATGTATATCGCCCGCCGCATGGGCCATGAAAACGACGAAATGGTCCGCCGGGTCTATGGCCATATCATGGAGCAAAAACAGGATGATATCAACGCCATGATGAACCAGTTTTTTAAATAAAATCTGTACGAAAATCTGTACAAAAAGAATAAACCATTGAAATTACAGGGTTTCTAAGGTGTTTTCAAAGGGTTCGAGTCCCCTTGTCTCCACCAGATATCCATCGTAATTTGGATCAAATTACGGTGGATTTTTTATACTTTGCCCGCGAGGGCCTTTGGGAGGAACTATGAGCATTCTTAATTCATTTGACCCGGACAGCAAGCCGCTGTTTACTCCGGAGCAGCTCTACGGAACGGGGGAGCAGATCGCGGAGGTCTGCATCGTATCCTTTCACCACAAGGTGCTGGAGCGGGTTTTGGCCGAATATCATCCGGCGGCGGCCGCAAGGGCCTTTACGGCCAACGGCCCGGTGGAGCTTTATCTGCTGGAGCTGGATGGTCGGCCCACGCTGTTTTATATGAGCCCCATCGGCGCGCCTGCGGCAGGCGCCATCCTCCATGAGGCCGCCGTCCTCACCGGCGCGAAGAAATTCATCGTCTTCGGCAGCTGCGGCGTGCTTGCGCCGGAGCTTTGCGCCGGCAAGGTCATCGTGCCCACCGAAGCCTGCCGGGACGAGGGACTTTCCTACCATTTTGCCCCGCCGGCGGATTATATCCGGATGAAGGGCAGCGGCACGGTGGCGGAGCAGCTTTCTGCCTGCGGCATCCCCCATGTTCTGGGACGCACATGGACCACCGACGCCGTCTATCGGGAGACCGCGAACCTCATCGCCCGGCGCAGGGCGGAGGGCTGTCTCTGCGTGGAGATGGAAGCGGCGGGGCTGCAGGCAGTAGCCGACGCCATCGGGGCAGAGCTTTTTTCCTTCTTCTTCGGCGGCGACATCCTGGGCGAGGTCTGGGACAAGGGGAACCTGGGCGGAGAAGCGGAAAAGGCCCGCCAGCACGGGCTGCTGGACATTGCGCTGGGGCTTGCGGTGCGGCTGTAATATCGTAACATCAAAAAAGCACGGCAGCGGCCGTGCTTTTCTTTTTTTACCGTTCCTCCAGGCGGCGCAGGTCCACCTGGGCGGGCGCATCCGGCGAAAGGTTCAGGATGGCATAGCGCTCCTCCCCCACGCTCATACTGCCGGGGCAAACGATCTGGCAGGCGCCGAACCGCTCCGCCGCAGGGCGATGGGTGTGGCCGTAAAAGATCAGATCCAGCCCCTGCTCCACGGCCTCTGCCTCCAGCGGCAGCAGGCCGGTCTTGACGCCGCGGCGGTGTCCGTGGGTCAGCAGGATCCGCTTGCCGCACAGGGTGAAGCAGCGCTCCTCCGGCTCCTCGCAGAGGGGATCGCAGTTGCCCCGGACGGCGGCAAAGGGCAGCAGCGGCGGAAGCTTCACCCGCTCCCAGTCCCGCAGACCGTCGCCCAGAAACCAGAGATAGTCCGGCGCTTCCCGCGCCAGCAGCCGCTGTAGGCCGAAGGCATTGCCATGGGAATCGGAACAGATGCAGATCTTCATGAAAGCCGCCTTTCCGCGTCACATTTTCAGACGCAAAACATATATTGTGGTATCACAAGTTTTAGGAGGAACCGCCTATGTCCGGAGAAATCGAAAACGCCGCCAGATCCATGATGTCCTCCCCCCAGGGGCTGAAGATCATCAAGGGCCTGGACAAATACAACACCGCCATGAACACCGAATCCGGCCGGCAGCTGATCCAGATGATCGCCGGCAGCGGCACAGACGCCCTGAAGCAGGCGGCCCAGACCGCCCTTTCCTCCGGCAAGGAGCCGGGGCGGGCGCTGCTGCAGAATCTGCTCAGCTCCCGGGACGGGGCGGCGCTGGCGGCAAAGGTCATCGAGGTCATGGGAGTGTGACCCGGTATGGCTGAGCTGGAAGAACGCTTCAGTCAGCTGCTGGCGGATCCGGAGCGGACGCAGAAGGTGGTGGACATGGCCCGCGCCATCCTGTCCCAGCGGGAAAGCGCTCCCTCCGCGCCGTCTTCTCCTGCGCCGG
>ENA-OUQC01001838-OUQC01001838.1-human-gut-metagenome-genome-assembly--contig:-NODE-1838-length-10152-cov-2.958304_pt1 | contig 10152 bp, 11 predicted proteins | sample MGYA00237942_ERZ548815 | MGnify/ENA primary metagenome ERZ548815 (study PRJEB26490, sample SAMN05194722) | human gut metagenome | biome: terrestrial biome; feature: human-associated habitat; material... | reverse complement strand
AGTTCTCCGTCTCGCGTCTCATCGGCGCGCCTCCGGGATACGTCGGCTACGACGAGGGCGGCCAGCTGACCGAGGCCGTGCGCCGCAAGCCGTACAGCGTCGTGCTGTTTGACGAGGTCGAGAAGGCGCACCCGGATGTCTTCAACATCCTGCTGCAGATCCTCGACGACGGACGCATCACCGATTCGCAGGGCCGCACGGTGGACTTCAAGAACACCATCATCATCCTGACCTCGAACCTCGGCTCGGCCGAGCTGCTTGACGGCATCCAACCGGACGGCAGCATCGCCGAGAGCGCACGCAATGCCGTCATGGGCGAGCTGCGCCGCGCGTTCCGTCCGGAGTTCCTCAACCGGCTGGATGAGATCATCATGTTCAAGCCGCTGACGAAGGAAAATCTGAACGGCATCATTGAAATTCTGATGCAGGGTCTGCGCAAGCGCATGGCGGACAAGACGCTCAAGCTCGACGTCACCGACGCGGCGAAGAGCCTCATCATCGAGCGCGGCTTCGATCCGATCTACGGCGCACGCCCGCTCAAGCGCTACCTCCAGAGCGCGGCGGAGACGCTGATCGCGAAAGAGATCCTGCGCGGCGACCTGCCCGCCGGCAGCACGCTCGTGCTCGACGCGGAAAACGGCGAGCTCACCTGCCGCAAGAAGTAAACAACCGCGAAAAGCCGCCCGAAAGGGCGGCTTTTTCCGCCTTGCTACCGATAGTAGCGGAATACTTGCTGGACTTTTGCTGAAAAAACTGCTACGATAGCGCCATCAACGCAAAGGAGACACGCTATGGACAACGAACTCGGCACGCGCATCCGCGCGCTGCGCAAGGAGCGCGGGCTGTCGCAGGAGGCGTTGGCGCAGGCGCTTGAGGTCAAGAGACAGGCCGTGACAAAATGGGAAGATGGCTCGTCGCTGCCAAGCACGGCGAATCTCTTCGCGCTCGTAGGCTTTTTTTCTGTTCCGCTCGCAGAGCTGACCGGCACGCCGGAGGGAGCTTCTCCCGCGCCGCCCGCTGCATCTGTATCGGAAAAAGAACGCCGCACGCGCACAAAGGTTTTGACCATCAGCGCGTGTATACTGCTCGCTGTCAGCGTGCCGGTGCTTCTCTGGTGCGCGGTGCAGTATTTTACCGCCGGGCCGCCCATTCCCGAGGGAATGAATTACGCCACAGGTCCGGTTGCTGACTGCGAGGCGATCATCGGCTATGCCGACACCCTGACCGCGATCTATGTCGCAAACAAATTCCCCACATGGCTGTTTTTGAGTGCGGTATCGCTCTTCGCCGTAGGGGTCGGCGTACTGTCCGGCTTGCTATTTAAGCGTTGGAAAGGAAAACCACATGACAGGTAAATGGAAGATTCTGCTGCCGCTGCTGCTCATCGTTCTTCTTGCGGGCTGCGGCAAGGCGGATGGCAGCGATACACTGGCCATTGAAGGCCACAACTGGACGTCGACGCAGGCCATCGACAGCGCAGGTCAGCCCATCGACCTCCCCGCCCTCACCTGCACGGCGCAGGACAGCTCGCTGAGCGTCACAGACGCGGCCGGCAGTGCGCAAAGCGGCACTTACACCCTCGCGCAGCGCGGCGCAGACTCCGCCCTTTATGACATTGCCCTGAACGGCGAGAGCGGCAACGCCGTTGTCAGCATCACGGAATACACCGACGCCGCGGGCGAAAAAAGCAGCGAGTATACGCTCATTCTGTCGCTGCCGGAGCGGGCGATTTATTTTCGTGCAGATATCGAATAGAAACAGCCGCGCAATGCGCGGCTATTTTTGTAAAGCATTTTCACTTTAATATTCTGTTGATCTCTTGCTCCGCAAGCGCTGTAACACCGGCAAAGTCCACACAGGGATGGTACGCGCTCTCCAGCGCGTCATGCGCTTTTTTCGCGCTTGCGAGCGCGGCGACAGCCTCATCGCGAAGCGATGCTTCCACGCGGCGGGTGAAGCGCAGCTTCGTCTTCTGCGCGCGCGTAAGCTTTCCCTCAGCCATCGCGTCGAGCCGCAGGCGGCGATAGGGCTTTCCCTCATACGGAAGGCTCACGTCCGTCGTGATGAACGCCACGCCTCTTTCCGGGATGAGCACGTGCCGGAGCTCGCGCGGGCGGTCCGGGTCCGGGCAGGCAACAACATCAAAGCGCCTGCCGCTCGCCATATCACAGGCCGCCTTCAGCGCCTCTGCGCCGAGGCCCGCGCTGTCATTCAGTTCATAAATGCGCGGGCAAAGCGTCTCGACCGTGTCGAAGCGGCAGATATCGCCGCGGTGCGTAAGCCCGCCGAGGAAGGCGCGGTCGACGCGCCCGCTGCCGCTCCCCTCACCGCGCAGCTCGCGCGCAAGAATGGCGTTCATGCGGCGGGCAAGCTTTGAAAAATCCATCTGCGCGTGCAGTGCCGTGCGGCGTTCCCCTGCTACCTCGTCGAGCGCGTGCAGCACATGATAGGCGCTGCGGTAGTGCGCGCGGTACTCGTCACTGAGCGCAACAATCTCCGCGCGGCGCGCCTTGACCGCGTCTATATCGTAAAAGCGCGTCAGGTCGACATAGCGCTCGCTCGCGACCGTGTAGGTTGGCTCAAGCACATGGGGGCTGGTGCCGTCGACAACGGCGGTGTTCCGGTCCAAAAAGATCGCGCCGTCGAGCGAATCGGGGTCGCCCGAGCAGTTGATGTACACGACGCGCTCGCCTGCGCGCTCCATCGCCTCGCCCATGCGCCGCATAAAGGTCGACTTGCCGCAGCCGGGACCGCCCTTCAGGATGAGCAGATCGTCGAATCGACCGTTCAGCATTTGGTCGTAGAGCGAATAAAAGCCCTCGCCGCTGTTCGCGCCGAGGAAAAAGTACACCGGTTTCATAGCGTTCCCTCCAAAATCAGGCTTTTCGTTCTCAGCTTATGCAAAAGCACCTGTCCCCGCTTCCCTTTTGCGAAAAATATGCTATGCCTTTTTCAGCCGTTTACTGCAGCGAAGCGCTGCTCGGTTGGGCGCATAAGCATAAGGAAAAGGCTCTGTTTGGAAAAACCAAACAGAGCCTTCTTATGTAGCAACTTACGCTGTGAAGATCTTGTCCTCTGCCCTGCGCGTATAGTCGCGCTCGAGCATCGCGCGATGCGACAGGAACGCCGGATCGTCGAAGTACTTCGCCCCCATCGGGCAGTTGCGCACGCAGGAGTGACACTTGATGCACACGCCCGTGACCTCGCTGACGTCATCGGGGTTAATGGACCCCATCGGGCAGAGCGATGCGCACACGCCGCAGCGGATGCACTTGTCCGGGTCCGTCTTGGGCTTCGCCTTTAAGAATACCTTCGGCTCGCCGTCGAGACCCAGCGGGCGATAATACGGCGCGTCGGCGTCGCCGTCGACCGTGACGGGCGCGGGATACTGCGTCATCTTCACGATGCGGCCCACGACCGCGGAGCCGAGCTTTGCAAGCTCCGCCATATCGTCGGAATCGGGTCTGCCGTTGGCAAGCGCGTCGGTAAAGGCGTGGCGGCAGGCAAAGGCGCCCGCGCCGATGGTGTGGAAGCCGTCTCCTTCGAGGCAGGCGCAGAGCTCGGCAAGGGAATTATCAAAGCTGCGGTTGCCGAACGTCACGACCGGTACAGCCAGCGCGCCGTTTCCGTGAAAGCCGGACTTCACAAAGTCGAGCAGCTTATTTGGAAGCTTGCCCGCGTAGGTTGGCATACCGAATACGACAAGGTCGCCCGCGGCAAACTCATACGCTTCCTCGCGCGCAGCGGGCAACGTGAAATCGCGCACCTCGAGCGGCACGTCGAAGCTGACGGCAAGGGCATTTGCAAGCGTGGTGGTCACCTTTCTGGTGTTGCCGGTGGCGCTGAAATAGACTGCGTAAACCTGAGAAATGTTCATGGGAATCGGCCTTCTTTCTTTATTGTTCGGGGCGCTGCCCGGCCTTACAGGGAAAAATCCTCGGAGGTATACTGATCGCGCAGCGTGGCGGGTCTCGGCGGCACGCGCTTGAGCGGATCATAGCAGAAGTGACGGCAGTGGTCGGCAGAGTCGACCACGCCGCGGCGGGAGCAGATGACCTGCCCTTCGTTGATGACAGATCCGCTCTTGCAGTAGGCGCAGTGCTTTTCAATGTCCTTGCGGAACAGATGGAACATGGTCTCCCTCCCCTTTCTTTTACAGGCTGCGGACGACGAGCTTGCCGTCCTCCATCGCGGCGTGGAGCTGCGTGACAGGATGCTCGTAGGAATCAATGATCTGGCTCGCCATCTCATCCTCCAGCTCCTTCTGGATGGTGCGGCGCAGGTTGCGCGCGCCGTAGGTCGCGGAGTAGGACTTTTTGACGAGGTACGCCTCGACGTCTTCATCCCATGTGAAGTGCAGGCCCTTATCCTCAAGGCTCTGCTGAAGTTCCGCAAGCATGATGCGGGCAATACCGGCAAAGTTCTGCTCATCAAGACGGTTGAAGCAGATGACCTCGTCCACGCGGTTCAGGAATTCCGGGCGCAGGAACTCGCCGAGCGCCTTCATCGCGCGGTCGCGGTTCTGCTCGTTGAGCGTGTGGCCGAAGCCGACGGTGCCCTCCTTGCGCTCGGAGCCCGCGTTGGACGTCATCACGATGACCGTGTTTTCAAAATTGACCTTGCGGCCGTGGGAATCGGTGACCTCGCCGTCGTCGAGGATCTGCAGCAGGATGTTGAACACATCGGGATGCGCCTTTTCCATTTCATCAAACAGCACAACGGAATAAGGCTTGCGGCGCACAGCCTCAGTCAGCTGACCGCCTTCATCATAGCCGACGTATCCCGGAGGTGCGCCGATCAGGCGGGATACGCTGTGCTTTTCCATGAACTCGGACATATCGAGGCGGATGAGCGCGTCGGGCGAGTTGAAGAGGTCCTGCGCCAGCTGCTTGACAAGCTCGGTCTTGCCGACGCCCGTGGGGCCGACAAAGATGAAGCTCACCGGCTTATGCTTGGGCGAGATGCCCACACGGTTGCGGCGGATAGCCGCAGCGACCGCTTCGATGGCCTCGTCCTGACCGACGATATGCTCTTTGAGGCGCTTGTCGAGCTCGCTCAGGCGGCGGAACTCATCCTCGCGGATGCGCGAGGCGGGGATCTTCGTCCACAGCTCGATCACGCGGGCAAGGTTGTCCATCGAAAGCTGCGGGTCACCCTGCGCGCAGAGCGCATCAAGCTCCTCCTGCGCCTTCATGGTGAGGCTCTTGAGCTCGGCGAGGCGCTCAAAATCAGGCTCCTCCGCGCCCTGCAACAGTTCGCGCTCTTTGTCGTAATCCTCGATCTCGCGGCGCAGCCCCATGCGGCGGTTGATGTTCTTGTCATGCAGGTTGAGGTCCGAGCATGCCTCGTCGATGAGGTCGATGGCCTTGTCGGGCAGGAAGCGGTCGGTAATGTAGCGCTCGGAGAGCAGCACCGCCTGACGCAGGATGCCCTCGGGGATTTTGACGCCATGATACTGCTCGTAATAGTGGGCGATGCCCTTCAAAATCTTGAGCGTATCCTCCATATTCGGCTCGTTGACCGTGACCGGCTGGAAGCGGCGCTCAAGCGCGGTGTCCTTCTCGATGTGCTTGCGGTACTCGGTGAAGGTCGTCGCGCCGATGACCTGAATTTCCCCGCGGGAGAGCGCGGGCTTTAAGATGTTGGCGGCGTTCATGCTGCCCTCGGCATCGCCCGCGCCGACAATGTTGTGCACCTCGTCGATGACCAAGATGACATTGCCCAGCTTGCGGATTTCTTCAATGAGGCCCTTCATGCGGCTTTCGAACTGGCCGCGGAACTGCGTGCCCGCGACAAGCGCCGTCAGGTCAAGAAGATAGACCTCCTTGCTTCTGAGCTTAAAGGGCACCTCTCCCGCGACGATGCGCTGGGCAAGTCCCTCGGCAATGGCGGTCTTGCCGACGCCCGGCTCTCCGATGAGACAGGGGTTGTTCTTCTGGCGGCGGTTTAATATCTGGATGACGCGCTCGATCTCCTCCTCGCGGCCGACGACCGCGTCGAGCTTGCCGTCACGCGCGCGCTGGGAGAGGTTGATGCAGTAGGAGTCGAGGAACTTGTGCTTGCTCCCCTTTTCGACCTTTTTATTGCTGCGCGGGCTCTGCGTCTGCTCGGCCTCGTTGCCATTTTGTGCGTCGTTCGCAGCGGGATTTCCGCCGAAAAAGCGGCTCAGGAACGGGAATGTGGCGGTCTTGCCGTCCTCGTCCTCGTTATCGGCGTCCGGATCGTCGGCGTCGGTCAGACCTTCGAGGTTTTCCGCGCCGCCGAAGGCGCCCATCATTTCATTGGAGATATTGTCAAGGTCCTCATCCGTGATGCCCATGCGGCGCATCATCTCGTCCACCTGCGGCAGTCCGAGATTTTTCGCGCACTTGAGGCAAAGTCCTTCGTTGACGTTCTGCCCGTTTTCCTGACGGGTGATGAACACAACGGCGATATTCTTTTTACATCTGGAACAAAGTTGCGGCTGCATAGTATTTCCTCCTTGGGGTAAAGATCAGGGTAACAGCGCGGCGACAAGCCCGCGCGGAGTATGGCTCATAAAAAACGATAACAGATACGTGCCCTCGTAGTCGGCAAAGGCCTTGACGCCGAGCTTCGGTGCGACATCGCAAACGAGAAACAGCAAAAGCGCGCCTTCGATCAGGCCCAGCGCGCCGCCGCCGATGGTGTTGAGCGCGTTCAGCACTGGCAAGTCTAACACCTTGTCAACGCCTGCCGTAACAAGACGAAGCATCAGCGCAAGTATCAGGAAGCACAGCACGAACACGAGCGTTCGCACCACGCTGCCGAGCAGCGTCCGCACGGCGGCAAGCGCCGCGTCGCGCGCGGCATTGCGCAGCGACTGCCGCACCGCACCGTCAAGGTCAAAGCGCAGCAGCCTTTTGAGCAAGCCCGTCACCGCAAGTGGGGCGTCATCCTGCGGAGCATCCCCCGCGTCCTGTGCAGAAGCGTTGTCCGCCGCTTCACCCGCGGCGGCATTCTCCGAAGGGGTCTCCCCCCCGAGCTGCGGCGCCTCGCCCTTCGTCGTTTCGTCCGAAGCGGCAAACCATTCCTCCACGCTCTTTTCCGCGCGCGGCATCAGCGCGTTCGTCACGGGCTCGGTGAGAAGATCTGTCAGCAGCGACGCGCCGACGAGCGCGATGACGATGGCGGCAAGCGCCATCAGGCTGCGGAACAGTCCTCTCTTCGCGCCGAACACCGCACCGAGCACCAGCACGAGCGCAAAGGCCAAATCGATAATAAGCTTATTATCCATGTTTTTCTCGTTTCATTCAATGCACAAATTGTAACATTTTTAGCGTTTTGCAGAAATTACGGAATATAAAGCCAGGCGGACGACGAGCCGACGAGCACCGCCGTTCCGTCTGCGCGCATGAGGACCAAGCGGGCGTACTCCGTGCCGTCGAGCCGGGCGTATTCCTCGAGCTGCGGCGTGTAGATGACAAGGCTATCGCTGTAGAGCACCGCGATGTATTTGCCCGCGGCAGACATCGAAAGCACCTCGCCGCTCGTGTCGAGACTTGCGAGCGCGCTGCCGTCCTGCGAGACGGTGACGAGCTTCATCGTGCTGCCGGAGCGGTATCGGCTCAGCAGCAGCGCGGCGAAATTCTCACCATTCAGACTCTGGCCGCGCAAATACGGATATTCATAGCGATAGCTGCCCGAAAGCGCGCCGTCGGTGCTGAAAAATGTCAGCCCTTCGTCCGTCAGGCACGCGAGCGTGCCTGCAACGCTGCCGGTCGAAAGGAGCAGCGAACCCGTGAGCGTGTTGACCGCTGCGGGCTGGTCTCTGCCAATCGAATAAACGCTCACCGTGTCGGCAAACGAGCCGCCCGATTCGCTGAGGGTCACGGCGGCCATATGCTTGCAGTCGCGCAGCACCGCCGCGTCGATGACGTAGCGCTCGGAGGAATTAAACGCAAGGACCTTCTCGCCCGAGGCATCGTACATCGTGACGGCGGATTTGTAGCCGCTCTTTTCTGCGTTGAGCGCCATATAGTCGGATGAGTTAAGCGAAACAGACAGGATGCCGCCGCTGCACTCGCTGCTCATATCGCGCACAAGGCCGCTCGCAGAGAAGATGAGCAGCGACTGTCCGCCGATATCGTAGACCGCGGCAGTCTGCCCGCCGACGGCGATGGCCGGCGTCGTGAGCTTCACATTCTCGCTGCAAACAACGCTGCCGTCGCTCGCGAGCACGGAGACATTCGTCGTGGAGGCAACGATCAGGTGGTCGCCGAGCAGCGCAAAGGTGTTGCTGCGGTCATTGCTGAAGGAATAGAGCTCGACCTTGCCCTGCTCATCCTGCTGCACCTTATTGTAGGAAAACAGACGGCGGACACTGTCGAGACTGCTGAGATCCTTCCACGCTGCGGCAATGACCACCGCCAGCACGACCACGAGCGCGAGCACAACGGTAAGCACCCGCTTGCCGCTGCTGCGGCGCGGCGCGGCCTGCGAGCGTCGGATCTCCTCGCGGATATTCTCTTCTTCTCTGCGGTCAGTCATTGAGCCGTTCATCCTCATACCATAATCTTGTCATATACAGTCCGCCGGGCGGCACCGTGGGGCCGGCGAGCGAGCGGTCGCCGGAGGCCAGGATCTCAGGGATGTCCTCTGGCGTGAGCTTCCCCTCGGCGGCGTAGAGCACCGTGCCGGTGATCGCCCGTACCATGTTATACAGGAACCCGTCCGCGCAGACCTTGAGTTCTAAAAGATCACCCGAGCGCGACACACGGCAGTAGTGCACGGTGCGCACGGTCGTCTTCGTCTCCGTGCCGACAGAGCGGACGGCGCGGAAATCGTGCGTGCCCTCAAAGGCGCGCGCCGCGCGGTCCATCACCTCTTCGTCGAGGTGCTTAGGGTAAAAATAGGCCCGATTCACATAGAACGGATTTTTGATGCGGGAGTTGAAAATGCGATAGGTGTATTCCTTTTTCTGGCACGAGAGGATGGCATTGAAATCCTCCGCCACCTCGAGCGCCTCGCGCACGACGATATCCTCGGGCGTGTGCGTGTTGATGGCAAACGGCAGCCGCTCGACCGGGATGCGGGAATTCGTGCGGAAATTCGCAATGTAGCGCTCGGCGTGCACGCCGGCGTCCGTGCGGCCGCAGCCGACGAGCTTGACGCTCTCGCCGCAGACCTTCGAAAGTCCCTTTTCCATCGTCTCGCAGACGCTGGAAACGGTTTTCTGCACCTGCCAGCCGTGATAGGCTGTGCCGTTATACATGAGCTTGAGGGCAATGTTTCGCATAAAAGCGTCCCTTCCTTTTCAGCGCAGCACGATGACCGCGACCACGAGCGCAAGGTAATAGCCAAGCACCAGATAATCGCGCGTCTGATAGCGCAGCACGTTGAGCTTCGTGCGGCCCTCGCCGCCGTGGTAGCAGCGGCATTCCATGGCCGTCGCCAGCTCGTCGGCGCGGCGGAAGGCGCTGACGAAGAGGGGCACGAGCAGCGGCACGAGCGCCTTGGCGCGCTGCATGAGGCTGCCGGTCTCAAAGTCGGCACCGCGCGCTTTCTGCGCGGACATGATCTTATCCGTCTCCTCGATGAGCGTGGGGATGAAGCGCAGCGCGATGGACATCATCATCGCCAGCTCGTGCACGGGGAGCTTGATGGCCTTGAGGGGACCCAGCAGGCTCTCCAGTCCGTCCGTCAGGCGGATGGGAGAGGTCGTATACGTGAGCAGGAACGTGCCCATGATGAGCAGCGTGATGCGCAGCATCATCGTGATGGCGGCGCGCACGCCCTCGATGGTCATGCGGAAGATCCACCAGTGGAATATCTCCGTGCCGGGCGTGTAGAAGAGATTCAACAGCGCTGTAAAGGCGATGATGAACAAAACCGGCTTCAAGCCCTTGAAGAGCGCCTTTGCGCCCACGTGCGAGATGCGCACGGCGACCACGAGCGTCAGAATGAGCAGCCCGTAGGCGATAAAGCTCTTCGCGGTGAAGAGCGCCACGACATAGAGCACCGTGACAAGAAGCTTCGTGCGCGGGTCGAGCCTGTGGGCGAGCGTATCGCCCGGGAAATACTGTCCCAGCGTGATATCCTTCAGCATTTCCTGCCGCCCCCCTTCTTCAGCGCGATAAGCTCCGCGCTCAGCTCATCGACGGTGTAAACGTCGGGCGAGTTGGCGAGGCCCTT
>ENA-OUQC01001837-OUQC01001837.1-human-gut-metagenome-genome-assembly--contig:-NODE-1837-length-10153-cov-3.226580_pt1 | contig 10153 bp, 9 predicted proteins | sample MGYA00237942_ERZ548815 | MGnify/ENA primary metagenome ERZ548815 (study PRJEB26490, sample SAMN05194722) | human gut metagenome | biome: terrestrial biome; feature: human-associated habitat; material... | reverse complement strand
GGTCGGCTTCGCTTTTCACCTTGAACGCGCGGAAGATGGGCTTGCCCGTCATCGCGCGCAGGCGCGCGATGTAGTCGTCATCCTCGCTGCCGTGGAGCTGCGCGACATCGATGACGCCGCGGTCTAAGAGCTCTGCCACGGCCTCGACCGGCTCGTTGACAAACACCCCAGCGGCCAGAATGCCGGGGGCGAGCAGCGATTTGAGGTGTTCCGCCTGCTCGGGGGAGACATAGCGCTTGCTCTTTTTGGCAAAGACGAAGCCGACGAGGTCGGGCTTCAGCTTGTTGACGGCGGCAATGTCGCTCTCGCGCGACAGGCCGCAGAGTTTTACCTTGGTCATAAGTTACCTCTCAATTCCGCGAGCCGTCTGGCCTTGTCAGAGGCTCGCATCAGTGTTTCGCCGATCAGCACCGCGTCGGCGCCGATCGAGCGGAGTGCGGCGACGTCCTGCGCGCTCTGCACGCCGGATTCGGCCACGTAGACCGCCTCCGGCGGGATGAGGTCGCGCAGCCGCGCGGCGTTGGAAAAGTCGACGGAAAAATCCTTCAGATTGCGGTTGTTGACGCCGATGATCTTCGCGCCCGCCGCGACGGCGGAGCGAATTTCGTCCGCGTCGTGCGTCTCCACGAGCGCGGAGAGACCGAGTTCGTCGCAGACGGCGAGATATTGCGCGAGCGTCTTCGTGTCCAGCAGCGCGCAGATGAGCAGCACGCAGTCCGCGCCCATCAGGCGGGACTGATAGAGCTGGTAGTCGCTGACGATGAAGTCCTTGCGCAGCATCGGCGTTGAAACGGCGGCGCGAATTTCGCGGAAGATGTCGTCCGAGCCCAAAAACCACTTGGGTTCTGTCAGGCACGAGATGCAGTCCGCACCGGCGGCCTCGTAATCGCGCGCGATGTCGAGATAGGGAAAGTCCCGCGCGATGACGCCCTTGGAGGGCGAGGCCTTTTTCACCTCGCAGATGAAGGACAGATCATCTTTTTTGAGCGCGTCGTAAAAGCGCGCGCCATTCGCGCGGCCCTTTTCGCGGCACATTGCCTGCAGGATATCAAGGCTCATGTTCTCACTGTCTGCCAGCACGCGCTCGCGGGCGTGGGCGGCCAGCTCGTCGAGGATGCTCATGCGTTCGCCTCCGCGCGGTTGCTGACGGCGATGAAGCGCTCGAGCGTTTCAAGCGCCTTGCCGGAGTCAATGAGCTCGGCGGCGAGCACGATGCCGTCCTTCATGCTCTCTGCCTTGCCGCCGATGTAGAGCGCCGCGCCCGCGTTCATCAGCACCGCGTTGCGCTTGTGGCCCTTTTCGCCCGACAGGATCGCGCGGGTGATGGTGGCGTTTTCCTCCGGTGCGCCGCCCTTGAGGTCGTCTTTCGTGCAGCGGTCAAAGCCGAAGTCCTCGGGCGTGATGACATAGCTCTTGTACCAGCCGTTACGAATTTCGCATACGCTCGTCGGCGCGCTGAGAGAAATTTCGTCGAGCTTGTCCTGTCCGTAGACGACCATGCCGCGCTGAACGCCAAGGCTCACGAGCACGCGCGCGAGCGGCTCGACAAGGTACTCGTCGTACACGCCGAGCAGCTGCATCTTCGGCGAGCCGGGGTTTGTCAGCGGCCCCAAGATGTTGAACACCGTGCGGAAGCCCAGCTCCTTGCGGATGGCACCGACGTATTTCATCGAGCTGTGGTACTTCTGTGCGAAGAAGAAGCACATGCCGACCTCTTTTAAGAGCTCCACGCACTGCTCGGGGCTCTGCTGGATGTTGACGCCGAGCGCTTCGAGGCAGTCCGCCGTGCCGCACTGGGACGAGGCGGCGCGGTTGCCGTGCTTGGCGACCTTCATGCCGCCCGCCGCCGCAACGAGGGCGGAGGTGGTGGAAATGTTGAAGCTGTGGGCGTTGTCGCCGCCGGTGCCCACGATCTCAAAGATGTCCATGCCGGTGTCCACTTTGGTGGCGTGGTCGCGCATGGCGGCGGCGCAGCCTGCGATCTCATCGGTCGTCTCGGCGCGGGCGCTCTTGGTCGAGAGGGCCGCGAGGAACGCTGCGTTCTGGGTGGGGGTGGTCTCGCCGCTCATGATCTCGTTCATCACGGCGTAGGCTTCGTCATAACTGAGATCGCCCTTGTTGACGATCTTCACGATGGCTTCTTTGATCATGGTTTCAATTCTCCTTCAAAAAGTTTTCCAGCATGGTTTTGCCGTTCGGTGTCATAATGGATTCGGGATGAAACTGCACTCCGTAGATGGGATAGTCCTTGTGCTGCACGGCCATGATCTCGCCGTCGTCTGTGACGGCGGTGACTTTCAGGCAGTCTGGCATGGTGGCGGCGTCGGCCGCGAGGGAATGGTAGCGCGCGACGGGCGCGGTCTTGGGGCAGTTTTGGAAGAGCCGCGAGCTCGTGTCGAAGTGGACGAGCGACTGCTTACCGTGCATTAGCTCTTTAGCATAGGTCACGGTCGCACCGAAGGCGGCACAGATGGCCTGATGCCCGAGGCACACGCCAAGCGTCGGGATGCGGGGCGAGAGCGTCTTCACAACGTCGATGAGAATGCCTGCGTCTTCGGGCCGCCCGGGGCCGGGGGAGAGGATGATGCGCGCGGGGTGCAGCGCATCGATCTCCTCGATACTCAGCTCATCGTTGCGGACGACGCGGATGTCTGGATCGATCGCGCCAACGAGCTGGTAGAGGTTATAGGAAAAGCTGTCGTAATTGTCGATCAAAAGGATCATAGGTCTTCCTCCTGCGCAAGCGTCAAGGCGCTGACCACGGCCTTCGCCTTGTTGATGCATTCCTGATACTCAGTTTCGGGGACGGAATCTGCCAAGATGCCCGCGCCGCTGCGGACGAACACGCGCCCGTTTTTCTTGTAGGCGATGCGGATGGCGATGCAGGTGTCCATGTTGCCGGTGAAGTCGATGTAGCCGATGGCCCCGCCGTAAATGCCGCGCTTGTTGTTCTCAAGCTCACCGATGAGCTGGCAGGCGCGGATCTTCGGCGCGCCGGAGAGCGTTCCAGCGGGGAGCACGGCCTCAATGGCGTCAAGCGCGTCGCGGTCATCGCGAATCTCGCCGCGCACGGTGGAGCCGATGTGCATCACGTGGGAGTAGCGCTCGATGGAGTGCAGCTTTTCGACCTGCACCGTGCCGAATTTGCTGACCTTGCCGAGGTCGTTGCGCCCGAGGTCGACGAGCATGTTGTGCTCGGCAAGCTCCTTTTCGTCGTGCAGGAGGCTTTCTTCGAGCGCCTTGTCCTCTTCCTCCGTTTTGCCGCGCGGACGGGTGCCGGCAAGGGGGAAGGTGTGCAGCACGCGGTAGGTGTTGAGCAAACTTCCCTCAAACGGGGCGCTCAGGCGGTTGGAGAGCACGATCTGGAAAATGTCGCCCTCGCGGATGTGGTGCTTGGCGGTCTCGACCATCGCGCAGAACTGCTCTTTGGAGAAGAGCGGCGTGACTTCGCCGAGGAGCCGCCCCGGCGCTTCCTGCTTCTTTTCGCCGGTTTTGAGGAGCGAGACGAGCTGCTCAAGCTCAAGCTTTGCCTTGTTGTAGCCGACCTCGACGTCGCTGAGCGCCATGTTGACGATGAGCACGATCTTCTGCCGCACGTGGTCGAAGGCGATGACCTTGTCGAACAGCATCAGATCGACGTCCTTGAAGCTGTCCTCGTCCTGCTCGCCGCAGCGGACGCTCGGCTCGCTGTATTTGAGATAGTCGTAGGAAAAGTAGCCCACAAGCCCGCCGGTGAAGGAGGGGAGGTAGTCGAAGCGGGGGCTTCTGTAGCTTGATAGCAGCTCACGCAGGTATTGGGACGGATCGTCCGTGCGGACGGTGAGGCTGCCGGCCTTCAGTTCGCCGTTGATGCAGGTGATCTCGAGCTTTGGGTCAAAGCCGAGAAACGTGTAGCGTCCCCAGCGGTCATCCGCCTGCGCGGATTCGAGCATATAGCAGTGGGTGGACACATTTTTAAGGATGCGCATCGCCTCAATGGGAGTGATGAAGTCGGAGAGGATCTCGCAGCTCAGCGGCAGCACGTCGTACTGCTTCGCCGCGGCGAGGTCCTTCACGGTTTCGAGCGGTGGTAGGATATTCATACGTGACCTCCTGAAAAAGAAAAGCTCCTTTGGCGTTCTGCCAAAGGAGCTTTCTGCGCAAACAAAAGCGCCCCCGACAGAACGGTACAGTCTGTCAAGGACGAATGCGATACGAAAAACGAACAATCCGCGGTGCCACCTTGAATTCACGGGAGATTTCCCGTGCGCTTGGCGGAGATACCATCATATCTCCCGGCAACTGACGTATGCCAACACGTTGCAGGATACTCTGCGCGCAAAGCGCATTTCGCTGCACCCTCGGCGGTCCATTTGACAATGTGTATCTTGCCTGATTTTCAGCATCGCAGGCTCTCTGTGAAGGCATCACTGCCGTTATCTCCGCTTCAACGGTTTGCGGTATTAACTTGAGCGAAAATATAGCACACCCCATCGGCAATGTCAATAGGGTGTGCATGATTTTTTGTAAAATTTTGGTTCTTTATTCCGCGGCGCGGCGAAGGATGTCGGCGACAAGCGCCTTGTCGAGCTGCGGGAAGGGGATGACCGGATCGGGATGCGTGGGAGCATCGCACAGCAGCTTTTCCGCCCACGACATGTTGTACCAGCGGCCGAACTTGTAGCCGCTGCGCGTGAACACACCGATGCGGCGGAAGCCCATGTGCTCGTGGAAGCGGATGCTGTTGTCCGTTAAATATTCGTCGTCCGCGCCCTGCGGCTCGCCGATGCAGGCATAGAGATTGTAGACGTTCTGCGCGAGCGACAGCTCCTCAATCGCGCGGTAGAAGCGCTTGCCGAGACCGTGCCTGCGCGCGTCGGGGGCCAGATAGATCGTCGATTCCGCGCAGTGGTCGTAGGCCTCGCGTGCGATGAAGGTGTGCGTGTAGGCGTAGCCGAGGAGCTGACCATTTTCGTCCTCAGCGACGAGATAGGGGTATTTTTGCGAAACGTCAGCCATGCGGCGGCGGAACTCGTCGACCGACGGCACGTCGTACTCAAATGAGATGGCTGTCTGTTCCACATACGGCGCGTAGATCCTGACGAGCGCGGGGGCGTCGTCGGGGGCAGCAATGCGAAAGCGGAAGGCGGGGGTGGACATAAAGATCACCTTTCAAATCCATGCACCCAGTCAGAGCGCAGGTAATAAATGAGATAGATGGTGGAGCTGATCGCCCAGGTGAGGGGATACGCCCAGTAGATGTAGCCAATCTCGCCGATGAAGTGGACGACGAGCATGATGTAGATGATGCGGATGACGCACCAGACGGAGAGCATGATCATCATGGGCACGACCGCGCGGCCCGCGCCGCGGCAGACCGCCGCAATGGAGTGCGAAAACGCGAGCAGGCAGTAAAAGAGCGCCACCGTGCGAGCCTGCTGCACGCCGAGGGCGACAACGCCGGGCGTGCTGTCGAAAAGGGAAATGAGCTGACTTGCCCAGATGTAATAGCACAGGCCGATGAGCTCGGCCATTACGACGGCGATGATGATACAGAACCGCGCGCCGCGCTTGGCGCGGTCATACTGCTTGGCGCCGAGGTTCTGACCAACGAACGTGGTGCAGGCCATCGTAAAGCTCGTGATGGGCAGGAAGGCAAAGCCCTCGATCTTGCAGTGCGCACCGTAGGCGGCCATGGCAAGCATACCAAACGAGTTGATCTGCGACTGGACGATGACGTTGGCAAGGCCGATGACGCAGTTCTGCACGCCGGAGGGGAGACCGTAGCGGATGATTTCGCTGAGCATGGCGCTGTGGAAGCGGATGTTGCGCGGCGTGACGGTGTAGACCTCACCCTTTTTGAGCAGGTGGATGAGGCAGAGCACGCAGCTCGTGCCCTGAGAGATGACGGTCGCCACGGCGGCGGACCAGACGCCCCAGCGGAACGCGCCGATGAACAGCAGGTCGAGCGCGATGTTGACGAGCGACGAAATGATCAGATAGTGCAGGGGCCTCCGGCTGTCGCCGAGGGCGTTAAGAATGCTCGTGCACATGTTGTAGAGCACCGTTGCCAGCACGCCGAGGAAGTAGTAGCGGAAGTATTCGACCGCCTGCGGCATGACCTGCGCGTCCGTGTTCATCCAGACGAGGAACGTCGGCGTGAGGCAGACGCCGATGACCGTCAGCGCCGCGCCCGAGACGATGCCGAAGGCAAGGTTCGTATGGATGGCGCGCGAGACGTTTTCATAGTCGCCCGCGCCAAAGTATTTGGAGATGGCGACGCCCGTGCCCATGGCTGTGCCGATAAACAGACTGGTAAGCAGCATGATGAGCGTACCAGACGAGCTGACGGCGGCGAAGGCGTTCGTGCCGAGGTACTTGCCTACGATGAACGCATCCGCTGTGCTGTAGAGCTGCTGAAAGACCTGACTGATGAAAATGGGCAGCGCAAAGCGCAAAATCAGGGAGACATAGCTCCCCTCGGTCATATTCTGGACGGTGGTTTTGCTGACAGAAGCCGGCTGTGCCATGTAGCCCTCTCTTTCTCTGTCCCGCGGCGGGACAATCTGCTCTCGATCTCTCATATTTCTGCTGCTGAAAAAGGAAAAGCGCCGCGGGAGCGGTGCTTTTCCTCAAATCCTGAAGAAACAGCAGATAAACATCTTACAAATTCTTGACAGGTCCATTATATAGTTGTATCCGGTGAAAGTCAACCGTCGGCGATCACATCACAAGTGCGAGCAGCACGGGCGTGATATAGGCCTCGATGAGCGCCGCGGCAGCGAGCAGCGGCACGACACCGAAGAGGAACACGCGCAGACAGTCTTGGAGACGTGGCCAGAGGGGGACTGCCTCCTTTTTGCGGCGGAGACGGTCGGTTCCCGTGCGGCAGATGAGAAGTCCCAGCGTGCAGGCGAGGATGAGCGCCGTGAGCTCAAAGACGCCGTGCGGCAGGATGCCGACAAGGTAAACGCCGAGGCCGTAGCCCTGCATCAGATACAGCGCGGCAAACGCGCCGAGCATCAGCGCGTTGGTGCCGAGCGCGAGCGCGCTGAGCGGCAGAAACGGGATGAGCCCGTAGAGCATCGAGAGGAGCGACGCGATGACGTTGTTGAAAAACAGCGTCGCCATCATTTGCGACTGCGGCACATCATTGGTGAGCCCAAGCTGCTCGATCTGCACGGTGAAACGGTCGAGCACGCCCTGCGCAAGCTCCGGCTTGATGAGAGAAACGGCAAAGCCCAGTAGCGTGAGCACGCCGAACGCGGCGGCGGTGTTCCAAAATTCGTGCCGGAGCAGGCCGCGCGAAAGCGTGGGGCAGCAGCGGTCGATCATGAAAGCTTGACGATACCGGCCTTGACGCGCCTGACTGTCTCCTCGCGGCCGAGAATGTGGCAGATCTCGACTGCGCCGCCGGGCGTGACGAGCTTGCCCGCGACGGCGATGCGCAGCGGCCACATGAGCGTCGCGTTCTTCACGCCGAGCTCTTCGGCGAACGAGACGAGCATGTCATGGATGGCATCATTCGTCCACTCGGGAAGGCTCTCGAGCTTGGGCAGGACCTTATTGAGCATGTCGAGCGAGACCTCGCTGTTGGTCTTGGACTTTTTGTTCGTGTAGCACTCAACGCCGTACTCGGGGAGGGCGTCGAAGAAGTCGACCTTTTCGGGAATGTCGGTGAGCTTTTCGCAGCGTGCCTGTAAGAGCGCCGCGATCTCGGAGACGGAGTATGCCTCGTTCTTCACGGCTTGACGGATGTAAGGCTCAGCAACTTTACAGAACTCCTCCGCTGGGAGATTGCGCAGATAGTTGGCGTTGAAATACGTCAGCTTTTCAATATCGAAGATGGCGGGGGACTTGGAGATGCCGCCGATGTCGAACGCCCCGACCAGCTCGTCGAGCGTGAAGAACTCCTGCTCGCTCTGCTCGCCGCGCGGCGACCAACCGAGCAGCGCCACATAGTTGAGGATGGCGGGCGTCAGGTAGCCCTGCGCCTTGAGATCCTCATAGCTCGGGTCGCCGTTGCGCTTGGACATTTTGTGCTGCGCGTCGCGCATGACGGGAGAGCAGTGCACGTAGGTCGGCACCTCCCAGCCGAAGCCCTCGTAGAGGAGGTTATACTTCGGCGCGGAGGAGAGGTATTCGCTGCCGCGCACAACATGGGTGATGCCCATGAGGTGGTCGTCGATGACATTTGCGAAGTTGTAGGTCGGCAGACCGTCGCGCTTTAAGAGCACCTGATCGTCGAGCGTCTTATTCTCCACCGTGATGTCGCCAAAGCTTGCATCGTGGAAGGTCGTGGTGCCGTCCTTCGGGATGCGCTGGCGGATGACATAGGGTTCGCCCGCGGCGACGCGCGCCTTGGCCTCTTCGAGCGGCAGGTCGCGGCAGGGATCGTCCGCGCGGTCAAATTCGCCGCTGTCCTCCTCGCTCTCGGCCTTTTCGCAGAAGCAGTAGTAGGCGTGGCCGCGCTCGACTAAAAGCTCGGCGTACCTGCCGTAGGTGTCGCGGCGCTCGCTCTGGATATACGGGGCGACGGGGCCGCCGACGTCGGGGCCTTCGTCGTGGGAAAGGCCGCATTCCGCCATCGTGCGGTAGATGACGTCCGTTGCGCCCTCGACGAGACGCCCCTGGTCGGTATCCTCGATGCGGAGAATGAACGTGCCGTTTGCGTGGCGGGCGATCAGATAGGTGTAGAGCGCGGTGCGCAGGTTGCCCACGTGCATATAGCCCGTGGGGGAGGGAGCGAAGCGCGTGCGCACCTTACCGTGCGGGATCTTCGCTTCCATTTCCTCAAAATACTTCATGTCGATGGACATAGATGACCTCCTGAAGTGAAATCAAAATCAGATACATTATTACACCATATTTTCGCTGAAAAGTCAACGAAAGGGCACTGTACTTTTTGCAGTGAGAATATCCGCTTCCATGCTTGTATTTTGATGGGCGGTATGGTAACATAACAAATTGGGTCGATAGCTGCGCCAAAACGGCGCAATTCGAGATAAAATGAGAAAAACAAAAAGATCGGAGAAAAAACGATGGAAAACATGGAAAACGCGGCGCGCAAGAAAGTGATGCTGTCCGGCATTCAGCCCAGCGGCGATCTGACCCTCGGGTCCTACCTCGGCGCGATCAAGAACTGGGCGGAGCGCGACGAGGAATTTGACAACTACTACTTCATGGCCGATATGCACTCGATCACCGTGCGTCAGGACCCTGCGGCGCTGCGCCGCCGCACGCTCGAGCAGCTCGCGCAGTACATCGCCTGCGGCCTCGATCCCGAGAAGAACACGCTGTTCATCCAGTCCCACGTGCCGCAGCACGCCGAGCTCGGCTGGATCCTGAACTGCTACACGATGTTCGGCGAGCTCTCGCGCATGACGCAGTTTAAGGACAAGTCCGCCAAGAACAGCGAGAACATCAACGGCGGTCTCTTCACCTATCCTGCGCTGATGGCGGCGGATATCCTACTCTATCAGCCCGACTATGTCCCCGTGGGCGAGGATCAGAAGCAGCATGTCGAGCTCTGCCGCAACATCGTCCAGCGCTTCAACGGTATCTACGGCGATGTATTCAAGATGCCCGAGCCGTACATCCCCAAGGTCGGCGCGCGTGTGATGAGCCTGAGCGACCCGATGAGCAAGATGTCGAAGTCCGACAAGGACCCCAACGGCTCCGTCTATCTCATGGAAAAGCCCGAGGATATCCGCCGCAAGTTCAAGCGCGCCGTGACCGACAGCGACACGGAAAACTGCGTGCGCTATGATCCCACGAACAAGCCCGGCGTTGCGAACCTGATGACCATCTACTCCGCTGTGACGGGCAAGAGCTTTGACGAGATCGAGCAGGAGTTCGCCGGTAAGGGCTACGGCGCGTTCAAGCCCGCCGTGGGCGAGGCCGTCGTTGAAACCCTGCGCCCCATCCGCGAGGAGGCCACGCGCATTTTGGGCGACAAGGCGTATCTCGAGTCCGTGTATCGCGCGGGCGCACAGAAGGCGTCTTACGTGGCAGAAAAAACGCTGCGCAAGGTCTACAAGAAGGTCGGCTTTGTCGCGCGCTGATTAAAGGGTGGAGAACATGAACGGAATTCCGAAAGAGTTATTGCTGAGCGTCGGCGGCGCGCTGCTGTGCGCGTTTGCCGTCAGCTTTCTGATGTGCCCGCTCGTCAAGT
>ENA-OUQC01001836-OUQC01001836.1-human-gut-metagenome-genome-assembly--contig:-NODE-1836-length-10155-cov-4.304851_pt1 | contig 10155 bp, 10 predicted proteins | sample MGYA00237942_ERZ548815 | MGnify/ENA primary metagenome ERZ548815 (study PRJEB26490, sample SAMN05194722) | human gut metagenome | biome: terrestrial biome; feature: human-associated habitat; material... | reverse complement strand
GACGCCGTCCCGCGGATCGGGATGCTGATGATCCCCAAGACCTGCGCCTATGTCTGGACGGTGCTGATTGGATATTCCGCCATGAAAAAAGAGTGTAGCTGATCGAGCCCGGATCTTCTGTCAGCGGGCGCGGGCTCTGCGAGGCTTTTTGAAAAAATGAGCCGCCGCGTCATGCTTTGTATGACGCGGCGGCTCGTTTCCCAACAATTTAACTATATAGTGCCCGGCGGCAACAGTCAAGAGAAATTGCGTGATCGCCGGCAATTTCATTGTGATGCACAACGCGGGTCTCGCTTTTTCTCCGATCCCGTCACTTGTTTCCGGCGGCGGTCTCTGGTATCATAAAAGTACAAAAAGGAGGCTAAATGATGCCCCCCGGACCGCTGGAGTCTGGGGAAAATGACACCGAAAAACGCGTGAAAGGATCTCCGACAGCATCCGCCGTATGCGGAAAGGCCCCTGCAAAGCGGGGCAGAAAAGCGAAGAAGGGAGAAGATTTGCACGGGGAAGCAGCGGTGTCATGAATTTGAAGAAAGGAGGTAATCAGGATGTTAGATATTAAGAGTGAAAGATAGCCCTTGACTGCGAATCTTCTGTGAAGCAGTCAGGGGCTATCTTTTTTTTGCGCTGAGCCATGAGTCTACGCCGATGCGGAAAAACCACAGGAAGGCTTCCGACAGGAAACCGTACAGTGAAATTGTCTTCTTTCTTCCGTGCGCCTTTGCCCGGATCGCGCCGCATATTGTACCGAAAATACCCGGCTGCCGATACTGGCCGCACGGTCTCTCACCGCGGAACGAGGGAATACACCAGCGCGCCGGTCGCGTTAACGCTCTCGGCGCTTTCGTCTGCCGACAGGGCGTTGAATGTCTCGGGGTTTTTTACATACAAGCGATACGTTCCCGCCGGAATTTCCTCAATCAGCAGCAGGGATGAGCCCCCTTGCTTTTCCTGAAAAAACGCCGTTCCGTCCTCGGAACGGATACCGTATTCCAATTCCCGTCCGTTTCTCGCCCATGTGATGGAGAGCCATAAGGACGAGTCGTTTTCCTCCATAACGATCTCAAACGGGGATACGATCTCCCCACCCGGGGCAAGATTGGAAAATGAAATGCCGTCCTGCCATTCCATATCGTCCGGAGCGTTTTCCCGCTCCCTGACGTTTCCGCCGCTCTCATAGGCGCGGGGATTGACCGGCTCTTCCGCAATACGGATGCGATAGACCGTGTGTATCCGCCCCGGATCGGTTTCAAGGATTCTGCCGTCGTATGTGATCTCGATCACGTCTCCCACCTGCAGCGCGGGGGATGGCTCCATGTTCTCCATGGGGACCTCCAGCAGCGCCGCGCTGTTGATTGCCCAGCCGGCTTCCGGTTTTACAAGGAAATACCCGTCGCGGATCTCAAGGATCTCCGCTTCAAAGGTGATGCTGTCCGGGGAATTTTCGTCGTAACGACGGCCGCGAATCTCCGCATTTTCCACTGTCAAATATACGGTAATATCCTCGTCGGTTGTGTTCTGCGCTTTCACGCCCACCCTGAGCCAGATTCTCTTATCCGCGTCAAATTCCGCGGGCATCCCTTGGGTGAGATAAACCGCCGTATAACCGGTCTCCATTGTTTCCTCCACAGGGGCTAAAAGGACTTCCGTGTCCCCCAGCCCGCCGCCGAGCCATATTCTGACCGTATTTTTTGTCGCACGAAACTCTTCCTCGGAGTATACGAATCTCCCCTGAGTCCCCGCCGGAATAATGATTCGGAACGTATATCGTTCCGGCTTTGGCCTTGTCAGGAGGCAGGCCGCAGCAATTCCGCTGACGATGACGATCAACAGGACGCCCCGCAAAACGGGCTTTTTACCGCTTGTCATGGCTTTTACACTCCTTTTCCTTTTTCGGGATAAACAAGCGTCGATTAACAAGGGCACGCACGTCGGACAGCCAGCCTTTTCGGTGCTTTTTGCCCTTTTCTCCTTGGCGGGCGACAGCCCGCCTGCGTCCAAAAGAACAAAAATCCCTCGAAAATCCAAGGCTGTCCGATGCGAAGCAGTTCTGCCGGAGCAGAAATGCTCGCAGACAAGGAAAAGGCCGCAGAGAATACTTTGTGTATTCTCAAGGGCTTTGACGCAGTATGAGGGCATTTCCGCCCGGCAGAACCGCGTGTGCCCTTGTCAATCGACGCAAGTCTCCTTTCTCACAAAACAGACGAGCACGACGTTCTGCCGGAAAGCTCCGCATGCTTTCCCGCATCAGGTTTTTGCCGTATAGGGATCCAGAAACGGCGACGGGGATTTCTTATATGTGGCGAGGCTCACGATGACCAGCGCCGCAGCGCAGGCGATGGCGCCCGGTACCGTCGCGCCGAGACCGAAGGGCAGCCCGGCGAGCTTTACAAGGGACATGCCGGGGATGAGGATGTACACGAACAAAATCAGCATCCCCAGAAGATAGGGAACCGCCGTCATAATGGCCTTGAAGCCGCTGGAATAGGCGACGCCCGCCCGGCCCATCAGACCGCTGCCGCCGATGATGGTGGCGCAGACGGTCGCCATGAGCACCAGTGGGCCGAAAGAGCGTCCGCCGAGATAATAGTCGTCCATGTTCCTGATTTTTCTGACGACGACAAGGCCGATCACGATCATTGCAATAAGATATGCGCCGATAATGGCAAGGTCGATTGCATGCAGTTGGCTATGGTTCATTCTGCGTACTCCTTTCCTGACCGGCGCAAGCGCCGGTTTTTATTCTGTGTTGCGGAAGAAGCGGGAAACTGCTTCCCGCACGTCGTCCGTGCCGACAAAAATGACCTCGTCGCCGCCGTACAGCTCCGCGTCGGGGCCGGGGGAAACGATACGGGAGGTACCGCGCCGGATGGCGACGATCGTCGCGCCGGTCGCCTGCCAGAAATGAAGATTGCTGAGATTTTTGCCGATGCCGCTCCAGTTCTTTGGGATGCGGCAGACATAGTTGGGCAGGGTATCGTCCGCCTGCACCGGGAACGAGGCGTAGTCAAGGATGCTGCGGCACAGCTCCGTAAGCTGCCGCGAAACGCGCTCCTGCTGCTCCAGAAGCTCCTTCATCTGCTGACGCTTGGCAAAAACGTCGATTTTAGCCCCGGCATTGTGCAGATAGCGTCTGGCATTGTCCGCAGAAAGCACATACACGCCGCTCTTCTCCCGCACGTCTACAACGCGCATATCGCTCAGCAGCCGCACGGCCTTCCGAATGGTCTCCGGCGAAACGTTGTATTCGGAGGACAGCTTGGAGCGCCCGGAAATCTTTGCCCCCTCCGGAACGTCTCCGCCCGCGATCCGTCCGGCAATGGAGAGCGCGATCTGCATATATTGGGGAAGCGACTCATTTTCCATCGTTTCTCCCTCCCTTTCATCGGATTTCTGTACTTATAGCATAACATCTGACAACTCTATACGCAATACAAGTTTTTAGATTTTTCTCTGTTTTTCGCTGTACAGGGGTAGAAATCTCCGCCTGATTTTGATATGATTTTTATATAAAAAGACGGTTTCCATTCAAAAAAGCAACCGGACGGATGAAAGGAGAGTTTCCATGGAGCGTATCATTACCATTGGCCGCGAATACGGCAGCGGCGGCCGCGAAATTGGCCGGCGGCTTGCGGAAAAGCTGCAGTTCGCCTTTTTTGACTACCAGATCGTGACGGAGCTGGCGAAACGAACCGCCTTCGCTGAGGAGTACATCCTGAGCATCCAGGAAAAGCGCCCGTATCCCGTGCTCCCCGTTCCCACCGTCCGCATGTGGGCGCCGCCGAACCCGATGCTGGATCAGCAGCTTGAGGTTTTTCTGAAGGAGAGTGAGGTCATCCGCGACATGGCCGACAAGGCCCCCTGCGTGATCGTCGGCCGCTGCGCCGACTATGTTCTGCGGTACCGCAGCCCCTTCCGGCTGTTCTTTTACGCCGACATTGCCGACCGGATGGAGCGCTGCCGGAAAAGAAACGAGGAGCAGAAGTCCATGAACCATGACGTGCTCCGCAAGATAATCACGCAGACGGACAAAAGCCGTTCGCGCTACTATGAGTTCCTCAGCGGCCAGAAGTGGGGCGCGAAGGAAAACTATGATCTTTGCATCAACACCTCCTCCGCTGATACGGAAAAGCTTCTCCAATGCGTGATTTCGCTTCTGTGAAGTATCGATGGACATGGGCTCGCGGCGGGGAGGCTTCGGAAAGCAGCACACGCGGCGAGAGTCCCCGATAGGGAGCTTTCCCAAACGCAGCAAAAGCGCAGCCCAGATCCTCCACGGTTTGCACCTGCGAAGGGTCTGGGCTGCGCTTTTTTCGGCTCGCCGCCGGGCGACAGGCGCCCGGCCCGCTTTCTATCCTGCGGCCTGCATCAGCACACACGCCGTCGTGCTTTGCGACATAAACGGCAGACAGAGGCCGTTTTCACCGGCGCCGATCAGCAGCTCCTCGCCGCTCGGGCTGATCAGGAGCGGATAGGTTTCGCACAGGTAGTACGGTCCGTCCGTGACGCCGTAGTTGACGCCGCCGACAAGAGACAGACTGACCGTCACATAGCTCGGCCCATCGAGAACCGTTTCAATCGTCCAGAAGCCGCTCCACATCTCTTCAAAATCGTCGGCCGCCTCATACGTCCAGTTCAGCTCAACCGCGCCGCCCGTTTCACCCCCGGGATAGAAGCGCAGCGAGAAATCGGCGTAAGCACCGGTCTCCCCCGCCATCGTATGCGTATACCATCCCGTACCCGTGCTCTGTGATCCCGCCAGACCAAGCGCCGTCATGCCCGACCAGCCGTCAGCGAGCCACGGGGCTAAATACTGCGGGGCGTTCTGCCAGGCATATTCCGTAAAGTCAAACAATAAATTGTCTCCGGCTTCCGATAGACACGGCCGGATTTGACCGTAGCTTATCGCGCCGTCATAGCTCGCTGCATCCACTGCCGGATACCATTCACAGGTATTTCCTCTGTTGTCGGTGATAAGGACCTGTGTGTCGGACACGTATGCCATGCCGTCAAGATTGGCAAAGAGCAGCACCGGCTCGCCAGTCTCCGAGCGGTACAGAACCTCGGAGATTTCGTTGATCTGTTTATCATCGTTCCATAGCATACGGTTGATCGAAACCGTTGCGTTTTCATCAACCGGAACGATGCAGTAGAGATGTCCCGCGCCGCCTGCGATGTGGTTCTCGTCGATCTCCGCGATAAAGGGGTATCGGCCCAGCATCGCCTCGTTCGTTTCCCGGAGCCACACGGGAAAGCCCGCCGCAAAGCCCTCTTCAAACAGCCCGCCGACGTAGCCGAGATACGCAGCGCCAAACATCGTTGCCGGAAAGTCGATCCTGTCGCGCAGGAATCCAAGCGCGGTCTCTGCCTCCGGCGAAAAGACTTGCCGAGCCGGCTGTGCGCTCCGATCCTCACCGCGCGGCGCAGGCTCCTCCGGCAGCTTATCCGGCGTTCCCTTGCCCGTGCTTGCGGACGATACGGCATTGTCAACGCCGTTTTTCAGCTCGTCCGGCACGGTCGACCGCTTCTGCATCACACACCCGCAGAGAGCTAACAGCAGAGCCAGCGTCAGCATAAGGGCGATCGTTTGCTTGCAGGTAATTCTCATAGTCGCTCCCTTCCGTTAATTCCGCTCCGGCGGGATAGCCTTCTTCCGTTTCTCCGCGCTATAATGCTTTTTTGCCCTCGCTCTGCCAGCCATATGAACTACGGCACACCCGCCGCCCCGGCCGCAGGCGACAAGAGCGAGAAGGCTCGGGCAGAGACTTATTGCGGCGAATGTCCGGTTCATTTTTCAGCCCCGTTTTTCATGAATAGCCGTATAGCTCCCGCCCCAAATGGGGCGGGAGCCTGCTTTTGCTTGGCGTCAGCCATCCCCCTTGATATGAGATATGAGGGGGCGGCGGCATAGTGCTTTGTCCCGCAGCCTGCGGTGTACGGAATTATTTAATCGTCATGTTGTTGAGAATGATGTCAGCCATCGTTCCCGGGGCGAAATCCAGGTCGTGCAGACCGATGGAGAAGGCGCGGTTGTCGTCAAGCTGCGCCACATACTCGATCCAATCATAGCCGATTCTTTTGTAGGTGCGCCCATGGAAGGTGATGCCGCCGATCACGCGGTCCTCGATATCCTGATAGTTTTCGAAATCATCCTTGTAGTAATCGAATTTTTCAACGTTCTCTCTTACCTCGAACCGGATAACGCCGGCGCCAAATTGGGTGGGATCGTCGTTATCCACCAGGCTCCGTTTGCCCTCATCGTACGACCAGCCGGATACCGGGATCTTCGTCATGATCTTGACCTTAACATCGTCTTTTGCAAACTGGGCGATTTCCACGGAGAAGTCCTTCATCTCGGCGTTTGCAGACGCTGCCTTGTTCGCCTCGGCGGCCTCGGCCTTCACGATGTCCAGATACTTTTCTATGGCTTCTGTGCCGGAGAAGCCGCTGGTGTTGTACGCACTCACCGTATAAACGCCCGACTCGTTTTCCTTAAAATTGACGTAGATGAAATGGGAGTCGTCGTCCTCAGAGATCCATTTGTAGTAGCGGTAGTTTGCCTTCATGTGGTCGCTGTACTCTTCCTTGACGAACTGGCCTTCCACGCCGAAGTAGGCAACGATATCATCGTAAGTAGCGTCAAAAATATTATTATTGACCTCGTTCATCCAGACGTAGCCCTTCTGCACCTGCTCCTCCGTCACGATGCCGTCTCCGCCGGATACGTTCGCGGCGGTGGGCGCAGCGGGCGCGTCCGCCGAGTTGGGCGTCTGGGTCATCGCATCCGTTCCGCCGGAGGTGGAAGAGGCGGCCTCGCCGCCGATCGCATCCGGCATAGCGCTGCCGGACTCCACGAGCGGGAGATACCAGTCGTCATAGTAATAGGGAACGTCGTCAGGATAGTCGGCAGCAAAGTCGTCCCAGAGCTGCCCCCACGGGCGCAGATAAACCTCGTAGTAAAACTCGTCGTCGCCGTCTTCATACCAGCCCTCAATGCAGATCATGTTTTCAACATCGGGGAAACGGCTGTTGACCGCGGGATCAATGATCCAGTCGGCATGCTCCAAGGGCAGATTCGTGAAGTAGCCGCTCTCCGACATCACGGTACCGTGCTCTCCGACACCGGCGCTGTTCAGCGTGACCGACGCCTGCGTCATCGGATCCGCTCTCGAGTAGTCCTCGTCCCAGATCGTGACGGTGCCCGTATAATCCAAGCCGATGTCGATGACAGCGCAGGCGTCCCACCACTGTCCCGCCATGCTCTCGTAAGCGCCCGAGCAGCCGGTCATCGTCCACCAGCCATACCACGCGCCGTTCCACCAGTCAAGCAGCGCATCACCCGTCGGAGCGGGAAGGGTGGTGTCTGTGCTGCCCGTCGAATCGGCGGACGCTTCCCGGCTGAGCGTAGACGGATCGATGGTAATCGTACCGTTTTTCTTGCCGAACAGCTGTTCAAAGGTAGCCTTGACCGGATGGGTCGTGTCCTTCAGCACAAAGGCCGTTTGTACCTCAAGCGTTTCGCCCGGCGCGACATCCTCAAACTGTTTGTCAATCACCGTAGTAAAGGTGGAATAATCGGTGAAAACAGTAGCAACCTCCAGCTCCTCGCCGTCCTGCGTGAGCGTCTCATCAATGCTCCAGAGATACGAAGCCGATTCCTTGCTGTTGTTTGTAAAGTCCAGCGTCAGAACAATGGCATCGTTCCCGTCAGAGTCCGTCATGATGCATGCGTCCTTGTAGAGAAGCTCATAGTCTTCCAGCTTGATCTGGCTGGACTCTGTCTTTTCTCCGCCGCAGCCGCAGAGACTTATCGCCAGCACAGCGATGAGCAGCAGGCTCAAAAACCGGGTCGTTTTTTTACTCATGTCAATCTCCTTTACGTATCCTTCACAATGACATTTCCGTTTTTGTCGGTGAATTTTCCGGTAGCGATCTTGATCAGATCGACAATCACCCCAATACCGAAAAGCCCGGCCGTAAGCATGAACAATATGCCGGTGCCGATTTTCCCTACATAGAAGCGATGGATGCCAAGACCGCCGCAGAAGATGCAGAGCAGCAGCGTGGTAAGCCAGCTCTTCGGCGGCTCCGCGCCGACGGGAACTGCGGGCGGAATATAATCTGCGACCGGCTCGCCGTTGAGGATTTTCTGGACTGCATCGGTTACGGCGTCGATATAGCCGCCGCGATCTGTGGCAAGACCGATTGTTGCGCCCTTCACGCCCTTGCGCAGGACGCTGTTCTTGTCAACGCGCACGCCGCCGACCGACGCCTTGGCCTCCGAAATGACCGGCTGGACACGGATGTGCGTGCCGTTAGAGAGATAAAGCCAGAGAGTGACATCCAGATTCGGCTCTCTTTCAAACACGATGCGCTGCCCGGCGACGCCGCCCTTGATCTGGAACGGCATCTGGAACGCGGTTCTGCGGGCATTGAGTTTGTCGAGGATTTCCTCAAGCGTGGTGGAATAGGAGAGATCGAATTCACGGGGACTGGTTGCAAATGCTGCCTCTTTCATGGTGCCTGCAAAGTCTGCCATAGGTTTCTCCTTTCTAAAATCGACATTTTTGGTATGGTTCGTTCTTCTTGCTTTTGTTCCTTTTGCGGTTTGCCTGCGGGCGGCTCAGCCGTTTAACGCGCCGCCGCAGTATTCGCAGCAGCCGTTGGCGTCCGGCATGGTTGTCGCTCCGCAGAAGGGGCATGTGACCGCCATTTTGGGCGCGGCGGCCTGCTCGATCTTCTCACGTACGCCCTCGCGAACCTGCGTCAGCGCCTGCCGGATTTCCTCGCCGAGCTTTTTATAGCTGCGGTACTCGACGTTGTTTTCCGGATTGCTCGCGCCCGTCATGCCGGGACGCATCGGGGGCGGCGTGATTTCTACGGAGCTGGGGTTGATTTTAAAGCGCATTTCGCCAAAATAGGGGTTGTTGACAAAGATTGTGATATAAAAATCGTAGGAGTATTCATAGCGCGGCGGATTGTAGCTGACCTCCTTTCCGTCCTTGTCCTCGCGTTTGAGCTCCGAACGGCTTTCGTCAACGTCGAGATTACAGCCGGTCACATCCGCAAAATCCAGAACGTCCGGATTTGCCTCCGCCAGATTCCTTGCCCGCGTCACCATGAACTTTCCGGCGTCCTCGTCGAGAAGCACCTTGGTCTCCGTTCCGAGCGTCCGGGTAGCGTGGAAGCGCGCGACCTTCTCCCGATTTTCTTCCCGGTATGCAAGCTGTGTCTTGATGTCCTCCACTGTGCTCCGGCGTCTGTCAGAGAACCACGGCGAGAGCTTTCTGGAGCACTCCTTGCAGAGATTCCCATCCTCCAGCTTACGGTTGCCGAGCAGACCGATCTTTTCGCCGCAGATGCTGCAAAATTTCTTATCAAACAGTCCCATATGTTTTACTCTCCTCTATATTTGCTTTAAAGATTATACTGTATACTGCGTGTCGTCCGCTTTGGAATTAAGCACCGCGCCGTAGATGTACAGCCCCGGAACGGCCACGCCCGTCAGGACGGCCGAGATGTTGAATTCACCGCCGTTGACCTGATTCATCACAATGCCCAGAACGCTGAACACGGCCACGATCGCGCCCCACACGACGAGCTTTCCGGCCTGCTCCGTGCGTTTGCTGTGCTTGACGCCCTTGATGCCGGCGATCAGCTGGCAGATGCCGCCGACCAGCGTCAGAAAGAGCGCCGCCCAGTAAGCGAAGGTCAGTCCGGACGCCGCGCCGAGCCCCGCCGCCAGCGCACCCAATCCGCCGACGAACACGCCCGCGAAGAGCGAGAACGCCGCCGCAACAATCATCAGAATGCCAGTGACGTTCAAAAACTTGTGTCCTTTCACGATAGATCCTCCTCCCCTTTATGCTGTTCGTTTTTATTCTTCCGCAGGGTATCTGGCTCCGCACTCTCTTACCTCGCTGCCGCCAGATTGGCTTGGAAACCAGCCCGTCAGTAGAGGCATATCGTTCTCCTGGTAAAATTTCAGTGAAAAGCTGCTGCAGAAATTTCTGTGGCTCTGCCGCCACTCAAATTCTACCAGATTCTTTTCTGCTCTGTATGCATCCGGGTTTTCCATCCTGCCGCCGTCCTGAATCCGGCTTCCGATAAAAACCAGTACAGCAAAGCGCCTGCCAGTGTGATAAATGCGATCAC
>ENA-OUQC01001835-OUQC01001835.1-human-gut-metagenome-genome-assembly--contig:-NODE-1835-length-10164-cov-3.569591_pt1 | contig 10164 bp, 8 predicted proteins | sample MGYA00237942_ERZ548815 | MGnify/ENA primary metagenome ERZ548815 (study PRJEB26490, sample SAMN05194722) | human gut metagenome | biome: terrestrial biome; feature: human-associated habitat; material... | reverse complement strand
TGGGTTCAGAACGTCGTGAGACAGTTCGGTCCCTATCCATCGTGGGCGTAGGATACATGAGAGGAGCTGTTCCTAGTACGAGAGGACCGGAATGGACGTACCTCTGGTGCAACTGTTGTCGTGCCAACGGCATAGCAGGGAAGCGAAGTACGGACGGGATAAACGCTGAAGGCATCTAAGCGTGAAGCCCCCCTCGAGAACAAGTATCCCACAGCGAAAGCTGGTAAGACCCCTTGCAGACAACAAGGTTGATAGGTTGACGGTGTAAACGCAGTGATGCGTGAGCTTGTCAATACTAATCGGTCGAGGGCTTGATCTAAGAAAAGCGAATGTTTGAAGGATCTCGAAAGAAGAAATTGATCGCAGCGGTCAGTATGAGGTTTTGAAGGTACGAAGCGTCGGAAGAGAAAGATTTCGAAGAGAAAGATTTCTCGGAAACCCGACGCATCAACCGAGATTTCCGGTGATTATGGCGAGAAGGTCCCACCTGTTCCCATCCCGAACACAGAAGTTAAGCTTCTCCGCGTCGAAAGTACCTGGCTGGTGACGGCCCGGGAGGATAGTTCATCGCCGGATTCTATATTCCTCAGTAGCTCAATGGCAGAGCACTCGGCTGTTAACCGGGGTGTTGTAAGTTCGAGTCTTACCTGGGGAGCCATAAGATCGTTACAGCAGATGATGTTGTAACGATTTTTTTTGTCCATAAAGTGGTTTAGCAAAACTTATTGGCAGCAAATGATGGCAGTTCGATATATGGGGTAACGATCAATTCGCTTGGCGAAAGTAGCGCAGAGCGTCCCTTTCAAGCTCAGTTGCGCATATGAACTTGAAAAACGCAAAACGCAAGACGGTGTTGCCCTTGAGTTTTATAAATTGCCGTCTGTTTTGCAGCACGAACGCCGCATGGTCAGCTCCCCGATGCCCTGCGGAAAGAGAGAAGGCAAACAGCACGTTTTTTTCGGCTGTGAAGCGGCAATTGCTCTTGCACGCACGTTATTGCCGACAAAAATGATGTTTTGGGTCGGGTTCGAACGCAGTACATCCGGAATCGAGTCGATTTGCATATAGCGCAGGACGACAAAGGTTACATCCTATCGCCCTCTTCGAGTTTAGCTCGGCCACAACCGAAATTCGGGTGACCGGCATTCGGGGCGAAAACTTATCCTTGATGCGCAGACCGTTCTTTTGAATTTCCTCCGTCCATTTTCCACGTGTGAGCAAGGTGACGTCTTTCCCAGCGCGAAACAGATTTCGCGTCAGATTGCAGCCGAGCACACCTGCGCCCAATACTAAGATTTTCATGGTCAAGTCTACTTTTGCGAATTGCACAGAACAATTGATGTCTATGAATAGAGCATTCATTTCATGAAAAACAACAGAGCGTTCGTTGATTGAGCGAAAAACTCGTAAGGCAAGACGAACCGACAAGCTCAAAAGGGTTTGGACAGAGAGAAGAAACGTTATTCTATGGAGAATACTTTCAGTATGTTCGCCGCAAGCGGAAAATGAGAGAAAAGGAAGCGTTGCAGGACAATTCTCCCAGTGCCCTGTCTACACAGCGTGTGCATTTCAACTTGAATTTTGTAAATAAATGTTATGCAATGGATTGACTTCAAAGCGGAGAAAGAATATAATGAAGTCGAAAAAACAAGAAACAAGAAGATCGGAAGAAGGGTATGAGGCCGGATGGAGTATTATGCGCATTCATCGGAGGATGGGACTCGCCTTCAAACCGTTGCGGAGCATTTGAAGGGAACGGCGGAAAAATGCCGTGCGTTTGCGGCGGAATTCGGCGCCGAATCCATAGGCTCGCTGATGGGAAACGTTCACGATGTGGGCAAGTGCACGGAAGAGTTTCAAAATCGTTTGCTGAATGACGGGCCGAAGGTCGATCACTCAACAGCGGGGGCAGTTCTGTGCGCATACCTGGGACAGCTGTGGGCAGCCGAGTGCGTTGCGGGGCACCACAGCGGACTGCCGGATTTTGGAAATCTGCGGCTGGATCGTCCCGGAGAGGGCACATTGTGCGGCAGATTGCAAAAAGGAAAAGACCGTATTCGTGAAATACTGGGATGCTGTGTGCAGATTGGGCTGCATTTACCTGCAAATGTGCCGGATCTTGTGCCAAAGGACAAGCTGCAAATTTCCTATTGGACGCGAGTATTGTATTCCTGCCTTGTAGATGCGGACTTTCTGGATACCGAGCTTTTCATGCAGAGCGATCGCGGGCGCGGCGGGTCTGACAATCTGCAAACGCTGCTGGCTCGATTGGAAAAATACATTGAGCCATGGCAGAATCCGCAGACGAAGCTTAATCGGCTGCGCTGTGAAATATTGAATACTTGCCTGGCGGCAGGAGAAAAGCCGCGGGGCGTTTACACCCTTACCGTGCCGACTGGCGGCGGAAAGACGGTTGCGTCGCTGGGCTTTGCGCTGCGGTATGCGGTGCATCACGGCATGAAGCGAATCGTCTACGTCATTCCCTATACGTCCATCATCGATCAGAATGCGGCGGTTTTCCGCTCCATATTGGGCGATGGAAACGTGTTGGAGCATCATTCCGGCGTGGACATAGAGCTTTCGGACGGCGCAAAGCCGGAAGAAATCCGCAAAGCGCTGGCCACCGAAAATTGGGACATGCCCGTTGTGGTGACAACGGCGGTGCAGCTGTTTGAATCCATGTACGCCAACCGATCCTCCAAGTGCCGGAAGCTGCACAATCTGGCGAACAGCGTCGTGATCTTCGACGAGGCGCAGATGCTGCCACTGCCGCACCTGAAACCCTGCGTCGCGGCCATGGCCTCGCTGGCGGAACAGTTTCGCTCGACCGTGGTGTTGTGTACCGCTACACAGCCCTCACTGGACGATTTAATGAAAGACTTTGCGCCGAAGCATCCGGTAACGGAGCTGTGCCCGCAGACGGTGCGGCTTCAGGAAAGCTTTCGGCGTGAGACCTTTCGAAAGGCGGGCGTGCTGGGAGATGACATGCTGGCACAGGAATTGCAGGAGCATTCGCAGGTGCTCTGCATTGTCAACAGCCGCAAGGCGGCGCAGCGCATCTTCGAGCGGTTGCCCCAAGAGGGCAGTTTCCATCTGTCTACGCTGATGATTCCGGTGCAAAGACAGAAAATTCTGGAAGAAATACGAGAACGTCTGAGGGCGGGATTGCCCTGCCGGGTGGTTTCGACCTCGCTGATCGAAGCGGGCGTGGATGTGGATTTTCCCGCGGTCTATCGGGAAATGGCCGGGCTGGATTCCATCTTACAGGCGGCGGGGCGCTGCAACCGCGAAGGTAAGCGTTCTGCGGACGAGAGCATTGTGACGATCTTTGAAAGAGAAGAACTGCCGCCGATGCTCTTCCGCACGGCAATCGGTGCAGCGCGGGAAGCGATGGACGGCGGCCGCGATCCCGGCGACATGGAAACCATGGCGCGCTATTTCCGCAGTCTGCGCAGCTTGACGGGCGATGCCATCGACAAGCAGCGCGTTATCCAGGCGTTTGAACAGGGGATTGAGGGGTGTGATTTTCCCTTCCGCACTGTTGCGGAGCGATTCAAATTGATTGATCAGGACACCTATACGATCTATGTCCCGGCAGATAAAAAAGGCGAAGAGTTGGTGCGCAGGCTGGAAGATGGGGAGTGTTCCAGAGGGCTTTACCGCCAGCTCGGACGCTATGCTGTGTCGGTGTACGAGCCGCATTTCAAAGCGCTGTACGCAGCGGGCGCGATTCGGACGGCGAAGGATATACACGCTCTGGACGACAGAAGCGCGGTGCTGGACAATATGAAGTTGTACAGCGAAACACTGGGGCTTACGCTGGAACCGGAAACGGGGCAGGCGCTGTTTCAGTAATGAAAATGGGAATATATAGAGCGAAAAGGAAGTGATTCTGTGCCGATTCAGGTAGAAGTTTGGGGCGATTATGCTTGCTTCACCCGCCCGGAGATGAAAACGGAGCGCGTCAGCTACGACGTGATGACCCCATCGGCGGCGCGGGGGCTGCTGGAAAGTATCTATTGGCATCTCGGGCTCAGGTGGGTGATCGAGTGCATCCATGTGTGCAGCCCGATCCGCTTTACCAACATCCGCCGCAACGAGGTCAAGGATGTCATCAGCGCCCGCAGGGCGAAGACTGTGATGGAAAAAGGGCAGGGGGAGCTGTACCTCGCCGCGTCGGAGAGCATTCAGCAGCGCGCCGCTATGGTGCTCAAGGATGTTCATTATGTGATTGACGCGCACTTTGACATGACGGATAAGGCCGCGCCCGGTGACAATCCGGGCAAGTTTCAGGACATCATCAAGCGCAGGCTGGAACGCGGGCAGTGCTACAGCATGCCGTACTTCGGCACGAGGGAGTTCGCGGCGCATTTCGCGCGCTGCACGGAGCTGCCGCCTTGCCCGGAAGAGCTGCTGGGTGAAAGGGATTTGGGTTGGATGCTGTGGGACATGGATTACACTGACCCGCAGGACATCAAGCCGAAGTTTTTCCGCGCAAAGCTGGTGGACGGCGCGATGGACGTGCCGCCGCCGGAAAGCGGGGAGGTGAAAATGTGATCCTTCAAGCGCTTGCAAGATATTATGACGATCTTTTGCAGCAGGGCAAGATCAGCGCGCCGGGCTGGACGAAGGTCAAAATCTCCTATGCGCTGGACATCGGATTGGACGGCCAGCTCAAGCAGGTGGTGTCCATACTGAAAGAAGAGCCGATGGGAAAAAAGACTGTCCAGCGCCCGCAGGAAATTGCCTTGCCCGCGCCGGTAGGCAGATCCTCTTTGAAGGTTGCTTCCAACTTTCTGTGGGATAATTCGGGGTATTTGCTGGGAATCAAGAAAAATGAGAAACCCGAACGAAGTCTGAAATGCTTTCAGAATGCAAGAGAATTACATCATGCTTTATTGGATGATGTTGATTCTCCGGCGGCGAAGGCAATTCTGAATTTCTTTGACACATGGGAACCGGAAAAGGCTGCGCAACATCCGGATCTTTCAAAAGAGATTGAAAACGTGACGGCGGGAGGAAATCTGCTTTTCCGTGTAGACAACTCGTTCGTACAGGATGATCCATTGATTCAGGAAGCGTGGAATCGGGTACAAGGTGAAACCGATGAAAATGCTGTGAAAATGCAGTGCTTGGTGACGGGACGAGAAGATGAAATCGCCAGAACGCATCCGCTCATTAAGGGCGTACAGGGAGCGCAGATGGCTGGGGCAGCGTTAGTGACCTTTAATGGAAATGCCTTCTGCTCCTACGGTCACGAACAGAACTACAACGCCCCGGTGGGGAAGCACGCCGCCTTTGCCTATACGGCGGCGCTGAATCACCTGTTGTCGGATCGGAACAGCGTTCAGCACATCGGCGACACCACGGTGGTCTGCTGGGCAGAGGGCGCGGAGGAAGTCTATCAGAACTTAGCTCAGTTTGCGCTGTTCGGGCAGGAAATGCCGGGCTTGACCGATAACGACCTGCGCGCTGCGCTCAAGCGACTGGCAAACGGTCTGCCCTGTGACGATCTCGGCGTGGACCCGAAGCGCCCCTTCTATGTACTGGGGCTTGCGCCCAACGCGGCGCGTCTGTCAGTGCGGTTCTTCCTGCACGACAGCTTCGGAAAGCTGATGAAGAATGTCAACGATCACTACGACCGTATGGAAATCGTGCGTCCGAGCTTTGATAAACAGGAAATTCTGCCGCTGTGGTTGATGCTGCGGGAAACGGTGAATCTCCATTCCCGCGATAAATCCCCTTCGCCCGCCATGGCCGGTGCGACGGTGCGCGCGGTGTTCTCCGGCGGGCCGTATCCGGCTTCGCTGCTGGAGGCGGTGATGCTCCGCATTCACGCAGAAACAGACAGAGAGGGTGATCCGGAAAAAGGACGAAAACCTACTTATAAAATAACCAGGGGAAGAATGGCAATTATTAAGGCATATTATCTCAAAAATCCGCATCCGGATTGTCCGAAGGAGGTTTTAACAGTGAGTCTCAACGAAGCGAGCACCAATCCCGCCTATGTTCTTGGTAGGCTGTTTTCGGTTTATGAAGCTGTACAGAGAGCCGGAAATGACAAAATCAACGCAACGATCAAGGACAAATACTTCAACTCTGCCGCGGCGATGCCCGCCAGTGTATTCCCGATACTGAACAATCTGTACCAGAAGCATCTGCGCAAGTTGCCCCCTAGATTGCGTTCTTATTTCGACAATCAAGTTGTGGAACTCAAAAGTAAACTGGGCGAAAGCTACCCTGCACGCATGACACTTACTCAACAGGGTGCATTTGACCTAGGATATTATCACCAGAGAAATGCAAACCCTAAGAAGGAGGAAGAAAAAGATGGCTGAACCGATCAAGAACCGATACGATTTTGTGGTGTTTTTTGACGTAGAAAATGGCAATCCCAACGGCGATCCGGATGCGGGCAATATGCCCCGTGTGGATCCTGAAACCGGCTACGGACTGGTAACGGACGTGTGTCTCAAGCGGAAAATCCGTAATTATGTCGAGACGACTAAAGAAGGAGAGGCTGGTTACCGGATTTATGTTAAGAACGGCGTAACTCTTAACGCAAATGACTGTGAGGCGTGCAATTTCATTGGTGTGAAGCCGGAGGAACTTGAAAAAACAAAGAAAGAAGACAGACAGAGTATTTATAAACAAATTCGCAACTTCATGTGTTCGAATTTCTATGACATTCGAACCTTTGGCGCTGTGATGACCACGTTTGTAAAAAACAGTTTCAACTGTGGTCAGGTGAGAGGACCCGTACAGTTGAACTTTGCGCGTAGCGTCGATCCGATTCTGCCGCAGGAAATCACCATCACTCGCGTGGCTATCACCACAGAAGCAGATGCGGAAAAAAAGGGAGGAGCCGAGATGGGACGTAAATACATCGTTCCCTACGGCCTGTACCGCGTGGAAGGCTACGTTTCCGCCAACCTCGCCCGCAAGACCACCGGTTTTTCCGAAGAGGATTTGCAGCTGCTCTGGGAAGCGATCCTCAATATGTTTGAAAACGGCCATTCCGCCGCGCGCGGAAAGATGGCCGTGCGTGAGCTGATCGTGTTCAAGCACGACTGCGAACTGGGGCGCGCCCCGGCGCACAAGCTGTTTGATCTGGTCACGGCCGCGCACAAGGAGGGCGTCACCGTGCCGCGTAGCTACGACGATTACATCGTAAATGTCGATGAAGCGCATCTGCCCGAGGGCGTGACGTGCACGCGCATGGGGTGATCTACCAAGAGGAGGACTTCCTCCTGCTTTCCGGCCTTCAGCATTTCAAGTTCTGCCGCCGCCAGTGGGCGCTGATCCACATCGAAAACCAGTGGAAGGAGAACTTCCGCACGACGGACGGCGCAATTCTTCATGAAAACGTCCATGACGATACTTTTTTCGAGAGCCGTGGAGACTTGCTCGTGACGCGCGATATGCGGGTGTTTTCCGCAACTCTCGGCGTATCGGGCGCGTGCGACGTGCTGGAATTTCACCGGGGCAAAACCGGCATCCCACTCAAGGGGCGCGAGGGGCTGTGGCAGCCCTATCCCGTGGAGTACAAGCGCGGAAAGCCCAAGGAGGGCGATGAGGATATCTTGCAGCTCTGCGGGCAGGCCATGTGTCTGGAAGAGATGCTTTGATGCGAAATCCCATCCGGCGCGCTGTATTACGGGGAGCCGCGCAAGCGGCAAAAGGTGGAGTTTACGCCGGAGCTGCGCGAAGAGGTGCGCACGATGCTTGCGCAGATGCACGAGCTTTACCGGCGAGGCAGCACGCCGAAGGTCAAGCCGACGAAAGCCTGCAATGCCTGTTCGCTGAAGGAAATCTGCCTTCCTGCGCTGATGCGGAAAAAGACTGTCGCAGACTATCTCCGTCGGGTGATGAGTTCGGAAGCGGAGGAGGGGAAGCCATGAGACAGCTGCTCAATACACTCTTTGTCACATCGGAGGACATCTATCTTTCTCTGGATGGGGAGAACGTCGTTGCCAACCGAGGCGGTGAACAAGTGGCGCGCTATCCGCTGCATACGCTGCAAAGCATTCTTTCTTTCTCCTATTCCGGCGCATCGCCCGCTTTGATGGGCGCGTGCGCGGAGCGGGACGTGAGCCTGGCCTTCTGCACGCCCCGGGGCAGATTCCTGGCGCGGGTCACGGGGCAGACACAGGGAAACGTGTTGCTGCGAAGAAAACAGTACCGCGTAGCGGACGATCCGTTGCAAAGTTGCCGTCTGGCGCGTATGATGATCTTTGGGAAAGTGTTCAACGCACGCTGGAGTGTGGAACGCACCCGCCGTGATCATGCGCTGCGCATCGACGGGGAGCGCTTTGCGGCGGTATCCGCCGGGCTGCGGGACATACTGCCCGTCCTTGCGCAGGCTGAGACGACCGATAAGCTGCGCGGGCTGGAGGGAAGCGCTGCCGTTGCCTACTTCAGTATCTTGGACGAGATGATTCTCCAAAGAAAAGACACATTCTTCTTCACGGAGCGCAGCCGCCGTCCGCCGCTGGATGCGTTCAACGCGCTTCTGTCCTTCGCTTACAGCCTGCTGGCGCACGACTGCGCCTCTGCGCTGGAGGCTGTGGGACTGGATGCCTATGTGGGCTTCCTGCATCGGGATCGGCCGGGACGCGAGTCTCTGGCGCTCGACCTGATGGAGGAGCTGCGCCCCTGTCTGGCGGATCGCTTTGTGCTGACAATGGTGAACAATCGAATCATCAAGCCTGCGGATTTTGACTTCCGCGAAAGCGGCGCGGTGTTCCTGACGGAAGCCGGGCGCAGAACCTTCCTGCAAAAGTGGCAGGAGCACAAAAAGGAGGTCATCAAGCATCCGTTCCTTGAAGAGAAAATTCCGTGGGGAATGGTGCCGTATGTCCAAAGTCTCCTGCTGGCGCGCTGCCTGCGCGGCGATTTGGAGGACTATCCGCCGTTCTTGTGGAAATGAGGTGCGCTCAAGATGCTGGTTCTGATTACCTATGATGTCAACACGGCAGATCCCGCCGGGCGCACCCGTCTGCGCCGCATTGCAAAGCAGTGCGTCAACTACGGACAGCGTGTGCAGAACTCCGTCTTTGAATGCCTGCTGGATGCGTCGCAGTGCCGAAGCCTCCAGAACACGCTTTGCAAGCTCATCGACCCGGAGAAGGACAGCCTGCGCTTCTACTATCTGGGCAACCGGTACGAAAGCAAAATCGAGCACTTCGGCAGCAAGCCCGCCTACAATCCGGAGGATCCCATGATCCTCTGATCCCCACGGATGGCCGTCGATCTGCCGGTGAGGCTGTCTCGGCGATGCTCTGCATCGGCATTTGACAACGTTACTTTTCCGGTGCGAAGCCCCATTGCGCAGATTTTCCCGGCAGGTTCGCACCGGATTTCCCCTCTCATCGACTCGATTCTCATGAGCGGTTCTGCTCTTGACAGGCGGCAGAGCCCGTTGAGAATCTCAAATCTAGCCTGTTTTCACAAAAATGTACAGTAATCTTTGTGCCTTTTTGCAGTCGTGCCCCGCAAGGGGCACGTGGATTGAAATCTTCACCAGCAAGCGGGCGTGTTCCTCCGTGAAGGGTCGTGCCCCGCAAGGGGCACGTGGATTGAAATGCAAAAGCTGGCTTGGTTGCGAACAGATCGCGACGTCGTGCCCCGCAAGGGGCACGTGGATTGAAATACGCCCTATGCGGCGACGTGGCTTAGCAGCAAGGTCGTGCCCCGCAAGGGGCACGTGGATTGAAATAATTATGATGCGGAACGTCGCTTGCTCTATACGGGTCGTGCCCCGCAAGGGGCACGTGGATTGAAATGGCTGATAATAGTTCGGCACGCCCGGATATCCAGTCGTGCCCCGCAAGGGGCACGTGGATTGAAATTTTTCCTCCTTGTTCAGGGGCTTACCTCCCCTTTACGTCGTGCCCCGCAAGGGGCACGTGGATTGAAATGCCTTCGGCATTTTTTGCAATATACGTTGCCATCGGTCGTGCCCCGCAAGGGGCACGTGGATTGAAATAAAAAATTTGAAAAGCGCGACAAAGAAATGCGGGGTCGTGCCCCGCAAGGGGCACGTGGATTGAAATGCGTAATCAGGCCATACTTCTCGATGATTTCCGGGTCGTGCCCCGCAAGGGGCACGTGGATTGAAATCTGGGTTGATTGTCTCTTTCTAGCTTTCTGAGTTGGTCGTGC
>ENA-OUQC01001834-OUQC01001834.1-human-gut-metagenome-genome-assembly--contig:-NODE-1834-length-10164-cov-3.602730_pt1 | contig 10164 bp, 8 predicted proteins | sample MGYA00237942_ERZ548815 | MGnify/ENA primary metagenome ERZ548815 (study PRJEB26490, sample SAMN05194722) | human gut metagenome | biome: terrestrial biome; feature: human-associated habitat; material... | reverse complement strand
CGATCTCGCTGGGTGATTTTGTGGCGTTCCTGGGGTATCTTTCGCTGATTGTGCGGCCGGTGATGTCGGTGGCGCGCATCACGAACATCATCGAGCGCGGCCTGGCGTCCTTAAAGCGCTATGCCGCCGTGCTGCACACCCGACCCACCATTGCCGACGCGGCCGACAACCGCCACCCGCAGCCGCTGGGCGGGGAAATCGCCGTGCGGGACCTCACCTTCACCTATCCGGAGGGCGTGCATCCCGCGCTTTCCGGCCTGTCCTTCACGCTCAAGAGCGGCAAGACGCTGGGCATCTTAGGCCGCACGGGCAGCGGCAAGACCACGCTGTGCTCCCTGCTGGTCAAGCTCTACAATCCTCCGCGCGGCACGGTGTTCTTCGACGGGGAGGACATCCACGACGTGCCGCTGGACGTGCTGCGCGGCGGGGTCGGCTATGTGCCGCAGGACAATTTCCTGTTCTCCGCCTCCGTCAGGGAAAACATCCGCTTTTATGCGCCGAACGCGACAGACGAGGACGTTTACGCCGCGGCGAAGCTGGCGGATATCTACGACGCGGTGATGGATTTCCCCGACGGGTTCGACACCGAGGTGGGCGAGCGCGGCGTGACACTGTCCGGCGGGCAGAAGCAGCGCGTCTCCATCGCCCGCGCGCTCGTGAAAAAGCCGCGCGTGCTGATCCTGGACGATGCGCTCTCCGCCGTGGATGCGGAGACCGAGCGGCACATCTGGGCGTCGCTGCGAGGCGTGCTCTCCTCCGGCGCGTCCGGCATCGTGATCGCGCACCGAGTCAGCGCGCTTATGCACTGCGACGAAATCCTCGTGCTGGACGAAGGCCGCGTGATCGAGCGCGGCACGCACGAGCAGCTGCTGGCGCTGGGCGGCCGCTATGCGCGCACCGCGCACGAGCAAGCGGCAGGGGAGGAGGCGAAGGCTCATGCAGACTAACTCTACACGCAGAACCGCGGGGCTTTCCCGCCTGCTGCCCTTCTTAAAACCGCAGCTCAAAAACCTGGTGCTGTGCCTTTTGATGGTGCTGCTCGTCAACGCGGCGGAGCTGATCAAGCCCTATATCCTTGAAATCGTGATCGACCGGTACTTGACGGCGGGGCGGCCGGACAGCGGCTGGGACGCGGTGTGGTTCTTTGCGCTTTCCTATCTTTTGTGCGCGGCGCTGTCATCGCTGCTGAGCGTGACCGAGGCGGTCAAGGTCAACCGCATGGGGCAGAGCATCCTGATGGACATCCGCCGCCGGGTGTTCACGCACATCCAGCACATGTCCATGGCGACGCTGGATCGCTTCTCCTCCGGGCGGCTGGTCACGCGCGCGACCAACGACGTCGAGACCTTGAACGAGCTGTTTTCCGACGTGCTGGTGAATCTGTTTAAGGATATTTTCATGCTCATCGGCATCGTCGCGGTGATGCTGTGGATCAACTGGCGGCTGGCGCTGGCGGCGTTTGCCGTGGTGCCGCTGATCGCGCTAATCACAGTGCTGGTGCGCGGGCGTCTGCGGCGCAACTTCGTGCTGCTCAAATCGCTCACCGGGCGCATCAACGGCTTTTTTGCCGAGAATATGTCGGGGATGCGCCTGGTGCAGATCTTCCGCAAGGAAAAGGAGAAGCACGATGAATTCTCCGCGCTGAACACGGCCTACTATCACTCCGCCCGCACGCAGGTGCGCATGAACAGCCTGATGCGCCCGCTGGTGGAGGTGGTCAATCAGCTGGGCATCGCGATCCTGATCTGGTACGGCTGCAAGCAGATCGGGCTGGGGACGCTGGAGATCGGCGTGCTGTACGCCTTCACCAACTACATCAAGCAATTCTTCGATCCCATCAACGATCTGGCGGAAAAATACACCACGATTTCCTCCGCCGTGGTTTCGACCGACCGCATCTTCGAGCTGCTGGACGACGATGCGCAGCTCGAGGACACGGTTTCCGGCCAGGATGTGCCCAAGGTTTGCGGCCGCGTGGAGTTCCGCCACGTCTGGTTTGCCTATACGGGTGAAAACTGGGTGCTCAAGGATGTGTCCTTCACGGTGGAGCCGGGGCAGTCCTTCGCCTTCGTGGGCGAGACGGGCGCGGGCAAATCCACCATCATTTCGCTGCTTTCCCGCTTCTATGCCCCGCAGAAGGGGCAGATCCTGCTCGACGGGCGCGACATCTCGCTGCTCTCTTTGGAGCAGCTGCGGCGTCACGTCGCGGGGGTGCTTCAGGATGTGTTCCTGTTCTCCGGCAATATCCGCAGCAATATCCTGCTGCGCCAGGAGGGCGTCAGCGACGAGGAGGTGTGGGAGGCCTGCCGTTACGTCAACGCCGATACCTTCATCCGCCGCCTGGATCACGGGCTGGACGAGGTGGTGCGGGAGCGGGGCAACAACTTCTCCGCCGGCCAGAGCCAGCTGCTGTCCTTTGCCCGGACGATCATCCACAAGCCCTCGGTGATGATCCTGGACGAGGCCACCGCCAACATTGACACGGAGACGGAGATCCTGATCCAGGATTCCCTGGAGAAGATGAAGAACATCGGCACCATGCTGATCGTCGCTCACCGTCTGAGCACCATCCAGCACGCCGACAACATCATCCTCCTGTCCCACGGTCAGATCATGGAGCAGGGCACCCATCAGGAGCTGCTGCACCTGCACGGGCGCTACTATCAGCTCTACACCCTCCAGTTCCAGAAGCAGCAGCTTCTGAAGGAAGGATAACCCAACTTTGCCAGCCAGCGCAAACCGCGCTGGCTGACTTTTATCCCCCGCATGAACCGCAAATTTGTTTGTAGAGGGGACGATGTGCCTCAATCGTCCCCTTGATTACGACGGACCGCAGTCCATTCAACATACCTTGGCCAATCTGTGTACATGTCGTTTCTTTCATATTCACAAAAGGTTTACTCATGCAATTGGCGTGGGGAAGATTTCTGTTGCATTTTCCCCTGATTTGGGATATGATAATGATGTAAAACTATCTGATCAGGAGGACGCAATGTCGGTACAAGTCTGTAAAGAGGAATATCTCAAAGCGCTGAAAATGGGGCAGCGAGAGGCCGAGGAACTGCGGGCGGCAGGGAAAAGCGAGAATCCGGCGGTGCTGGATGAGCTGCTGCCGGAGATCGATACCCTGACAGTCACCGATGTGGGGACCATGGACATTCCCGCGGAGCGCATTGTGGGCACCAAGTCCGCCGGGCGGATCGCGGCGTTTACGCCCAGCTTCCTGCCCCTGCTGGACGCGAAAACGGAGTTCGCCACCAAGTGGATCACCCTGTGCGATGCCCACCTGGGAGAAGAGGGCATCCGCGACCCCATTACCTGTTACGAATACTTAGGCAATTTCTACGTGCAGGAGGGCAACAAGCGTGTCAGCGTCCTGCGCTATTTCGATGCGCCGCGGATCCCCGCGGTGGTCAAGCGGGTGATGCCCGCAAAGACCCAGGAGCCGCGGATCGTGGCATACTATGAATTCCTGGATTTCTTCAAATCCGCCCGTATCTACACCGTCCAGTTCCGGCACCCCAAGGACTATGGGAAGCTGCTTTCCCTGATCGGCAAGAAGCCCGGCGAAATGTGGACGGAGGAGGAGCGGCGCAGCTTCAATGCCCGCTTCCAGTACTTCCGGGAGGCGCTGGCGGCGGTGAACACCAAGCAGCTGGACATCCTGCCGGAGGAGGCGCTGCTGCTGTGGCTGAAGCTGTACCCCTTTGAAAGCCTGTCCACCCTGAGCGCGGCGGAGCTGAAAAAGAGCGTGGCAAGCCTCTGGGCGGACATCGTGTCCACCTCCGAGGCGGCGGTGAACGTCACCTCCAAAATCGAGGATTCCAAGCCCGGCATCCTCAGCCGCATTACCCTGCCGGATCATCTGAACGTGGCCTTTATCCACGCCCTCAGCCCCTCCACCAGCGGCTGGGGAATGGGCCATGACAAGGGCAGGGAATATTTGGAAGAGATGATGGGCGACAAGGTCACCGTCCGCAGCTATTTCCAGGGCAACACCCCGGAGGAGGCGGAGAAGCTCATTGAGCAGGCGGTGAGCGAGGGAGCACAGGTGGTATTCGCCACGGTGCCCCAGATGACCCACGCCATTCTCAAGGCGGCGGTGAAGCATCCCAAAATCTATTTTTTCTGCTGCTCTCTGGATCAGCCCTATACCAGCATCCGCACCTATTACGGACGAATTTTTGAGGCAAAGTTCATCACCGGAGCCATTGCCGGAGCCATGGCTCAGAACAACCGCATCGGCTACATCGCCTCCTATCCCATCTATGGCGTGCCCGCCTCCATCAATGCTTTTGCCTTGGGCGCGCTGCTCACCAACCCCCGGGCGCAGATCGAGCTGCGCTGGTCCTGTGTGCAGGGCACGCCCCAGGCGGATTTCTTTGCCGACGGCATCCGGGTGGTGTCCAACCGGGATGTGCCGGTGCACTCCGAGATGTACCTGAATTTCTGCAACTACGGCACCTACCTGATGGACGACAAGGGTGACCTGATCCCCCTGGGTTCGCCGGTGTGGGTCTGGGGCAAGTTCTATGAGTCCGTGATCCGGGGCATCCTCTCCGGCACCCTGAAGCGGGATAAGGACGGCACCGGCCGCAACTATTGGCTGGGCATGGATTCCGGCACCATCGGCATCGAATTCTCCGATAAGCTGCCCCAGGGCCTGCGTACCCTGGGCGAGATCCTGCGCCAGGGCATCTGCGACGGAAAGATCAGTCCCTTTGCCCGGCGGATCGTGGCCCAGGACGGCAGCGTGAAAAATCCCGACAGCTCCGCCACCTTCACAACAGAGGAGCTGATCCATATGGATTGGCTCTGTGAAAATGTCAGTGGCTCCATCCCCACCTTCGATGAGATCCTGCCCATGTCCCGCAACATGATCCGGGAGCTGGGCGTCCATAAAGAAGACATCCCGGCACAGAAAGAAGCGAAGACGGTTGAAGATTCTATTCATCTCCGATGAGGAATGTCCCGCACTGTGGGACTTCTATGTCCCCGGAAGGCTGGACGGGATCGACCTGATCATCTCCTGCGGAGATCTGAGATCCAGCTATCTCCAGTTTTTGGTGACCATGGCCCGGTGCCCGCTGCTGTTTGTGGCGGGAAATCACGATACCCACTATGACCGGGAGCCGCCCAGCGGCTGCGACTGCATCGACGACGCCATTGTGGAGTACAACGGCGTGCGGATCATGGGGCTGGGAGGCTGCCGGCGCTATCACCCCGGCAAATACCAGTATACCGAGCAGCAGATGCGCCGCCGCATCCGCAAGCTCCGCCTCCCCCTGCGGCGGTGCAAGGGAGTGGACATCGTGGTCACCCACGCCCCGCCGGAGGGACTGGGCGACGGGGAGGACCCCGCCCACTGGGGGTTTGCTTCTCTGCGGGAGCTTCTGGAAAAATATCACCCCAGCTACCTGGTGCATGGGCATGTGCACCTGCGCTACGATGCTTCCCTCCAGCGGGTGCGGGATTATAACGGCACCACCCTCATCAATGCCTTTGAGCGCTATGTGCTGGAGATCCCGGACCGCCCCGTCCGGCCGGAGCACCAGAACCAGCTGCGCTGGAGAACCAAGCACCGGGATACCACCGATGACTGGACCGAGGCCCTGCGCATGAATGACACAAGATAAAGGAAGGTAAAAATCGCCATGTTTACCGGCTTTACCCCGGAGACCATTGATTTTCTCTGGGGAATTCGCATGAACAACAACCGGGAATGGTTCCTGGAGCATAAAAAGCAATACGTGGATACCCTCTACCAGCCCATGAAGGAGCTGGGTCAGGAGCTGTTCCAGCCCTTTCTGGAGCGCTCCGGGGATATTTTAAAGGTCAGCCGCATCTATCGGGACGCCCGGCTCCACCACCCGGAGCCATATAAGGAGAGCCTGTGGATCTGCATCCGCAGAGACGTGGAATGGTGGGCGGAGAATCCCTGCCTGTTCTTTGAAATCCGCCCGGAGGGTGTGAGCTACGGTTTCTCTGTCTGGAAGCCCAAGTCCTCTGCCATGGAGGCATTCCGCAGGCGATTGGCTGCCAAGCCACGGGAGTTCCCGGAAATTCTGAAAAAGGTGCAGAAGGACGTGGGCATGGAGCTGACTGCCGTCTGCTACAAGCGCCCCAAGGAAGCGCCCACCCCGGCGCTGGCCCCCTACTATGCCTGGAAAGAGGACATCAGTCTGATCGTCCATGAGCCGGTGAGCGAAGCGATCTTCGGCCCGGCGCTGGGCGAGCGGGCAGGGGCGTTCCTGGAGAAGCTGATCTCGCTGTACGATTATTTCAACCTAATCACATTGGGAAGCCCGGAATAGGTACTCAGACCAAGGAATAAATAAATAAGGAGAAACAGAACCATGAGAAAGAACACCATTTTCAGAGGAATGGCTACCGCAATGGTGACCCCCCTGACGGCCACCGGCGTGGACTACGAGGCGCTGGGACGGCTGATCGACTTCCAGCTGGAAAACGGAATCAACGCTCTGGTTGCCGTGGGCACCACCGGCGAAAGCGCCACCCTGACGCCCCAGGAGCGCAATGAGGTGATCCGCTTCACTGTTGAGCGGGTGAATGGCCGGGTCCCCGTGATCGCGGGCACCGGCACCAACAATACCCTGCATGCCGTGGAGTTCAGCAAGACCGCCTGCGGCATCGGCGCGGATGCCCTGCTGGTCGTCACCCCCTATTATAACTACAACAAGTCCCTGGACAGCGGCCTGCTGGCCCACTACCGCACCATCGCCGACTGCGTGGATCGCCCCATCATCCTTTACAATGTGCCCTCCCGCACCGGCTGCAATATGCTGCCCGCCACCATCGAAAAGCTGGCGGAGCACCCCAACATTGCCGCGGTGAAGGAAGCCAGCGGCAATATGAGCCAGGTGGTGGAGCTGTTTGCCCGCTGCGGCGACAAGCTGGATATCTATTCCGGCGAGGACGCCCTGACAGTGGCAAACCTCGCCATGGGCGGCAAGGGCACCATCAGCGTATTGAGCAATGTGGCCCCCCGGCAGGCGGTGGCCATGACCGATGCCTTCTTTGCCGGGCACGTGGAGGAGGCTGCGCGGATGCAGTGCAGGTATCTGCCCCTGATCAAGGATCTGTTCTGCGAGGCCAACCCCATCCCCGCCAAGGCGGCCATCAGCGCCATGGGCTTCGGACAGGAGCATGTCCGTCTGCCCCTGGTGCCCATGCAGGAGGAGAACCGCCAGCGGATGCTCGCCCACATGCGGGAGCTGGGAGTGAATGTATGAGGGCGGTGCTGTGCGGCGCCAACGGCGCCATGGGCCATCTGATCTCCGGGATCCTCGGCGGCGAGGTGGTTGGAAGAGTCAGCCTGGACGGCGCGGACGGCGTGGCAAAAACCTTTGACGAGCTGGGAAGGGTTGAAGCGGATGTGATCATCGACTTCTCCCACCACAGTGCGGCGGCGGATGTGCTGCGCTATGCCAAGGAGATCGGCGCGGCGGCGGTGATTGGCACCACCGGCCACACGGAGGAGGAAAAACGGCTGATCTTTGACGCGGCGAAGGAGATCCCTGTGTTCTATTCCGGCAATATGAGCATCGGCATTGCCCTGCTGTGTCAGCTGACCCGGCAGACGGTGGCGCTGTTCCCGGATGCCGACGTGGAGATCGTGGAGATCCACCACAACCGCAAGGTGGATGCCCCCAGCGGCACCGCGAAAATGCTCTTCGAGGCGGTGAAGGCCGCGCGGCCCAACGCCGTGGAGCACGACGGCCGCAGCGGCGAGTGCAAACGCACCAAGGACGAGGTGGGTGTTTCCTCCCTGCGCATGGGCGGCATTGTCGGCGTGCATGAGGTGCATGTGTGCACCGCCAGCCAGGAGATCACCCTGCGCCACCAGGTTTATAACCGAGCCATGCTGGCCGAGGGCGGCGTTCAGGCGGCCCGCTTCATGGTGGGTAAGCCCAAGGGCATGTATGATATGACGAGCCTGCTGAAAGGATAAGGCATGAAGGTTTATTATATGAACGGAGCCGGAAACGACTTCATGGTGATCGACGGCCGGGGTGTCAGGGCGGACTATGCCCAATGGGCAAGGCAGCTGTGCGCCCTGCGGGGAGCGGACGGCTTCATGGCGGTGGACAGCAGCGATACCGCAGACTTCCGCCTCCACTTCTACAATTCCGACGGCTCCCGGGGCGAGATGTGCGGCAACGGTGCGCGGTGCATCTGCCGCTTTGCGCACGAGCTGGGCATCGCCGGGGAACATATGACCGTGCAGACCGACGCCGGACTGGTGCCTGGCTGGCACCTGAGCGGGGAGCAGTACCGCATCCGGCTGAATACCCCCACCGTGGCGGAGCTGAACCGGGTGGAGGACGTGACCTATATCGAGCTGGGGAATCCGGGCCTTCCCCATGCCGTGCGGGAATACCGGGGCGACGTGTGGGCGGACGCGGACGCGCTTCGCCCACAGATGCAGGCGCTGCGCCATCATCCCGTCTTCCCCAAGGGAGCAAACGTAAATTACTATACCCCTATCTCCGATACGGAGGTCAAGGTGCTCACCTTTGAGCGAGGGGTGGAGGATTTCACCCTGGCCTGCGGCACCGGCTGCGGCAGCGTGGCGGCGACCCTCTGGCTCCAGGGCAGGCTCCCCGGCGGCCCGCCCGCACAGGCGCACGCGGTTGAAGTTGTTGTCCATAGTCATCCTCCTCGTTTGTTGAAGCTGGTCCAGCTTATGCCGGAGCGGCACAAAATAGACCCTTTTCAAACCGGGAAAAGTATGCGATAATAGCGGGGAAAAGGAGGAATTGCCCATGCGATACAAGGGAAAGGTCTACCGTCCCCCCAGCGAGGCATACAGCCTCATCATCCAGGTGACCTATGGGTGCAGCCATAACCGCTGCGCCTTCTGCGATATGTATGACGACAAGCATTTCGCCATGCGCCCCATGCAGGAGATCCGCGAGGACTTCGAGATGGCCCGCCAGATGTACCGCCATGTAGAGCGCGTCTTCCTGGCGGACGGCGACGCCCTCATGCGGAAGACAGACGAGCTGGTGCAGATCCTGGGTCTCATCTACGGCCTGTTTCCTGAGTGCCAGCGGGTGACCTGCTACGCGTCACCTACCAGTCTGCAGATCAAGTCCGAGGAGGAGCTGCGCCTGTTGCGGGAAAAGGGCTTAAAGATGGTCTATATGGGCCTGGAGTCCGGCTGTGACGATGTTTTGAAGCTTATGCGCAAGGGCCACACCTCCGCCGAGATCGTGGAGTGCGGCCGGAAGGTGAAGCGCAACGGCATCGGCCTCTCCGTCACCGCCATCACGGGTCTCGGCGGCCCGGAGCTGATGGAGGCCCACGCTGTGGATACCGCCAGGGCCCTGAACGCCATGAACCCGGAGTATATCGGCATCCTCACCCTGGTGGTGGAGGACGGCACCCCCCTGCAGGACTGGGTCCGGGAGGGTAAGTTCCACCTCCTGACCCCTGCCCAGGTCCTCCAGGAGACCAAGCTCATGGTGGAGAGCTTTGACTCCCCCGGCAGCGTCTTCCGGATGAACCACGCCTCCAACTACCTCTCCCTGAAGGGCACCCTCAACGAGGACAAGGAGGCCATGCTGGCCCAGATCCGCCGGGCGGAGCAGCACATGGAGACCCTTCGGCCCGAGGGGTGGAGACAAGTCTAAAAACTTAAAGGGGGGACGTTGTCCCCCCTTTCAATTCCCCCCACCAGTGACGTCGGTCACTGGTGTAGCCGCCCAAGGCGGCAGAGTCAGGGAATTTTCCCGCCGCGCATGTCGCCGGGAAAAATGATCCCGATTCTTTCCGCCGGAGGCGGAAACCAGGAAGGGGCTTCGGCCCCTTCCTGGACTTTTCCCGGGACGGGCGCGGGCGCTTCGCTGCGCGCCGGGGACGGGGGTCCCCGGTCGGCTGCCTGCTTCTAGTGGAAGTGCCTGCTATCCGCCTGGCCGCGGAGCGGCTTCGGCGGCGGAGGGGCCGCTGCGGCGGCAGGACGGGCGCGGACGCTTCGCTGCGCGCCGGGGACGGGTCAGCGGAGCGTTTGCAGGAACGCATCCACCGCCTGGTTGAACTCCGCCGGGCGCTGGTTTGCGAGAAAGTGCGTTCCGGGAAGGATCACCAGTCTCGCGCCCGGGATGCTCCCGGCGATCTTCCGGCTGTGGGACTCCCGGATCA
>ENA-OUQC01001830-OUQC01001830.1-human-gut-metagenome-genome-assembly--contig:-NODE-1830-length-10187-cov-2.869325_pt1 | contig 10187 bp, 6 predicted proteins | sample MGYA00237942_ERZ548815 | MGnify/ENA primary metagenome ERZ548815 (study PRJEB26490, sample SAMN05194722) | human gut metagenome | biome: terrestrial biome; feature: human-associated habitat; material... | reverse complement strand
GAGGAAGTCGCCGGTGTAAGTATTCTTCAGCTGGAGCGGGGTGCCCTCGGCGGCGGTAATGGTAAAGCTGAACTCGTCGGAGTCCGTCCAAGCGCGACCATCGACAGCCTTGCTCAGGCCAAAGTCGAGCTCTGCGTCGATCGGGGTCACACTGTAGGAGTTCTTGAACTCGGCGGGCTCGGTGCCCTTCAGGACATGCGTGGCACTGAGCGTACCGTCGCCCTTGTCGGTGATGGTGGTCTCGATGGTGTATTCGGCGGCGCTGTAGGTGATGCCCTTGCTGGTGGTTCCGCCGTTGACCTCGCGCAGCGTGTAGGTGTGCTTGCCGGCCTTGCCGTACTTCACGGCGCTCATCGTGATGTTGCCTTCGGCATTGTTGGTGCCGGTGGCGACGACCTTGGCGTCCTCGCCCTCGCCCTCGACGAGCTCGAAGGAGAACTCGCCGTCCTTGAGGTCGCGGCCGGTCAGGAACTTGGTCGCCTTGACCTGGTCGGTGACGCTGGACTCAGTGGGGGTCAGATTGTAGGAATTCTTGAACTCAGCGGTCTTGGCATCCTTCAGGACATGCTCGGCCTTGAGCGTGCCGTCGCCCTTGTCGGTGATAGTGGTCACGACGGTATAGGTCTTGCCGTCGTAGGAGATGCCGTTGCTGGTGGTTCCACCGTTGACCTCGTGCAGCGTATAGGTGTGCTCGCCAGCAGCGGTGTACTCGATGGGGCTCATCGTGATTTTGCCGTCGCCATTGTTGGTGCCGGTGGCGACGACCTTGGCTTCCTCGCCCTCGCCCTCGACGAGCTCGAAGGAGAACTCGCCGTCCTTGAGCTTGCGCCCGGCCAGGGACTTGGTCGCCTTGATCTTGTCGGTGACGCTGAAGCTCTTGGGGGTCAAATTGTAGGCGTTCTCGAACTTAATGCTCTTGACGCCCTCGGCGCCCTTCAGCTCGTGCGTAGCCACCAGCTGGCCCTTGTCGTTGTCGGCAATGGTCGTCACGATGGTGTAGACCGTGTTGTCGTAGGCAATACCGCCGGCGTCGCCCTTGACCTCGTGCAGCGTATAGGTGTGCTGACCTATCTCGGTGTACTTGATGGGGCTGAACGTAACGTTGCCATCGGCGGCGTTCTTGACGGTCTCGATAAGCTCAGAGTCCTCGCCCTTAACCTCGCGCAACTCAAAGCTGAACTCGCCGGCCGTAAGGTCGCGCCCGGTCAGGACCTTGGTCACGGCAATCTGGTCGGTAACGCTGGATTCAACAGGATTCGTAGCGTAGGTGTTCCTGAACTCGGTCACGTCGGCTTCGCTCCAAGCCACCTTCACCTCAGCGCTCAGCTCACCCTTCTTGTTGGGCGTTACCGTCACGGTGATCTTCGCAACGTTCTTGCTGTAGGTGATGCCATCGATAGTTTGACCAGCGTTCTTCTCGCGGACCTCATAGGTGTACTTGCCCGGCTCGGCATAAGTAATCTTGCCAAAGTTGATGGCTGCCTTGCCCTTGTCGAGATCGGCATTGGTCACAGTTACGGTCGCGGGGTCGGGCATCGGGACATCGTTGTCGGACGTCGCGGAGAGCTCAAACTCAAACGCATTCGTACCCGTCCACTCGCGTCCCTCGAGCACCTTGGTCAGACCAAACTCCGCCTTGGTATCCACCGTTGCCGGCGTCATGTTGTACGCAAAGCTAATCTTGCCGTTATTGCCCAGGTGAGAATCAATGTGCGTTGCGCTCGCCTTGGACGACGTGTCATTCCACCTGGGATTGAGCACGTCGGACGCGGTGCCGGTCGCGTTGGGGTTCTTGTCGGTATGAAGCTCGTCAATAAATGCCAGGCGTGCGGTTCCCGCACTAAACGACAGGTTACCGTCCTTGTCGCGAACTATGGCGCCGTCAAGCTTCGCAGCGTCGCGGCCGATAAACTCGATGACGGCAGAGGCGGGCTTGGCCTCGCCGTTTTCGCCCTGCTCCTCAAACTCATCCTTGTAGTAATAGGTGCCGGTATCTGCCAGCGGATTCTTTGCAGGCTGCGTGCAGTCCTTGTCCGTGTAAATAGGGGTCTGCTTCTGGAAGTAGTAGTAGCGGTTGGTGTCGGCAGGCTCAAAGTTCGCGATCGTATCGCCCAGCGCGCCAGCGTTCCACTTGTTCGCGTAGAAGTTAACGGTCTTGGAACCGTTCTCCGCGGTGGTCGTATTGCTCTTGATGTAGTCCTCGAGCCCCTTTACGTTCTTGGGCGTAAACAGGTTATCGAGCGCTTCTTTCTTAACGCTTGAGGTGTAGTTCACCTGAATGGGCTCAGTATTGTCGACCGTAAGCACGCCGTCGGTGATCTTAAAGTGGCGCAGCGGAATCAGCGACGCAGGAATCTTAACCGTTACGATATCGCCGGTCTGGGGCTCGCCCTCTTTGGCATGCTGAACGGTGATGACCAGGTTCGCAGCGGCACCAGAAAATGTGTAGGTGTCGACGTTACCCTCGGGCTTCTTTGACGGTTTTTCAAACGTCTCGCCACCATACACGACGGACGTAAAGTTGTCGACCTGCATAAAGTCGCCCAGCTCATCGGTAAACGTGATGTAGCCGGACTTATGCTCGCCATAACCGCTGTGAACTTCTGTCGGGTAACCAGTTTGGATAATGCTTCCCGAGATCTCTTCGAAGATTTTCTCGAGCTCAGAGGCGCTGGTTGCCGACTTGTAGTAGTCGGAGTTTTCCGCACGCGTGCCATAGTCGATGACCCACTCGCCCCAGAAAGAGATGCTTGACGTGGCACCAGGATAGTTGCTCGACACAGCATGCATGAACTTGTTCACTTTGCTCGTGCCTTCAGCTGTGGGGTCGGCGCTGGGATTTGCTCCGTTAAAGATGCCAATAGTATAAATGTCGGCACCATTAGCTTTGAGGCTCTTGGCGCTAGCGATGGCGCTATCGGCAACACTTGCCTGGAATCCACTTGAACTCGTAGGTGAGCCATCGGTAAAGAACACAACAATCTTCTTGGCATCTGCACGACCAGAATTAATAGTAATGTTCTCGGCCAGCTCCAGACCATAGTCGGCTTGCGTGGAACCGGCAGGTTTGATGTTGCCAACCGTGTCCTTGAGGCTATCCGCATCCTTGCCCTTGCAGGACGTCAGGTTCTTCATGGTCTGCGAGTAGTTGTAGGTGTACCGTCCATCACGATAAGTGTCGTTGCCGACCTTATCAGTCTTCTTCTTGCCCGCAAACTTTACGATGGCAACCCGATGCTGCTTGGACGCATCTGTAATGCTTTGGTTTTGCGCGGCGATGGCGTCAATAAAGGTATTGGCGGCCGTCTTTAGCGCATCGATGCGCTTTGTGTTGTCGCCCGTGCCCATAGGGTCGTCCATCGAGCCAGAAGCATCCAGCACCATCACGATGTCGAGCGGCTTGCCGGAAATCGTCGTATCGGATGTCGAAGAGATGGCAGACAGCGTGGTCAGGAAATCCGAATCCCCGCTCTCGACTGCCTTGACCGTCTTGTCGGTCCAGATTCGGCCGACGTTTTGAGTTGTTACTTCCTTTCCGTTATAGCCGCCGGCCCAGAACTTCCAGTAGTTGCTGGTGTCGGGGTCGACGACCTTTCCGGTCATTGTCGGTCCGTCCATTCCGGTGCTGGACCTGGCGTTGGCCTCGGGCAGCATGGCAAATGCTGCAGCCGGCAACACCAACACTACGGCCAGTATCACCGCCAAGAGACCCCTCGTGTACTTACCCATCGCGTCTCCCTTCTCGCGGTCTCAGACCTTGCATCAGCCTAAAGTTACGGAATGAGACACAATTAGGGCAGGTGACACATGTTCCAGATTCGATTTTGGACGTGAGACAAATGTCTCAACAAAGTTGAGACACGAGGGTTTTCGCAAGAAAACGGGTGCAATTCAAGATTGACGGGACAAAAGGGCCCGTTTTCCTCCATCCCCGAGGGAGCAGTCGATGGCGCTCGCCACAAAACTAGCCCATCTACTACGTTTAGTCCGGTACCCCCGACCATAACCGCGTTTCATGAAAAACCGCAGGTGCTCTACCTGCGGTTTTTATTTCGCATTACTTGCCATGGTTGAGGGCAGCGGCTTAAACGTAGTAGATGGGCCCATTTCGTGGCAGACGGGTCACGTGGCGGCCCTCGCAAGGCAAAAAATAATCCGTTTTCCTCCGTCCCCGGGGGATCAAAGGCTGTTACGGATATGGTGCCATTTCAAAACTATGCCGGATTACTACGATAAAAACGAGGTCGCCGATCACGCGCGACTTTTTCACTAAACTGCGAGCCGTCTACCTGCGGTTTTTGTTTTGCCAAATGCGGTGTGGTTGAGGGTAGGCGATTTATCGTAGTAAACCGGCATAGTTTTGTTCGCAGTGGTACAACCGCGCGTTTAAGCGCGGGGCCGGTGGGGCATTTTTGCCCCACCGGCCCCTATTCCAGCTCTATTCCAGCGTTACTCCGGCTTGGTTCCTACCGTGGGAGTCTTGTCCGCCGCAACCGGAGTGCGGGCGGTGTCCATAGTCAGGCAGTGCTTGGGACAGCTTTCGATGCACTCGCCGCACACCACGCAGGCGTACGGGTCAATCGACCAGGTGCCGCCCTTGCGATCGACTGCGAGCGCGCCCGCCGGGCAGCGACGCGCGCACATGCCGCAGCAGATGCACACGTCCATGTCATTGACGATATGCCCGCGCAGGCGCTCGGGTGCCGCGAGCTTCTCCTGCGGATAACACACCGTGACCGGCTGCTTGACCATAGAGCCCAAGGCCGTCTTGGCAAATGTCAGTAAACTCATGCCACGCCTACCTTTCCGTGCAGCTAATGCAGGGGTCGATGGTCAGGATAATCATGGGCACGTTGGCAAGGAGCACGCCCTGCAGCGCATGCGTCAGACCCGCCAGGTTCTGCGACGTCGGCGTGCGCACGCGGAAACGGTCCAGGTTCTTGGTGCCGTTGCCGCGCACATAGTAGTACGCCTCGCCGCGCGGCTGCTCAATCACAACCTCGCCGCACGCGCCGTCGGCCGGTGTGAGCTTGGTACGCCCGCCAATGCCGTCGTGCGGAATCTTGCCGACAAGCTCCTTGATAATGTCCATGGCCTGCGTGACCTCGGCACAACGCACCTGGCAGCGGGCATAGCAGTCGCCATCGCTAGCAACGATGGGCTCAAACGCAGCCAAGTCCGCATAGGCACCGTCGCCAAACATGCGCACGTCATAATCCACGCCCGAGGCACGACCGAACGGGCCGACCATCGAAAGCTCCAGCGCGTCCTTCTTGCTGATCATGCCCACGCCATGCAGGCGCTCGCCGCAGCTATTGTCGTCCAAAAACGTATGCACCAGGGCCTCGTAGTCGGGGCGCATGGCATCAAGCGTCTGGACAATACCCGCCAGCTCGGAGTCCTCGATGTCGTGCTTAAGGCCGCCGACCTCGTTAATCGAAAGGATCACGCGGCCGCCGCAGGTGCTCTCGAAGATCTTGAGAATCTGCTCGCGCAGGGTCCACGAACGATAGAACAGCGCCTCGAAGCCAAAGGCATCGGCGAGCAGGCCCAGCCACAGCAAGTGCGAGTGAATGCGCGAAAGCTCGTGCAAAATGGTGCGGATATACTGCACGCGGCCGGGCACCTCGATGTCGAGCATGCGCTCGCAGGCGCTGGCATAGCCGCAGCTGTGGCCCACGGCGCAGATGCCGCAGATGCGCTCGGCGATGTAGCCAAACTGGTGCATGTCACGCTTTTCGGTGAGCTTCTCGAGTCCGCGGTGCACAAAGCCGATCTGCGGAATTGCCTCGAGAACGCGGTCGTCCTCGATCACCAGGTCCAGATGAAGCGGCTCGGGCAGCACCGGGTGCTGCGGGCCAAACGGAATAACGGAGCGATGTGCCATGGACCTTACGCCTCCTTTTTCTGCTTGTCGCGGGCGGCCTTGGCGGCAAGCGCCGCGCGGACCTTGGCCGCTTTCTCGGGATCCATGGCGGCGAGCTTTGCCTCCATCTCGGCAGCCTTGAGCGCCGCCTTGGCAGCAGCCTCATCGTGCTGAGTATCGGAGCCGGCAGCCGCAGCGGGCTGGGCGACGGCAGCGCCCGCAGCATCGTCGGCGCCCGCAGTGCCCTCCCCCGCAGTGGCCGTGGCAGTGGCAGCCTTTTCGGCCGCAGCCTTGCGCGCCTTGGCCTCGGCGGCGGCGAGCGCGGTAAAGATGGCGAGCGCACGACGCTTGGCGCCATCGCTTAGCTGCGAGCCATCGATGATGGCGGTGACGTCCGCCAAAGAACGGTGGTGATGGTGGTGGGCGTGATGATGGCCCTCGTGGCCATGACCGTGGGCCTCATGGTCATGGTCGTGGCAGTGCTCGTGCTCGCCATGGTCATGATGGTGGTGTTCGTGTTCGTGCATATGCTCGACAGCTGCTTCGTTGCCGTAGAGCCAGGCCATATCGTGATCGTGGTTCTCGAGCTCCTCTGCAAGCTGGACATCGAAATCGCAGGCGTCGATGCCGTGCTTGTTTACGCGCGTCACGGCAATCGAAAAGCCGTCGACCGGCAGCGTGGCGAGCTGCTCGTGCAGATGCTCCTCGCTGGCGCCCAGGTCGAGCAGGGCCGCGACGGTCATATCGCCGCTGATGCCCGAGGTGCCGTCGATGATAAGCGTATGCTGATGGTTGGACATGGAATGCTCCTTAACGGGCGCGGGGTGTGCCGGCGCTCAGATGATTGATAAGACTTGCCTGGTAGGCGGCGCCAAAGCCGTTGTCGATATTGACGACCGAAACGCCGCTGGCGCAGGAGTTGAGCATGGCGAGCAGTGCGGCCACGCCGCCAAAGCTCGCGCCATAGCCCACGCTGGTGGGGACGGCGATGACCGGACAGCTCACAAGGCCTCCGATGACGCTCGCCAGGGCGCCTTCCATGCCGGCGATGGCGATGACCACCTGTGCCTGGGCAAGTTCCTCGGCATGTGCGAGCAGGCGGTGCAGGCCGGCGACGCCTACGTCGTAGAGGCGGTCGACCTCGTTGCCGTAGAACTCGGCCGTCAATGCGGCTTCCTCGGCGACGGGCAGGTCGCTCGTACCGGCGCAGGCGACGACGATGCGTCCGTTGCCAGTGGGGGAGGGCTTGCCTCCCACGAGGGCGAGCTGTGCGTCCGGGACATATCCCAGGTCGATGCCGTTGTCGAGGAGCTCCGAGGTGCGGTCTGCCTTTTCGGCGTCCAGGCGCGTGACCAGGATGCGCTCCTGGCCGGCATCGTGCAGCGCTTCTAAGTCGCACAGTTCTTCGCCTTTCAGCCCCTTTGTAATCGCCGCCGCAACGTAAACATGCGCATCGGCGGTCTTTGCTTTGTCCAAAATATAGCGCACAGTCTCGGGCGTATCAACCGCCGGCTTCGTGTTCGGCATACACAAAAGGCTTGTCACGCCGCCCGCCGCAGCCGCACGGCAGCCCGTGTAAATATCTTCTTTATCGGTAAAGCCAGGGTCACGCAGATGCACATGCATATCCACAAAGCCCGGCACCGCCGTTAAACCTTTTGCTTCAATGACTTCGGCATCCGCATCGTACAGGTTTTCGGAAACCGCGCTGATGCGGTCCCCGGAGATCAAAATATTGCCGATATAGTCCTCGCCGCGCGCGGGGTTCAAAATGCGCGCACCGCGGATCAGCAAGCGCTTTTGCTCTTGTTCCATTCGTCTCATTCCTTTCGGGTAAACAGCAGAAATTTCAGGATAGCCAGAAATTCTCGGCACAGGTTTTTCGGCAGACTTTTCAAATTGGTATTCGCATGCAGCGGATACGGCGTAAGTCCCAACATTTTTGCCATGCGGCAGGCGCGCCACTGGTGGTAACTTTGCGTTGCAAGCAAAACGGTATCGGAAAAGCCATTTACGCGCAGAATATCCCGCGCAAAACGCAGGTTTTCAAGCGTCGTTTTGGAGTTTACTTCCGCAAAGATGCGCTTCGGCGCAACCCCGAACTTCATCAGCGCTTCCTTTGCGGCTTCGCCCTCGCTTTGCGGTTCGTCCTTGCCCTGCCCGCCGGTCGTGATACAAACGGCTTTCGGATGGGCTTTTAGATACGATGCTGCAGTATCCACACGATATTGAAACGCGCGGCTGAGGTGCGCGGGGCAGGTTTTCGATGCCCCCACCACCCGTGCGCCAAGCACAATGACAACGCCGTTTTCGGGCAATTTTCTTCTTCGGTGCATAGTTTCTCCTTGTCGCATACTGAATAGCCAAAACACCTCATAATAATTATAAAGAATTCCCCCGAAAACCGCAAGGGCTTCGGGGGAAAAAGTTTACATGGTATGAAATCTCATTTAGGCCGCAGGCTCTGTGATTGTTTCGCCGCCGTTTGTGCCGGGATCCGGCTCTGCGGGTGTCTCTTCGCCGCCGGAGGGTTCGGAGGGAATCTCTTCGCCGCCGGAAGGCCCAGACGGTGTCTCGTCACCGCCCGCAGGTTCAGACGACGTTTCGCCGCCGGAGGGTTCGGAGGGCACAGAAGGCTCTTCGTAGCCGGAATTATCGGAGCCGCCCGAATAGCTGTAATCGTTGCTGTCGGAGTAGCTGTAGTTGTTGCCGGAGCTGCTCTGGGTACCGCTTCCGCTGCTCGTGTACGAGGCTGCGGGGTCGCCCGGCATAGAAGCATATCTTGTGCGGTCCGCATCCGTAATGTTCGTATCGGTCTTCGAGAGCGTTTTGCCGTCCTTAACAGCCTGCATCAGCTCTTTTGCCTTATTTACGGTGTTATAATCCGGACGCATGACGTAGGCGTAATCACTCATGGAGTACGGGATCTGCGAATCGCCCGTGCCGGTCACGCTGCATTGGACAATGTTCCAAGAGCCGTTATCGGAAAGCTGGCGGCGCACGAGCGCCGCGATGTCGTCATACGGCACATCCATCTCGAAGCAGTCCTTGATGCTGTCCATAATGGAGTTGTAGCGCACCAGAATATCCGGGGAAAGTGCCTTATCGATGATGGCAGAAATAACCTTCAGCTGGTTTTTACCGCGCTGAATATCGCCATCCACAAACGAATAGCGCTCGCGGGCAAAGGTCAGCGCCATTTTGCCGTCCATCTGCACCTTGCCCACCGGGTACGTGTAGTTGTCCTTTGTAAACGCAACATCGTTATCGACCGTAATGCCGCCGAGCGCATCCACAATGCCGGTAAAGCCGGAGAAATTGAGGCGGAAGTAGTAATCGATATCCGTATCATACAGCATTTCGAGCGTGCCTATGGAAACGTTCACGCCGTAAATACCCGCATGTGTCAGCTTATCCGGGATACCGCCCGAAACAGGCAGCGGCACATAGTAGTCGCGCGGGGTCGTCACAAGCAGAATCTGGCGCGTTTCCGTATTGATTGTCGCCAAAATGTTTACATCGCTGCGGCCGACCGTGTTAAGACCCTGACGCGTATCGCTGCCGCTGATATACAGGGTGTAAATACGATTTTCCGCATCGCTGTTGCCGGTGCTCTGCGTCTTTTCCGCTTCGCTCTGTACCGCCGTTTCCACGTGCAGCACTTCAAGCTCGCGAATTTTGCTTTCCACATCGGCGTATTTATCGAGCTCCGTCACAACGTCGATGTATGCAGTATTTAGGATGATCGCACCGCATTCTTTGTTGAGCAGGCCGTCGATGAGCTGTGTGATGCCGGCATACGTCTTCGTCGTCACTGCGCTGCCAAAGCGCTCCGTGATCTGGCTGACGGCGGAATCGGTGTTTTCGCGGTCAAGCGATTCCAAAATGCCGAACGTATAGCCCTTTGTGTCTTCCAACGCGGAAGCCGGGTCATCCGTGCGCACATAGACCGCTACGGGCGTATATTCCGTGCGCACCGCGCCAATCTCCGTCAGCGTGCCGGTCGCGACCGAAATGTAGTTGCTCGCAAGACCAAGCACCAGCGCCAGCACCAGAGAAAGCGACGCGCCGCAGATGAACTGCCCTTTATTTCGGATGCTGCGCACCAACAAAACGGCAGAAGCCACCAAAAGGACAAGTGCAATACCGCCAAGGATCAGCAGCTTCGTCGGCACCATCTTGCTTTGCAGAAGGATCACCATAAACACGGCAAACACTGCCACCAAAAGGACAGAGATCACAATGCCCGGGATCCGTTCCTTCCATTTGCTCATATCGTGTACTCCTTTGATTTTGACGTTTCGGGAAAATTCGGCGCGCC
>ENA-OUQC01001828-OUQC01001828.1-human-gut-metagenome-genome-assembly--contig:-NODE-1828-length-10195-cov-5.772189_pt1 | contig 10195 bp, 13 predicted proteins | sample MGYA00237942_ERZ548815 | MGnify/ENA primary metagenome ERZ548815 (study PRJEB26490, sample SAMN05194722) | human gut metagenome | biome: terrestrial biome; feature: human-associated habitat; material... | reverse complement strand
AAAATAACGCCCGCTTCACTTGCTAAAATGAATCTGTCCAGACAAAAGGCAAAGTCCACTTTAACAATACTTTCTCTTTCACTCGGCGGAGTATTGGTTGTATTGATTTCGACAATGTTAGTTTCCTATGATGGCGTTGCAGAGGCAAGAGGCAGGGCTTTCCCTGTCGGTGAATTTAACATTCAGCTCAACGCAAATCAATCGTGGGACACTGCTGGTATTTCTTTGTCTGGATTGCAGCAAAAGAATTTTCTAAATGCCGATTTTATAAATGCAGTAGAATCTATTGATGGCGTTACAGGAATCAAGCACTGGTATTACACGGACGCAGAATATCGTGTAAATGGTAATTCTGGAAAATGGATTCAGGGCTTTTGCCGAGATGAACAGCAGAATTTGGAGAAAGAGCGAATTGCGGGAACGACTGATTATGATGAACTGGTGGCAGGCAATGGAATTGTCTTGCTTCAAGAGCGTGCCGATCTCTATGATATTGAGGCTGCGTTGGGTGATACCGTCGAAGTGGACTATAAAACCGAATCCGGCCAAATTCGCACAAAGGCCTATACCGTCATGGGCATTGTAAACGAATATTCTTACTCCGGCTTCTCAAAATGCTTTGCGCTTCCGGAGCAGTTTATGAATGAAGCGACCGGGATAGATTGCACAGGTACGATTTCCGTAATTACCGATATGAAAAAATATGATACGGTAGAAGCTGCATTAAATCAACTGATAGACGGAAATAGCGATTTGGTTATGGAAACCATAAAAGAAAGTATCACTTATTATAGCGGACTTCAACAACTTTCTTTCGGGGTATTGTTGATCGTGGCTGTTATTGTTGTGTGCTTTTCTTTAATCAACCTTGTCAATACGACAATCACAAACTTCTTATCCCGTAGGCAGGAAATTGGAATGTTACAGGCGATTGGTTTGAGTAAAAAGCAGCTTATCAAAATGCTGTGCTATGAGGGGTTAATGTATTCAGTTTTTGCTACGCTGGTAACATTGGTTTTGGGGACTGGACTGGGCTTCCTATCCGTACAGGTCGTTGTGAAAACGATGAATCCATACTTTTACTATTCATTTCCGTGGCTGATCGTATTGATATATTTAGCAATCCTGCTGATTGTGCAATTCACCTTGATTTCTTACACAACTGGAAATCTGAAAAAGCAATCTCTTGTTGAGCAAATCAGGACGATGGAATAACCGTATGGGATCGGCGGGGCGGGGTGTGCTGCCCCGCTTTTTTTGCCATTTCTCAAAAAATTTTTGAAATGTCCGAGCTTTGTAACAATTCAGCCTGTTTTTCTGTCGAAATCAAAGGCACCTCGGACATTTGTGTAACATTTGTAGTTTATGCTTGTGGTAAATCAATAAGAAACATCTGCCTCCACAGCGGGGAAAAGAAAAAAACCGCTGACGGGCAGAGGATTTCGTGCGCTTTCCTGTATCACTGACGATACGGCGGTTTTGAGTAGATCAAGGCCGCCGTTTCTTTTTGCTTCGAGGACTTTAGCATTGTGTAAGGCACGGCGGTACATAGGAGGATACCGCCATGTCAATTTTCGTCATTCGCAATAGCCATGAGCTGCATCAATTAAAAAAAGCCTTGCTCCTCCTCCGGGAGAGTATGACTATCTATCAGTATTATCATTCCATCTAAATCAGCAGAATAATAGGTGTTTTTGCTACGCCAGTTTCCCATTGCGGAAATCTGGCGTTTTTTGTTGCCATTTTTTCGGAGATGATCCGGTTGTCTGCCGGTGTCGGTCTCCGCCTTCATTCGATTCACCCGTCAATCACCCGTGAATCGAAATGGAGGTACATAATGAAGAAAGTCAATCTTAGGGACTTATATCCCGATGTTTACAAAAGTGATCACTTTGTAGAAGTAACCGAAGATGTGCTGGAGACGATCAGAGACTCTGAGCGTGCAGAAGCTGCCTATGACCGGAGGATGTATCGTTATAAGGCGCATTACTCTCTGGACTGCGACAATGGCATTGAAAATGCGATCCTGATGAAGCCCCAGACGCCGGAAATGCTCCTGGAGGAAAAGCAGCTGCGGGAGAAACAAGCCAAGCGGATCTATGCCAGGTATTATCTGGGCATGAGAGTAGGAGAGATAGCCGCAGCAGAGGGTGTAGACCCAAGCCGTGTCCGTGACAGCATTCGGCGAGGGCTGAAACAGCTGGCAAAATATTTTTGATAAAATTTCGTTTGGTGCGCTCGTTTTTTGCTCTTTTTGTCAGAGTTAATAAGAAGGACAAGTTTTCCCCCTTCAACAGCACTTTGACAATTTCATAGACAGCATAACAGGTACATAACCCGTGTACGAGCGAGTGTGGAACGCCGCGAAGATAGAGCAGTCAGGGAGGTGATGAACAAAGCTGCTTTGGAGCGATCTACGATTCCACAAAACGGATGGTGGCAGATTCGGCGCGATGACTGCATGGGGGCTTAAAGATACTTCCTCACGGCCCGCCAAAGACTTGGGGGGAACCCTGCGGCACACGATACGAACGATGCTGCGGAGTTATGACAGCCGCGCCAGCGGAGACCTGTTGTGTTCCCATCGTCAGGGGGCGTGGCAAATGTGATGAAAGCTGAGTTATATAAATAGGAAGCGTTTGCAGCTTCCTGTTCAAAATCAGATACCATGCGCTGGCAGTTTCGGCTGCCAGCGTATTCATGTGGCTTTGAACAAACACGATGACAAACTTGACAGATTGGAGGAAATATGCTTTATGGAAAAACTTATTACACGAAAAGAAGCAGCAGAAATTTTAGGTATCAGCATTGCAACGCTGGACGCGGCCCGTAACAATGGTCTTATTTCTTATGTGCAATATGTGCAGAATGGCTGTGTGTACTTTACTTCAGCGGGCCTTCAGGAGTATATCGCAAAATGCACCCACAGAGCAAAGCCAGCAGAAAAGAACGCAACTTATCGTAAACCTCGCAGAGCTGGAGTGTGAGCCGGTCCGTATCCTTGCCGGAATCGGAATGGTTTGATAAAACATAGATACAGCGCTGGAGTATATTCTTAGGAGGTGGCGGAATTGGCAAAAAGAAAAAGAGCAATTCCACAATACGGTACAGTTACGCTTAACGGCATAGATTATTATAGAACGCGGGTTCAGAACGCAGATGGAAAACTGGTGGCCCTTTATGCGAGAACACCGGAAGAATTATATGATAAAGAGTTGGGTGCATTAGAGCGGATCGACAACGATACATTCTGCCGGAAATCCCCGACGGTTGCAGACTACTGTGAAAAATGGCTTTTGATGCAGTCGGTTCATGTGAGGGCAACCACGCTGATAGATTATACCTCAAAGGTCAGACGGCACATTATAAAAGAACTGGGACAGATGCGGATGGCAGATGTGACACTGGATGACATTCAGCTTGCACTTGTTCCTGTTTCCGAGAAGTCTGCTTCGGTATATAAGTCAGTGGTTATCCTGTATAAATCCATTTTCCGTGCAGCAAAGGAAAGTAAGATTATTGATAACAACCCAACGATTTACCTTACGGCCAAAGGTGGAGGCGTTCCGCAGAAGGACAAAGCTGCATTGACGGATGAACAGGCCGCCAGACTGCTGGATGCCATTCAGGGACTTCCGCCGTATGTATTTGTCATGTTAGGGCTGTATGCAGGATTGCGACGAGAAGAAATTCTTGCCCTAAAATGGGATTCTGTATATCTGGATGTGGATTGCCCTTATTTAACGGTACGCAGGGCATGGCACACGGAAAATAACAGACCGGTGATTCTGGATGAGCTGAAAACGAAAGCCGCGCATCGAAATATTCCGTTGCCGGTTTGCCTGGCGGACTGTCTGAAAGAGACAAAAGCTAATTCACAGTCAGAATATGTAGTGCCGAACCGGGAAGGCGATCCGCTGTCCTACACACAGTTCAAGCGGCTTTGGCAGTACATTGTGACCCGAACAGTCAAGGAGCGTTTCTATTATCGCTACGAGGATGGAAAGCGTGTAAAGCACACGGTTACGCCGGTCCTCGGTGAAAAGGCAGCACATAACGGCAAAGTGATTTACAGTTTGGATTTTGAAGTGACACCGCATCAGCTGCGGCATACATACATTACGAATCTGATTCATTCGTCCGTGGACCCGAAAACGGTTCAATACCTGGCGGGGCATGAGAGTAGTAAAATTACGATGGATATTTACGCAAAGGTCAAATACAACAGACCGGATGAGCTGGTAAGAACAATGGGTGGTGCATTTGCCCAGTGGGATGCAGCACAGGCATAACAATTATAAAGAGTAGGAAACAAAGCTGGAGCGAGGCAAGGATGTCTCGCTCTTTGTTTTACATAATCCGTATCTTTGATTAAGTGGGTGCTTTCTGATAAAAAGAAGGTGTGAATTTAAGAACACTCATTATCAGGAAAGGAAGATTTGTATGGCTAAGAAAAAACAAAGCGTTCCAGAGTACGGAACGGTTACAAGAAAAGGAACACTGTATTACAGAACCAGAATTACAGATGCCGATGGAAAGCAGGTCAGCTTATATGCGACCACCTGTGAAGAATTATATGAAAAGCAGTTGGAGGCCCGGAGACAGGTGGAGGAGATCATCTTTCACCGAAAGCATCCAACGGTTGCCGAGTATTGTGAGAAATGGCTGCTGATGCAGTCAGCAAAGGTGTCTACGGCTACTATAAAAGGATACAGACAGAATATGAAGAATTATGTCATTAACTCTCTGGGAGATATGTATATGGAGGAAGTGACTGCGGATGATATTCGTCTGGCGCTTGTTCCGCTGTCTCAAAAATCGAAAGGACTGTATGATACGGTAAATATGCTGATTAAGTGTGTGTTTTATTCGGCAGAGCGCAGTCAGCTGATAACCGATAATCCATGTGTGGGAATTTCAGCAAAGGGCGGAAAAGCATCGAAAAAGAAAGATGCCTTAACAGATCAACAGGTTGCAATTCTGCTGGATACGGTGAAAGAGCTTCCGCCATATCTTTTTATTATGATTGGTTTGTATTCCGGCTTGCGTCGGGAAGAAATTCTTGCATTGCAATGGGACTGTGTATTCATAGATGAATCCACCCCATATATTTCTGTGAGACGTGCATGGCGTGCAGAGCATAACAGGCCGGTGATTTCTACCGTCCTAAAGACAAAAGCAGCAAAAAGGGATATTCCCATTCCGAAGTGTCTGGTGGACTGTCTGCGGGAAGCAAAAGCAAATTCCATATCGGAGTATGTGATTGCCGACAGCGAGGGACAGCCGCTTTCCTATTCTCAGTTTACAAGAGTTTGGCAGTATGTAGTTGTTCGTTCTGCAAAAGAGAGAGCCTACTATAAATATGTGAATGGACAGAGCATTAAATATACCGTCAAGCCGACATTAGGAACAACGCAGAGGAACAATCCCAAGATTCGCTATACCCTGAATTTCGATGTAACACCGCACTTGTTGCGGCATACCTACATCACGAATCTGCTCTATGCGGGCGTTGACCCTAAGACAGTTCAGTATTTGGCAGGGCATGAGAATAGTAAGACAACTATGGACATTTACGCGAGGGTCAAGTATAATAAACCAGAGGAACTTTTCGAGGTAGTGAATGATGCTTTGAACCAGGAGAATTTCGATGAAAAATCACCGATTTCTATGGTTAAGGAATAGGACAACCGACAACAGAAAATGCGAAAAAGCCCGTAATATCAAGGAAAAACGCACCATAGAGATGTTTAGTACGGTCTCAAAGCCGCAAGACGTGCTCCTCAGTTTTCAAAGAGATAATAAAAAGACTTATAACAGGATTACTGAAACCCTTGGAAATGCAATGTTTTCAAGGGTTTTTTTGTACAGTAAATTGGAAAAGCGGTAGCAGTTTGTATGAAACTGAGACAATTAATAAGTAACGAACTGTTGAAAAAAATTTTTTTGAGAAGATTTTTTACGAAATATAATGTTGAAAAATGTCTTTTATTGTTGTTTGTAATATTACATAATGATAAAAAACAAAAGGGGAGTCTTTATGAAATTACTTAAAACAAGTGATGAATTGATATCTCATATGAAAATAAAGGGAATATATAGTGGCTCAATTGTCTATAGTGGCTCAATTGAGCCACTATAGTTTGACTTTTGAACTGCCCTTTGTTATAGTGTGATTAGTGTAAACTAACTACGCTTTCAGAGCGTGGATAAGAGCATACGGAAAATAAAATAATTATTCAAAAAGAGGAAATTTGATGATGAGAATTTTGATATTTGGCGCAGGCGTGCTTGGCTGTAATCTTGCAAGAAATCTGTTTCGTGCGGGAAAGGATGTTACATTGCTTGCGCGTGGAAAATGGGGAGAGGCAATTCAAAAGAACGGACTGCGGATCAAGGATAAATTTTCGCCCCGTGTGTCTGTCAGCCGTGTTCCTGTTGTGAAAGAGCTTGCGCCGGATGATCGGTATGATGTGATCTTTGTTGTCATGCGATATACACAGATCGACTCGATCATAGATGTGCTGCGGGCAAACCAGACGAAAAACATTGTTTTCGTGGGAAACAACGTGCGTGCAAAAGAGCTTGCCTCTTTAATGCCGGAGAAAAATGTTCTCTTTGCCTTTGCTCTTTCGGCGGGGCATCGGGAGCCTGACCAGGTGGCGTCTGTTGATCTTAAAAAAATTACTATTGGTCAGCTTCCGGGGGCACCCTCAAATGAAAAGCTGATCGGACAGATTTTTGATGGCACAAAATACAAGGTGGTTTATGAGCCGAATATGGAGGACTATCTTCTTTGCCATGCGGCTTTCGTACTGCCAGCCGCCTTTGCGTGCTACAAAACGGACGGCAACCTGAAAAAGCTCAAAGGGAATACGGCGTATTTAAATCGTCTCATTGACGCTAATATTGAGGGATACCGGGTCATAAAGAATGCCGGACATGAAATCCTGCCGAAAGCGGATGAGGATTTTGAAGGAGAAGCGTACCGCAAGACCTGTCTGCGCTTTTTCAAGCTCATGTGCGCCACAAGCCTGGGAAAAATCTGCGCTTCCGATCACGCCATGAATGCTATTGATGAAATGAGCGCATTAAATCGGGATTTAAAGAAGTTCTTTGATGAAAACGGAGCTGCATATCCGGTATGGCAGGAGCTTGAAAAGGAAACCGGAGATTATTTAAAATGAAGAATTAAAAGGTTTACGCCCCGGGTAAATAAGGATTTCCGGGGGCTTTTTCAAACGAATGATAATCTATCCTTACCTTTCCCCACATGAAGTCAATCCTTTTTCTATTGACAAATCTCCTTACCATAAATATAATACACGATATACATTGGACGGTATTTGTTGACTGATTTGCGTTAAAAAGAGTTTATAAAGCAAGAGAAACCTGGGAGGTTAGTGTGAAAAATAGAATTTTTCACATGCGAGATTTGTATCTGCGCGCACTTGACACAAACTCGAAATGCGCAAGAAGCGTGCGCAGAAATGAGGATTAATATGGATATATGGGAAAAGCTCTATGAGCAGGCAAAAAAAGAATTTCACCCGGAGGATGTGTCGCCTTTTGTGTATGCACACCATGTTGTATGCGCTTTAGAAAGCGAGAACGGCACCATTTATACGGGCTTTTGCATTGAGGCCTGCAGCGGCGTTATGAACCTGTGCGCAGAGCGCGTGGCTGCCCTTAACATGTATGTGAACAGCGGCCAGACAAAAATAAAAAGACTGATTGCCTTTCGGGATAAAGCTCCTTTCGGCGGAGGAAGCGGAATGCCATGCGGCGCATGCCGTGAGTTTTTGTATCAGCTGAATGAAGAAAACGAAAACATGGAGATCATGGTGAACTACGAAACAAGAGAAGCCATTATCCTTAAAGAGCTAATACCTGATTGGTGGGGAAAAGAACGCTTTTTAAAGCATTAATCCCGAAGGAAATCTTCTGGAAATCGGAAGCATGAATAAAAAATGTGAAACGGCCTACGGCTGATTGCAGAAACCATGGAAAGATATATTGCTTTTTTAAGAGGGATCAATATAAGCGGAAAAGACAAAGTGCCGATGGCAGAATTAAGGCAGGGCTTTGAACAGCTTGGCTTTACGGAGGTCAAAACCTGTCTGAACAGCGGCAACGTGAGCTTTACAAGTGAGGAAAAAGACACAGTAAAATTGACAAGCCGGATCCAGGAAATGATACAAAGTCAGTTTAATCTGAAGATCCCTGTTTTTATGATAACAAAACAAAAACTTGAGGACATTCTGCGTCATGCGCCCCGTTGGTGGGGAGCGGGAAACAAGGAAATTTATGATAACCTTATTTTTATCATGCCGCCTGCGTCTTTTGCGGATGTCTATCACGAGATCGGGGAACCCAAAGAAGGATTGGAGCAGATACAGGAATATGAACAAGCTGTATTCTGGTCCTTCAGCCGGAAAGAGTATCAGAAAACAAACTGGTGGTCAAAGACGGCAAACTCTAATATTGGCAGCAAACTGACGATCCGGACGGCAAACACTGTCCGGAAGATCGTAGGAATGTAGCCTGGGATAGAAGAAATGAGCGCTTACTAAAAACAGTGCGGCCATTCCTTCTTGACAGGCGGATTTATCCGCTGCACAATAACAAAAGTTATCAATAACATAAGTTGTTGTTGGAGGAAAGGAAATGCCGGCAATCAAAAAAGTACCAAAAGAGGCAATCATAGATGCAGCGGTTGACGTGCTGCGGGAGGACGGCGCAGCAGCCATCAACGCCCGCAGCGTTGCAAGGAAGCTGGGCTGTTCAACCCAGCCGATCTATCTGTCCTTTCAGAATATGGCCGAGTTGAAAGCTGCCGTGACCCGGCGGGCCATTGCTCTGCACACCCAGTATGTAAAAGAGTCCCTTCGCAGCCGTGATGACAGCAGTAGCTGCTATGGACAGCACAGCCGTTACAGCAGCTATGGTTTTGGATTTGTAAAGTTTGCAGCCCAGGAAAAGCATCTGTTTCGCTGGCTTTATCTGGATGGAGGACAGACGGATCCTTATCAGTACGATGTGCTGCTTCCTGAGATCATTTCGGTCATTATGGATGAGTATGGCTATAGCGAGGAAATTGCGCAAAAGCTGCATCGGGACATGACGTACTATTCCTATGGGCTGGCAATCTTAGCCAGTACAGATCATTTGGATTTGACGGATGAAGAACTGCTGGCAGCATTCCGCAGGGAATTTACTGCCCTTGCCGCTTATTATGGCGTATCCCAATGCCAAAGATGACTTAGGATCAAGAAAATGGAAAGGGTGATTCGTATGAAAGAAATCAAAATAAAAACAAAACGAATGCTCCTGCGTCCCCTGGCGGACGAAGAGATAGAAGCTTTGATAGAGCGTACGGCTTCCGAGGAGCTTCGTACTGCTTACGGCGAAATGCTGGATGGATGCAGGCGCGATCCTCAAAATAGAATATGGTATGCGCCATGGAAAATGGAGCTGAAAGGTAACCCGGCATTTATCGGCGATCTTTGTTTCAAAGGGCCTGCCCAAAATCATGCTGTGGAGGTTGGGTATGGCATTTTGAAGGAATATGAGGGAAATGGCTACACAACGGAAGCGCTTCAGGCCATGATACAGTGGGCATTTCGTCAGCCGGATGTTGCGTTTGTGGAAGCGGAAACCGATCCAGAGAATAAGGCTTCCCAGCGTATCCTTGAAAAGTGTGGTTTTCAGCCAGATGGAACGGGAATAGAGGGGCCGCGTTTTGTGCTGGAAAGCCCTATAACCAACTGGATCATAATTTATATGCTTTTTGGCATCAGCATCGGCACGTCTCTGGGCCAGTTACAAAACCAGATGCTTTTTGGCATGGCCCTGGGCATTGGTCTTGGCTTTCTTGTGGGCGAGCTGCTGAATAACTCCGCAAAGAAGAACCGGGAAGCGCTCCGACAGCAGCGGAAATCTTAGCTGTTTTGTACAGGGAAACCGCTGACGGAATTCTGCTTTCCCTTGCAATTACCTTTGGAACGGTTACCCATCATTTTGTAATGCGGCTGCTCATCGGGCTTATATTTCGCTCTGTAATGCGAAACAGGGCAGATTATGGGAAGCAGTGGTATAGAGCAGACAGACATGAAATGGCTTTATATGAAAATTGAAGGTAAAAGATTGAAAAATAAAATTTTTCAATCGCGAGATTTGTGTCTGCGCGCACTTG
>ENA-OUQC01001825-OUQC01001825.1-human-gut-metagenome-genome-assembly--contig:-NODE-1825-length-10209-cov-3.567264_pt1 | contig 10209 bp, 8 predicted proteins | sample MGYA00237942_ERZ548815 | MGnify/ENA primary metagenome ERZ548815 (study PRJEB26490, sample SAMN05194722) | human gut metagenome | biome: terrestrial biome; feature: human-associated habitat; material... | reverse complement strand
TTTCGGGTTCTTAGGGATCTTTTTCCCAAAAAAGATCCCTAAGTGGGGCATGGGGCGAAGCCCCATATATAATGGTTCTCGGTCAGGGTGCGGGGTGAAACCCCGCATATATACCTTCCCCCATGCCGGGGTGCGGGGCAACCCCCACATATTTATTCCCCCCCATGTCGGGGTGCGGGGCGCGGAGCCCCGCAGGATCCCCAACCCGATATTTCAGTCGCCCAGAGATTTTGTTGTTTCGACGGTCACCTTTTCGTCGTAGCAGGAGAACATAGCGTCAACGTCCGCCTTGGCGGGTTTCTTTGTCAGAAGGCTCACAACGGGGACTATAATAAGTCCGCCGACCATTGCGAACACGCCGGAGTACAGCGAGTTTCTGAAAACGAACGAAAGGACTGCTCCCGTCGGGGTAAACACGCCGAGGGAAATGAGCATCTGCACCGTCATAAGTATGCTGCCGTACGCAAAGCATACCGCGCAGGCGGGCCTTGTGGTGCGTTTCCAGTACAGTCCGTACAGAAACGGAGCAAGGAACGATCCCGCAAGTGCGCCCCACGACACACCCATCATCTGCGCTATCATGGAGAAGTTGAATGTATCCTTGAGGATAGCCATAACGGTCGATACGGCAATGAAGAACACTACGAAAACGCGCACGCAGAGAAGCTTCTTTTTGTCGCTCATTTCTTTCTTTGCGGCGGGAGCTATAACGTCAAGCGTAAGCGTTGAAGCTGAGGTCAGAACAAGGCTTGAAAGCGTTGACATCGACGCGGAGAGCACCAGCACCATGACAACCGCGATAAGCGCGGAGGGCAGGGATGAAAGCATGTGCGGTATTATTCTGTCGTATATGATCTTTCCGTTTTCGTAAAGAGCGGGAGAGTCGTAAAGTCTCGCGAAGGAGCCGATAAAGTAGCAGCCGCCGGAAACGACGATCGCAAAGAGCGTTGAAATGACAGTGCCCTTTTTGATGGCATCCTCGTTTTTGATGGAGTAGAATTTGCCCACCATCTGGGGAAGTCCCCATGTGCCCAGGCTTGTCAGCACAACGACGAACAGAAGATAGAGCGGCTGCGTGCCGAAGAACGACGAAAACGCGCCCTGCATATTTTGCGTTTCGGCATAGGGGGAGGCAAACTGCGAAAGTCCCGAGGCTGCCGCCGTCAGTCCGCCGTTTTCGCTGAGGACCGCTGCAACGACCGCGACAATGCCCGCGAGCATTATAATTCCCTGAATAAAATCATTTATTGCCGTCGCCATGTATCCGCCGAAAATAACGTACACGCCGGTGAGCGCCGCCATTACAACGATGACCACCCAGTAGGGAATGTCAAACGCAATGTTGAAAAGGCTTGAAAGTCCATTGTAAAGGGAGGCGGTGTAGGGGATGAGGAACACGAAAACTATAACGGAGGCGGCGATCTTAAGTGCCGGAGAATTAAAACGCTTTCCGAAAAAGTCGGGCATGGTCTTTGACTCCAGATGCTGCGTCAGGACCCTTGTGCGGCGGCCGAGCACGCACCACGCCAGAAGCGAGCCGATAAACGCATTGCCCAGACCTATCCATGTGGAGGCAAGGCCGAAGTTCCAGCCGAACTGACCCGCATATCCCACAAATACGACTGCGGAGAAATATGATGTACCGAAAGCGAAAGCAGTGAGCCACGGACCCACGCTGCGCCCGCCGAGGACAAAGCCGTTGACGTCCGTCGCATGGCGGCGGCAGTACACGCCTATGCCTATCATTACGGCAAAGAACACGAAAAGCAGTGCCGCAGTCAGAATTTTAGCAAGCATTGTATGTATTTTCCTTTCAAAAAATATTATTCCTGAGTTTGTCTTTCAACAAGTGCCGTGTCGCCGCAGTATATGTGGCGAAGCTTGGGCTTTTCTATTTTGCCCGTGGGGTTTCGGGGCACATTCGCAAAAATTATGCGGCGCGGACGCTTGTAGCGGGGAAGCTCGGCGCAATAGTCCTCTATCTCCGCTTCGTCGGCGCTCTCGCCCTCTTTGAGCTCGATTATGGCCGCGGCAATCTCTCCCAGACGCTCGTCGGGAAGTCCTATGACCGCGGCGTCCTTTATCTTCGGGTTTGCCCTGAGAAAGTCCTCTATCTGAACGGGATATATGTTCTCGCCGCCGGTGATGATAACGTCCTTTTTCCTGTCAACAAGGTATATAAATCCGTCCTCGTCGCGGCGCGCCATGTCGCCGGTCCAAAGCCAGCCGTCGTGCAGTATCTCGGCTGTCGCCTCGGGGTTTTTGTAGTAGCATTTCATAACTCCGGGGCCCTTGACCGCGAGCTCGCCCACTTCGCCCTCTGCAACGGGAGAGCCGTCCGGCTTGATTATCTTGGCGTCCCACTGGTAGCCGGGCACGCCGATGGCGCCCACCTTGTCTATGTTTTCAACGCCCAGATGAACGCAGCCGGGGCCTATTGACTCGGAAAGACCGTAGTTCGTATCGTACTGATGCCAGGGGAAAACCTTTTTCCACCTTTTTATAAGGCTCGGCGGCACGGGTTGCGCGCCTATGTGCATGAGCCTCCACTGGGAGATGCGGTAGTCTTTAAGGTTTATATCTCCGCGGTCGATCGCGTCGAGTATATCCTGCGCCCACGGCACGAGCAGCCATACTATGGTGGCTTTCTCCTCACTGACCGCCTGCAGTATCCACTCCGGGCTGACACCGCGCAGAAGTACGGCGCGGCTGCCCGAGATCAGGCTGCCGAACCAGTGCATTTTGGCGCCCGTATGATAGAGGGGCGGTATGCACAGAAATACGTCGTCGCGGCTCTGACCGTGATGCGCGCGCTCGGTCTTCGCGGAGCAAAGCAGAGCGCGGTGGGCATGGAGGATAGCTTTGGGAAAGCCCGTTGTGCCGGAGGAGAAGTATATTGCCGCGTCGTCATCCTCGCAAAGCTCCACCGGAGGCGGAGTCGTGCTGCAGCATGAGAGATAGCGGTTAAAATCGTCCGCCCCGTCGGGTATATCCTCACCCACGAAGAAAAAGTTCTTTATATCGGGCAGGCTGTCGTGTATTTCCGCAACGCGGTCGATAAATTCGGGGCCGTATATGAGCACGGAAACATCGGCAAGCTCGGCGCAATAGCGGATTTCCTCAGCGGTATAGCGGTAGTTCATGGGTACCGCCAGCGCTCCGCATTTGAGAATGCCGAAGTATATCGGCAGCCATTCAAGGCAGTTCATGAGAAGAATGGCGACTTTGTCGCCCTTGCGGACGCCGCGGGTTATAAGAAGATTTGCCGCCTGATTTGCCTGCGCGTCAAATTCGCGCCATGTCATGGAGCGGCGGTACTTGTCACCCTCGGCGGTCTCGATAAGATTATACTCTCTCCATGTTGTGGTGTGGCTCGGCTGATTTGCGGGATTTATCTCCGCCAGTGCCTCTTTGTCGGGCTGAAGCCTTGCGTTTCTTTCCAGAAGGTCTACTATGGTATTCATTTTTCAATACCCCTTTTTGTGTTTTTATGATCGAAATAAAAAAGTCCTCTTGAAACAAATGTTTCAAGAGGACGGATAAACCGCGGTACCACCTCAGTTACCTGCAAAAGAGCAGGTCTCTCAACGGCACGGCGGAACATATATCCCGCTTATGCCTTGCGACTGTAACGGGCCGCACCCGTGACCGCCTACTTGCGAAAACGCTTTCGGAGTCAGCCTCTCGGAATGTAATTCACCCGTTTTGCCCCCATCCGTCTCGCACCGACCGACGGCTCTCTGTATGGGACGTTTTCTCTGTAAAGCGGGTTACTCGTTTCCGGTCATAGGCTTTACCATATATCAGAAATATAGCACAGCGTGCCGCCCCTTGTCAATACCTTTTTGCATTTTTACAAGCTGAATCGGTAAATTTTTTCAAAAAAGCGTGCCGACGCGCAGTGTTTATGCGCTCAATCGGTATATGTATAAACCTCGCCGCAGTCGAAATATCTCGCCTCGGCGCCGTATTTCATGTCGATCTTCTGCGCAAGATGTTTCATTGCAAATTTTTCGCTGCCTGCATGGCCGAGTATGACTATAGCCTTGTGCATACCCATCTGAGCCGCTTCGCGCACAGGCTCGCAGTCGCTCCATTCGCACAGCTCGCCGCAGATCGCAATTTCAAAGCCGTCCCCTTCGGCAAAATCCGCAAAGCACTTGTTGCCGCGCATACCGAGGGCGAGAAGTATCCTTTGCGATTTGTAGTCCGCGTCTCCCACAATACGCGGGTGGCGCAGCCTGAGCTTTTCGGCACATATAAGCGCCGCCTCGCGTGCGCTTACGGCATTGTCGCAGGTAAAGCCCATGTCTCCGTCGAAGCTGCCCGAAAGACCAGTGTCGGCTATAAACGCCTCTCCCACCTCGTCGCCCGCGCGAAAATGCATGGAGTCGTGGTATCTGTAAACGGCGGCGCCCGTTTCCTCAAGCAGGCGGCGTTTTTCGTTTGTTATCCTGCCGGGGCGGAATACGTCCTCGTGATCATAATATATAGGCTCGTGAGTGATAATGAGATCGGCGCCCCAGAGCCGGCACTGCCGCAAAACGTCCGGGGTGGCGGCAAGGCAAACGGCGATCTTTCGAACCTCTTTTGTTTCGTCTCCGAACTTCAGCCTGTCAACGGTTCCGGGATGGGTATTTATAAAATCTTTTCCGATAATGTCCTCTGCGATCTCAAAAGCTTTCACCTTGAAGTCCTCCGTATATCTGCGCCGCGCGCTTTTGTACGGTGAAATTATATCACACACCGCCGTTTTTTTCAAGGGAGCCTTGCGGCACGGCAATTTTTGTCTTGAATTGCAACATTTCGTATGATATACTGAAAAAAGATAATAATTTCAGTAAAGAAGGTTTTTTTATGAAAAAGTTTTTCAGCGATTTTAAGGCGTTTGCCATGAAGGGCAACGTTGTTGACATGGCTGTCGGCGTTATCATAGGCAGCGCCTTCGGCAAAATAGTCACATCTCTTGTGAATGATATAATCACTCCCCTCATAAGCCTTGCCATCGGCAAAATGGATCTTACCGGACTCGAGATCGTTTTCCGCGCGGGCACGGTCGACCCCGCGACTGGCGAGACGGTCGGCAAGGTTGCGCTTACATACGGCAATTTCATACAGTCCGTTATAGATTTTCTTATAATCGCCATGTGCATATTCGTTGTTCTCCGTCTTATAACCAACGCAGAGAAGAAGATAGAGAGCCTTACGAAGAAAAAAGAGGAAGAAAAGGCTGAGGAAGAGGAAGAAGCCAAGGAGACCGAGCTTGATCTTCTGCGCGAGATCCGCGATATGATGAAAGAGGAAAACGGTGAGGAAAGCGCCGAGGAAACGGCTGCGGACGGTGCGGCAAACGACGCCGCGGCAAACGAGGAAGGCGCGGCACAGTAACACGGCTGCGCGTCGCAGGACGGCGCGGCACACCTATCGGCATCGCTTGCGGCTATAAGGCGGACGGACCGATGAGGTGCACCTGCCGTCGGCAGGCGAGCTTCATATGATCATTTTGCGGCTTTGCGGCATTTTTGCGTTGCGGCGGCAGGCGCCGCGGCGGTAATGACCGTCGGCGCGGCCCCGGGCTCTTGCGAGCGACGGTAACAGGGCGCGCGGCAGCGGAATATAATTAAAGAAAGTACGAAACAGAAAACGGGTGAATCATTTGAGCGTTGACCTTTCAAAAAAATTCAGCGGCAAAAAGTGCATACTTCTCGGCGCGGGCGTTTCCAATATGCCGCTTGCGAAAATGCTCTGCGGCATGGGCGCCGAGGTGGAAGTGCGCGATAAAAAGTCCGCGGCGGAGATGGGAGAGCGAGGTGCGGAGCTTTTGTCTCTCGGCGTGCGTATAGTCTCGGGAGAAGGCTATCTTGAACACATGCGCGCGGACTATATTTTCCGCTCCCCGGGATTTCGCCCCGATATACCCGAGCTTCGCGAGGCTGCGGCGGCAGGCGCGGTCATAACGGCGGAGATGGACGAATTTATCGAAAATTGCCCCTGCACCGTAATAGGCGTTACCGGCAGCGACGGAAAAAGCACCACCACAACGCTTATTTCTCTTATTGTCAAAGAAGAGGGTGTGCCCAACAGAACCGTTTTTCTCGGCGGCAACATCGGCGAGCCGCTGCTGAACCGCATAGGAGACATGAAAAGCGGCGACGTTGTCTGCGCCGAGCTTTCGAGCTTTCAGCTCATGACGGTCAGCGCCCCCGTTGACATTGCGGTCATAAAGAACGTTACTCCCAATCACCTGAACTGGCACACGGGCATGGATGAGTATATCGCCGCAAAAGCGAGAATACTCCGCGGCTGCAAAAAAGCGGTGCTGAACTATGACGACGAGGTCTGCCGCGAACTTGCAAAGCAGTGCGGGGCGCCGGTCATATGGTTTTCAAGACACCGCATACCAAACGATGCGCTTGAGGGCTGCGCCGGCGGCGTGTTTATTGACGGCGGTGCGATGATCGCCCATACAAACGGCACGGAGCGCGTGGTCATGCACCGCAGCGATATTCTCCTGCCGGGAGATCACAACGCGGAGAATTACTGCACCGCAGTTGCGGCAACGCTCGGGTTTGCGGGCGACGAAGCGGTGCGGCGCGTTGCAAAAACCTTCGGCGGCGTTCGCCACCGTCTGCAGCTTGTCAGAGAAAAGGACGGCGTCCGCTACTATAACAGCTCCATTGACTCCTCCCCCACGCGGACGGCGGCGGCGCTTTCGGCGCTTGAAGGCCCCGTGCGCATAATCTGCGGCGGATATGACAAAAAGCTGCCGTTTGAGCCTTTGGCAGAGGCGCTTGTAAAGGATAAAAACGTGCGCACAATCATTCTTACAGGCGCGACGCGGGAGAAGATAAAAGCCGCAATAGAGGCGCATCCGGACTATAAGTTCTCCGGCATCGAAATAATCGAAAAGCCGGACTTTACGGAAGCCGTACTTGCGGCGGCACACAGCGCGCATCCCGGGGACGCGGTACTGCTTTCCCCCGCCTGCGCAAGCTTTGACGCTTTTGCAAACTTCGAAGAGCGCGGAGACCGCTTTGCGGAGATAGTAAACAGTCTTTGAAAATACCGAAAAAGCTCCGCCGAGAGGCGCACTCCGCAAGGGAGTGCGCCTCAGTTATATTCGCCTGACGGCGAGTGATATTATTGCTTCGCAGTGATATTATGCTTCGCATAGTTATATTGCCTACGGCAGCTTTGGCGGCAAATATAATATCACGAAAGCCGAAAGGCTTTCATATCACTTTCCGAAAGGAAAATATCACTTCGGGCAAAGCCCGAAATATCACTTTTTTCATAGGTACGGCGAGCATCGGATTTTGACGCCAAAAGACCTTAGGGATTTTTGTAGGATAATAGGAAGAAGGCAGCACAAATTTTGTGCTGCCTTCTTCCTTATGGAGCCCATCTTGCAGGCGGAGCTTTTCTCATGTCGGCACAGTATCGTGTGCTATGCCGTATTCGTGATGTATGGGAAGCGCCGCCGCTTTCTTTATTACGCAAGGTTCAGATGCTTTTTGAGAATGGAGTTCGTTATAATAAACTCCACGACCGCCACCGCCGCGTATACGGCTGCGATGGACGAAAGCAGCAGCGCGTAGCAGTCGCCTGCCTGCATACCGTCAAGCAGCAGTCTTCCGAAAGACGCTTTTGCCGCCACTGTCGAAACTACGACGGTCGCGACTACCATGACCGTCTGGACCGCGGAACTGAGGGCAAAATAGAAGCCCACGGAGGCAAATACCTTTGCTCTTCTGGCAATGTTGCCGCCCAGAGTGATCGCGAGAAATACCATGCACAGTGTGCAGAGCCCCTGCGCCGCAAAGCATATCAGAGTAGGGATCACCATTTTCGGCTCCGCACCGTTGAATACTACCTTGATAAATTCCGCTGCGGACGCGAACAATTCACCGGTAAAGAGCTTTTCCTTCGGCGTGCTCGCCGTGCCCATCATCAAAAACGAAAGCGAAAGCGTTACCGTGCCGGAGATAAGCGCCCAGATTATTGCGGAGAACAGCTTTGAGAACATAAGCTGGTGGGTCTTAACGGGCAGGGTGAACGTGAGGTACCCCTCGTCGGTGAAGAAGTTTTTGTAAAAGCGGGCGAATATTGCGATAAACGCCAGAACCGCGTAAGCGATAACTCCCAGCGCCGCAGCCCCCGCTATCATAACAAGCGCGGTCCCCAGCGCGAGAGAAGCCGTGCTTTCTATGCTGAGGTCGGACAGAAACTTTGTACCTATCATCGCTCCGCAGCCCACCGCCGCGACCGCAATGACAAGCAGCGTGAACGGAAACAGCATGCGTCCGATGCCGCGGAAATCGTATTTAAAAAGCTTTGTCAGCATCTGAATACCTCCCTGAACAGCGTATCGAGGCTCTTGCCCAGCTCGCTGCGGACGTTGTCGCAGTTGTTGTACAGGGTAAGTTTGCCGTCGGAAATAAACATAAACTCGTCGAGGATGTTTTCCACATCGGCGATCAGATGGGTGGATATGATCACCGTTGAGTCCTCGCAGAAGTTTGAAATGATCGTTTTGAGAATGTAGTCGCGGGTGGCGGGATCGACGCCGCCGATAGGCTCGTCAAGCAGATACAGCTTTGCGCGTCTGGACATTACCATTACAAGCTGCACCTTTTCTCTGTTGCCCTTTGAGAGCTCTTTTATGCGCATGGATGTGTCAACATGCAGGCTTTCAAGCATATTTCTCGCTCTGCCCTCGTCGAAATCGGAGAAGAAGTCGCGGTAGAATTCTATCGCATTCTCCACTCTCATGGATGTGTCAAGGCAGGGGCGCTCCGAAAGGTATGAGACCATACCTTTGGTCTCTGCCCCAACGGGGATCCCGTCCACAAGTATTTCTCCGCTTGTGGGACGAAGAAGCCCTGCGCAAAGCTTTATAAGCGTTGTTTTGCCGCTGCCGTTAGGCCCCAGCAGACCGATGTTCTTGCCGTTGGGCAGAGCTGCGGTAAAATTGTCAAGTCCGCGGTTTGAGCCGTAAGTTTTAGTCAGCGCGCGGCATTCAAGTATCGGGTTGTCTGTCATAATTTCGATATATGTTCCTTTCTCTGCGCGGCGCAAAGTCCGAAGCGGCTTCGCGGCGCGCCGTTTTTTAGCTTTCTGAGGATCGTTATTGTCCGTCCGGCATTCCGGCTGTCGCTTCTGTCCGCCAACTGCCTTCGCCGTCAATGCCCGCCGATGTGTCAAGCGCTTCTTTTGTGAGCGTGCATATCTCATCCGTCGAATATCCCAATGTTCGCATATTTCCGCAATATCCGGCGGCAAGGCCGAGAGCTATCTCCCTGCGCGCCGATCCTATGCTTTCGGCGTCATCCGTTACGAAACGGCCGAGAGTGCCTTTTGTGACGATAAGCCCTTCGTCCTCAAGGCTCGCATATGCCCGCTGCACCGTATTGGGATTGACGGAGGCTTCTATGGCAAGGTCACGCACGCTGGGCAGTTGACTTGAAATGGCATACGTGCCGCGCACGATGCGCCCGCGAAGCTCGTTTGCGATCTGCATGTAAACAGGAGTCGCTTTGTCAAAGTCCCACGGCATTGTATCCCTCCTCTGTATTAGTGTAATAATACAGTAACACAGCGCGAGCGGTATGTCAAGTGTTTTTTGAAAAAAACTTGACGCAAGTTTGCCGAACGGGGTGCGAAGGACGTGAAAGGACTGCTTTTCCTTAAACCGAGCTTAACTTTATACCGGTGTCCTTTGCACCGTCCGCGCGCCCTCGCCGCCCGACGTGCTCATTTGCAGCTGCGCGCACCCGCATCCGCCGCATACACATCCCCCGCGCTCCGCGCTGTCCGCTCCGTCCCACACGCCCGCACCGTCCCACGCGCTTGCCGATCACCCGCCGCAAGGCTCGCACGAATTGCCCGCGTCCACATCCGCCGTGCACACATCGTCCGCGCCGTCCCACGCCATCACCGCGAACCACCCACACCTGCTCGCCTTCGCACCGCCCGTGCCCGCATCCGTCCGTCTCCCGTCGAGGTTTTGAAACTGCAGACCTTAGTTTTTATCAAAGCATTTCAAACTTTATCGTCAACTTACCGAACGTAAGTGAGAAGGACGTGAAGGGACTACTTTTCCGTAAGTAGCCACGGACGGTTGAGTTTCGGCTTTCCGAAATTGGGAAAGCATTTCAAACTTTGTCGTCAGCTTACCGAACGTAAGTAAAAAGGACGTGAAGGGACTAC